>Ga0172365_10000758_pt1 | contig 22422 bp, 10 predicted proteins | sample LakKivSesite48cm_FD_114535 | JGI IMG/M metagenome (GOLD analysis project Ga0172365, IMG submission 114535) | Sediment microbial communities from Lake Kivu, Rwanda - Sediment site 48cm | ecosystem: Environmental > Aquatic > Freshwater > Lake > Sediment | place: Rwanda: Western Province, Lake... | reverse complement strand
GGGTCAAATCGACGGTGACCGTGACGATCAGTACGCTCGAAAAACACGGCTACCTGCGCAAGTTCCCGTGTGAAACAGATAACCGAATGGTGTACGTGGAACTGACGCCCAAGGGGCGCAGATTTCGGAAGGACTTTGATGAGATTTCCCAGGTATTACTGAACAAGCTCTATAAGGACGTGAGCAAAAAGGATCGTGAGTACCTGGTAGAGCGGTTGGAAAAGATTGAGAGCAACCTGAACGAGTAGTTTTTTTGTGCCAATAGTTCGTGTGCGAACAATGTGACCTGCAGAAAGGAGCAAAACCATGCAAAGCACATCCAAGAGAGAGAACGCCGTAACCGATTTCCTGATCAAGAGCCAGGTTCAGTATCTTGCCACGATTGGCCTGGACGGCAAACCCAAGGTTCGTCCCTTCCAGTTCATGCTGGAAGAGGGTGGAAAGCTCTACTTTTGTACCTCCAACCAAAAAACCGTGTTTAAGGAACTCCAGAAGCATCCGTACGTCGAGTTCTGCGCGTCTGGCGAGAACTTCTCGTGGCTGCGTCTGAACGGCAAGGTTGTATTCTCGAAGGATCTCGAGCTCAAAGCCAGAATCCAGGATGCCAGCCCAATCGTCAAGTCCATCTACAAAACGCCAGAAAACCCGGCCTTTGAGATCTTCTATTTGGACGGAGCCGTGGCGATAATTGCCGATTTCAGCGGCAATCCACCCCAGACGTTCACGCTCTGATTCAGGGAGACGGTTTCATGAACAGACGACAAATCTTCCTGGCGGTACTTGCGCCAACTGCTGGAGCTCTGTACATTTACATCAATAACCTTCTATCTTAGGGGATCAGCAATGAAACCCGTAGTTGACTTTCTCAAGAAAAGCCAAACCCAGTACTTAGCCACGATTGGGACGGACGGAAAACCCAAAGTGCGTCCGTTCCAGTTCAAGCTGGAAGAAGGCGGCAAGCTCTACTTCAGCACTACAAGCGACAAGCAAGTATATAAGGAGATTACACAGCAGCCCTATGTTGAGTTGTGTGCCCGCGTCGAGAATTTCTCCTGGCTTAGATTAAGCGGCAAGGTTGTCTTATCCCAGGATCGGTCTATCAAAAGCAGGATTATACAGGAGGCAATTCCTCTCGTGAGAGCGATTTATAAGACGCCTGACAATCCGATATTTGCGCTTTTCTATCTCGACGACGCTGTCGCGACGATCGCTGATTTCAGCGGCAATCCACCCCAAACGTTAAGACTCTGATTCAATGATAAGATGTAATGAACAGGCGACTGGTTCTCAAGACGGTCCCTGCGGCAGCCGTTAGGGCCTCGCTTTCTCTCTCCGGCCGTATCCTTGCACCGGATGCCGGCGCGTTAGAAATAACCAGAGAATCGCTTTGCAAAGGATAGGATTTCCAGCTATACTTTCCAAGCGTGTGGCCGGTGATGTTGACGATAGACGGCGAGCGTCCTCGGGCAAGACGCACGAGCAGATCCTCTGGGAACTGAACCAGGCGGTCGAGGACTTCTCACGTAGCACTACCGAGAAATACAGGCGCAAGGGAGTGTTATGACCATGCGGATCGTTGTTCTGGATGGATATACTCTCAACCCCGGCGATCTGACCTGGGACGCGCTGAAGACACTGGGGCCCAGCGACGTCTACGACCGGACGGAGCCGATACGGGTAGTGGAGCGTGCCTGCGGAGCCCGAATTGTCTTGACGAACAAAACGGTCCTGGCTGGTGCGACGGTCGCCCATCTGTCTGGGCTCAAGTACATCGGCGTTCTGGCAACCGGGTATAATGTGGTTGACATTGAGGCAGCAAGGCAGCGAGGCAACGGCTGATGGACATCGCCGTGTCTAACGTGCGGGCCTTCATGCAGGGGAATCCACAGAATGTCGTGAGCTGAGATTAGACCAAGCAAGGCAGCCGAATGGCTGTATACAATCTGGAAAGAGGAAAAATGCCATGCACACTCTCTTCTTCATGCTGGTTTGCCTTCCTTCGGTTTCGTCGGATGAGACTGCGAGAGTCGAGCTGGCAAAGCCCACGTCGCCACACGGCGTTGTACTCCAGCATGTGATGGTCTATCACGAGCCGTACCGCTTTGGCGGGTGGCCCGCTAACCATGGCATCTGGTCCTGGGGGAACGAAATTCTCGTGGGCTTCAGCGCAGGCACCTACAAGGACCTGGGCCCAAATCTTCATGCGATTGACCTGGACAAGCCCGAGGAACACCTGTTGGCGCGAAGCCGTGACAGTGGACTGACCTGGCAGATTGAGAACCCCTCCGTAAAGGGAGTACTCGTCCCAGCAGGCAAGGCCCTGCACGGAACCCCACCGCCTGGGCTTCAGGAGAGGCCGTGGCGCGACTGTCCCGGCGGCATTGACTTCACCCACCCGGACTTTGCCATGACGATCCGCATGTCGGACAAGGATACCGGCCTGTCGCGATTCTACTACTCGACGGATCGTGGGCACAATTGGGAGGGCCCGTTCCGCCTGCCGCTCTTCGGCCAAAAGGGAATCGCCGCACGCACGGACTATCTGGTCAATGGCAAGCACGATTGCATGCTCTTTTTGACTGCCGCGAAGCAGAACAACCAAGAAGGCCGTGTGATATGCACGCGCACCACCGACGGCGGTAAGACGTGGTCGTTCGTATCATACATCGGCCCGGAGCCGACCGGCTACGCCATCATGCCTTCCACGGTGCGTCTGTCACCCGCAGAGATTCTTACCACGATCCGCTGCCGCGACGAGTCAGGAAGCTGGATCGATGCCTACCTCTCACGGGACAATGGCGACTCCTGGAGACATCTCAATCGCCCGGTCCCTGACACCGGCGAGGGCAATCCACCAGCGCTAATACGATTGCACGACGGGCGGCTGTGCTTGACCTATGGCTATCGCGCGGCGCCCTGGGGTATTTACGCCCGCCTGAGCGACGATGGCGGCCGCACCTGGAGCGATCCTGTTACGCTGCGTGAGGATGGCGGCGGCCGCGATATCGGCTACCCACGCAGTGTGGAGCGGCCGGATGGAAAGGTCGTCACCATCTACTATTTCTGGGATCACAAGACCGGCCCGGAACGCTACATCGCCGCCACCATCTGGGACCCTGGCAAGGTGCCCGTTAAATCTATGAGGGCTATGAAGACAGCAGTACCCGTCCAGCGCGTCTTCGGTCCTGAGCATCCGGGCGGACGCTACAAGCATCCGGCCTCCATCACACAATTGGCCAGTGGCGACTTGTACTTGGCGTACTACACCGGCTCAGGCGAGTATGCCACGGACACTGCCGTGTACGGTGCCCGTTTGCCGAAAGGGCAGACCCAGTGGACGACACCCGTGCCCATCGCCGACACGCCCTTTCGCTCCGAAGGCAATCCTGTGGTGTGGCAGGCCCCCGACGGCATGGTGTGGCTGTTCTACGTCGTTCGCTACGGCAAAACCTGGTCCTCGTCACGGATTCAAGCCAAGATCTCCCGCGATGGTGCCGAGACATGGTCCGATCCGATGTTGGTGACAATGACGGAAGGGATGATGGTCCGAAGTCGTCCACTCGCTCTGGCCAACGGTGACATTTTGCTGCCGGCGTATCACGAGACGGGCCACGACACCGAAATGGTCGGTCCAGACAGTTGCTCGCTCTTTTTCCGCTGGGACGCCCGGCTTCACACCTGGACCGAAACGAACTGTATCCACTCGCGTATTGGCAACATTCAACCCGCTGTAGCCGCGATCACGACCGACTACCTCATCTGCTACTGCCGGCGCGGTGGAGATTACTCCGGCCGGCCGGATGGGCGCATCGTTCGCGCTGAGTCACGCGACGACGGACGCACCTGGAGCGAGGGAAAGGACACAGAATTCCCCAATCCCAACGCTGCCGTCGAGTTCCTGCGTCTCAAGAGCGGTAGCCTTCTGTTGATTTTCAACAACTCGACCAGCGACCGCACGCCACTGACGGCGGCCCTCTCGATCGACGGCGACAGAACTTATCCATACCGTCGCAATCTAATCGAAGGCCCGGGTGACTATGCCTACCCCTATGCCATCCAGACCGACGACGGCAAGATCCATCTTGTCTTCACCTCGGACGAGCGAACGACCGTCTACCATGCCGTCTTCGAGGAAGCCGATGTGCTCGGCCACCGGTCCGATGCAGTACAGTGAGATACGAGCCTGGCGCCAGATATGCCAATCCATATCTTATGACTTGGATATGACTACAGGCTGAATCGCGGAGGCACATCGGCTAACGTGCGTCAAGCTGGAAGACTTCGGGAAAACAGGCCCCTCAGTCACCCGCGATGCCTCGGCCGTTTCGTGACTGCCTAAATGGCAAACATGAAAGTCAGCATTCTGGAGTCAAGTTACATGGTCTGAAGGTGCACTTCTAAGGTTGCTCATTTGTCCATAGACAACCACTGGCAGTTTGAGATACTGGCAGCCTTTTTCTCATTGCCGGACTACGGCTTAAAACTCGCGACCTTTTACAAATAGTTAGATAGTCACAGTTTTCAAGTTTTGAGGAAATTGAGATAAGATTAGTAAAGAAGAATAGTTACGACGACTGGTCAAGAAGCAGGTTAACGCCGAAAAGGGCAATTTTCGGGCATGATACGTGCGCGCGCACTAGCTTCATAGGCTGGCAGGACTGGTCCGAAAGCTTTGGCAAGAGCGAGAGAATGTAGGAACGTTCAGGCCTAACCAACAGCTTCTTCATACTTAAGTTTTCTTCTTTTCCATTATTGTGTTGGCGCAGCACTAGACGCTTTTATAATCAATCTCAGTCAAGCCCCAGAGGCACGATCGTATGACTATGAGACATAAGGTGTACATCAAGACCTGTGTGATTGGATACGAGGAGTTGTTCAGAGACGAACCATGAAGGACCCGATTGTCGAAGAAGTGTGCCGTGCCCGTGAAGCCCACGCCAGGCAGTTCAATTGCGACTTGGATATCCTCTGTGAGGACCTGTGAAAGCCCGAGCAGACCGCCGGCCATTTCACGGTCTCGCTCTTTCCCAAACGTGTGGCAAAGAAAAAGAAGACTCCATAAATAGATGAAGCCAGCGCACTTAATCAAGACGGAAACAAGTAAGGGATCCCCGGAAGTCCAATCGCAAACTCGGCAGAATGTCCCCCGTGCAGAGTACCACAACGCAGAATCGAATAGCCTGAAGGAGAGGCGTCATGCCGATGAGAATTCTCCCCGTAGCGTGCCTTGTTTGGATAGTTCTCCCGTTTGCCCAGGCGCAGGAGCAGAAGAAGCCGGTTGGCGCATCGGTCTTGCGGCTTGAGGCGCCGAGGGTCTTCGAACAATCCATCACCCACGACCTGAGGCTGTCCGAAGGACAGGGGGAAATTGAACTGGCTGTTGGAGAACTTTTCGAGGATGACGGCCCCGCGTCCGGCCGGTCTTATCAAAAGCCCGAGAATCGGGAAATGGTGACGACCCAGACGTGGATCAAGAAGGAGCTTCTCATTACGAATCCCCACGCCCGAGTCGCGTACCTGGTGGTGCTGTCGGACGTGCCCGTTGAGGCCCTCATCAATGGGATTGCGCAGCACTTCGGGCCAAACCAGAGCGGAAGGCAACTCCATAAAAGTTACGCCTTTGACCCCAACCTGCTCCAGGCAGGCCGCAATGAGATCATCCTGCGAACCTCGGGCAGGGTGACGATCGCGCGGGACGATGAGTTCGCCTTGGGGTCCCGCACCCGGACGAGGCATCCTGGCCGCAGCGCCAAGAGCACCGATGCGGGCAAGACCTGGGATTACGGCCACCTGGGACCGGAGGGCAAACTCGATGGGGAGTACGGGATGCGCGTGTTTCTGGAGCACTATCGGTCCCAGGGATCGGTCACCCTGCCGGTGCTGGACGCGGGCAATCTGGAGGGAAACGCGGTGGGGGCGCCTATCACCCAAACGGGCCCGATCGAGATCGCCGTGGAGGGAGAAACCGGACCGGCGGGCGGTATCCTGGTTCGGGCACGAACCGGCGACACCTATGTTCCCACCGAGAAGCATTGGTCGGATTGGCAAGAGTTGGGCGCAACCGGGGGCGTGCTTCCGAGCCCACGCGGGCGGTATGTGCAGGTGGTCATGGAGCTCTCCTCGCGAGATCCGCTGCAGAGCCCGCGGTTGTGGCGTGTCCGAGTGGAAGCCAAGCCGACTGGCCCGGAGGACTGGACGGCTCGGCTGCGCGTCCTGGAGGAGCACAACGAGGATATTGTCCGCACTTCCATTCCGTTCGAGTACGAACCCCTGGATCATCCTCGCCTCAAGCAGCTCTGCCAAGAGTACAAGCTGGATGAGGTGGTGCAAGGTGCGCGCAACGAGCTCGAGCTGATGTTGCGTCTGGCGCAATGGGCCTGCAATTACTGGGACTGGCCCAATCACATCAGCGAGTGCTACCCTCTCTGGGATGCGCTGGAGATTCTGAAGCCGTACCGGGATGGCAAGCCTACCGGCGGTTTCTGCCTCCAGTTTAACCTGGTGTTCTTGCAGGCCTGCGAGAGCTTCGGGTTTGTGGGCCGCGCCGTTTCCATCAGCCCCGGGCGTTGGTATGAACGCCTTGGGGGCGGGGGCCACGAAATTGTGGAACTCTGGTCTAATGAATGGAAAAAGTGGGTCTACGTGGACGGCGCGTTGGCTTGGTACATCGTCGCGGAGGAAACGGGGGTTCCTCTCTCGATTTGGGAACTGCGCCAGCGCCAGTTGCCGACCTTGCGGGGAGAACCTGTCGAGCCGGTGCGGGTCATCGCCGCCGAGCGGACCAAGAACAAACAATTCGTTTGGAAAGGCCTGGCTGGTCCAGCGCCCCTGAACTGGTACCTCGAGCTCCGGATGATTCCCCGCAGCAACTTCCTGCAGGCGAAATCTCCTCTGCCGCTTAGCCAGGGAACGGACGAATGGTCTTGGACCGGACACTACGTATGGACCGATGCCGAGGCGCCGGCCGGCTTGTTGTTCGGCCATCGCGTGACCAAGCGAGGGGATTTCGAGTGGACCCTCAACCAGGCGCACTATGTCTTGGAGCCGAGCCAGACGCCTGGCGTCTTTCGGGTTCATCTGGATACCGAGACACCCAGCTTCGAGACCTTCCTGGCCGAGATCGACGCCGGGGAGAAAAAGAGCGTGGCCTCCGGTTTCACTTGGACGCTGCACCCCGGCAGAAACCAACTGCGCGTACGGCCTCGCAATGTTGCAGGTAGGGAAGGAATCCCCAGTTGGATCGCACTGGAATACACCAATTAGATTATAGGCCAACCGGCAGAAAAGACTCTCCCACCGAGCCAGAAGGACTGCCCCTGGGTATCGGGCGCCCTGCGATCGTGGAACTTGAGTGCTTGGACTGGAGGGATTGCCGCTGGAAGTGATCCTGCCGATGGCGTCTACCCGGCGGGATGCTGAAAGCTTCGGGCTTTTACAAATTGTGTCTTTACTTCAAAGTGGTGGGAAAAATTTATAAAGGAACCCTGTGTCATATAGGCGGAGCAGAAGCAGAACGATTGATATAGCCAGCGTACGTTACTTCAGGAAGAAGCTGATAAACAATATAATAGTCAATACCGATCGCTTTGACGCGTAAACTGAGGTTTCTTTACGCTTAGTATTCAAATTCTCCAAGGAAAGTTGCTGCAAATCCTCTGATGCCTCAAGCAGATGTGGTTCATAACCAAAGGCTGAGGCTACCTCTTAATACCTTCGTGTTTGTGAATATAGCCATTCCAAGCGAAGATTGTCGCTCATTGGCTGGAAAGTCGCTCTTTTCTTGTCATCCCTTTTCCCAGAAGGGGAAGGATCTGAGTTGCCTCGGTAGGACCATAGTTGAAAACCGTGAAGCCTCCTGTGCTCAGTTGGCGGGTCATCTTGATCTGCTCAATCAACTTGCAGATATCAGTAGAGTCACTCCAGGTACTTAAGCCAATTCCAGGATAGCAGGGGATTTTACCGGCCCATGCAAGCTGTTGTTCAACCATGGACTTAAACTGGCTGCTTGAAGGTGTGTAATCCATAGGACAGACGAAGTCGAGGTACCCGCGGTCACACCAGAGTTTCCAGTCCTGACCCACTGAGTTTCGATCGACTGGCCAGTTTCGAAAAACGGCCGCCGATATCTTGATACTCGGCCTAATCTTTTTTGCGCGGCCGGCTATAGCGGCCACGACAGTAGTGATCTGCTGACGCCGAAAGTCCAGCCATTCCTGGGCCAGGTTCTCATCGTTTCGTACATCTGACGGCCAGTTGTTGATCTTCCTTCCAATGGCTTCCTCAAACCTTGTTCTACATCCGTTGCAGAAGCAGCCCTCGCTGCCAGGGTAGCGAATATAATCAAAATGGAGGCCGTCCACATCGTATTTACGCGCGACTTCCAGCATTGATTCAATTTCAAGTTTTTGATTTTCCGGGTGTGAAGGGCACAACCAGCGATCATTCGGCAAACCATCGTAGTTGACCTGGGTCCGGTTCTGGGCTTTCATCTGCGCTATGAACGCTTCGTTCGTGGCCCAGCCCATGTTGTAATTGACCTTCCAGATGTAGCATTGGATACCGTATTTCCTACATGCCGTCACGCAAAGCGAGATTTGGTCGCCTTTTTCTGCGACAGCCGGGGAGACTGGTAATACGTCGCTTTTGTAGAAAGCCACTCCACCCCATAGCATGTTTGGCAGGATGGCAGTGAAACCATTTTCAGCCAAGGCCTTGATGGCGTGGTCCCAGTCCATGCCCTCCACGCCAAAGGCACTATGGCACCAGAACGCCCGATGTTCCTTGAGCAATGGCTTCTGGATCAGACAATATGCATCGATCATAGACTTCTGTGCTTCATCAGCAGCAAGGATAGCTTGAGAGAACTTCCGCTCAGACAACAGGACCATACCTTCTTTACGCCGTTCATGGGCTGACTGAAGAACCGATAGGGAGTCGCTCAAAGAAGAACCACATTCTTTTATGCTCCCGTAGGCAGTATCGTAGTTTTCGTAGGGCCAGAAGCGCCCAATGCGTTCAATACATGCGCTAGCCGCTTGGCCCCACAGTTCTGGCACAAGTTTCCCGACCATGGCCAGGAGCAGCTGCAACTTGTTAGCTCGATCGTCTGGGAGTAACACGTGCGTCAGGTAGATACAGTTGTTGCTGACAATAATAGCAGGTTTGCCAGTCGGTTGACCATTATCGCTGTACCACCACGCGGCAACGTAGCTGTGTTCTTTGACAGGCAGGGCCTCTTGTATGTTCCATGAGACCTGCCGGGTAATATTCGGGAGCCCTTCCAATGACTTATCAGAAGGCCGAATTGAATCGAAATAGCCCCTGTAATGCTGGGGAATGTGCCCAGTGCTTCTAATACCGACCACTGACTCCAGACGATTCGGTAGGTGGTAGCATGCGATTAGCTTACCGCCAGCCTGGAGAAACTTGGCGATCTCATCAGCAACCATGTCCGGCATCTTGGGATTGTGAGGGAAAATAACAAGCTCAGCCTTCTTCAGTCTTGCTGCTGTGACATCCAGGTCGCTAAGGACGATGTACGAAAGACCCGCACGGTCAAGAAACTGGGTCATGATGCCAGTGTATTGCTTTACGGCCTCGAGCTCATTGGGGGCTTGGCTGGCGGCCGAGTCGCCACGAACGACAATGATCTTTCCATCTCTGCCAAACAAGCCAAACGCTGTAATGTAGAACTCCGTATCTACATCTTGACCTCGCCACGCCGAGATGCGAATTATGTCGACATTGCCCCATCCTGCAGGACGGCCCTCGATATCCATGTCTTTCTTGTAAATCCTTACTGGAGTCCATAGGGCTGTGGCAGTAGCGTCAAACTGCCCCCTATACCACCCATCTCCACTGTGCATGTAAACGCTAAAGCTGGCCACCGCTGATGCGTCGTGACAGTAGAATAGAAATTGCAGGCCCTTGCACATAGTAAGGTCGAGCTTAATATTGTGGTCCCAGGAAGCGCGATCGATCTTCGTGCCCCGGAAGTTGCAGGGCATCCTCAAAGCTTTCTTGCAGCCCACCTCAACTACCGAGACCGGCTTCGTACCAGCCATTGGCTTCCAGAGTTCCTCGGTGGATTTCTGAGGATATGACAGATCATCCACTATCTCGTAGGCGGTCTTGGGAATCGACGGTATTCGCTCAGCAGCAGTGAGCGACTGGACCATAAGAGTGACAAGAGATATCGATAGTGTTCGAAGAACCATTATATACCCCGGAAATAAATTGCCCGTATTGTGCGATCTCCCAGATGGCTTCACTCATAGCCAGGGGCAAAAGACACATAGATTCCTTGCTATGTTTGCCCCTAAGAATCTACCGTAAGTAGTGTATCCGTTTGTTTCCGGGGCGCCAACACCCCTATTGTATCAGACTCCAGGCCCCTGACCTTTGATGGTGAGCTTTTCGAGCACTGCCAACGTGCGATGGCAAAGTGGCGAAATTCGGCATTATCATTTGTTGCTGGAGCTTAACCGGAACATTCCTTTTTCAGTCAAGCGAACACGGTTAGGTTTACGGTTGCGATGTTCGATCCTTGAATCACTCAAAGGCTGAAGTAATTGCATCTCTTCAATCATTTGGATAGCCAATGCTCAAACTCGCGACTTTTTACAAATAGTTGAAAGTCACAGTTTTGCAGGTTCTGTGAGAATTTCGATTACATCAGTGAAGACAAGTGCTTATGACAACTGGCCAAGAAGTAGGCAAACCCTGAAAAGAGCAATTTTCGGGCGTCATCGGTGCGCGCACACTGGCTGCTGGCAGGACTGGTCCAATAGATTCTATCAGTTCGTCGGGAACGGCCGTTGTCGAGATAATATGTAGGCCACTCTTTCAAGTCGTCGCATTGGTGGTCTTACTCAACGGCGATTCGCCCATTAGTAAGCGAATCACCGATAGGTAACCATTGCAAATGCGCGTTCCCCCTTTACAATGGTTGCACATAATATGGTGAGGCAGATATTCACAGAAAATACAAGAGGGATCAAATCATGCGATTTTGGTACATGACCGTTTTGGCGGTGCTGACAATGCTCGCAAGCGCGTCGAAAATGGGAGGCCAGCCATATGATCCGCCGGACCGTGGGCAGCCTGGTGATGAAATGATTCAGGAATACTTGAGAGGTGAGACGGAGGAGATACATAGACGGTTTTTTCAAAACGTTGAATCTGTGGAGGACTGGAAGAAACTTCGTCCTAAGTATAAAGAGGAATACCTCTATATGCTGGGGCTCCAGCCAATGCCGCAAAAAACGCCGCTTAAAGCTACTGTCACCAGGACGCTTCAAGGTGACGATTATATTGTGGATATGCTTCATTATCAGAGCCGGCCACAGCTATATGTTACTGCCAATCTCTATCGGCCGAAGAACATCACTAAGGGCCAACATTTGCCGGCTGTGCTATATGTCTGTGGGCATTCTTCCCGAGGACGAAACGGTAACAAGACCGCTTTCCAGTCGCACGGTATATGGTTTGCGCGGCATGGTTACATTTGTCTGATTCTCGACACGCTGCAATTAGGTGAGATTGCAGGTATTCACCACGGTACGTATCGTGAAGGTCGTTGGTGGTGGCACTCACGCGGATATACGCCTGCAGGTGTAGAGTGCCTCAATGGAATTCGCGGCATCGATTACCTGGTTAGCCGAGCTGATGTGGACCCCGAGCGGATTGCCGTGACCGGAATCAGCGGTGGCGGAGCGGCTACCTTCTGGATCGCGGCGGCCGATGAGCGTGCTAAAGTTGCCGTACCCGTTAGCGGCATGGCTGATCTGATGTCCTATGTGCCCAATCGGGTGATCAACGGACATTGTGATTGCATGTTCTTGTACAACACATTCCAGTGGCCGTGGACCAACATTGCTGCTCTGGTGGCGCCCCGCCCATTGTTGTTCGTCAACAGTGACCAAGACTCTATCTTTCCGATGGATGCCAACCAGCGGGTGATAAATCGACTGGAACGGGTCTACAGCCTATACGGAGCAGGTGATTTTGTCGACAGCGTCGTCAGCATCGGGGGTCACGCCTATCGACAGGACATCCGCCAAGCGGTCTATCGCTTCATAAACACGCACCTGAAGAATGATGCGACGGTGGTGACTGATAGTGAGGTAGATCTCGTGACTGACTCTTCCGGTAAGCCAGTGCATCCGATTGAGCCGGAGAAGCTCCGCGTTTTTCCTGAAGACTCTGACATTCCCGCAGATGCGTTGAACACGACCATAGACCAGCATTTCGTGCCCGTGGCGCAGGTGGAGCCGCCCCGGAAAGGCGAGTACGAGACCTGGAAAACGCCGATTCTGGCTGAACTCCGTCGCGTGACATTTCGATATTTTCCAGAGCGGATCCCACCAGCTAAGTTGCTCGAGCAGGTCCAACCGAACGATGTGCTGCTTGAGTCAGAACCCGGTATCAAAGTTGGTTTGCAATACGCTACAAGTTTCGGCTCAACCGAGGATGCCAGACGTCTTTTGATCGTTGTACGAAATCCCGATTCGGCGGAGCATATATCCAATTGGGTACACCGTGTGTACGAACCCGGTGATCACATATACGTGTGTTCTCCACGTGGTGTCGGCGACACGCGTTGGACACGCAAGAACCCGCCCAACTATGTCGAGCGTTCACACGTCTTGTTAGGCAGGACCGTCGATACCGGGCGGGTGTGGGATGTCATCGCGACAGCCCGATATCTGCGAGGTAAATACAATGAGAGTGTCCCAGTCTACGTGCTTGGCGAAGGGGCTGCGGGTATCTTGGCTGCCTACGCCGCCTTGTGGGAACCGGATATTGCAGGTGTAATACTAAACAGACCGCTGCTATCTCATACGAACACAGAAGCACCTCAATTCCTCAGTGTTCTAAGAGTGTGCGATATCCCTGACGTCTTGGGAATGCTTGCTCCGCGTGCGATAACCATTTATGGCAACCAAGGTGAGCTGCCAAGGAAAATTGCTGAAATCTATGCTGCTGCGGGGGCGTCAACAAAATTCGTGCAAAAGCTCGATAAGGTGGATTAAATTCCTCGTAGGTAGGGGCAATTGAAATGGGATCATCTGTGAATCGACGGAAGATGTTGGTCCGCGGCTTGGGCACCGCGGCAGCATTGGTTGGCAGCAGGCGCCCTTTGGCCTGGAGCACTGCGCAGGAATCGGCCGTGCCGCCGCTGCCCGACCGCTCCAAAAACGCCCCAAGTATGCCGGTGGCCATCCAGCGGGGCGATTCGTATGAGCCGAGTCTGGTCCGCCACAAACTCGATGCAGCTCTGGAGCTAATCGGGGGCATCGATAAGCTGGTCCGTGGCAAGATAGTCACAGTCAAGCTGAACCTTACTGGCGAGATCCACCAGTTGTGCGGACTGCCTGCTTGTCGAACCTACCACATCCATCCGAGCGTAGTAGCCGCATTGTGTGCGGCACTTAACGATGCCGGGGCGCAACGGATAGCTTTAGTGGAAGCACTGTACTACCGCGAACCTATAGAAAAGTTCCTCATAACGGGTGGGTGGGACATAGCAGCAATTCAGTCTGCAGGAGGCCACAAGGTTGTCCTGGAAAACACAAAGAACAGGGGAAGCTGGCCAAGGTACAGCAGACTCAATGTCCCCTGGGGTGGATACCTTTTCCCGGCGTTCGAAGTCAACCAGTGGTACGAGAAATCAGATGTCTTTGTCTCGCTGTCAAAGCTGAAGGAGCACGCCTGCGCCGGTGTGGGTACAAATGACATTGACCGAATCGAGGTAAGGGGCGTCCCGTTGAAACAAGCTATATGTCCGTTCAGTCGGAAGTTGGTGTCGCTAAAGCTGCTGAATTCATAATGAGGCTATAGTACCTGAACCTTTCCATCAACCATCGCACTAATTGCTTGCATTCAGTCCGATTTGGACGTTGCCTTTAGATTGATTGATGATCCTTTCGGGGCCCGTGAATATATTCTCAGCAATTATGGCACGGACAATATCCTTGCCGAGTTCAATCTGCGGCCGAGCCTGCCGGAATTCACATCCCCGAATTAGAACGGTGCCGCTTTGAGCCTGGATTGCCGCGAGATTTCCTTCTTTGCCACCCCATTGGACAAACGTACAATCTCCAAAACCAACAGTGCCAGTCCCAGCAATCTTCGCTATCTGATTACATGGGCCCCAGAATGCACAGTTCACAAAGCGGATACTTCCAGTATTCGTTTCCGCGACTTCAATCATTGTAGGATCCGGACCATGAAATGACACAAACTCACCATTTGTAATCAACAATCCGTACGGGGCACTTTGTTCCGCAACAAGAGCCGTATAACAGTCATCAGCTCCGATACCAAGGAAGTTGCCATTGCATACGCCTGCTTTACTTCTTATGAACTTATAGCCAATTTTGTAGCCGAAACAGAACGTATTATAAACATACTGCCAATCGGAACGACCGAAGATAAATGCTTCACCGTTTTCCATCTGCCACTGGAACAATTTGGATTTTGTACTCCACCAGGGATTAAAGTGAACATTCTCAATTCGTCCAATGTCGTAGATGGCATCGACCATGATGCCTCGCCGGATCGGCTGACCCTGTACGTCACGGATCAGGTGACGCTCGTTTCGCGTGGCGTCGATGCCGTTGTATGGATTGAGCATTTCCACAGCAAGAACGGCCGGATTTTTGCCCCGCATGGTGATTGCCCAGGGATACGGTTTGGGCGCGTTATCCACATTTTGTTGAGGATAATATATCACCACACCTTTCAGAGTACTGTTTGAGTTGAGGGTAATGAACGCCGGGCCATCCTCGTTGCCTGCGCCCTCTGTCACTAGAAACGTGGTGCCATCGTCCGTAGGCTTGGGAAGTCCGCGATCCCTGATGCCGCTATGGGCAGGCACCGACTGCCACAGTCCCACCAGCGCGACAGCCTGGGGGATGTTCAGATGGCCTGCAAAAAAATAGTTTCCCCGAGGAGCATAAACAACCCCGCCTCCGGTTTCTCCCGCCGCATTCAGGGCTTTTTGAAACGCTGCCGTGTCATCCGTTTTCTCATCCCCCACAGCACCGAAATCACGCACATCCCGAAAATGCAAGCCCAAGTCAGCCTGGGGCGAACTCTCGGCATGGATTCCCGCCGCATACAGCAACGATATACCAAGAAAGATAATACAAGATTGTTTTAGGGTCGCCGCTTCAATAAGATTACTACACATTCGTTTCACCTTTTCCCTTCAATAAGAAAATGAAGAACTGCACACACAACGTTGTTAATTGTAGTCAACAACGTCCAGCACGTCAAATGCGCAGCTGTTTGCTCTCTTATGTCTCGCGGTAGCAACGAGTCTTTCAGACATAAGGCAATCACATTACGGTCGCATCAGCCAAAGACCAGGCGTGTCTGGTCAAATGGACCATCGGCGCTTGTCAGCCCCTTTTCGCTGCGAGCCTTATTGGCTCAAGCTCGCGACTTTTTTACAAATAGTTGAAGTGCGCAGGTTTCAACGTTCTACGGGAATTGCGATTAAATTAGCAAAGACAAATATTTATGACAACTGGCTGAGAATCAGGACAACGCTGAAAAGGGCAATTTTCGGGCATCATCCGTGCGCGCGCACTGAGCTTACCAGGCTGGCAGGACCGGTCCATAAGATTTTGACATGTGTGTGGCTTCCGCCATCGTCTTTTATCCTGTGCTTACAGAGGAGGTCGGTGACTTCGGCACAGTTTCGGTCAATAGCGATGCTAGTGGTTGATTCAACCATGCGCTCAAAAAGGTCTCCAGCAAAAAGATGGAAGTAATGTATGTCCCATAAATCTTTGGCTTGACTTGGGGCCCTGAAACGGTATACTATGGATTCAATGCTAATCATAGGCTAATCAAGAGGAGAACCACTGTGCTTTGTCCTCCGGTCAAGGGTGATCATTTTCGACTCACAAAAAAGATTTCATAGGAGTATTGGTTATGGAATCGCTAAAACTACAGCCAATCCGGGTGCTGGTATTACTTGCAGTGTTTATGTTAGCAGGTATTTGGGATCCCGCCTTACCGGGACCATCAGCCAAAGCAGGCGAAGACAGCTTTGTTGTAGCAGTAGGAACTCGCAATGAGCTTCTCAGCGGCGCCGGCAGCGGTTATAACACCGGCCAATGGTATTCATATCCGACCGGCTGGCATAGCCAATGGTTCAACAATGCGCCTTATGATGCCGGGCGTAAGAGTGTGATTCAACTTCGTCTATCGGTTGAGCCGTTGGACCAAGCACTTCCATGCCGCATAACAATAGGCTATGGCTGGCCAACGCCGCAGTGGTATGCGTTGAGCAGCACAACCCCACCACTACCGGGCAGCGCATCAGAAGGCACATACATCCAGCGCCACACGGCTTTCCAGGGTTATCTTCCAGCCGGCGCCAAACCCATTACTGTCGAGGATACCTACGAAATCCGCAAGTGCAATCCGCAATGGCTATCCGTGGAGGTGCAGGGCGAGAACTTCGTAATCACCGATGGCTGGATTAAGCACCAATCCATGCCCAGAACAGCCAGTGATGTCATGCTCCTGCAGGAGCAGACACAAGCCTGCTGCCTGCCGAAGGGCGAATGTGTGGACGCAGATCCACAAACCTGCCGTCTGCGAGGCGGCGAGCCTCAGGGGCCAGGCACCAAGTGCCTCGGCGATAAAAACAACAACAAAATTGATGATGCGTGCGAGGAGCAGCCGAAGCAGTGTCAGCCCACCCAGGATGGGCAGGGCTGTGAGAAGGTTACCTGTCCCAACACGTCTGATACCTGTGTGCCCACAAAGATTCGGATAGATCGCAACAGCAAGCCACCCAAGTACACAGTGCTGTCTTGCGCTTGTCTAAGCGCCAATCTGTGTCACTTGGCGTTCGACCCGCCGGATAATGTTTACTGCGTAGGTGGTTGCCCCACCGGCCAGCAATGTGAACTGCGCAAGACCGACAACGGCAACGGAACCATTGACTACGAGTGTATCTGCACAACTCTGCCCCAGCCAACCGAAGCCTGCTGCTTCCAGGACGGCCACTGTGAGAATTTAACGTCCTCCGAGTGCAAGGCGAGAATGGGTGTTCCGCAAGGTTCAGCCACCCAGTGCCTGGGCGATAAAAACAACAACGGAACTGATGATGCCTGCGAGCAACAGCCGACTCAATGTGCGCCGACGGCAGATGGGCAGGGCTGTCTGCAGGTTACCTGCCCTAACAGCGGCGACCAGTGCGTGCCCACAAAGATTCGGGTGCGCTACATAACCGGTGCTCCGCCTACCTATACAGTCCTTTCGTGTGCCTGTCAAAGCCCTAATCTCTGTCACGTTGCCATAAGTTCTTCAGGCTCTGTTTATTGTACGGGTGGCTGTCTATCTGGCCAGCAGTGTGAACTATATTCCACGAGAAACTCGGACGGAAGCTATGATTATGAGTGTCACTGCACAGCCCAGCCGACCGAGGCCTGCTGTCTGCCCGATGGGACGTGTATCGATGCAACCGCAACTGATTGCATGGCCAAAGGCGGCACGCCACAGGGATCAGGCACAAATTGCAACACGGTGGTTTGTCCTGGGCAGATGAAACCTGACCTCGCTATTACGGATATGTGGGTGTCATTAGAAGGCATTTGCTACGAGATAACGAACATCGGCCAAGCAACGGCTCCAAAAGGGCATAACACGGTCTTACTCCTTGACGGCGAGGCAATCGCCGCCGATCCTATCGATGTTGAACTTGCACCGGGCGACAGACTGAGAAGATGCTTTGATTATGAATGGTTCGGCTCAGACGTGATGGTAGATGATGTGATTACCGACACAAGCCATCAGGCCAATCCCGCTGTCGCCGTGGACAACCGCGGCATCATCCACGTCGTGTGGGAGGATTACAGAGACAACCCCAGGCTCGGAAATATCTATTACTGCAACAGCAAGGATGGCGGAAAAAGCTTCGAACAAGATGGAATGGTGGAAGATGCTATCACTATCACGCATCATCAAGCTAACCCCGCGATAGCTTTAGACAATCAGGGCATAATCCATGTGGTCTGGGAGGATTACAGAGATGACCCCAAGTTGCCAAATATATACTATTCGAACAGCACCGATGGGGGAAAGACCTTCCAGAAAGATGTTATGGTGGATGATGTGATAACACTCACTACTACTCAGGTCCACCCGGTGATTGCCGTAGATGACCAAGGCGTCATCCACGTCGTGTGGGAGGACTATCGAAATCACCCCGCCTTGGGTGACATATACTACTCGAAAAGCACCGACGGAGGTAAGACGTTTGAAAAGGATGTAATGGTCGATGATGCATATACAGTCACGAGCCAACAGCGGAATCCTTCCATCGCAGTGGACAAATTAGGGGTGATACACGTGGTGTGGGAGGATTATCGAGACGATCCTCAGTTGCCCAACATCTACTATTCAAAGAGCGTGAACGGTGGCAAGACTTTCGGGAAGGACGTTATGGTCGATGATGAGATTACCGTCACCACTCGCCAGGTCAATCCCGCGATAGCAGTAGGTAAGGACGGGGTCATCTACGTGGTGTTCGAGGATTATAGAGATGACACCAACAAAGGAAACATCTTTTGTTCAAGGAGCATCGATGGGGGAGAGACCTTTGAAGAAGATGTGATGGTGGACGATCCAATCACGTATACGAGTCACCAAGCCAATCCAGCCGTAGCCGTGGATAATCGGGGGGTAGTGCACATCGTCTGGGAGGATTACAGGGACAACTCTAAACTGGCCAACATATACTATTCCAGGAGCTCCGATGGCGGCAAGACGTTTGGAAAAGATGTAATGGTAGACGATTCCTATACCGTTACAAGCCAGCAGATTGATCCCGCTATAGCAGTGGATGACAACGGGACAGTACACGTCGTATGGCAGGATTATAGAACCAGCAGATCGCTCGCAAACATCTTTTATTCTAACAGCATAGGATCATGCGTGTTGCCTGCCGAACACGTAACGGTATGCGCTGATAGCGAAGATGTCGTTGTTGAGAGTGATGAGATAAACAACTGCACTGAGGAAACATGGATGTGCGATACGACGCCACCACGAATTATTGCTGGCCCGACTGTGTCGCAGATAGGCCCGACTTCGTGCGTTGTTTCGTGGACCACTGACGAAGATAGCGACAGCACGGTGAAGTATGGCCGTTATGCTGGAAAATACGAATCCTCGCAACACAATGCCGCGCTGACTCAAGAACACGAAGTTGTTTTGTCCGATCTGAAGCCAGCGACCGTATACCACTATGTCGTTCAATCCAGTGATTCCAACGCAAACCGTGCAAGCAGTAAGGATTACACATTCGAAACCTTGCCGGCGCCAGATGAGCAGAACCCCCAAGTATCACTCGTGGACCCGGGCATCTGCAAGGGCACCGCCAAAATCGTTGCTCTTGCCTCCGATAACCTTAGAGTCGAGAAAGTCGAGTTCTACATCGGAGATAAGCTTGTTTTCATGGACTACTCTGCCCCGTATGAATGTATGCTGGACACGAACGAATATGCAAACGGAGACCATCTCCTCAGAGCTAAAGCTTTTGATTCGTCGGACAGAACTGGGATGGCGACTCGGGTGATCGAGGTCAGAAACCGAGTTCCCAATTTTATTGGGCCTTCGATTGAAATCATCACACCTGACAATGGTGACACAGTATCGGAGACGGTGATTGTCGCCGCCCGGGCCACCGATGACGAAGGTATGGATAGAATCGAGTTCTATATTGACGATGAACCCGTGCACGCCCGGCTCAGCCCCTCCCATGAGCAGGAATCTCTCTACTCAAGCTTCTTCTGGGACACCTACGAGGTGGATAATGGCACGCATCACATCAGGGTCACTGCATGTGATGCAGAAGAAAACTTCAGCCAGAATACAGTGACAGTCACCGTAGACAATATTGGTCCCCGCCACAGGCCGGATATGATAGTCCGAAGGAAAAACATGACGTTCGGCGGAACCAAGCTGACTATCAGGCTTGATGTACACAACGCGGGAGACAGAAGCGCCAGCAACGTTGAGATCGTCGACCGCTTGGTGGGTTTGCAGCCAACGGGATGGGTCAGCAGCGGATGGGATCTAACTTCAGACTTCGACGCAAGCACAAAGGAATGTGAGGTGACCCTCAGGGCGTCCCATGCCTTCAATCCAGGCGTCGGCACGGACGTACTATACGATGTCGTTCCCATACTCACCGAGGCCGATATACTGTACCAGGTTGGGACATCGACCAGTGTGTCTTACGATGGAGTGGAAGCGGATCATTATGATAAGGAGCTGTCCATTCCATCATGGGTTGTTGATCGCCCCGGTGGTATCACCTGGCATCTTGTGGCTACGGTAGACCACGCATTCAGAAGTGCGGATTATCTGATTGTAACTAATCCGACACGGCTCTTTAGTCACTATGTTGACGATGACGTGAACGTGCTTTTATGCTCCATGGCCAGCCTGGCTGAGAAAAGGGCAGGAGTATTAGGATATCTGGATACCAACAATCGCACGGTGATTAAAGGTCTGATAGAGCCCGGTGGCGACTGGAGCAGCGAATTGGCACCAGGCTGGACCTCCAATGGATATCTACTGATAGTCGGCGAGACGGAGATTGTACCCTCCCGGGACGTGTGGGATACAGCCATCAGGGATGCCACTTCCGGCTGGACCGGCGGACCTGTTTATCCTGTTTCGCTCTCAGACAATTATTATGCCGACATTAGTGGAAGCGATAATCTGCCAGAGCTGATTGTGGCGCGACTAATAGGGGATGGCCCCAATCAGTTAATGACTCCGATTCAAACCAGCCTTCTCGATCAGTTTGATCGCACAGACGCTTTGGTAGTCAGTGGCGTCGGCGATGGGCAGGATAGTTTCGAAAATAATGCTGACGAAGTCGTGGATATACTGGATGATGAGTTCACCGTCAATCAGATGTACGGAAGCGATTACGCCAGCGATGCTCAACGGCTTACCCAGTTCAGGAATCGAGCCCAGGATAAGGACGTTATCTACTATAGGGACCACGGCAGCGTCAACTGCTGGTCGCATACTGTTTGTGACTCGGATTTTCCAGTCAATTTTGGTACTAGCCGGCCCGTTGCGTTTGGCAACGCCTGCTTAACAGGAAATTTTGAACAGGGCGGCGACTATGGTGCCGCTGAAGCCTTCCTGGATAGTGGTGCCGGCGTTTACATCGGAGCGACAGAATCCTCACCTCGTAGCCCCAATAATACTGCCGGAAAGAAGTTCTTCAACGACTGGGTGGGCAGCTCCATTTCGCTCGGTCAGGCTCTCAAACAAGCAAAGCTGAACCTCGGCACTTCCACCGATACTAAGCGGTTGTGGGTTCTGGAGTACAACCTTTATGGCGATCCCAAGTATGGTATGCCGATGGCGGCAAGCGCTGGCGCCGTCTTCCGCGCTCAGCAGGTGTTAGCGCCACCCCTGTCATCTCTTGATGTGGCTGTGCCCGATTACAAGGTGACCTCAAAGCAAGGGGTAGATTATGTGGAGATCCCGGATGGGGAACTGTGGCTGGTTCAGGACATGCCCATCGTGCCCTTCTACGTCGTCTCCGTTGATTACGCCCAGGGATATCAAGTCCAGGATGTAGTTCTGAGAGAGAGGTCCGGCCTGACTATGGCCACCGGTCTAAATCTGCCCACCGCGAGCATGGCCCCGGATGGGGTCGGAGACAATGACAATGCCTTGCCACCTGGTCCTCAGTGGCACCCACAGAAAGTATACGACTGGCAGATTATCGAGAATCCCGATGGCAGTACGACGCTGCGTATAGCGGTATATCCTTTCTACTACAATCCGCTGACAACCGACGTGCAGTTCTATAAGAATTATGCCTTTGACATCGACTGGGTATCTTCAAGTGTCCAGATAACAGCGCTTGCCACAGATAAGGATGTCTACGAGCAACAAGAGCAGGTCCAAGTCGGACTGTGGCTTAACAATTCAGGCCAGGCACAGGATGTCATCGTCAGCGCGGTAGTCAGGGCCGACAGCTCAGGCCAACTCGTTGATGGCCTGCTACTTCACTCACTGAAGAATCTACAAGGGCCTGCTTCATTCTGTTGCCAATGGAACAGCAGCGGCTTCGAGCCAGGCTACTATTATGTGGAAGCGGCCTTGCAAAGCACCGATGGTAACACATTGGATAGAGAGACGCGCAGGTTCGGGCTCGGCATTTGTTCAGGCCAGATTACAAGCCTCTCCGCCAACCCGCTACTCGCCCAGGTCGGAAAGGATATAACGATAAACTTGACATTCAGCAACGTTGGCACTGTGAATATCACTGGAAATGCCCGCATAAAAATTCTAAATTCCAGCGGAGACGTCCTCGACCAGTTTGACCATCCGATTGCCGACCTGCCGCCCACCAAGTCAGCC
>Ga0172365_10000754_pt1 | contig 22499 bp, 26 predicted proteins | sample LakKivSesite48cm_FD_114535 | JGI IMG/M metagenome (GOLD analysis project Ga0172365, IMG submission 114535) | Sediment microbial communities from Lake Kivu, Rwanda - Sediment site 48cm | ecosystem: Environmental > Aquatic > Freshwater > Lake > Sediment | place: Rwanda: Western Province, Lake... | reverse complement strand
GTGCCGCCGTCCGTCTCCGACTCGGTACCTGTGCTCGCAGGAACAATGCCTTCAGCAAACAGCGAATACGGGTAGATGGGCGCGTAGCCAACGCCCTGCACGCCGTTCACGTTTACGCCTATCGAATCCCCCGACGCGCCTGTCGCCAGGTCATCTGTAGACGACATGAAGAAGAAGAATAGCTGCGTCCATATCTGGATGTAGTCCACTGCGGTGAACGACAGCAGTCGGTTGCGGCCGGAGTTTACGTAGCCCCACCCAACGATCTCACCGTCGAAAAGCAGCCTGAACGACGGGTTGGCGGGGTCCATCCAGTAGTCACAGTAGAACACCTGTACCGAGATGCGGTCCTCAGCTCCCAGACGATGCAGCGACGGATCTGGAACCACAGCGATCTCGGCTTCTGGGATGGCCCACACGCCGTAGGAAACGCCGACGCTTACACACGGCACTTCAACGCCGTTGATGTAAACGATCCACGCAATCTGAAATGCGCGGTCTACGTTAACTAGATCTGTGTCTGTAGTTGCCATTAATCAGGGGTTCTCTCGTAGGAGCATGTCGTCCTGTTCGGTGAGCAAGGGTACGCCGTCCTCCGTGAAAATGCTATCCGGTGTAGCTAGCGTCGGAGAGGTCGGGTCTTCGACACTGCGCGCAAACATCAGTAGGTTGGCCGCAAGACTGACTCGGTACGACGGCAGCGTAGAGTCTTGGTAGTCTACCAAGCCCGCGATGTACTCTCTAGGCAGGGCGCCTAGCGTGAGCAGCGACTGTATACCCGCTTGCGTCCTGTCTTTGAACTTCGACAGGGCAGCGTCGATTATCATGACATTCTCACGCTCACACACCGTGCTGTTGAGTGCGTCGCGATCACGCAGTCTGTATGGGTTAAGCAGGGTGTTCAGCTCGGTGCTGAACCCATACTGGTAGATAACGCGCGCTGCCTTGTTATTGCGCTGCTTAGTCGCCGCAGGTTGCAGTTTCAGCGCCACGTCTATGAACGTCGCACGTAGCGGCTCGAGCTCTAAGAACTGCTGCATGGGCTGCTGCAGCTTCAGCTCTATTGGCAACGGCGTTAGGCCTGTGTAGCAGAGAGGATTGTCCCGTGTGGTCCAGTCCCACGTATCTTGCGCAGTCAAGGGCACAGGCACGGTCGCGTCGGCCACGAACGCGTACACGGTGACTGTGGTGTTGTATCCCCAGCCACCCAGCTTCGTAAACTGCACCGTGTGGACACCTGCAGTGTCGTAGGTAATGCCTACGTAGCCCGCCGCGAAACCGCCTACGCCCGTGTACACCGTAACGCCATCTATTTTGATGATGACGCTACTGGGGTCTAGATCCAGATCAGCATCGTAGAACTTAACGCCTACGAGGGTGTCCTCGGGGACGTTAATGCTCCGCGGTAGCGGCGCCCTGGCAACAATCATCGGCGGGTACGGCCCGCCAGGCGCAACTGCGAGAGCTCCGCCCCACGGGGTACCGCCCCACAAACCGTCTCCCCAGCTAGGCATGGTTATCCCTCAGAGTAAGAAGTCGCCGGGTGCGGCTGCTAGGAATTGCCCGCGAGTGCGCGGGCCGGAACGGTGCTGTGCTTGTAGCAGACTTGCACGCGAAGCCTGGTCTTGCTCGATGGCTTCACGCAGTTGCCCGTATATATTTGTAGTGCCGCCAGCTCCGTCTTGAGAAACGTTACCAGGGTTTATGTCGGGGCGCGGACCAGACGCGATTGTCTGTGACAAGCTCAATTCGTTCAACTTACGCGCTGCCTGTTCAGGAGTTAGCCGGTCTAGCCCCTGACTATCTGCTGTTACAGCGGCTTCCCGCGGATCCGTATCCAGCGCCGCGGCCTCAGCCTGTGCTTCAGCATACAGCGCCTGTGCTTCGGCAATCTCCGCGTCAGTGAACCCTAGCTCCCGCAGCGTTGTCGTGGACTCCGCCAACGGGTCCGAACCCGGAGAGGGCTCTGCTGCAGGCCCTGTGATAGCCGTGGGCGGCACTTCAGGAGTGACCGTGGCGATCCTCTGCGTATCGGGGTCTGCTGCGGAGGGCGGGGCAGTGAGCAAGCTCGAGTCAACCGCCGCAGTCTCTACGTACGTTGGCAACGCCAGGCTCGGCGTGAACACGCTCATACGCTGCACGCGCATGGAAAACTGAAAGTTGCCCGCAGTATGCTCCGTAGCGCCATCAATGCTCATGCTGAGCGACTCGAGGTACCCTGACACTATGAAGCTGTCATAGCGGAGACGTGCAATTAGATTGCGCCCAGCCAGGCGAGTACCTCTGAGTATTTCACGGTACAGGCGTAGCAGCCAGACGCGCTGGTCGTCCTGATACGTGTTAAGCACCGTGCCGGAGTACGTGAAAGCCGGCGGCTGTTGTCCCGCGTAGAACGCCACGTAGTTATCCGTGAGCGTGTCTACTATCTGGGCCTTTTCAGCAAACTGCTCGTTGGCGTTGGTTAGCAAGAAGTCAATAAAGCCTGTGCCCCCGGACCCGCCTGTCGCACCGCCCGTAGCTAGCACGCGCATGAGCGGCGCAGCCTCCGCCGACACAGTGGCGAGTAAGCGCGTCATGTCTCCGGGCACCTCTACGAAAAGGCGTGCCATCGTCTCTCGGTACTCCGCGTCCCGGCCTGGAGAGTTTACGGAGTTGAGCGCCGACTTGCTGGTGGAGCCCGGATTTACGCCGAACACACCGCGCAGCGACTGCGGGGTACTATCTCCCTGCGTGAAGAGAGTAGATACTCCGTTGCCGCCTGTGAGTATTCCCGGGGCCGGCATTAGCGGTTACTCGTGATGATGTTGATGTTGGGTCCGCGCGGCGAGCTGACAGACTCGTCGGGCGCCACGATGTCTCCGGTCACCGGCAGCTCTCCGGTCTCATGACACAGTATATACGCCCGCTGGTACAGCGAGGGCATGAGAGCATATGACGTGCGGGCGCCTAGCGCGTTGTCGACTAGGTTGTCGTTGATCGTGCGCACAAAGTCTATGGCGTTCGCGTATAGGATTCTGCCGGCCATAGTTATCTCCTAGGGGGTGCTCCCGTGAACGCGCCCGCCGTGATGATGCTCAGGATACCACGGCCTACCGTGCCTGCAGCGCTGGCGGCACCCGAGGCTATCATGCCCAGCTGCCCGGTGGTGCTGGAAGCCTCCATGAGCTCTGCTGCGTGCAGCATACGCTCGGACGCGCGGTTGAACGTCACGACCGCTTCGCCGAAATCAGCGGGACCGGCGCCTTCGCCTGCGGCGGCTTCGGCAGGGGTAAGCGCCCCAGCCTCTTGGTTCATACCGAAGAAAGCGCCCAGACTATCCGTTACGGCGCCCAGGAACGAATCCCCGCGCGCATTGGCCCCCTCACTAGTACCGGTCAGGCCCGTCACACGCGTGTTTCCTGTAGCCGCGGCGGTAGTGCGGTCGATATAGCGTTGAGCAGCACGCTCGCGCGACGCTTGACTACCCTCGCGCATGGCGGTCATTTCTTCCGACGTGGCGTTGGCTAGGTTGCCACCTCCCTGTACGAACGCCGCTAGCGAACTTGCGCCGCCAGTAAAGGCCGCCATGGCGCCAGATGCCCCGCCCACGGCTTCTGCAATGTTGGCGTTCGCCGCCTCTACTTGTGCCCTTTGCAGCGTCTGGCCCTGGTCGCCCAAAAAGCCCGCTATTGCGGCTGTGTCGGTTCCCATACCTGCGATACTTGCACCCAGACCTTCCAGTGTAGCCGCCTCGAATTCAGCGCCCTCTATGGCGGCTCGAGCAGTGGCGGCTTCTTCGGCAGAATACTCACTTCGCAACTCATTCTCGAGTTGGTCAGCCTGGTCGTGATTACCCGCCGCACGAGCAGCTGCTATGCCCAACGCAAGGCGGCGTGCTTCTCCGGCCCGCCCCGTGCCCGTTAGTGCCGAGCTTACGCGGCGTTGCTGCGCTTCGCTAACGCCAAAAAACCCGGTGTCGATACCGAGTTTAGAAAGCGCTCCGCGTGTAGCGTCCGTGGCGTTCGCCCTCAGGGCTGCGGCTGTGCGCGCACCGCCAGAGGTTGAGACATTGCCACCGCGTTCTTCTACACGGTCCAACGCGCGGTTAACTGTTGGGTCTTGCCTATTACGCGTAGCTTCTACTATCTGCTGTTGTACAGCAGGCGATGCCATCATCTGATCTGCTTGTTCAGTGGACATACCGCTATTTATGAAACCCTGGCGCATGGCAGCCTGCATGCCCTCGGGAGTGGCCTCACCGTGCACTAAAGCCCCGCCAAGACGTCCACGCTCTGATAGATACGAGCTCAGTGCCGTGGCGGCGGCGGATATGTGACGCGTTGTTTCGTGTCTGCCCGCCCGATCATCCGCTGTACCCAGTACTCGACTAGATAGACGCGTTACCTCACGCGCCTGGTCTCGCTGTCCTAGCGCTGTCAGATTGCCACTTCGGCCAATAATGCCCGTCATGTTCGCTAAGTTTTCTGCGCGGGCCTCTATCACTGCGCCGGACTGGCTAGGTGTGAAGCCTAGTCCGCGACGTCCGCGCAATAGCAGCGAGTCACTGCCTTCTACTGTTTCCCGCATGGTCTGGCCACGAGGACCGAATACGCCCATGTTGGGCCCGCCAATGAACGGGTCCATGAGCTGCGCCATCACTGCCGTAGCCGTGAAACCTGGCGATGTCAGTGTTAGAGGCGATGTCAGCGCTAGACCGGCGCTAGTGCGCCTATATGCCGCGACAATGTCTTGGCGCTGTTCGTCCCGTGCAATCCGAGCCTGCGCTGCAGCTAGTGCCCCCGCGCTAGTGCGCCTAAATGCTTCGCGCCCCTCGCGCGTACGCAGCTGACGCCCGACAACCGCGGCACCTTCCTCAGTACCCAGCCGCCATCCTCCAGACGCGTCGCGCAACACCTCGCCGCCTTCGGCTTCGATCATTGCGCGTTGCTCACCCATATCCTGCGCCCGAGAAAACATCTCGTGCACGTGCTCCATGCCTGTATCGAGGCGATCTCGGATTCTGTCTACTTGCGCGAGTCCTTCGCGCGCAAACTGCGGCATGCGCGCTGCCGCTGCAATAGTCCGGCGCTCTGCCGCGATAGCTCGTCGTGATTCACGCTGCTCTTCTTGAGCAGAATGCCGCATACTTTCCCAGAACCGCGGGTCGTTGCCCATCTGCTCGTAGGTGCGAGCCTGCTGCTCGTTGAAACCAAGCGTGCGCAGCGCACCACCCAGATTGAACGTACCCGGGTGTTCCTGCATCAGCGCCCGTGCCTGAATCAGCGGCATGAGCGTAGACAGCTGTCCGCCCATGCGCCGAGACGCCTCGTCTTGAAGCTCGCTCTGGCGTGTAGACAGCTCCAGCATGGCTGAGCGCCCGCCAAGTTGGCGGATACGGCTAGCTCCCTCTCGGGTCATCTGGGACATGGTCATATCACCACTGACCATACGTCTCAGGGCTTCCTCATCTATGGCCAAGTGACCGCCTCGGCGGGTGAGCATAGCGGGCAGCAGCGCGTTGATGGTCGCCGAGTGCGCGGCGCCGGTCATCAGCGTCTGTTGAATGCCCTCCGCACCCCCTGCAAGCGACGCACGGTTTGCGCCCATGAGGCTGGCCAGCTGCGGCGACATGCCTGCGGCTGCAATTCCTGCGCGCAATCCTGCTCCGCCAGACAGGCCGTACTGCTGAAACACCCCTGCTCCGGCCATTCCCTGGGCCATCACAGTTTGCGTGTCGGTACCCGCCATACGCGCAAAGCGTGCAGCGTTGCGGGCGGCAGCTCCCATTTCGGGCACGGTCATACCAAGGTGGTGCATTTGCGCCATGCTCCGCATGGCCTCCTGCACATCCGGCTGCCCTGCCACCCGCATGAACGTAGACAACCCGCGGGAGATACGCCCCACTGCCTGCGTGATCTGGTCAGCTGAACGGGCTTCGCCAAGCATGCCCATCTGCGACGCGAGATCCGTGATGCGCGACAAGTCCTGGCGGTTGAACATGCCGCGGGTGGCCTGCCGGAACCCTGCGTTGTCCGACATGCGGTCTAGTCCGTGGACTACCTGCCCCGCCGCAGACGCCGAAAGCCCGATGCCGCCGATATTCGTATCGGCCATGCCTCTATAGAATTGCATGCTGGCTTGCTGCATCTGCAGCGTCGCCGCTCTGTGGTGAATCAAGGGCTGAAACATATTCATGCCCATGTTCTGGAATGCCTGCCCCATGCCACGGTGCTCTGCATACAGAGCTCCGATACCCATGGGCGCAGTGCCAAAATGCCGCGCAGCCAAACCGCCGACGGCCTGCGCAGCAGCCAATTGCTGATTCACCTGCGTCATCTGCGTCTGGTGAATCGCGTTGTACGGTGAACCGTACTGCGCCCCCGGGAATGTGGGCGGGGGCATGAATGCCGCCATCTGGTACGCAGTAGGCCGCGAAACCGGCGTGACCCCTCCTCCGAAACTTGGAGGAGGGGCCTGCAACGCCTGCAGCTGCATGTGCTGCGTAAATTCCAGACGCGCTTTTGTGGCGGCATCTCCCGGAGACATCGGCGGCGGTGCTCCCCTCGTGGGAGTTACTCCCGAATACCCGCCTGCTGCAGAAGACGTCGTTCCCATGAATGGGTTGCCCGTCATGCCACCGCCAGGCGCGAGCCCCGCTTGCATTTGCATGGCGTTGAGTCCCCGCAACAGCTGCTGCAGGACCTGCTGCGCTATGCGCTGGGTCTTGGGGTCGTTGAGGCCCGGAGAAGCTTCAGCCATCCGGGCTTCAGGGGTTTCGAAGATGCCGGCCATAACCTGTCCGGGTTACTTTACGGTTTGCAGGTGCCGCTTGCGGAGCCTGCGTTTGTACGTCTCGATCTCTTCCGGAGAAAGCGGGCGCATATCAGTGTCGTTGGCTGTGAGAGCCTCGAGCCGCTGGAAGCTGCGCGCACGAGCAACTACCTCGTCACGACCCCGGACTTCGAACGCCTTTAGGGCGCGTTCTTTTTCCTGAACCGCTTCGGGAGCGTAATTTTCGTGGGTAACTTCCATCGTGTATAGTGTAGTCCAGAGCCTGAAGATCTTCTCGGGTATCTGCAGGCCGGCAGCCTGTATTCGAGCGAGATATATCTGGCCTTGCACCTCGCGGCGCCGCTCACGGAGGAGCATCTCGCATGCTACGCGGTCTTGTACTGAACCCCGTGGGGGCAACCCGTGGCCGGGAATGGTCCGCATGAAGAGTTCCGCGCGGAGCGTGCCCCACGGGGTACTCAGAAATTTTCGACGACGCCCTCGCTCATCACGATCTGCACCACGCGGTCAAACTTAGCCAGCTTGGAAGAGATGAGCGCTACGACACGCTCAGGCAGCTGCTCAATGAAATCGAGGCGCTTCTTGAAGAGCTCCTCGACTTCCGTGGCCGAAGCCCGGTGCGTCGGATGCGCAAACTCTTGTCCTTTAAACGCAACTAGGCTAGCAGCCACGAAATACCTCATTTGGATTTCATGTTGCTCATCGATGTAACGTGGACTATCAATCTCCACCTGCCGGAGATATCTCCGGTAGTCCGCATGCGTGCGGGTGCGCAGGGTGAGGTAGGCCGTGGAGGTGAGCTGGATGTCTTCCTGGTAAAAGCCCTTGGTCAGCAAATCATCTACGATTGCTGACGCCTTGCTCTTTGAAATGTCATTATCGGAGAGAATCTCGTCGTAGGACTTGGCGCGCTCAGCAGCGTCCTTGCCCTCCGACACATCGCGCCGCATCTCTTCCTGCGCACCGTCTACTAGAGACTTCGCAGGCGTTTCTTGCGGCTTCTTCACCTCAGTGATCGGCTGCGTACCAGTAGAAGGAGTCTGCGGGGCTGCCCCAGGCTTGCTGTAGGAGCCGATACGCGGAGAAGAGGGAGTCGGGTTGGCCATTAGTTATCGCCTCGTTGCGGTAAAAGAGAACACTTAATGCTTAGACGTTTCGAACGCTCGAAACACCGTGCTGGTCGGTAACCAGCGATCTGTTGGAGAATGCTATGCGAAACTATCTCACAATCGCGCTGTTGCTACTGGTAGCGGCGGCAACTCTACCTGACGCGGTAAACGCACAGGCAGCTGTTGCAACGGCCGAGCCTACCACGGAAGAGCAAGCGCTGGCAAACGCAATACTCGTACGGATCCCTGATGTCCCCTACACGGCCCCTGCTCTGGGTCGCGGCGCTGCTAGGCCCGCGAATGCTTTAGCTCACGCTAGAGCTATCCACGCAGCGGCGAGGGCACACAGCACACGTTGGGAGGATTTTCGTAGGCGAGCTGGGTGGCAGCACTTCATCGTAGAGCGCGATCTACCCCTGCTGATCAGCGCAGTAGTCATGCGAGAGTCCGCATTCCAATCGGTGGTGCGACTGGACAGCGGCGAGCATGTCTACGAGCTCCCCACGATCATGGTCGTAGTGGATGGACGCCTACGTCGGCGGACGCCCGCGGCGGACATCGGCGTGATGCAGGTGCGCGCACCGAGCTCGTCAGCGTCCGTCTGCGGCCTTCGTGGTCGCGCGGACGGTGAGCGTGTACTTACGGACCTGGCATTCGCCTACACCGTGGGTGTGTGCGTCATGACCAACCACATGGAGCGGTTCATCGACGAATACAATGACCCCATGCGTGTACGGCTACGCCACGCGCAGCGCCCGCCCATCGACCTGGAGTTCTTCGGAGTGACTGGACCGCGGCGTGGCACACCCCAGGCCCTGCTCGCACGAGAGCTGCTGGTCATGGAGCGGTACAACTGGGGCGGGCGTGACCTATACCTGCATCCTCGAGGAGCGGGCTACACGCGCCGTCTTATGACTGAGTTCGAGCGTTTCAGAGAGCTGCTAGCTCCAGCGACTGCTGACGTCGTGAATGTCGCTCAAGGCGGTTGAGCATACGCGGGGCACTGGTTGTCGGGTTAGCCCGTCAGCCAGTGCCCTGTTCTACAACTAACTCTGAGGTTTTAGTGCGTTGCCAAGTCTGCACAGCTGAGTATCCGTACGACGTAAGTTCCGATGAAGATTTCCTGTGTTTGTTCTGTGATGGTGGGGGCAAGGTATTCCCCACTCCCGTAGAGTTCCTGTCTGAGAAGTCCCTGGGACTAGCCCGGGAAGTCCGCCAGACACAGCTGGATCTCACCAAGCTGATAGACGACACCATCCGCGACGCGGGCGTGGGCGTCTTCGAAGCCGGTACAGGCGTAGGCAAGAGCTTCGCGTACCTGCTTCCATCCATACTCACAGCCAAGGGGCGGGTGCTTGTCAGTACCGCCAAGAAGGCGCTGCAGGAGCAGCTAATCGAAAAAGACTTGCCACTAATCAGGCAAGCGATCCTGGACCAAGGTGGTTCAGATTTCACGTTCGCGATTGCCTACGGCAAGAGCAACTACATCTGTCGAAGGAAGCTCCGCGCATCTACACATGACAAGCCTGTGTGGGACGCGTTCTTCGATAGCCCTAAGACTGAGTGGACCTGGGACTCGCTAACTGAGTACACCAAGAAGGGCACACAGGCGCGCAGCAAGAAGGCCCTGAACGTCTTGCGGTACGACAGCAATGCGACCGCCGAAAACTGCGTTGGCTCTGTCTGTAGCTACGCATCTGACGGGACGTGCACCTACTGGAACGCCAAACGGGCCGTTGCCGCTGCGCAGGTCGTGGTGACTAACCACTGGTTGTTCGGTTACCACATTCGTATGGGCTTAGAGAAGGAGAAGCCCCTCCTTGGCTTCTTCGACACTGTGATTGTCGATGAGGCGCATAAGCTCGACGACGGTCTCCGCGCCGCTTTCTCCGATGGCATCACAGAAGAGCGCGTTGCGGGCATCGTTCGTGACTTCGAAGAGCACGTACTCAAGGGTAAGGAATGGGTATCTGCCAAGCCCGTGCTAGACGCCAACGCCAGTATGTTTGCAGGTGTCTCGTCTGCTTCGCCCGACGGGCGCGTGGATGTGACATCCCGCGTGCTCAATGTGAAGCGTGAGCTGCAGAGCCTACTCACCAAGATGCAAGATGGAAACTTCGCACGGGCACATCTGGGCGTGTACCCTAGCCTTGAGTTTGGTGCGTACCTCGCGACCCTTGGCGTAGCGCAAGAAGCAGAGAAGGTGTTGCTTATGACTGCAGCGGCGCAAGAGCTATCAACAGCCAACGCCCCGCGAACATACCGGGCAGCCTACTTGGTGTTGTCCGAGACCGTAGACATTCTGAACAAGATCACGGCACCTGCCTCCGGAGAAAGCGCAGTCACTTACCTGGGCGAGATGCGTGGGCGGCCAAACATCATAACGGCCCCTGTGGAGACAGGGCCCATCATGCAGCGGTGGCTGACGCGAGACTCCGCTAAGCCGACGACGACGTCGCCCCTAGGCACGTACATGCACGCTGCAGTGTCGCCGCGTTCCATATCCTTCCTCTCTGCCACTCTCGCGGTAGGAGGCTCCCTCGACGTATTTGCTCGCCGTGCGGGCGTGGCGTACAACCCCAAGCTGACCACAGGGCAGTTCGGGTCCGCCTTCGACTTGGCCAGGCAGGCAACTCTGTACGTCTCCGGGAGTATCCCGATCCCTACTCGAGGCGAGAGTACAGATACGTACCGCGCTGCACTAGCCGATGAAGTATACGAGCTCATTACGGCTAACAGTGGCAACGCGTTCGTTTTGTTCACTGCGCGCGACGAAATGCTCGATGTCTATTCGAGGATAAGTAGTCGTAGTGGATTACCAATACTCGTACAGAACCCCGGACAGTCTGCCGCAGATCTCTTGGCTCAGTACCGCAAGACAAACGACGCGGTACTCTTCGGATTGAAGAGCTTCTGGGAAGGCATCGACGTAGCGGGAGACAAGCTCTCCCTGGTGATCATCACCAAGCTGCCCTTCCCAGGGCGCACGGACGCCGTAGTGAATGCACGGCGTGAGAACGCCGGAGACGCCTGGTTCGGTACTGTGGACGTGCCTGACATGATCTTCGATCTCCGTCAGGGGCTAGGCCGCCTAATCCGTACGGTCACCGATACGGGCGTTGCAGCCATCCTGGACTCCCGCGTGCTCACCAAGCCATACGGCAAGACGGTGTTGCGCTCTACGGGGTTCACGCGAGCACACACCAAGCTGTCTCAGGTAGTGCCGGTGCTAGAGGCACAGGCTCGAGCCAGGGGCAAGTAAGCACGTGCATTATCTAGCTCTTGTAGAGGTCCCTGAATCTTTCATGACAGGGACCGCGAAAAAGACATTAGGCGGCTACCTCGATGATCTTCTAGATCAGTACGCGTTCGACAGCCATAAGCACAGGGTGGAAGAGGAAAGGGATTGTTGCGATGACCCCGACTGCGGCAGTTGTCATGGCACGGGAGTAGAGACGGTTCTAACCAACCCCAACGGCTACTTCGACTGGTATGAGTGGGGCGGTCGTTGGGCCGGGTTGATCTACCCCCATTGGGATGAGCCAGCACATTTCGGGGAGCAGAACTTCGGGAATCCCTGGCCTTTTGTGCTGGACACTGCACGTATGAAAGAGACTCTTTCGGGGTGCTTGGCCCCTGACGAAACGCTGCCCGTGTTTTCAGACGTGGCCGCGGTTGTCATAGACCCTATCAAGGAAAACTTGACAGGGGCCTACTACGTACTATTAGACTTTCACTGTTGACATGTTTTCTGATCTGCAGATAGAGGCTCTAGCGCACGGGTGTGCTAAGTGCGCCAAGCCTTTCATCCTCAATAGCCGCGTCAGATCTGCATATCTGGTGCGGGATATTCATTCGTTCGAACACCAGGTCGAGCTTGGAATCGCGGGACGGGGCGTGCGCAATCTATGGCTACACGTAGATTGCGCCGACCCCACCCTCATCACCAAACAGTGGAATATGAAGCCCACCATACAACACTGCATCCGGTGCTCACGCGAGCTCAAACGGGACGAGCTCGTAGTACCCGTGTTCAGCATAGACGACGCTAACGCAGTCAACCCCGCAGATCCGACTGACAGGGGCTTGGCCTTGCGAGAGCGCGTATTTTTCATGCATGCGGACTGCAGCGACGCGCGGTTCAAGCAGAGCCCCATCATACTGCCCGGCTGAGCATACTTCATGGTCAAGCGCGGCATAGTCCACGACCCGTGGCGTACTCCGGTAGCGGCGACTCCCGCTGAACCGGAAGAGAACCCTTTTGAGAAGACGGCCAACGTTCCAGAGGCTCCGCCTGCACCTAGTCAGGTGGGCGATGACGTAGAAGCCGAAGAGGCTGCACGCCAGATCGGCACGCTGTCGGTCAAAAACTATGGCGGCATCACTGTGATCGGAGCGCCGACACCTACGCATGTAGCTGCACAAGTGCTTCGTTTTTTAGTAGACAACCTCAAAGAGGTAGATAGAATGGTGACTGAGTACGGGGTTGTGATCACCCGGCTCGGTCCTAACGATAGCGTAGCTAGAACTCCTTTTTACGTTCAACGTCAGGATGGCTGGACTCTGGCCATGCCGGCGGTTTCTTCTAGAGATGCTGGATGCGTGCAACTGATACAAGCTCTGCTGAGCCTCCAGAGAACCCCGAGACTGCGAGCCAAGATGGAGCAGCTGGGGATACGCGTTTATCGGGTTTGATTTGCCCGCTGGCAGGGGCTCCCTGCCTAGAAAAGATATGCGCGTTCTGGGTGTCTTACCCGGTCGCGCGTGGTGTACGTAATGGCTGTGCGATACCCGTACTAGCCGTAGCTGTAGCTAAGAAGGTGCTCTGATGGCTCTCAACGATAAGCCCTGTGGTACGTGCCAACACTTCGACCCCGTACTCCGGGGTACCAACAAGGGACATCGCCCCACTGTGTGGGGTTGGTGCGCCAAGAAGAGTGTTTACCCGTTTGCTGAAGGCCCGGGCCAGAAGTTTCCCGACGGCGTCCAGAAGGTGCCCTCTCCCGAGATGCGCGCCGAGCCCTTCATGGTGAGGGTGATGGAGTGCCAAAATAACTGCACCGAGCACGCACCGCGGATGCCTGGACTATCCAAGGTGGACTTGCTCAAGAAGATGAACGAACAGAACCGCAAGCCTGGAGTGAGCACGAATGGCTGATATCAAGGGCTTAGATGAGTTCGCCAAGAAGTTCCTAGGCGGGCAGCGCCCTGAAGAGGGTGCCAGCGAGATCCTCGTAACGGGTAAGGGTCAGAAGGCCTCCGACGCCGCACTCGCTGCCTACTACAAGGAATACCAGACAGACTTCATCGCGAGAGCTGGATCTTTCACTGAAGATCTAGTTGCATTCGTTGTAGAACAACGTAAGATCCGGAATCTAACTGATCATGAGACCATATTTGGCCTTGCACTGGCCAACATCAATCTTCGATTCGCCTGGGGCAACCCCCAAGGCAGTGAGAAGAAGCTGACTCCTGAGGAGCGCGACAAGCTCCTCGAGCAGTTCGATGAAGTTTGTTTTGGTGCCCAGTCATACTGGGACGCCAACCAGTGAGTCAGAAGTCATCAACTAGTAGCTAGAAGCTAACCCTGTAGGAGAATAAGAAATGGCCGCCCGTCCCAATACAACTCGCACCATCGCTTACGGCGTGCGTATCGCGCGCATGCAGGTTGCTCGCCTTGCCGACGCTGTTGCGAAGGCCGAGAACGCGATCAACACCAACGCTCTTCTCACCAAGGAAGACGTCGAGCTCTACAAGAGCTACATCAAGGTCTGCAACAAGCAGGAGCGGCTGTTCTCCCAGATCCTAGCTCTAGAGACGCCGGCGGCCACCAAGGTGACCAAGCGCAAGCCGGGTCGCCCCAGCTTCGCGGATCTCGAGGCTGCTGCAGCGTCGCGCAGTGGTAAGGCTGCCAAGGCTGTTCCTGCCAAGGCTGGCAAGGCTGCCAAGGCGGCCGAGCCCGCCAAGGTAGCCAAGGCTGTCGCTAAGCCCGCCAAGGCTGCACCGGCCAAGCCCGCCAAGGTAGCCAAGGCCGCCAAGCCTGCTGCGGCTCCGACGGTGGCACTCACCGCGGCCCCCAAGCGCCGTGGTCGTCCGCCCAAGGTCAAGCCTGAGGTGGCCGTTGCTGCGCCCGTGGCAGCTGCTCCGGCAGCGCCCAAGCGCCGTGGTCGTCCGCCCAAGGTCAAGCCTGAGGTGGCCGCGGTTGCCGCCCCGGCAGCTGCAGCTCCCGCTGCCGCGCCCAAGCGCCGGGGCCGTCCGCCCAAGGCCAAGCCCGAGGCCGCCGCTGTCAGCAACGCCAACGGCGCCAGCACTTCCGTGAAGCTCACGCCGGCGGCCGCGCCTGCACTGGGCACGATGCTGTCTTCAGAAAATAACTGAGGACACTGGTAGAAGTGATTATCTCCCTAGACACGGTCATACGCTAACACGTATGGCCGTGTCTTCGGTGTATAGCACACTGCTCTTTAGCATTCGCACAGGTCGACCACCTGTGGCGGCGTACCGCTGCAAAAGGAAGATGGCGCAGTGCAAGCCGAGATGTGAGCTGGGGACTTCGCTACGCTCCCTCCCCAGATCACATCCTCTAGCTTACGCACTCTAATAGCGCAGGAATGCTCACATCAGAAAAGGTTGGAATCCAACCGGTACGCGTACCGCGTGCATTGATAACACTAGGTGTTCCCTGGCTTACGTTGATTATGAATAAGCTGCGCTTATTCATAATAAACACGCTCAGTTTCGACGCCGATCACAGTGATGTGCACTAGAAGAAGCTAGATCTAGCCAGCTCGCGCACCGCGGGCATCGATACTCGTGCTTGCCTAGGAGGCTACACATTTGATCTATAGAAACGCGAGGTTTCTATAGATCAAATGTAGCCACTTATGGGCGCGAGCTACACCCACAGTAGTGCAACATTCCCACAGAGCGCTCCGCAACGGGATTTGCCATCCCAAGAACTCATGTACCATGAGTCGTGATCTCCGAAGCGGGGACTGCAACCGCGCGAAGCACCAATTAACACCTCTCCGAGGCTAAAGCCTCTGCGAGGACGTTAATTAGTCAGGCAGCTCAGGCAGCGCTCACCGCTTATACTAAGTCCGACCCTGCGCTCGCAAATCCCACGATGCTGGCGTACCGCCAGTGCGGTGAAAACCTCTCATTGCTGGCAACCTCAGCGCTTCGCAGCCGGCACTACACGGCGGCCAATCCAGTAGGATCTCAGCGCTTCGCGCCCATTAACCCGGAAACCTAGCGACGTTTCCGACCATAGGCAGGGTACAGACTTGGCAGACAAGAAACTCAGGATAATCGTCGGCGTGGCTGGCCGCGCTGAATCTGGCAAAGACACCATCTGTGACTTCGCGCGAAGTATCCTGACAAACAAGAACTTCGTAGCTAAGAAAATCGCGTGCGCAGACCCGCTCAAGGACATCTGCGAGGACGTGTTCTGGAAATCCCACGGCGTTCCGCCACAGGCGTTCTACGGCGCCCAAGCCGACAAAAACGCTGACCTGGCGGCGCATGGGTTATCTGGCTGGTCCGGGCGCAAGATCCTTCAGTACATCGGTACAGAAGGGTTCAGGTACATCGACAGCACTATATGGGCCAAGCACGTGGCTTACCGTGCCAACCAACTGTACGAAGGTGTCTACGACGCGGTATTCGTATCCGACGTACGCTTCCCCGAAGAGGCCGAAGCAATCAAGAGCATCGGCGGCGTAATCTGGCGCGTGTACAGGCCGTCATCTGACCAGCCCACGAGCCAAGGTTTGTCTGGACATCAGTCCGAAACCAGTGTAGATAAAATAATACACGATCGCGTCATTCATAACGGGGGTACCTTGGATGATCTTAGGGCCCGCGTAGACGACCTACTGAGCACCCTATGAGTGAAACCAACGCCCCGCGTATATTTGCCTTTGACGTCGAGACCACGGGCCTTGACCCGGCAACCGACGAGATCATCCAGATTTCATACCGCGTGCTGGATGACCAGCTTCGCGTCCATGACAGTGGCGAGACCCTGTGGGTGTGGCCCACGAACGGCGCCTGCCCGCCAGAGGCTGCAGCCGTCAACGGTTACAGCACCGAGGAGTGGACTGCACGCGGCGCCATCACGCAGCAGGCGCTTCTCCTGCACCTGCGCACTCGCCTAGAAGCGTGGAAGGGCCTCATGCCCCTGGGGCACAACGTAGGCTTCGACCTGAGCTTCCTGAAGGCGCTATTCGCGCGGCAGGGGTCTGCGTCGGATGCCACGGTCCTGCGTAAGGCACTCAGCTACCACAGCATCGACACGGTCAGCATGGCTGTGGCGCTGGATCTCGTAGCTTACAGTCGCCTCGATGGCGGGTACCGCCTCGTAGGCCTAACCGAGCGCTTCAACGTGAAGGTGGTCAGCGAAGGCTCTCACGCTCACTCCGCCGACTACGACATCGACGCCACCATCGAGCTAGCTCGCGAGCTGGTCAAGCGCCTGCGCCCTGAGAACGCCGAGTCTCTCAAGGACAGCAAGCCCGCTGTGCGCTGGAGCCGCTTCATGCGTCCGATCGCCGGCGGTGAGTGGGAGATTGCCCAGGGCAAGCACAAGGGGCGCACCGTGCGCGACGTACATAGCACTACTCCCGACTACCTGGAGTGGATGCTCGTCACCCTCCAAGACCTATCACCTGAGCAGCGTGCCCACGTGATCGTGCTGCTGGGTGTGGCAGGGCCTGCCAATGCTAACACCCCCTGACGTAGTACGTACGCAGCCGTGCCTGGCCTGCGCTGCTAACACCTCGCAGAAGCTCACGCCCACCCCCGAGGGGTGTTCGTGGGTTTGCGCGTCGTGTAAGCGGTCTAGGCCGGCTTTCACGCATTCCCAGATGCGGGAGATCGTGGCGCGGGGCGTGTTCAACCTTCCCACCAACCCAGTGCCCGTAGAGGTGCCTGAGAATCTGAGAGTCTACTTGGAGACACACTTACCCAACGTCGAAACCGCTGAGAAAGAAGTTTCGCGGCAAGCCATCCTGGATCACGTATCCGTGACGGGAGCTCTCCCGGTAGCTGGCAAGCCGCTGTTTACTAATCACGCCTTCGGGGCTGTGCCCTACGGCAAAGTTGCACGGGTAGCCCTAGTAGAAGCTACGATAGAGCCATGAGCACCCCGCGCATACTCCGTAAACGCTTCACCCGCGTAACTGTAGGCAACGTAAAGTCTCACCCCCAGTCGTCACTGGTCATCCAGGATGACGCGCTGGCTTATCTTGCCAACAACGAGCATTTCCAGTCTGAACAAGACTATGCCGTCGTGTACCCCAAGCCCCTCTACGTCATCCGCGGCATGGTCCACGGAACCGCCATCAATAGCTCTGGCGAACGTACAGGGTTCAGCATGCCCGTGTCGGTGTTCCGACAACTCGAGCTAAAAGAAATCGCCGTCTCCGCGGAGTGAGACTGGCCAACACGCTGTGCAACGCCCGTGGTGGCGCTCCGCCGCTATAGCAGAGCAAATGTTTTACGGCACACGCCGTAGGAACTGTGTCTTATGAGTTACCCAAGACAGCGTATATAACAGCTTAGCAGCAACTACACACGCAAGTGTGGCTGGCGCACCGCCAGCGCTTATCACTGGGCAGAGCCCCGACGGCCGTAATTTTGGGCTGTACAGGGCCCAGTAATGACGAGTAACGAAGTGGCTTCGCCGACGTCGTCCGGGCGGAGCGCAAAATCAGTGCTAAGACCTGTGTGAACTACGTAGAAGAAAAGCTTTGAGTCAGGTGAAACCGCCTGACACTACCAACGCTGCTTCGCAGCTACAGGGCCATATCTCTGACTATAAACGCATTAGACCTGAACAGGCGTCCTGGGAAATAAGTGCGTAGTTTCACGGAGTTAGGGTAGACAAGGTATTGCTCTTGGCATGTCGTGCGCGACACCGAGCAATTTCGATGGTATAAGCACACATCGATCGGGGATAGTTTAATCGGCAGAACATCGGATTTTGGATCCGTGAATGCGGGTTCGATTCCAGCTCCCCGAATAGCAGCAACAGCAGTAACAGCAGCAACAGCAGTAACAGTAGTGGTAGTGACAGTGTTAGTAGGTAGGTATACCGCGGCGTATGTACCGTACGCCACTTACTAGCGGGCTTCGCCCGGGACAGGGCTGACATCCGCGTAGTAGCCCGAGCTCTCCAGCTCGACTTCGAGTAGCGCTGAGCTCGAGCTGCAGCTCCGGAAAAATCAGTAACACAATCACCACTACTGCTACTGCAGACGACAGAAATCTAGAGACTTGCACCAAACGTTGGTGTGCGGTGTTCCGCCGCACCATATCCTTCGGGCTTCGCCCGACGGAGAGGAAAGTTGATGTGAACTGGCGGCCGCCGGCCGGGCAGTAAAAATCAGAAGTCTCACAGCCGCCGCGGCGCCGGCGTCCGGCCGTAAAATCAGAAGTCTCTAGTTCGATCGCACCGTGTACACGGTTCGCGCGTACCGCGCGTAATTGCCTCAGAAACCGGCTGCGCCACTGCCAGGGCGCGAGAGTTTCACTGCACCCCGTTCCGGCTCTCTTGTGTCCCCCGCCCCTTCTAGTAGTCGTTGAACGGCTGCGCGCGGGACGGGGGCGCACAAGAATGCCTCCACCGGGTTCCGTGAAGCCATCTCCAGGATCGAACCTCTACATCATCTTGCAAAGGTAAGTGAAGCACTGAACTCTCCTGCAGGGTGTTCTACTGCTTCGCAGACACGCACAAAGAGCGCTGCTGGTTCATAACCGCACTCGCTGTCGTACCGACAGCACAATAGTATGCTAAGGGGACAGGCCCCGCTCGAAGTCATTTGCTTCAGGCGAAGTCCGCGTCACCTCCTTCAGAGGAGGCGAGTGCGTTGGACCTTATTCGTAGCATACGTAATCCACGGAATCGCGCACCGTGGGAACTCAAAGGTCCAACGCACTCGCCTCCTCTGAAGGAGGTGACGCGGACTTCGCCTGAAGCAAATGACTTCGAGTGAGGACCTCTAGGTGTCTGTATGCAAGACCAACAACTACTCGTACGTAGTAACTACTATTTGACCATATCGACCGAGCTCAATGAGCTGCTGTGGAAGTCCGAGCTCTTTGCTTCCGACGACTCCGCGAGGCTGACCATCGAAATCGTTCTGACCACTAACCTGGGTGGGCTCGGCTCGGGGGATACGCAGGCGTGGACCGCAGGGCTCTTCATATGGCTAAAGAACTTCTTGGACCCAACCACCGGCTGGTTCGTAGAAGCTCTCGAGGCCGCAGACGTTAACCAACCCAACCTGTGCCTTAAGCTGCGCGGGCGTAACCCCTTGGAGGCTCTGTGCGACGTACCACCGTCTTCCCGGTAGACTGGGATCCCTCGGCCGCCAACCTGGCGGACCACATCCTGGCGCAGGAGCTACCTGGCGATCTAAAGACCCTTCGCATAAAGGGGTTTGACACCACGGAGTGGGGCAAGCGCCCGTCTTTCACGCCGGAGCAGCTTCTGCAGGCCGACGCGCTCGTCTCCGAAATCTTGAAGCACGGCTACAGTAGTAACTACGACTTCTACCGAACACTGGACGCGGGCGTTCCTCTAGATTTTGCGTTGAATCTAGAGCTAAGCATCTTGGACGCCCCTTGGACCGTAGCGGAACTTAAGTCAAAGGGCCAAACGCTAGACGTGGTCTTCGCGCCCCCGGGGTTGTGGAATCTGATGAACTCAATGTCCGTCAAAGCATACGTCAGCCTGCGCAGGCTCCGTATCGATTTCAATCGTGAGTGGCGTGGTGGAGGTGCTATCCCGTGACCAGACACGTATCTGACCCGCGTTGGGCTACGCACTTCGACGTGCTCAGCCCCGATGAACTGAAGGCGTTCAAGCTGTACCATGGGGACAAGCCACTGACCTACGCGGAAGTAGCCGAGCTGATGCGTGATCCCGCCGTGAGCACGCTGCAAGCGCAGATCCTGGTCAGCTCGGCCATTTCCAAGTTGCGCTCCGCGTATGAGCGATCAAAATAGCCCATACATGGATCTAGAATTCGAGCGCTTCCTGATAGGATCTATCGAGAGGGCGGCGCCTGAAGCAACGTACATAGAAACTACCGTGAGCCCGGCCGACGTCGCAGGAGACGTCGGCTACGGCACACGGATTTCTGAGTTGATCAATTATTTAAACCGCGAACTTGCGACTCGGGGGAGTAGCCACCGTGTAATACCAAATTCGTGGGACCTCTGTTGGGATCGGAACCAGCTGAGATTTCGCCTGCAGCTGCGCGCAGTTGGTTTAGGGGATCTAGTGGGCTTGCCGGTGCGTGGGGAGATGTGAGTAACGAGAGAGACGCGCGGCTCGACCGGTTACGTCACAGCGTACTTTTTGGGGGTGTGCCCGACAAGACTGTTGACATAAACGATGTGGACTCCCGCGAAAAAGTCCTGTCTCCAAGCGCGGTGCGTGCGTTGATTCGCACAACGCCCAGCATAAAGGTTAACCTACACCCGCTCGCCCAAGCGCGATCTATAGCCGCGGAAGTACTCTGCGCTGCGCTACCTCTGCTCACAATACATGACGACATACTGGTACAAGTAAGAGGCTTTAAGGCCCGTGCATCCACTCGATGGGCTGCGGGGATTGTCTATCAGATGGCTGATAGATATTTTGACTTGTTCCCGCGGCAGCTGATTTGGTGGTCACGGCCTCTAGCTAACTCGCAGGCCAACCCGCTGCTGCTTCACTTTGGGTATCCAGACCTAGGTCACCTGTGCGTCTCCGAAACGATTTGACGCGCAAGTTCAGCTGAAAGAGAGACATGTCCAGAAACCTGATCCGTGTGCGTACGGTGGAGTCCTTGGCGTCTGCCCTCAAGAAGGACAACAAGACCGTCCGCGTTCAACTCAAGACGCTGGGAATAGCAGTCGTCGATGACTGCTACGACCACGTCCGCTACGAAGCCGCGCTCAACGAGCCCAACTGGCTGCGCAACAAGCGCGCTGAGTGGTCGCTCAACCACCTCAGTGGGCTGGGCGCTATCAAGTATCTTCTCGACCCGCTCAAGGTCAACATCGTCGCCCACGAGTGCCGTGGGTCGCAGTACCTGATGCTACGGGGTTCCTCGGGAGCCAAGACCTACTGCAAGGTCTACTACAGCGGCACGCTGCTCTCCTCGAAGAGCCGCAGCCTGGGCTACTTCCACATCAACAACTTCCTCCGCGAGGAAGCACGCGACGCGTTTACGCACTACATGTGCGTGAGCTTCGAAGGCCCGCACGCGTGGGTGTTTCCCAAGAACACCTTGTGCAACGTCTACAACATGCTGCGCGAGAAGGAGTATGGTGCCGTGCACCACGAGCTCACCATCGCGTCCAGCCAGCAGGACCGAGAGTACGGCGGCCTGTGTGCTTCTGTGGGCACCGAAAACAGCAAGTGGCTGCTCAAGGCGGCCAAGCAGCTGGGTCTGTAACGGGTGCAGCCTGCCGTAACCGTCGATTTGCGCGGCAGTGGCCGCGTAAATCAGCCCGTAGACACCACGGCAGTGTTCGTCGTAAACGCCATCAAGGCCCACGAAACCAACAAGGACACCACAGATGACGCGCCGTACGACCTGTGCATACTCTTGTGGTACTCTCCGCTGGAGGGGTGGTGTTCACAGGTGGAATCCAAGGTGAACACTGCCCTGTTTGCGGCGCATGTTCCGCGTAGCATCCGCTTCATACCTAGTGACATGTATGCTAACCGTTTCCCGACTTTCGTAGTAGCGAAAGTCCAAATCACACAACTATCGGCGTTGATGTGAAAAAGCTACTTTTGGGCAGCTGTATATTTATAGGGAGTTGTGTATTGCCCCCTGCGCCCCGGTGTCTACCCGTGTGTGCTGAAGTGTGTGGACACCTAGCCCTGTCGTGTATGTCTTGCCGCCCCGGTGTATGTATGTGCGGCGGCAGTGGAATTACGCGGCAAGTGACTTATACGTCACAACTAACAGAGGAATAAATGTTAAAAGAGTTGACGGACAAGCAACGTGCAGCTATGGCCGTGCACACACAGGCGTGGATTGACCATGCGCTCGCGCCGCGCCCCGCACACCGCGCAATTGCTGAACGGGGCATAAATGCACACTACCGCATTTCTAATTTGCCTTTGCCAAAGGCGATTGTGTGGACTACGAGCCCTTTGGCCGCGTGCATCGCCGGACCTATTGCGGCGCAATTGGTAGAAAATACTCGCGGGAGTGGCGAGGGTCACGCCGCGGTTGGCAGCACGGTTTACGACGCGATTTTCAGCGCGGTTGGCAGCGCGATTGGCGGCACGATTGGCAGCGCGATTAACAACGCGATTGACAACGCGGTTTACGACGCGGTTGGCGGCGCGGTTGGCAGCGCGGTTAACGACGCGGTTGACAGCGCGGTTTACGCCGCGGTTGGCAGCGCGGTTAACAACGCGGTTTGCGACGCGGTTGGCAGCGCGGCTGACGGCGCGGTTCGCGGCGCGGTTAACAACGCGGTTGGCGACGCGGTTGGCAGCGCGGTTGGCAGCGCGGTTCGCAGCGCGGTTAACAACGCGGTTGGCAGCGCGGTTGGCAGCGCGGTTCGCAGCGCGGTTAACAACGCGGTTGGCGACGCGGTTGGCAG
>Ga0172365_10000753_pt1 | contig 22513 bp, 24 predicted proteins | sample LakKivSesite48cm_FD_114535 | JGI IMG/M metagenome (GOLD analysis project Ga0172365, IMG submission 114535) | Sediment microbial communities from Lake Kivu, Rwanda - Sediment site 48cm | ecosystem: Environmental > Aquatic > Freshwater > Lake > Sediment | place: Rwanda: Western Province, Lake... | reverse complement strand
CATAATAACTTTGTTACCAGTTCCCCCTGTAACAATGAGACCATCCATTACTTTAGAAACAGGAGAGAGAAGCGAAGATGATTTAACACATAAGTTGGTTGATATAATAAGAATCAACCAAAGACTAAGAGAAAATATGGAAATAGGGGCTCCAGATTTTATTATAGGAGACCTTTGGGAACTTTTGCAGTACCACGTTGCAACATTCTTTGACAATAGTTTATCTGGTATACCTGCAGCTAGGCATAGATCAGGCAGACCTTTGAAGACTTTGGCAGATAGATTAAAATCAAAAGAGGGTAGATTCAGACAGAACTTAACAGGTAAAAGAGTTAACTTTTCTGCAAGAACTGTAGTATCTCCTGATCCTTGTATAAGCATAAACGAAGTAGGCGTTCCTAGAATAATAGCAACTGAACTAACAATTCCGGTAACAGTCACTGAAAATAATATGGAATACATAAAAGAGCTTATAATGATGGCACCCAATTGGCCATCAATAAATTATGTGATAAGACCTGATGGAAAGAGAAAGAAGGTAACAATTGAAACAAAAGAAGAAATAATAAAAGAAATAGTTCCTGGTTACATAGTCGAGAGGCATTTGAAAAACGGCGACGTTGTTCTTTTCAATAGGCAACCTTCCCTTCACAGAATGTCAATAATGGCTCATAAGGCCAGAGTAGTACCTTGGAGAACGTTCACCATAAACTTATGTTCTTGTCCACCCTACAATGCTGACTTTGATGGAGATGAAATGAACTTACATGTTCTTCAGACAGAAGAAGCCCAAGCAGAAGCAAAACTTTTAATGGAAGTACAAAAACATATTAGGTCTCCAAGATTCGGAGGTCCTATAGTAGGTGGAGATCAGGATCATATTTCTGGTGCATACGCGCTTACTAGGAATAAAACTGTTTTAAGTAGAGAGGATACTTTCAAGCTTTTAGCAGATTCTGGGATATTTGTAGAGCTACCTGAGAAGAAAAACTTTACAGGCAAAGAGATTTTCAGTTTCTTATTGCCTAAGAACTTGCACATTGAATTCAAGTCTAAAGTCTGCGGCTGTGACAAATGCGTGAAAGGAACTTGTGAAAACGATGGTTATGTTGTTATTAAGAATGGAAAGCTTGAACGCGGCATCATAGACTCGAGAGCAATAAAGTCTGAAGACGGAAAACTAATAGATATAATAGAAAAGGAGTATGGCACTGATGCTGCTCATCAATTCATAGACAGAGTCGCCACAATGGTTATAAAATATCTCGACAAGTATGGGTTTACAATTGGCCTGGATGATATTGACCTTAAACCAGAAATTGAAGCTAATGTTTCAAAGATAATTGAAAGCGCTGAGAAAGAAGTTGATGAATTAATAGAACTTTATAATGAAAACAAGATTGAGATTCTACCAGGCAGCAATACTAAGGATAGCCTGGAAATTCACATACTAAATGCTTTATCGAAATCAACCGAAGAGCTAGAAAAATTAATTAAGAATTCATTCGAAGAAAACTGTGCAACCATCATGGCAAGGTCTGGAGCTAGAGGTTCTATGACCCACATAACTCAGATATCAACAGCACTTGGTCAATCAAGAATCCTAGGTGAAAGAATACAAAGAGGTTATAGGAATAGAACTCTTCCTCACTTTAAAGTTGGAGACTTGTCCCCAGCAGCTCACGGATTTTCAAGAGACAGTTTTAGGTCGGGATTAAAACCATTTGAGTTCTTCTTTGATGCTGTGTCTGGAAGAGAATCATTAATGGACAAATCACTAAGAACTAGGCACAGCGGTTATCTAGAGAGAAGACTTATGAACGCTTTACAAGACTTGAAGGTTGACTGTAGTTACATAATAAAAGACAACAGGAAAATCATAATTCAATTCTCCCCAGGAGAGGATAAGATAGACCCTTCGAAATCAAGTTGGGGAATAGTAGACGTCAAGTCAATAGTCCAATCAATACTAAGGTGAAAATATGGAACTAGAAGAAGCAGAAAAAATATTACCGCCAAAAATAATTAAAGATATGAAGGATGCCTTTAGAGAGTTTAAGCTTAACGACTCTCAAAAAGAAAGGGCGATAGACAAGATAGTAGAAATCTATAAACAAAGTTGTTATGAACCTGGCGAAGCAATTGGGGTGGTGGCGGCTCAAAGTATTTCAGAACCAGCTACCCAGATGACCATGAGAACATATCACGTAGCAGGAGCTGCTGAAATTAAAGTAACCCTAGGATTACCTAGGTTAGTTGAGATATTTGATGCTAGAAGGAGTCCGAAGACTCCAACCATGACGGTTTACTTACAAAAAAGCTATAATTCTATGAGCAAGGCTCAGGAAATCGCTTCGGAACTACAGGAAACTAAGCTAAAAGATATATCCACCGAACCAGCAGTTGATTTGTTAAACATGCAAATTGAAATTCCAATAGACTTTAGTTCCATGAAGGAAAGATTACTTAGATTACCTAAAGTCATTGATAGTATTAAAGAAAACTTTAAAGAAGTAAGTGTGAGAAAGACTAAAGATAAGATAATAATTAAGCCTAAGGGAGAGCTAACCATAAAGGCTTTGCAGAAATTAAAAACAAAAATTTTAGATTCTCATATAAAAGGTGTAAAGGGTATCTCTGAAGTTAGAGTTAAACAAAATGGTGAAGAGTGGGTTATTTCCACATTAGGAAGTAACTTAGCAAAGGTTTTAGAAATTCGTGGGGTTGATTCAGCAAGAACAACAACCAACAACATACATGAGATATTAAAAGTTCTTGGAGTAGAGGCTGCAAGGCAAGCGATTGTTAATGATGCTTATACTACTATGAGAGAAGGTGGGTTGGCTGTTGACATAAGACATATCATGCTAGTTTCTGATATGATGACTGCTGACGGAGACATTAAACCAATAGGAAGGTATGGAGTAGCAGGCGCTAAAGGTTCTGTATTAGCAAGAGCAAACTTTGAAGAGACTATAAAGCACTTGACTAAAGCTGCAACAAAAGCTGAAACAGACAAGCTAGAATCCATAATTGAGAATGTTATGATAAATCAAGTAGTTCCTGTGGGAACAGGAATGTTTGACCTAGTTTTCAAACCCAAAACAGAAGAGAAATAAAAATAACTATATCTTATACGTAATTGCCGATAAGTTTAAAAGCATTAAAACAAAAAAATGTCTCTATGACAGATGAACTGAGAAATGCCATAAAAGAAAACAATGTTATTATTGGCACTAAGCAAACTATAAAAAATCTAAAATTAAAAAAAGTTAAATCGGTTTTTATAGCAAACAACTGCCCAGAAAACGTTAAAAAAGATATTGAATACTATTCAAAGTTAACAGGAATAAAGATGGAAAGCTTTGATGGAACAGCCAAACAACTAGGGATACTTTGTGGAAAACCATTTTCAATAGCAGTAATGGCGATAAAGTGAGTAAATGAGAAATTTTGACACTGATATCATAAGAGTTATAAACGCCTTTGAAAACATAACCGGCACTGAGGTTAGGGACTGTGTTTGTTCTGAGGTAGTTTATTTTCTAGTTAACCCTGGCAAGATGGCTATAGCAATCGGCAAAAACGGACAGAACATAAAGATTGCAGAAAGAATGCTCAAGAAGCCAATAAAAATTTTTGAATGGTCTGAAGACTGTGAGCAGTTTATCAAAAATATGGTACCATCTGTCCAGAAAATTGGCCTAGACGGTGATAAGGCAGTCATAAGCATAGAGAAGGAAAATAGGGGAATAGTCATCGGAAAGAAGGGCGCTAACATAAAAGTAATAAGAGAATTCTTGACCAGAAACAGCAATATTAAAGAACTAAAACTTCTATAGATAGGGCCCGATTACACCGTAAATTAGAATGATTATTATTATATAAGCTATTGCCCTTACTATCTTCTTTGATTTCTTCTTTGCATATTTCTCTGCTATTGCCTCAACCATAAGTCCCCCGTCTAATGGATAAAGGGGCAGTATGTTAAAAATTCCCACGAAGATGCTAAGTGATGCAATCATCCCTAGAAGTGGAAGTGTGAAAAGAAACAAGCTAGGATATTTTACATTAAGAGTAGAGCTTATGCCAATGTAAGGAAAGCCTTTAATCTGAGGATGCTCTCCTAATTTTAAACTGTAGTTGCCGCTACTGGTTTCTAATGTAACAACGTCTCCTGGTTTATAATTACTTAACCTGTTGAAAATAATAAAGCTTGATAAAACGTTTGTTATGTTCTCAGAAGTGGAATTCGATAAAGTTAAAACCAAGAAGGAATAGTCGCTAAATCCCATAGTGGTTTTATGATTACCTATGCTTTCTATTATGGTTCCTGGTTGAATCCCTGCGTATCCAGCAGGAGATGTTTGGTTGACGCTTGTTACAACTATCCCATTAATGTTAGGAGACCATATGAAATACTGAGCTAGAATCATCACCAAGATTCCTATGGACAAATTAATAAAGGTTCCAGCAGCGAAAATTCTCAGCTTTGTAAAAAGTTTTGATTTCTTCACCTGCTTCTCGTCAGGTTCAACAAAGGCTCCAGGAAATATAGCAAGGAGCAAAAGACCTACGCTCTTTAGTCTTATTTTTTGGGCCCTTGCAATTACTCCGTGAAAGGCTTCATGTGGTATTAATATTATGGCTACGGTTATTATCCAAATCCAGAAAGGTATGCCGATGAAGCCTGGACCTACAGATGTTTGCGATGAAGGTATTGGCAAAGCGATCTGCAATCCTGGTTGTGTTATAACTCCTGTATAGACTAGATAAGCTGTTTGAATCAGTATGTACGTCCCGTATCCCATTGCAATAAAGCAAATGAAAACAGCCACTGAACCTACAATCTTCCAGAAAAGAGGCGATACCCTTGCTATCCTGTCTATGAGGTTGGTAAATCTCTTAGTCCTCCTCATGAAGAGGATGTACTTGAAGTCTATGTTCTTTCTGTCTCTATATATTAAAATGCCTAGGAAAACAAAGAAAACTATCACGGATAAAGTATAAAGGTCAATCATAACTCTTTTTTATCCTACAACTATAAATATTTTTATTGATAAGTGGTTTTATGGCGGACGAACAGCTAAAAGAATTGGAGGAAATAAGGAAGATGGGTATCGATCCTTATCCTTACAGTTTTAATAGAACACATCTCATAAAAGACGTGATAGAAAAATATTCTAACATAAAAGCTGGAGAAAAGATAGATGTTAAATTAGCTGTAGCAGGGAGGATAAAATCTAAAAGGCATCACGGCAAGCTAAGCTTTGCCAACGTAGAAGATTCCTCAGGAGTTATCCAACTCTTCATTGGAGCTGAAAACGTTTCTGAGAAGGAATACAAACTTCTCTCAAAGGTCAACATAGGAGACATTATCGGCGTGGAGGGCGGAATAATAAAAACTGTAAAAGGAGAGCTAAGCATCTTAGTCAAGAAGATAACCTTGCTCTCCAAAGCCATCAGAACTCTACCTTCCCAATGGTACGGTTTGAAGGATTCAGAGATAAGATATAGACAGAGGTATGTTGACCTGATAATGAACCCTGAGGTTAGGAAAACTTTCACAACAAGAACAAAGATTATTGATGCCATAAGAGAATTCCTGAACAAGAAGGGTTTTCTTGAAGTCGAAACACCGATACTGCAACCAATATACGGTGGTGCAGCAGCAAAGCCCTTTAAAACTTTTATGAATGATATAAAGCAAGACGTATTCCTCAGGACGGCTGACGAATTATATTTGAAGAGGTTAATAGTTGGTGAGTTTGATGCGGTCTACGAGTTCTGCAAGGACTTTAGGAACGAGTCAATAGACATTAAGCACAACCCAGAATTCACCATGCTAGAATTTTACAAGTCCTACATAGATTATGAAGGTGTCATGGAACTTTTCGAAGAATTAATAAAATATGTAGCAGAAAAAGTATTTGGCACGACCAAGATAGAGTATCAAGGGAATAAAGTGGATGTATCTAAATGGGAGAGATTAACGATGATAGATGCGATTAAAAAGTATCTTGGAGAGGATGTTAAAGAAATGAATGCAGAGGAGCTAGTAAAAGTTGCTAAAAAGCATAAGATAGAACTTTCTGAAAAAATGACGAAGGGAGAACTGATTAATGCATTGTTTGAAAGCTTTGATAAGAAAATAATAAATCCAACCATAATCATGGATTATCCAAAGGAGACTGTTCCTCTTTGTAAGTTAAAAAGAGACAATCCTGATTTAATAGAGAGGTTCGAGCCCTATGCTTGCGGTCTTGAATTAGGGAATGCTTATTCTGAATTAAACGATCCTTTACTACAAAAGAAGCTATTAGAAGAGCAGGTTAAACTAAGAAAGAAGGTGGACGAGCCATGGACAGAGGTTTTAGACGAAGATTTCATAAGAGCTTTAGAATATGGCATGCCACCTCTAGGAGGAATGGGAATAGGTATAGACAGGTTGGTCATGTTGTTTACCAACTCGGTTTCTATAAAAGATGTTATACTCTTTCCCTTCATGAAGCAGGAATAATCATCTGCCAAACTTTCTTTCCTGAGTCCAGAACCATCTCATTATTTTCTCGAACTCTTTTTTCGAGAAATCTGGCCATAAAGTATCAGAAAAGTATATTTCAGAATAGGCTGCCTGATATAATAAGAAGTTAGAAAGTCTTCTTTGACCACCTGTGCGAATTATCAAATCAACTGGCTTGTTGATCTTAAGGTAGTTTACGAAAGTATCTCTTAAAGGAGGTATTGCCCCGACGCCAACCTTTACTATTTTTTTAATTGAGCTAAGAATTTCAGAATGGCTTCCATATGCAATTAGAATATTCAGAACACTTCTTGTGTAATTTTCAGTGGTTTTCATCACAGTCCTTGCGACATGCTTCACATCCGTCCTCCACAAATTGTCTTCGCCAATAACATTTACCCTAACTTTGTTATTCTTGATTTTTTTAGAACTGCGTATTTTTTCAAGTTCTCTTTTATAAATATCCCAAAGCTTGCTGAGTTCCTTTTCGCTTCTTTTCAAGTTTTCGGTAGACAAACCATAGATGCTAACTACTTTAATTTCAGGATGCTCTAGAGTCCAGTCTAAGAAATCTTCCATTTTTTTGGCTCCAGCATAATGGCCATACCATTCAGGCTTATTTTTCTTCCTAGCCCATCTTCTATTGCCATCAGGTATTAGAGCCACATGTATTTCTCTTTTGCTTAAAGAAACGTCGTCAGTCATGATATTCAAATATAATTTCCAAGCATATAAAATTAAGTTAATTATATAAATCAATTTTTCTATTAGTAATAAAATGATATTAGAATTAATCATACTTTTAGCTAGTTTAGTAGCAGTAGCAATAATAAGCGATAAGGTAATCATTTACGTGAGTAAGTTGTCTTTTTATCTCGGCATATCTGAAATGTCAGCCGGCTTTATATTACTCTCTGTCTCTACATCATTACCAGAGCTATTTATTGCTATAATATCTTCATTAACAAATTCAAGTAATCTCTCTGTAGGAAACGTGTTGGGTGCAAACATAGCCAACCTAACCTTAGTCACGGGCATTGCCATACTCCTAAGCAAAACCAATTTATCAATAAAGTCTGTCTCTCAAAAAAGTCTATCGGAATTCTTGTTCCTAGCATCGGTGATAACACTCTTCATCATCCAAAGAGAGAGTGTAAGCTCAATCTTAGGTGGAGTTCTTCTAATACTCTTTATCTACTTCGGTTTTAACATATCCAAGAAAACAGGCGGTATAAAACCTTTAGGATATTATAGGAGATCCGAGATGAACTCAACTGCAATAAAATTCTTAATTTCAATTTCAATTCTTTTATTCGTCTCAAAACTAATTGTAGACAATGGAGTCAGTATAGCTTTCAGTCTTGGCATCCCAATTTCTGTGATAGGTGCAACTATAGTATCTGCAGGGACTACCTTGCCAGAGCTGATAACAACAATCCAAGCACTCAGGAGGCATCTTAACGAAATGGCATTAGGTAATATCTTAGGTAGTTGTATTACCAATCTAACTCTTATTTTAGGTCTTGCTGCTCTACTCTCATCCTCTCAGATAAACATAGTAGCTGCTAGTAGTATGGTATTTTTCATGCTTTTTTCAACCTTGGTCATGTGGTATCTTATAAACACTAGAGATCATCTGGGAAGGAAAGCTGCATTATTATTGCTTCTGATATATATTGCTTTTATACTCCAGCAAATAGGATTTTCATTTTTTATATTCTAGAAAAAGTCGACTATCTGAAATTTTCGATTCCAGAATCTTTCATCCATTGAGCTATAACATCAAGGTCTGTCGGAGATCTTCTTAAAACTTTTTCGGCTCTGTCAACATATGGCAACAGATTTATTTCCTTTTTAGGATTTTTTGAATATACCTCTAGAGCCATTTCTTTAACAAGCATACCCATATGTGATTTGAATTCTTGTGGAGCATGTGGGAATAAGTTTGAAAATATCGAGTCATAGTCGTCCGCAGGTCTCTTCACATCAATGCTCCTGTTCAATATGTTTTCCTCTCTATCGTTGCCGAGCTTCCTCATGGTTGCCCAATCCATAACATATGGAATTCCATCAACCACATAGAAATTCTCAAGATGTGTTTGTAGATGAACCTTTCTGGTTTTGTCATGAAGTTCCCTAAGTCCATCAACCAAACAACATATGTAAGGTGATAGAGCATAATAATAAGCCATTACAACCTCTCTAGGATCGGATTTCTTATGAGGAAATTTCGAAAGATTCTCCATAAACTCGTTGGCGGCCCTGGGTTTTTTCGCATCTGGTATGGGGAAAACCATAAATCCAAAGTTACCGCTGTCATTTCTTAACTCATCACCTAAGTATCTTCCGTAAGCCTCTACATGCGGAACAGCCATTTTTTCTAGGTTCACGCCAGATATTTCCATTGTACTCTTTAGCTTTTGTTTTAGCTCTGGCTTTGTATAGGTTCCCATGGCCCTATAGCCAGGCCTGGTTGTTATTATTCTTCTTCCCTCGGCATGCGCGGTTGACATCTTTGTTCCAGTGACGTAATCCATGAAATTTTCTTTAGAAGGCGGATAAAAGTTAACGCTTTCAGGAATATCTTGAAGCATTTTTGAGCTATCAAAATCTTTATGACCTATACCGCTTACTTGAAGACCTTTTAATTCAATATTTCCTTTTCTTATAGGATTTTCCCTGTCTATTGTAATCGACCTTATTCCCTCATAGCCTCTTGCTTCCTTATTGGGTTGCGTTTTCCAAGAACTGATAGCCAAAACTCTTTCAACATCTTCACTTGTCAAGGTAGATGATTTAGGTAATTCTAACTGAACCTTATACTTGCCATCATAAGTCACTACATCCCTAAGGTCGTCTAGCAAGGGTTGTAACTCCATAGTTTTTATATTAAAGGAAAAGAATTAAAACCCATTATATAATAGATAGGATTTGATGAAATAGACTTATTTAAGTTTCACCAATAATTAATTATGTCAATAGAAATCTTGTCATTCATTTTTCTTTTAGTGGCTTTACTTAACCTTTTCTATGTTCTTATCATCAAAAAACCATCACCAAAGGAATCTTCAAAAGTCCTTCCAAAAGTCAGCGTTATGACCTATGCTTATAAAAACGATTGGGCAGGAAACGTCATAAAAAGAAAAATTGAAAACTTCCTTCATCTGAATTATCCGAAGAACAAGTATGAGATAATAGTCTATGATAATGGTTCAACTGGTGAAACATTAAGGATATGTAGAGAGTATGCAAAGAGGGGTTTGATAAAGCATTACAGGAGTGAGAAGGGATATAATCGAAAGGGACTGGTCTTAGACGACGCCATAAGAGATGTCGCGAAAGGAGATATAATCGCTTTGACTGACCCAGATGGGATATGTGAAAGAGACTGGCTGATGAAGCATGTCAACAATCTTATGAGTAACAAAAGAATCAGTGCGTCTATTGGAATGATTTTCTGCGGCAATTGGTACAAAAACTTGCTCACAAGGATGAGAGAGATTGAAGATGTCTGGATGATGGATGTCGCATCGCTAGCGAGGGAGAGATTAAGCAAGGTTCAATTCATCTGTGGAGCCAACTATTCATTCAAAAGAAAAGCTTGGAAAGATGTTGGCGGCCATGGACATACTCTCGTGGAAGATGCTGAAATAGCAAACAGACTGCAGAAAAGAGGATGGAAAATTGCCGTCACCGACGCGAGCGTATGGCAGGAAGAGGTTGAAGAATTGCGCCATTTTTTCATTCAGAGGTTAAGATGGTACAGCACGCCGCTGAGATTTATTTTCCATAAGAAAAAAATCATTTCATCCTTCTTATCCATAATTCCCTGGTCAATACAGATTGTAAGCCTGTTCTCCTTAATTGCTTTTGCTTTTAGTAGCAGCTTGCGGCTGCAAATTTTCTCTTTGCTACCTTTCTTGATTTCCATATTAGCACTTATCATAGGACTGTTTAAAATGAAGGAAGAAAAGCTTGTAATGTTTATTCCAGTTTATCTAACCCTTGATGCTGTAATATCGTTTATTTGTTTGATGCTTGCTAGAATTCTAAGTGCCTTTAACAAGGAAGTAAGATGGGAAAGGCTGTCTAAAAGAAAATATTATCATAATGGAACCAAAATAAGAGTTAATAATGCGGAGGGTCGGAGTTTCAACTACGCTCAAAAGAGCATTGTTTTTGAACCGACGAAGGAACTAATCCACAGGCTCCTCAAGCCTGCCGAATTGACCAGACTATCGGACCTCCGCATGTAGAGAAATATTTTTTAAGAGAATATAAACTTATAGAACTAGATTGCTTTCAAATGCTCTGACTCTGTTATAACTTTTTTTGTCTTGTTGCCGTCTTTTATTTCAACGGCGTAAGCTCTGCCTATCTTTCCAACAACATTCCCAGAAAGTCCTTGGAATCTCTTGAAAGGTAATCCTTCGCGGGAAGAAGAATTTATCTCAATGACTACTCTATCTCCTATGTTAAATTTTTTTATGTATCTGTTTATCGGAGTCAAGCCTCTTCTTCTAAACTTCTCTCTTGTCCTTCTATGTGGACCGTGAGATTTTACAACCATCAAAACACCGTTTAATTTAATTGTCTAAAGCCTTTTAAATTCTTATCTATAGAACAATTCTACAAATTTTTCGGTCTCTCAATTTTTATAACATCAAGATTCTTTGGTGACGCCTTAACGTTTAGAACTTCGGCTAAAGAAGGTTTTGTTCTACCTTCGTCTCCATGAATCAGTTCTTTAACATACAAGCCGGCAGAACCCTTGACAGTTAAGACTATAGTCTTTCCACTTATTCGTTTATATTTAAGATCCTTTACCAACCTTCTTCTTATCAAATCTGCCCTTCTGTGAGCAACTCTGACAGGTGTACGCTGACTTATCGATCCTATCAAACTTTTTAACTTTTTCAATTCTTGTTTTTTTACAGACTTGTTAAACCTTACAATCATTCGGTATGTTTTATCGCCCATCTCAGACTTTATCCTTCTAACCGTGAACTTGTCAGTAACTTTAAGGAGCTTTATGCTAACTTTCTTGCTTTTGTTTATTTTTTTCTCAATCTTCTTAAGACTAAAATTTCTTACTTTGGGTTCTATTACCTCTATTACAAAAGGTCTCCAATCCAAGCACCTAGCATCTATATCCTCCCTCCCATAGCCATGAAAGGCATTTTCCCTACCTTCTGTAATTTTCATCAAAGGCTTTGCAACTATCTCCTGAACAGAAGTCTTATACTTTCCAGGTGTTCCCCACTTGGATTGGGGTATTCCTCTGTCAAATTTTTTATAGTATCCTAAAATGAATAATGGGTTTATCTTAACTTCAACATCTCCTTTCTCAAAATCAAATAGTAAAACTATGTCTGGTTTTTCAAAGTTGGCTGGTTTCTTAACTAAATTAGCTATTTTATTTCTCAATTCTCTGTTTAAGTCGAATTTTATCGACTCTACATATTCTATGCCAGTCATTTCCCAGAGTTTTTCTTCTTTATTCAATACTTCAGCTGGTACTAAAGAACCAACTGAAAAATTATTATACTCTATTTTCTCTAACTTCTTAACAGCTTTTTTAGAATGGTTGTCCAGACTCTCAAACAAGTCATTACACAAGAAGCATTTCTCTTTTGATTTTGGAATAAAATCTTTATTGTTCTTAAATTTAAAACCATTAAAATTGCTAGAATCTATTTTTGAATAATCAATTAATTTGCCATCAATCATCATAGCTATTAAAGTTCTTATAATTTTTCCCTTATTCTCGTTCGAATATCCAGCCAATAATCCATAGTAGAAACGGCCTAAGCAAGAGTCGCAAAGAGGCTTCTCCAAGATTTTTAATATGTCTTCAATCATTAAATTCCCTCAATTTCACTTCTTCGAGTTAATAAGATATATTAAATATCATCTACTAATTGATTTCGTCCGATGAAAATGAATAAGACGTATAATATGAAACACTATAAGAAGTTCTTAAAACTTAAGAAAATTGGATTTTCTACCAACAAAATATCTGAGATAATGGGAATATCGCAACCTGTTCTATATTTCTGGAGCAAGGGTTCTTTACCTCTTAGATATTCAAGGAAGTATCGAAAATCTAGTTTAAAGAAGATAAGAAAATATAATAAAATAAACAAGAAGTTAAGAAAAGAAAAATATAGAGAATTAAGATTAAAAATAACTTCTGATTTTGCTTTCGTTCTTGGTTCAGTTCTGGGCGATGGCTGTGTTACTGTCAGAAAGAGAGATGTTAGAAATATGGGTCAAACTTGTTTGATAACAAAAGATAAAGATTATGCAACAAACTTTAAAGAGTCGTTAGAAAGATGGAGCAAAACTAATTGTAAACTAATTTTTTACAGAAATGTCTGGAACGTTTGGTCTTACTCTTTAGTCGTTGCAAAATGCTTAAAAAATTTTGATACAAAAGATTTGCTTATCAATAGTGAAAAAATAAAATCTTCCTTTTTGAAGGGAATATTTGACGCTGAGGGAAGTGTTGACATTAATGGTAAGAAAATTATTTTTGTTAATACTTCTAAAAATATAATAAACCTTGTAGAAAGTCTATTAAAGAGCCTTAAAATTAAATCTAAAGTATATATCAGGCATTCTAAGGTAAGATTCATAGAAGGTAGGATGCTTGTGCCAAGCTCATACTTCATAATTCAAATTGGATCAAAAGAAAATCTAAAATTATTTTATGAGAAAATCGGATTCTCTATAAAAAGAAAACAGAATGGGTTGAAAAATATAATAAACTCTTATAAACCTTTTTGATCTAGAATCCAATTTACAATAGAAATACAAGCACTTGCAAGGTATACCTTCTTTCCGAGAGAAATCTTTTCTCCATTTCTGAGAGCAAAACTCTCTTCTGCTTTAGGCACACCTATATTATCACCTAAGACAATGATTGGCTTTTTATCTAACTTTACGTTTTCTATGAAAGTTCCTTTCTCATGCAAAACATAATTCTTTCCCTTAAGTTCTGTTAAAACTTCCTGAAAACTTTTCCTAGCTACTTTAGTTCCTTCAACTTCCAACCACTCCTTCCCAAAATTCATAGACAAAATCTTCTTTATCCATTTTGCATTCGTCTGCTCATCCACATAAACAGTCGAGTATTCTGATCCTTGAAAGCATATAGTAACTGGTGGTTTTGGCGGACCATTTAAGACAACAAACATTCTAACATCCTCTCTTGCCTTGTGAGAAAGCCACAAAGCAGATGAAATACATCGACAAACCAAATCCATTCTACCAGCATTTATCAAATCGGTTAATTTAAAATTGCTATCAGTCCTAGCCTTCCTTGCATAAAGAACAAAGGTCCTCATCTTACCTTCCCTTGAACATTTTTGAAAACTTGGAGAGCATTCCCCTCTTTCCTGAGAACATTTTCATCATCTTCTTTATCTGTTCATAAGATTTCATGAGCTCTCTTACTTCTGCCTCGCTCACGCCTGAACCCTTTGCTATTCTCTTAACTCTAGAAGCATCTATTATCTGAGGATTTTCTCTCTCCTCATCAGTCATAGACTGTATGATTATAGACCATTTTTTCATCTTACCTTCTTGTTTGTCCATATCAAACTCTTTTGGAATCTTTACAGGAAGTCCTGGCATCATTCCCATCACGGACTTTAATGAACCCATTTTACTCATCGACCTTAATTGCTCTAAGAACTCGTTCATGGTAAACTTTCCTTCCATTATCTTTTCAGCAGTCTCTGGTTTGAAATCCGCCTCTTTTGCCTTTTCTATCAATCCTTGGATATCACCAAAACCTATCAATCTTGATATAAACCTCTCGGGATCGAAAATTTCTATGGCATCAACCTTTTCGCCGGTTCCTATGAACTTTATGGGAGCGCCTGTAATCGCACAGGATGTTATTGCACCTCCGCCTCTAGCAGTTCCATCCATTTTGGTTAAGAATATGCCTGTTATTCCAACCAATTTTTTAAATCCTTCAGCCTGTTGTCCAGCAGCCTGTCCCAAGTCTGCAGGTATGGTTAGCAGCACCTCATTTGGCTTTACAAATTCTCCTAATTTTTTCAACTCCTCTGCTAATTCTTTGTCTAAGGAGCTTCTACCAGAAGCGTCAAATATCAAAATATCATATTTCTTAAATTTCTCTATTCCGTTTTTAGAAATTTCAATGGGGTTTTTAATATCTTTCGGCGCATAACAAGGAACATTTATCTGAGAGGATAGTTGAGATAATTGATCCATAGCAGCTGGTCTATGAACATCGCAACCAATCAAAGCAGGTTTCAATCCTCTTTTTTGATAGAATTTTGCAAGCTTACCTATAGAAGTTGTTTTACCAGAACCAAACAAACCAACAAACATTATTCTTCCAGGTTTTAGATTAATCTCAGCCTTGGCTCCTACAAATTTTACAAGCTCATCATAAACTATTTTTATGACATGCTCCTTTGGTGTCATACCTGAAGGTGGTTTCTCATTTAAAGCCCTATCCTTTATTCTCTCTGTCAAATCAGAAGCAAGCTTAACATCAACATCAGAAGCAAGCAAAGTTTTCTGGGTATCTCTAGCAAGTTCGTCTAGGACATTCTTGTCAATATAACCTGCCCCAGACAATTTTCTTAGAGCTTCCTTTAATCCTTCGCTAAGTTTCTCAAGCATAAGAAGAATATTACTAGAAATATTATAAATATTCACCAGTCTTAAGGATTATTTTCTTGTTCTGAAAGAAACCTACGAAATCATCTCTTATGGTTTAGCTGGAGACCTTTGCCTTTGAAGTTAAAATTCCTATAATAATTATTGAAAGAATAACAATAGTTATCCAAACCCAATTCTGTTGAAACCGTATTAAAAAGGGTAAAATAACAAAAAAGTAAAAAACTATCATAATAAAAGCTATCCAAACAAGTTTCTCAAAAGACTTTGGCATTTGCTCTTTTTTTGCCATAATAATTTATATGTAAAATCAAGATTTAAGGGTTATTTTTCATTGTTAAGTTTTCATTATTCGGATTATCTTTAAATATTAAGTTATGAAGAATTTAACCTTAATATTCTTAAATATTATTATGAAAGTGGTTGGTATAGACCTTGCTGGAAAAACTGAGAATCCAACTGGTTTCTGTCTTCTAGATGACAGTGGCTCTCATACAAAACTTCTTTTCACAGATACTGAAATACTAAAAGAAATAGAAGAAACTAAACCTGATTGTATAGCCATAGATGCTCCATTTTGGATGCCCATGTCAGGTGCATGGCGACCTTCTGAAGAAAAACTTTTAAAAAGAGGCTTTCAGCCCATCTCACCTTTGTTCCCAACCATGAGAATTCTAGTTCTAAGGGCTTCCCACCTTGTAAGGGTTTTGAAGGGAAGAGGTTATAGAGTCATAGAAGTATTTTCAAACGCATCTGAAAAAGTTTTAGGTCTATCAAAAGAGGCTAGGAAGAATAAGGACGAGTATGATGCTTTATTGTGTGCGCTAACTGCTAAAGCATATTTAGAAGGGAAGTATGAAGATTTGGATGGAATCATAATCCCAAAGTAATTATCTCATCACTCCAGTTTCAATTAGGTATGGATAGTAATACTGCTCGTAAGGCAATTGAACGTTACTTATCTCGCTCATATCATCCAAACTATTTGCCTTTATCATTTTGTTCGATAGAGTGTAAAGTATGTTGTCAATATAAAGAGACCTAGTTATCTGAGATTGATAATCATAATAATTGGTTTCGTTTGCAGTTTCGTTCTCGTGAGTTACATTTCCTTTCAACACTATTCCATTCACTAAGTCTACGTTGAATACATAAGCTCCTCTCCAAACAATATCCCCATAAGCCCAGTCAGGAACATCACCATACTGACTCTCATAGAATGTTTCGTTTATCTGTGCAAGAGAGATAGGAATCACCAGCAAATTCTTTTCCTTGTCAAAGAGGAATGCCTTGTGATCATAAAGGGCTTGGCTATCCGTTCCCCTGTCTCCAATAGTAATCTTGCCTATCTCAGTCGGATTCTCAACGTCAGAGACATCAAACAGAGAAATCTTCAGGCCCTGATACCATGCGAATTTCTCGTTTCCTCCTGCGGTTTCTTTTCCAATTCCAATAATATGATTCTCGTCATACGGATGCAGGTAATCAGAAAATCCTGTTACTTTTAGGTATCCTAAAACTTGAGGATTTTCTGGAACTGATAAATCAATCACAAACAATGGATCTATTTTTCTGAAAGTAACTATATATGCTCGATTTCCAAGAAATCTGGCAGAGTAAATCTTTTCTCCTTTTGCAAGGTCCTCAACCTTGCCTATTATTTTCAAATTGTTATCTAGAACATAGAGATGGTTCGCGCTGTTACCTTCCCACAAGTTTCCAGTTGTGGTGGCTATCCTAAAGTTATCATTATATTCGTCCATCGAGAACTGGTTTAAGACATAACCAGGCGCCTCTCCAGTTGCCATGTATTCTATGCTGTTCCCAGAAATTGAGATTTTATGAATCACAGTTTTTTCCATTTCCTTGGCTATCTCTTCTTGAACCTTTGCCATATTTCCCTGTACGGTCTTCATAACACTAGCCGACTGCTCAGGATTCAAAGTTTCCAAATAGTTCTGAAATTCATCCCCTATTTGCTGCATTTTCTCGTATTTGGTTAAGTTCGAATTCCTTATCTGATTTATCTTAACTTGAACGCTGACAGGAACGGCGGGCATAATAGCTTCATCAACTATTTTATCGTAAAAATCAAATTCGTCAAGTCTTTTCGTGTAGACAATGTATATATTGTTCGTAGAAACATACATGTTCTCGCTATAACCCATGAGGAATGTCTTAGTAGACACATCCTCATCATCATTCTTGGTGTTCACAGCCAGTATGTTTGTGAAAATGTATGAAGAATCTGGAAAATCAAAATAGTAGATATCGGTTGCAGGAATAGCTTTTAAAACATTATTAGACTGAATAACGGGCATGGGGATTGGTCCAGGCTCGCTGTAATAAACTGGTTCATTAACTATAGCATAAACATAATCCCCTATCATCCTTGAATCATAATAATTGCCATCTATAGAAACATTCCTTTTTAGAACAGGATTAGACCTGTCTGTTATGTCGTAGACCTTAACAAATGTTTTTTGAGTATAGTACCTTGGCATTATTTCGGGTATTGTTATACTAGAGGAAGAACTTGAAGCGTAGGATTCATCCCATCCGAAAACAATTAACCTGTCATCATTTATGAATATCTCTTGCGGCGTCCCGTTCAACTCTATCTCAGAAAGAATGTTGGTGTTTTCTGCTGGATAGGCATCAACTATAACAACTTTCTTACCAGAAACAACGTAAATATATTTTCCATCGTTCTTTACTATATCCGGCTCATCAACGCCTTCAACCTGAATGTTTGTCTTTGAATAATCTTCTGAACGTTCACCTGGGGCAGCGCTAGGAACACTTGCAGTTTCTGAAGCCTGTTTGGCCACGCCGGTTGTTGTTGCCATCATTGGCACACCGCCACCGAAATATCCTCCGCTATAAGACTCTGTATTAGTTTTTATGAAATTTTTCAATTCTTCATATGAAGAGAATTTCTTCAAACCCTCTTGCTCCGTAGGTTGAGGAAAGATTAAATAAACTCCTATAAGGGCTACGGCTAGAATTATTAAAAATGCAAACGAACTAAATCCTTTTTTCATATAAGAACTTTAATCAAGCCTATTTAAATATTGTTAATATATTGTTAGGTTTCTACCTAAATTCTCAAGCAAAAGGCTTATATTCTTAACTTTTCATTTATTTTCTCATGCCTATTATACAGGATGAAAGAAAAAGAATGATAGCACACGGAGACAGCTTTGAAAAAATTTGCAATGGAAAATGTAGCGAGTGTACTCAAGATGAAAGAGTTTATAGAGGTTTAATAGATGTTAGTGGTTCTCCCCTTCTAGGATACATATGTCCAAATGGATTAACATATGGAACTAGAATAGAAAGGTTTTGTGAAAAAAATCCAACAGATTATCACATGAATATTGTGCTACCAGCTGCTAGAAGTCTGATATTAGATTCATTGGGGAATTTTAAGCCGGATAAAATTAAAAGTGATGTAAGGATTCTAAAAAAATACCTTGCTGATGAAGAAAAAATTCCAGAAAGCAAAGAGGAAGCTATAACCATAGCTTCAGTAGCGGTTCCAAGCCCAAGTATCTCTTTATCAACAAATGCAAGAAAGAAACTGATGAATTTTTTCCCACCCTTTTAATCTAGCAGTTTCTCAACGATTTTATTAGAATCGAATTTTTCAAAATCTTCATAATTCTGACCTACTCCAAGGTATAGAATAGGTTTTTTAATGGTGAAGGAAGCTGATATTGCAGCCCCGCCTTTCTCGTAAACATCTGCCTTTGTTAAAATCAGACCATCCACACCAACAGCATCATTGAAAAGCTTGCATTGGTCATAAATATCATTCCCTGTCAGGGCATCTAAAACAAGTATCTTCAAGTCAGGACTGTTAACTCTTATTATCTTTTTCAATTCGTCCATAAGATTGACGTTAGCATGACTCCTTCCAGCGGTGTCGGCCAAAATAACATCTATATCCTTTGCTTTTGCATGTTTAACAGCATCGAATATAACAGCCGCAGGGTCTGCCCCGTAGTCGTGCTTTATTACTTCTATACCAAGATTTCTGCCATGCTCTTCTAACTGTTCAATGCTGGCTGCCCTGAAGCAGTCTGCTGCCGCAAAGACGCATTTAAGTCCATTCTTCTTCAACAAATAACCAACCCTCGCGATAGAGGTTGTTTTTCCAGAGCCGTTAAAGCCTAAGAAAACAATAAGGAACGGTTTCTTTGATTTAACTTTTTCTATTAAATCAAAACTCTCAACATTTAAAATTTCAGTTATAGAATTTTTAAAGGAATTTTTAACAACTCCCTCAATCTCTCCTCTCTTGATAAAGTTCCCAACCAAGTTATTCCTCAAATCGTTAATAATCTTCTCAGAAGCTTCTAAAGCAACATCAGAACTTATCAAACTCATCTCCAAGTCCTTTAGAATTCCCTTAACATCATCTTCATCTATTTTTTTCTCGGTTATTTTTTTCTTGATCTTCTCTATAATACCCTTCTCAACCTTAGGTTTTTCAGCTTTCGGCTTTCTTTTGAAGAGCCTTCCTAAGATGCCTTTTTTCTCTTCCTCTTTCTTTGGTTCAAGTTTAATAAGTTTCTCTTCTATCTTCTTCTCGATTAAGTCTGGTTCTTCATAGAGTTTTTCCTCTTCAATTTTCTCTATTTCTTTGGCGGTTTCAACAGTTTCTTTAGCTTCCTCTATTTTCTTTTCAGTTTCTATTTCCTCTTTTACCTCTTCTTCAATTTTCTCAACAACTTTCCTCTCTGGTTCAACTTCAATTGGCGCAGGTTTTGGTTCTTCTATCTCTTCCTCTACTTCTTTCAGAAGCTCTTCTTTAGACTCTTCTATATGTTCCTCTTTTTTTACTTCCTTTACAGCCTCTTCTATTTTTTTCTCTTCTTTTTCGGAGACAACCTTAGAAATTTTGTCTATTCCTTCCTTTAGTCTCTTCTTTAAGAATCCAAACATTCTATCACTTTTGCAATTTTTCTAATTCTTCTTGCAATTTTTCTAGTTGCAAGGCAATGCCCATTATCTGGTTTCTAACATCATCCAAGTTTTTTTCCATTTCCTTAAGGGTATCATCTAAAACAACTATAGCATCTTCTCTTTTCTTTTTTATTGCAGTACCGCTTCCTATACCAACTAATATTTCTTCTGTATTTTCTATCTTACCAGCAATAAAATTGCCACTTCCTAAAGGAATTAAAGCACTAGTCGGCTTCATTCCTTTTAGCTCTTCTATTGCCATTTTTGTACCTTGTATTTCTTCTATCCTTTGGGTTAGTTCATCTGCTTTTTCTTGCAAAACTTTCAAGTTTGATTCTAATATTTGAAACTGTACTGCCTTTTTTTGGAAATCTTCTTTCATTCAAAGACCTCTTCTATTCTTCCTATTTCTGCCCCTGTGGTTGGTTCCGAAATAATCACACCGTTGTTATTGACGATTATCCCAGACCTTATATATGGGGTACCGTAACTTACAGATCCAACATCTACTCTTACTTTAAGTAATTCTTCTATCCTTTTAAGCTCTTCCTCTTTTGCTTCCCTGTGACATAGGCAACCTCTATTAGTAGTTGCACCGCAAGAGCCTACTATATCTAAATTAGCTATTTTTCCTATTTCAACCTCGCATCCTAAAACATCTGAAATTTCTTTTTGAAACTTTCTCAAGGAGAATGATAACAAACATCCTTTATCGTTGCATAAAATCAAGTTTCCTAAGGCGGTTTCGTTTGATTTTATGATCTTAACATTTAAATCACATTCTTTCAATCTTTTAATCTCATAATCCTCGATTATCCTTGGGACGATTATGCCATTGCTGTTACCCATGGAAAACAATCCTACAAGCTCTGTTCCAGATATGGTGGACGTTATAACTTCTGTTTTTAATACATCTTTAACTTTTCTTAATACGTTCTGCTGAACGTTTGCTCCTATGAAGCAATATTTATCGGTAGCAAAACCGTACATGCCTATGTTAGGGTCGCCGTTGAAGTTTATCCTTAAAAATTTAAAGGACATGCTTTGAATATAGAAATAGGAATATTTAATCTTTTTATATTAACTCTCAAATTATTAGTCTATGAAACAATCCTTTAAAACTGGAGCTTGTTTTGGTCTGACATCAGGAATAATTACAACTCTTGGATTAATGGTGGGTCTTCACTCTGGAACGCATTCTACACCTGTGGTAATAGGCGGTGTATTGACAATAGCAATAGCAGATGCGTTCTCGGATGCACTAGGAATTCATATATCTGAAGAATCTGAAGATCATCACACTACAAAAGAAGTATGGGAATCGTCCATATCCACCTTTTTAACAAAACTTGTATTTGCTCTGTCTTTTATAGTTCCAGTATTATTATTTGAGCTTACAACAGCAATCATAATCAGTGTAATTTGGGGATTGTCGTTACTAGCTGTTCTTAGCTATATAATAGCTAAGGATAAAAAAGAAACCCCTTGGAAGGTCATTGCAGAACACTTGTTGATTGCTTTGGTGGTTATATTTATAACTCACTATACTGGGGATTGGATAGCTGAAAATTTTGGATTTATGAAAGTTTAATAGAATTATGCTTTCTCTTCAGTTTTCTCTTTCTTTTCCTCGGTCTTCTCTTCTTTAGGCTTGCCTTCTACCTCTTCCTTTATCTCTTCTTGTATAGTTTTCTTTTTTCTTTCTTTTCTCTCTTCCTTGATTTTCTCTTTCTTTTCCTTTTTCTTCTCCTCTTTTTTCTTTACTTCTTCTTTAGAAGGAGTTTTAATTTCTACGCCTAATAATTCTGCGTAAACTATATCCTCTTCCTTTATTATATGAATTCTTACCTTTCTAGGAGGATTTTGAATTCCTTCTTTCCATATAGCATCGTTAATAGATTTTCCAATTTTAATGTTTTCTGTTTTGGTATTTTTTACTAGAAAGTCTCTAATAAGCTTAATAGCATTAGAAGCCCTTCTACGTCTTTGCTTCTCATGTGTTTCTCTTAAAGGAATATTGAAAACTTTTTCTTCGACCATAACATCATAGTTTTGGTTTTATTTATTTAAAGCTTTATTTTACAACAGAACTGTTGTTATAGGAAAATTAGATTTGAAATATATAAGTATTTAAACTATGAAAAAACATATTATTTTCATTAAATAAGGAGAATATAAATGCCATTTGAAAGAAGACGCTTTGACAATAGAGGCGGCTTTGATAGAGGTCCAAGGGAAATGCACAAAGCAGTTTGTTCTGAGTGTGGAAAGGAATGTGAAGTTCCTTTCAAACCAACAGAAGGCAAGCCTGTCTTTTGTAGAGAGTGTTTCGCTAAAAGAAGAAGATTTTAGTTGATT
>Ga0172365_10000750_pt1 | contig 22533 bp, 19 predicted proteins | sample LakKivSesite48cm_FD_114535 | JGI IMG/M metagenome (GOLD analysis project Ga0172365, IMG submission 114535) | Sediment microbial communities from Lake Kivu, Rwanda - Sediment site 48cm | ecosystem: Environmental > Aquatic > Freshwater > Lake > Sediment | place: Rwanda: Western Province, Lake... | reverse complement strand
GATTGGCTTTATGGTTTAGAATCCGCTAAAGATGCGATTAGAAAAAAAGACCAGGCAATTATTGTGGAGGGATATTTTGACCAAATCAGTTTAGCTATAAATGGCTTTGAAGAAACTGTGGCGAGTTTAGGCACTGCTTTTACTGAGAGTCAGGCTCGGCTGGTAGCCAGATATACTAAAAGGGTGTTCCTGATATTTGATGCAGATACCGCAGGCAGAAAAGCCAGCTTCAGGGCGCTTTCAGTTTTTCTCTCCTCGGGATTATTCCCTTTTCTGGTTTTAATGCCAGAGGGTTTTGACCCGGATGAGCTGGTAAGAAAAGAGGGCAGGGAGGCTTTTCAGGGATTGTTAGAAAAAGCGCCAAGGCTATTAAATTATTATATGGAATTTGAGATGAGTTCCGCGGGCGCGGATTTAAATAGAAAAGGAGACGCGCTGAGGGCGCTTTGTCAGAAATTAGCATTGATTCCTCAGGGAATGGAGCGGGAGCTATATTTAAAGAGGCTTTCCGAATTGAGTGGGGTGAGCCTGCAAAGGCTGGAAAGGACTATGCTTAGAGAGAGGATACCAGCGAAAATAGAAGAAAATATAGAAACGCGGGCAAAAAATGGAGATTTTATAGGATTATTATCTGCAGAGGCGTTAATTTTATCTATTTTAGTTAATAATCCCAATCCGGTTTTAGCAAAAAAATTGATAGACGCGGAGATTTTTAATAAGTTAACGGATGAGCATTTGAGTTTATATATCTCTGAATTATGTAAGGAGATAATGAGTCGGGGACATGCGGACCCAGTGGGTTATATGCATTTTCTGGTTGGAACCCAGTGGGAAAAAATTATCGGAAGAGCATTAAACGAGTCCAGTGTTTATCAAGGGGATAAATCATTATCTGCGATAAGAGATGCGCTTTATCTTCTGGAGAAAAGGGGGGTTGAGGAAAAAGACCAGGAGCTTACCAGGCGGTTGAACCAGGCCAAGCTAAATGGAAATGAGCAATTGATTTCAGAGCTTTTGCAAAAGAAGCAAGAGCTGATGGAACATAGGAAAAAATTAGGGTCTGGGAAAGCGATATAAATAGATAGGAGGAATAATATGCCCAGGGGAAGAAAAAAGAAGAGCGAGCTGGATAAGATGATAGAGATTGGCAAAAAGAGGGGCTTTTTAACTTACGAGGATTTGAATGATTGCTTAAGTGAGGAGATGGTTAGCTCTGACCATTTAGAAGATTTGATGGAGATGTTTGGAGAGATGGATATTAAGATAGTGGATGCTCCTCCCAAGCAGGTGATTGCGGAGCCAGAGGGAGAAATTTTTGTAGAGCCCGCAGAGGAGCAGACCGCGCCCATCGCGATACCGGAAGAGGAGGTGGAGATCGACCCGGTTAGGATGTATTTGAAGGAGATGGGTTCTTATGAGCTTCTGGACCGGGATGGGGAGGTGAGGATAGCCCGGAGGATTGAGGAAGGGAGAAAGAGGTTGCTTCAAGCGCTTTTGAATTGTCCGGTGACCATCCAAGAGGTGATTGCCTGGGGCAATCGTTTTAAAGAGCGGGCGGTTTTGAGTTCAGATAATGGGGAGGGAGAAGATTTTGACGAGCTTTTAGAATGTGATTCCGAGTTTGATTTAGAGCCGGGACAGAGCAGAAAAGAGATAATCAAAATCATAGATAAGATAATAATTCTGGACGCCGAATACCGCCAAGAGCAGAAGAAGTTGAGAAGAGCCAAATCCCGGTCTCAGAAGAGGCTGGTGCAAAGTATTAAGAAATCAGAGGAGCAGTTATTAAAGCTTTTAAGCAGACTAAACTTAAGTGACCGCCAGCGGTTTCAGGTCGTAGATAAAATCCGGGAGATGATTCGGGTAATTGAAACTAATGAAGAGAGGATTAAAAAGATAGAAAACAAGTATCAGGGACAACTCAATAAATTGGTGGCGCTGTCTAAAGAAAACGCCGGTGCTCGGAAAAAAATCGAGCAAGAGACCGGACTGGGATTAGAGGGACTGAGCAAAGATGGCCGGGAGCTAAAAAAAGCTCGGAAAGAAATTCGGCGAATTCAGGATGAGTCCCAGCTGACTCTAAGTGAGCTTAAAGCTATGCAGGCGCAAATTGAAAAGGAGGAGAGAGGGGTTTTGGAGGCAAAGAAGGAGTTGATTCGGGCTAACCTCCGGCTGGTGGTGAACATTGCTAAAAAATATACCAATCGGGGATTGCATTTTTTGGATTTAATACAGGAGGGAAACATCGGCTTGATGAAAGCGGTAGAGAAATTTGAATATAAAAGAGGATATAAATTCTCCACTTACGCGACCTGGTGGATTCGTCAGGCAATTACCCGAGCGATAGCGGACCAGGCGCGAACCATTCGGATACCTGTGCATATGATTGAGACCATAAATAAGCTGATTAGGACCAGTCGGTATTTAGTGCAAAAGTTAGGACGGGAGCCCAGCCCAGAGGAGATTGCGGAAAAAATGGAGATGCCCTTAGAAAAGGTGAGAAAGGTATTAAAAATTGCGAAAGAGCCGATTAGCCTGGAGATGCAGATTGGGGAAGAAGAGGATAGCAGGTTAGGGGATTTGATTAAAGATGAGAGCATTCCTACTCCGTTAGAGGTGGTGGTTCGGGAGAATCAGGAAAAGCAGACCTGGGAGGTTTTAAACACACTTTCTCCGAGAGAGGAGCGGGTGCTAAGGCTCAGATTTGGGATTGGTGAGAAATCTGACCATACTTTAGAAGAGGTGGGACAGGATTTTGATGTGACCCGGGAGCGAATCCGGCAGATAGAGGCAAAAGCGCTTCGGAAGCTACGGCACATCAGCCGAGCCAAAAAGCTGAAAGTGTTTATTGAGAGTTAATTTTATTTAGCAATTACTCTTTCTTTTTATCCAGTTTTTCCACCCCCAGTATTTTCACGCCTAAATAAACCACCATCGCAATCACTGTAAAATCAATCAAGGTATTGACGAAATCTCCCCACAAAAGCTGAACTGAGCCGATGGTAAGAGTTGCGGTTTTCAACTCTTCAGCTGAGCATTAAAAAATTTTATCGTTATTTTTATTCTTTATCAAATACATTTTTCTTTACCGGAAAATGATTATTGCAGGTTGAGGGTTTGGAGAAAATGGATATAATAAGGAATTGGTTTAGCTTGGGCCCGTAGCTCAGGTGGCAGAGCTGCCGGCTCATAACCGGCGGGTCCCAGGTTCAAATCCTGGCGGGCCCATTAGGATAAGAAGAAAAATGTCTGAAAAGCGATATAGGGAAAAAGGATTATCCCGGTGGGATTTAGATGAGTGAAAAGCGCCTTCGGGCGCTTTTTTATTTTTATAAATTGGAAGGAGGAAAAGTTGGCTAAAATTTTGGAGTTGTTAGAGCGCTTGCAGGAGATAGATTTACGCTTGGACCGACTTAGATATTTTATTGAGCATTTTTCGGATTTTTTAGCGGAACTGGGAAAAGAAGAGGAGGAGATAAAAAAATTTTTTGAAGAAAAGAAGCGGAATCTTGAAGAATTAAAGAAGCAGAGGTCCAGGAAGGAGCTGGATTTACAAGAAGGGGAGGAACATATTAAGAAGTGTTCTACCCGGCTTTACACGGTAAAGAGCAATAAAGAATATGATGCGCTTTTGAAAGAAATAGAGACACAGAAGGAGAAGAATTCTCAGATAGAGACCGAGTTGTTAATTCTTTATGACCAGATAGATGATGAGGAGAAAAAATTTAAAGAGGCGCAAAAAGAATCTACCCAAGCCCAAGAGGAGGTGTTAAAAAGGAAAAAGGGGTTAGAGGAAAAGCTAAATCGGGCAAAGGCATTACTGCCGGAGGTGGAGAAGGAGCGGGAGGGGCTGATTGGCTCTATTACCAAAGGTGATGCTTTGGAGCAGTATCAATGGCTTCAGGAGAAGTTAGGGGTAAAGGTGATGAGCCGGGTGGTGGAGGAGGTCTGCCAGAATTGTTATCGTCGGATACCCTCCCAGATATTCAATGAGGTTTTGTCCGGGGAAAAGGTTATCACCTGTCCGGGGTGCAATCGGATTATGGTTTGTCGGGAGAAAGAGTTTATTGGGAATAATTGGGAATTTTAGAAAATGAATCCGAACACAAATTTCAGTTTTGTTTTTTCTGAAAAGAACTGGCAGGAGCTTAAGCGCTTTTTAGAAAAGCAAGGAGCAGAGTTAAAAGAGGCTCAGTTCGGGGTTCAAGCTCAGTTTGAGGAGACCAACATCAGCTGGTTCAAGACTGGCAAGCTCTTGCTTCAGGGAAAAGGCGCAAGCGATTTTGCTGAGGAGCTTTATGTTCGGGGATGGATTAAAACCAGCCTTTCTGATGAACCAGAACCAAGAATAGGGGTGGATGAAGCCGGCAAGGGAGATTATTTCGGACCGCTGGTGGTCGCAGGAGCATTGGTTGCTCCAGAGCAGGAGCATATTTTAGTTCGGTTAGGGGTTCGGGACTCAAAGACCATTTCTTTGGACTCGGTTCAAGAACTGGCAAAGGAGCTGGAAAAAACTCTGGCGCATACCAAAGTGGTGATAAATCCATTGCGCTATAATCAGCTTCATCAGAAGATGGGGAATGTGAATCGGATATTGGGCTGGGCGCATGCTCGGGTGATAGAAAATGTTTTAGAGAGCCATCAGGTCAAGCTGGCAATCAGCGACCAATTTGGGGATGAGGAATATATCAGACAGGCTTTATTGGAAAAAGGCAAAAGAATTCATTTAATTCAAAAACCTGGGGCGGAGCAAGACTTAGCGGTTGCCAGCGCCAGTATTATTGCTCGGGGAGAATTTTTAGCTCGGTTAGAAGGACTTTCTAAAAAGGCTGGGGTTTTGCTTCCCAGGGGTGCGGGAGAGGAAGTAATTGAAACCGGCGGGCAACTGTTAAAAAAATTAGGGAGAGAAGGCTTAGAAGAATTTGCTAAAATTCATTTTCGCACCAGCAAGAAAATTTTTCGTGAATAGTTAGAGTTTTTTGGTGATATGACTGTTGCTCTTAAAGCTATTCTTTTTCAAAATATTATTTGATTTAACGGACAAGACGAAAGAATTTAGAATTTTTATTTAGGTTCGGGGCTTAACTAATGAATTTGCTTAAGAAATAATCAGAGATGAAGGAAAACTGATGTAGAAAATGAGAATTTTAGATATAAACTCTTAGTGGAAAAGTTGTGGAGAAAATTTTTTTGGGCTCAGATTAAATTGTTTTTTCGCTAACAATTTAGTGTTTAGTTATAAATAGTTTCAAGGGGTTATAAAGTAGGGGCTGGAATCAGGAATTGTTAGGATTCTATCATAGAAAACTGGGGAAAATTTTTCTACTTGACAAGCTAATTTAAATTCATAAAATTAGGCGCAATGCAAGGGCTAAAACCAGGGAGAGGGGTCAATAATTTACTCCCTAAAATTTAAAAAAGTATTTATTTGAATGTGAACAATTTTTCCACACCTGTGGATAAGTTGGTGAAAAAGTTTGGGATTTTTTATTAAGAAATAGAAAGGAAAAAAATAGTGGCATTTGTCCATTTTCGGTATTTAATTGGGTTAAAAATAAGAAAGAGAGGGCAAGGATGGATGGCCAGGGAGTCTGGACCCAGATATTGAATAAATTAAAAGAGCAATGTTCTGGTCAACAGGTAGAGCTTTGGTTTGATTCAGTTAAATTTGTGGGTAGGGAGCAAGATAAAATTCTGCTTTCGGTTCCTAATCCGGCATATAAGTATTGGATTATGGAGCGATTCGGTGTCCAGCTTAAGAATCAGGTTTGCGCTCAGTTTGGTGAGGAGCTGAAGATGGAGTTTTTGATTCAACCGCAAACAGAGGAGAAGCAAGAATTTAGTGAGGCTCTGCCAAAAGGAGCTTTTGAAAAGACCAATTCCCTTTTGGAGAGAGTCCAGGGAGCCAATCTGAACCCAAAATATATTTTTGAAAATTTTGTAGTTGGTCCGTGCAATCAATTTGCCCATGCGGCAAGTAAAGCGGTCGCGGAGAATGATAGAGTGATATACAATCCGCTTTTTATTTATGGGGGAGTTGGTCTGGGCAAGACCCATTTATTGAACGCCATCGGCAATAAAATGTTAGAAAGGAATCCTGATTTGCGGGTGATTTGTATCCAGGCTGAGACCTTTATGAATGAGCTAATCACTGCGATTCACACCCAGCAGGTCAATGAGTTTAGAAGGAAATTTCGTAAGCGGTGTGAATTGCTTTTAATGGATGATATAGAGATTCTTTGCGGGAAGGAGCGGACACAGGAGGAGTTCTTTTATACTTTTAATGAGCTTTATGAGTCTGGTCGGCAGATTGTGATGACCTCGGACCGCCTGCCCTCGGAATTGCCTGAGCTTACTGAGCGGTTGCGGAGTAGGTTTGAAAGCGGAATGTTGGTTGATATTCAAATTCCGGAGTATGAGACCAAGTTAGCAATCATTAAAAGGAAGGCCGAGGAGAGTGGATTAACTATCCCGGATGAAGTCGGTAATTATTTAGCCAAGAACATCAGGAGCAATATCAGGAAGTTAGAGGGCTGTTTGGTTAGAATTTGTGCGTATGCGTCTTTGACTGGAGAGAACATCACAATAGATTTGGTGAAAAGGATTTTAGATAGTATTTTGCTTAATGGGGAAAAGGAATTAAATCCAGAAAAGATAATTAAGGTGGTGGCAAATGTTTATGGGGTCCGCGTGCAGGAGATAAAAGGAGAAAAAAGAATGCGGAAGTTTGTTCTTCCAAGACAGGTTGCAATGTTTTTATGCCGGAAATTGCTTAAACAGAGTTTTCCAGAAATCGGGGGGTGTTTTGGAGATAAAGACCGAATAAAAGACCATTCCACTGTGATTCATTCGGTGAGGAAAATTTCAGAGAATTTGAACAAAGACCAAGATTTGAGAAAAAAGATAGAAAGAATTTTGAATGAGCTTAATGTTCATGAGGAAATTAATTGATTTCAGTGAAAAATTCTGTGGATGGGATGAGGGGTGGAATTGGGGATAAAAAATTTAAGAGCCTTTCAATAGAGAATTAACAGGTTTTTTAAGGAGGGTGGTTTGAAAAAAGATATAATTTTAAAGTAGTTAGGGATTTATCAATTTTTCAACATTGTTATTTTATTATTAATAAGATATAAATATATTAAATAAATAAGATTAGAAAAAGGGGAAAAATGAAAAATCAAATAAGGAAGATTATTGGGATAAAGGAATGGGGTTTATTTTTGTTTTTTATTTTTCTTTTTACCGGTTCAGTAAATGCTCAGGAATTATGCGCCAGACCAGCTAAGACCAATTATGGTTTTTTAAAAGGAATGTTTGAAACCGAGACAACCGCTTGTGTTTGGAAAGGCATTCCTTATGCGCAACCACCTACCGGGGAGCTTCGTTGGAAAGCGCCTAAGCCAGCTCAAAAATGGGATGGGGTAAAAGAGGCGAAAGAATTTGGCTCAGCCTGTTTCCAATATGGTGGGATGATGGCGATTATGGATTGTGAAAAGATAGGGGATTTAATTGGAAGCGAGGATTGTCTTAGTTTAAATATCTGGAGACCAATAACCGATGAGCAGAACTTACCGGTTTTCTTTTGGATTCATGGAGGGGGAAATTTTGTAGGACAATCTGCAATGAGCTTATATTATGGAGGGAACTTTGCGTCTCGGGAAAATATGATATTTGTTAGTATAAATTACCGACTTGGACCAATGGGCTGGTTTGCCCATCCGGCTCTTAAAACTGGGAACACTTTAGATGATTCGGGTAATTATGCTATCTTGGACATTATCCAAGCGCTGAAATGGGTGAAGGAGAACATCTCCTCTTTCGGAGGAGACCCGAATAATATAACCATTGCTGGAGAATCTGCAGGAGCCGGTAATGTTTATACTTTACTTAGCTCTCCTTTAGCAAAAGGATTATTTCAGAAAGCAATAGCCCAAAGCGGAGCGCCTCAGGCAGGCTCCCGAGAAAAAGCAGAAGCGCAAGCGCAATCCATTTTGTATAAATTGGTGATTAAAGATGGTCTGGCAAAAGATGAAAAACAGGCAGAACTACTAATTACCCAGAAAGATAATCAATGGGTGGCGGATTATCTCAGAGATAAGAGCATAAAAGAGTTTTATTTGGCTTATGAGACAGGTATTTTTGGAAGGCTGAAGGGATTTAGGGGAACATTTGTGGATGGAGTGGTTTTGGTTGAGAGCCCAAAACAAAGTCTGGAAAAAGGAAATTATAATCAAGCGCCATTTTTGGTTGGGAACAATAAAGAAGAGCTTAAGCTGTTTCTGCCTCTTTTGATTGGCAGATTAGACGAGAAAGGGCTTTGCCAGTTAGATAAAGAGGTAGACCCGAATAATATGAAAATTAAACTTACTGAATATGTGAGCCCTTTATATATTCCGATTTATCCGGCTTTGTCCTATTTAGGCGCAAAAGGATTTCAAAAGATGGGTGTGGACACTCCTGCGGATTTAATGAGCAAGCATCAGAAGGAGGTTTATGCTTATAGATTTGAATGGAAACAGGAGCCCAGGCCTGCAGATTTTGTTTTTGGAGCGGCGCATGCGATGGAGATACCGTTTGTATTTGGCAATTTTCAGGCTGATGCAGATAGCGCATTGCGGTTTGCCTGGAGCGATGCCAATAAAGCTGGTAGAGAGGAGCTTTCAAAACGGATGAGCGGTTATTGGGCTAATTTTGCTAAGACCGGCGACCCGAATGGACCTGGATTGCCTGAGTGGAGACCCTGGAGCCAGGAGCCTGGGAAGAACCGAATGATATTTGATGTTAAATAATCCGAGGAAAAGCAGCGCGGGGTATTTTGAATTTTTCCAAGCGAAATTGCGCTTTTGGAAAATAAGGATTGCAATTTTATAGAAAGTTTGCTATATAAGAAAGAAAACTAGGGAGGGAGGCAGATGGAGATTACTTTAGATAAAGCAGAATTTACCAAGAGCATAACCCGGATTCAGGGGATTGTGGAGAGGAAAAACACTATGCCGGTTTTAGCTAATTGTTTAATTAAAGCTGGCAAAAACGGGATTCAGGTTATGGCTACGGACCTGGATGTGACCATTATAGATAGTTGTCCGGCTAAGCTGAAGAAATCCGGTCCCGCTGGGGGCGGGATTTGCCTTAATGCCAAGAAGTTATATGAGATTTTTCGGGAGTTAGAAGAAGGGGAGGTAGCGCTTACAGAAACCGAGTCCTATAAAGTGGAGCTTAAGACCCAGTCCCGTGACGCGGGATTTGTTTGCGAGCTTCAAGGAATCAACCCGGAGGAGTTTCCGGTTTTGCCAAAGGAGGAGGGGTTTCAGTTTTTTGAGCTTGAGCCAGAGCTTCTTACTGAGATGATTACCAAGACCATTTATTGTTCTGCGACTGAGGAGGGGAGATTTGTTCTGAGCGGAATTTTTATGGAGAAGTTAGAGAATGAGTGGCTTAGGTTTGTTGCGACTGATGGGCATCGGATGGCGGTTATTGACCGGGAGGTCGCGGGAAGCAAAGAGCTGGTATTTGATAAAGGCGTGATTTTACCCAAAAAAGGAATGAGCGAGCTGGTGAAATTATTCAGCGCCCAGGAGGCAGAAAAAGGAAAAATTAAGCTCGGGGTAAAAGATAATCATTTAGTGGTGAAGACCGAAAACACCATAATTTTTATGAGACTGGTTGATGGCGAGTTTCCAGAATATAAAAGAGTGATTCCCGAGGATAACCCGATTAAGGTCAATCTGGAAAGAGACCATTTTTTGAAAAGTTTAAGGTTAGCCAGTGTGATGGTGGATGAAAAAGCCCGTTCTGTAAAATTGAATTTCAGCAAAGGGAAATTGTTGATTGAGGGAAAACATCCTACTTATGGTCGGGCCGAGGGGGAATGTCCTTGCGATTATCAGGGGCAAAAGGTGGAGGTTGGATTTAATGACCGGTATTTGTTTGACATTCTCACTTCAGTTGGGGCGGGCAAGATAACGATGGAAATCAAGGATGAGCTTAGTCCGGTTTTATTCAGAACCGAGACTGATACTAAATACCTTTGTGTAGTGATGCCGATGAGGATTTAAAAACAATCTCTAAAAAGGATATTCTCCGAAAAGGAATAACCAAATGTCCGCGATAACAATTCGCGCCCCAAATTTAGCTGACCGGAAAGTTTTGGGTCAATTATATGAGCTTATGAGCAAGGAGCTTGCAGGGCTAACTCGGTTTTCCAGCCTTTCGCCAAACGCGGATTTTGAAAAGGTGATGTCGGTTTATCTAAAAACCGGTAATAATAAATTTTTTCTCGCCCAGAAAGACCAGGAGCCAATCGGTTTCATCCAGCTTAACATCTATCGGGGTTCCAGCATAGAGCCATTGAAGTTAAGCCCAGAGGAAAAATTCCGGGGAATGTTCAATTTTGCTCCGCTTATGCTAAAAATGATGGCGAAGATTTCAAGGCTGGTGAAAAAGCCTTTTCAACCCCCAGCCATTTATACCGGGAAGCGGGTCGGTTATATCACTAATATATATGTAAAACCGGAATTCCGAAATCAAGGAGTCGCCACTGAATTAGTCAATCATTCTTTTTCCTGGTTCCAAAATCAGGGCATAGAAGAGATAGTGCTCAGGGCTTTAAACGCTAATCAAGCAGGAGTGAGCTTCTGGCAAAAACAGGGATTTTCCCCAGTGTCCCTTTCTATGCGCAGGCTAATCAAAACCCAGCCTGATGCTTAATAACCAAAAGCGCTTTTGTTTCCAGATTTTGATTTCAACTGCTCTAAAATTTTTAACCGCTCCTGAATGAGATTTAAACTGGCTCGGACCAAAATCCTTTTCCGCCGGCTTTTCTCACCAGAGATAATTTCTAAATTCTTTTTTGGTAGCTGGAACAAGAGAGCCAGAAATTTAATTAACTCCTGATTGGCTTTGCTTTCCTGGGCTTTGGCTTTAACTTTGAGCTTCAAATATCCATCCCCAGTCAGTCCTAACCATTGGCAAGTCTTTGACCCAGGCTGAACATAGATAAAGATAATCACTCCTTCTGAATTCTGGGCAAGATATTCCGGGAGAGAGTTCCAGCTCATTCAGCTTTATTAGTCCGCGCTGGAATTCTTGAGACCTTTTCCTCCTGCTCCTCTTTCTGCCTGGCGCCCTCTTCCTCCAGCTCCAGCATCTTGAAATGTGTCTGAAGAATTGAGCGAAGCTCCTCAATCAGCTTCAGCCGCTGCTTTCTTAACTCCCGAATCTCCTCCTCTAACTCCATTGCCCGGTCATGAGCGTTCCGAACTATCTTCTCCCCCTCCAGCTCGGCCTCGGAGATAATCACCTGGGCTTCTTTAGCCATATTGTTTTTCATATCCCGAGCTAATTTTTGAGCCAAAATCAGGGTATCTTTGAGAGTCTGCTCTCGGGATTTAAAATCATTTAGCTCATTATTTTTTTTCGCCAGCTCCTCTTCTAAATAATGATTCTGGCGAACCAAGTTCTCCATCTCGCCTGCAACCATCTCCAGGTATTCCCGAACCTCTGCTGGGTCATATCCGCGGAAATTCTTTTTAAACCTTTTTCCAGAAATCTCTAACGGGGTCAGCTTCATCTCTTTTCTCCTTTCTTTGCGGATGAATCTTTTGAGCTATTTGCCAATTCCTTACTGCGCCAGGTCGCCACTTCTACCGCTTTAATCAAAAGCCCCCTAAATCCGCCTTGCTCCAAGACGCTGATTGCCTCTATGGTGGTCCCGCCCGGACTTGCAACCATATCCTTAAGCTCAGCTGGCGATTTTCCGGTTTCTAACACCATTTTGCCTGCGCCGATTACGGTTTGAGAAGCAAGGGTAAGCGCTAAAGAGCGGGATAACCCCATTTTTACCCCGCCATCTGTTAACGCCTCTATCGCCATAAAGATATACGCAGGACCACTTCCACTTAAACCAGTAACCGCATCCATCAGGTCTTCTTTCTCCAGCTCCACCTCTTTACCAAATACCGAAAGTATCGCTTTCAGCAACCCCCGGTCCCCTTTTTTCAAGCCAGCGCCCACCACAAAAGCGCTAATCCCTTCTCGGACCAAAGCCGGGGTATTAGGCATTACCCGAATCAATCTGGCATTAGCGCCCAAGTATTTGCTGAGCAGGCTCAACCTAATTCCCGCAGCAATGGAAATCACTAAAGGGTTTTTCTTTTTTACGCTACCGCTAATCTCACCAAGCACTGATTCCATTATTTGAGGCTTCACCGCCAGAATCAGGATATCCACTTCTCTCGCTAAAGCAGAATTATCAAAAATCACCCGCACCTGATATTCTTCTCTTAAATAAGCCTGGTGAGACACATCCGGCTCTGAAACTAAAATCAGGTCTGGCTTCATCCCTTGAGATAATAGCCCCTGAATCAGCGCAGAAGCCATCTTGCCCCCACCGATTATGCCTAATCTGCCATAGAAACTTTGCATTGCTCCCTCTCTCCAAAAATAATCGTGCCGATTCTCACTATGGTTGCGCCTTCTTCTATCGCCACCTCAAAATCATTGCTCATTCCCATTGATAATTCTGGCAAACCCAGATTTAGCTTTTTCTCCAAATCCTCTTTTATCTCTCTTAATTTTCTATAATAAGGTCTTGCCGATTCCGGGTCCGGAAAATACGGAGGCATAGTCATCAAGCCTTTTAATTCAATCGCCTTTTTGCTGAGCGCGCGCTCCGCAAGCTCCACCAAGCCCTCGGGCTTAACCCCGGATTTAGTCTCCTCCTCGCTCAGCTTTACCTCCAGTAAAATCAAGATTTTTTCCCCACCCGCAGAAAACCGTTTCTCAATCTCTTCTACCAATGCCAAAGAATCTACCGAGTGTATCAATACCACTCTTCCTACTAAGTATTTTACCTTATTTTTCTGAAGCGAGCCAATATAATGCCAGTGAATCTCGGGATGATTGATTTGATTGGCTTTGTCTCTGAGTTCCTGGACATAATTCTCCCCAAAATCATATTGTCCGAGCTCAAGCGCCAGCTGAATCAGCTCCACCGGCTTGGTCTTGCTCACCGCAACCAGCTTCACCTCCCCGGGCTTTCTTCCGACTCTTCCCAAAGCGCTCTGAATTCGCGTCTGCACCATCTCCAGATTTTTCTTAAGCTCCTCTTTTTCCATCTCTTTTCCTATTCTAAAGGCGCAATCACTTTAAGCCTTAAAAGGTCAACCAAAAGCTCTGCTAACGGTAAGCCAACCACATTGGTATAAGAACCCTGAATTTCAGAAATCAATCCCGCGCCAATCCCTTGAACCGCATACCCGCCCGCCTTATCATACTGCTCATCAGTTCGGATATAGGCGCGAACCTCTGCTTCGGATAATTTCCGAATCAGAACCTTGCTTTCCACCTTATTAGAAACTTTTTCTCCAGCTGGATAATGATAAAGATGATACCCACTAATCACCTGATGCCATTTTCCACTCAAGCGCTTCAAAAACTCCTCTGCCTGTTCCCGGTTTTTGGGCTTGCCTAAAATCACATCATCAACCACCACAATCGTATCCACTCCTAAAAACCATATCTCCTTATCCGCTCCAACCATTTCCACCACCTTTTCCACCTTGCGCCGAGCGCATCTCTGGACATAAATTTTGGGCTGTTGCTCCTTGACGCTGATTATCCCCTCTTCTTCCATATTGCTGGGGACCACATTAAATCTTATGCCCATCCTGCTTAAAAGCTCCCTCCTTCTCGGCGAGGACGACGCTAAGACCAACTCCTCTAAAGTTCGGTACATAGTTATAGCTTATCTTTATTAAGGGAAAGATGTCAAGGAAGAACAGCCCGAGCCAGCTATTTTTTGAGGGTAAGAAGCCTAACTTTTCCGCCAGCTTTTAAACCCTTCTGGAAAAGTGTTTTTCCAAAATCCCCGGAGAAAAACCATTCCCAATAAGAATCTTCCCACCAGAAATCCAGTTGACCAGAGAAAGGAATAAGCCGCAACCTCTTCTTTGGTTCCGCAATTGCCAATGATGCTGAAAAACAGCACTGCCAGCATTTGCGGTCCACCATAACCCCCAACATTGATGGGAAGAAAATGTCCGTAAAAAATAATCGGAATCGCAATCAACATTAAAGGGATTGGCGCTTCTATCCCGACCGCTTTTAAGGCAAGGAGATTTGATACCAGTCCCCCGATTAGCACCCCAATTCTCACTAAATACAGCCAGAGGTAATGATACCATCTGGCTAAGCTAAAAGTCCTTAATAGCTGAACCGCCTCTCCCGCGATTCTTAATAAAAGCCGTTTCACACCAGTCTGGTCCTTACCTGCTTTTTCTCCCCGAGCTATCCAATTCGCCAGCTTCGGATTAAGCGGTGAATGCCAAAAAATGATATTGCCAAAATATCCCACCCAGAAGATTATCAGCGCCACTAACCAGCTAATCCCAATCGCAGGCACCAGATTGGTTTTGAGGTTGTAAATCACCGCAAAGCTCAAAGCAGTGGCAACTGAGGCAAAATCATTGATTACGGTCCAGATTGAAGAACTCAGGGCCTGGCTCGGCTTAATCCCTTTTTTTCGCAAAAGATAAAGCACAAATAGCACCTCTGCCAAGGGCGCTAAAATCACCTGAACCACATAAGGCGCGACCCGGCATTCTATCTTTTCGTAATGACTCAGCCGAGCATTGAACCAGCTATAAGCCTGTCCAAAGGTAAAGCTATCAACCAGTCCAAAAATAATCACAAATCCAATCATTCCCGGAATAAACAGCGCTAAGTTTGCGCTTTTCAGAATCTCAAACATTTTTTTGAAATCCAGACTAAAATAAAGATAAATAAAAATTCCAGCGGTAATCAGATAAGGCAGAATTTGATTGAAAAGACTCGTCTTCTTAACCTGTTCCTTGTTTATCCGCTCAGAAAGAGCTTTACTACTCTGGAGATTATTCATTATCAACTCCTAAAAAATTACTGCCCAGTATTTTCTGGTATTTCTAAGAAATTTTCAAGCTCATCCTTTGCAGAAAGGTCTATCCCACGCGCCTTTGCCTCTTTTTGATAAGAGCCTTGCTTTAATCTAATCTCTCCATTAGCGCTTATCCGAATCGCAGATGCTCCAATCACCGGACAGACCGCCTCGCACCAGCCACAGCCATTGCATCTGCTCGGAACCACCACCGGCACCCGTTTTCCATTTTGACGCTTGAAGATGATTGCATTATAAGGGCAAATCTCATCGCAAATCTGGCAGACCTTGTCCCAGGCATAGACCAGACATTTTGCCTGGTCTATCTCTGCAGTGCCTAATTTAGCGTATTTCTTCTCGTCTAAATCAAGTTTCCGAATTGCGCCAGTGGCGCAGATTTCTCCGCAGATTTTGCATTCCTGGTCACAGCCCGAAAGTCTCATCTCCATTTTTGGAGCAAATGCTCCGAGCAGTCCCTGTTCCAAGCCCTGAGACTGAATTACATAAGTGGGGCAGACCTTAAGGCATTCCCCGCACCTTGAGCATCGGGCAAGAAATTCCATTTCTGGCAAAGCCCCGGGAGGTCTAATCAAATTATCAGGTCTAATTTTCAAGCCTAAACATTGCGGTGCTAAAACCCCAGCGCCTATGCCAATCGCCCCCGCGGTGATAAATTTTCTTCTCCCTAAATCTATTTTTGTTTCTCTTGCGGGCTTGGTTTTAAAAGAATATCTTATTGCTTTCTCTGGACAGCGAGCCTCGCAAACAAAACACTTTATACATTCTGGCTCTTTATCTCTCCAGCTTTGCTTTACCACCGCAGAAGTAGGGCAGATTTTTTCGCAGATTCCGCAATCAGTGCAAGCCTCAGAAATCTGTTTTCCTAAAAGAGAATATCTTGAGCAGAGCCCAAGCAAAGCGCCTAACGGACATAAATTTTTACAGAAAAACCGGGAGCTATAAGAAGAAAGCCCAATAATCCCTAAAAATATACCAAGGGTCAAAAATACCTGCTTGTAAATCGGCTGACTAATCTCAACATAGCTCAAAGCGCTGAATCCGATTTTTCCTAATGCTATTGCTGACCAGTTGGCAATGACCATAACCAATGGATAAAACAAAATGGTATATATACGGGTAATCAACGGAATCGGGTCAAGATAATATCCGAGATTTATTCCAAAGAATGCGGAGCAGACCACAATCACTAAAAGCGCATATTTCAGCCATTGATAATTTTTCTTCTGCTCATTCTTTTTGCTCCGCTTATAAATTGCCATTTCAGTTAGCTCAATGGTGGTTCCCATTGGACAGACCCAACCGCAAAACACCCTCCCCAAAATAACGGTCAAAAAAATCGTGATTGCGCTGACCCAGAGCCAGGAAATCCAAGCCCGACCAGCAATCGCAGAGATTGCTAAAGCTAACGGGTCAAGCCGAACAAAAAGGTCTGAGGGGATAATCCGCTGATAAGGAAACCTCGCCTGGAAAAGAAGGAAAACAAAAAAACCGAGAAAAAGTAATTGTGTTATCCTTCGGATTTTGGACATAATAAAAATAGTTTAAACCGTTCCTGCCGGTTCTCAAAATATAAATTCCTCTGTTTAATTGAATAACCAGTCGGGCTGAATTATAATAAAATAATAAAGAAAACAAAAGGAGAGAAAGATGACATTTACCGCTTATGTGGAATGGGACCCAGAGACTAATCTTTATGTTGGTTTTGTGCCGGGTATTCCCGGCGCTCATACTCAGGGAGCAACCTTGGATGAACTTCAAAAAAATCTTAAAGAAGTTTTAGAGCTTTGTCTGGAAGAGTATAAAGACCGTCCAGTAGACTTGCCTAAATTTGTCGGCTTACAGCAAATTGAAATATCTTTATGACCAAAATATCTATCATTAATTTTAAAACAATGGATAAGCTTCTTAAAAAGCTTGGTTTTCAGCCAGTTCGTCAGAAAGGAAGTCATATTTTCTATCGTCATCCAGATGGCAGAACCACAACCGTGCCTAATCATCCCGCCAGGGACTTAGCCCGTCCGCTTATTCGTGAGATTCTCAGAGAAATTGAGTTAACCCCTGAACAATATCAAAAAGAATTAGATGAACTCTGATTTCTTAGCCCTTTCTTAGATTATCCAGCAAAACCAGCTCCCCGGTCTTCGGGTCTTTATACCTCCAGAACCGCCAGCCATCAGTTGAGCCTTTGGTTATTTCTTTTGCGGCTGATGAAGGCGAGTTAAAAAGTTTAGTTTTATAATTTATTAATCCATCTCTAGTCACGAACGCCTTATAATTTCTACCCTTATAATTGGCATAAATCATAAACCATTTCTGTTTTTGGGTTATATATGGAGCAAGAGCAGAGGTTTTACCTTTGCTTATTCTTTTTATGGTTCTTTTTCTTGATTTTCTCAATAGCTTTTTTTCTTCATAAATTCCAAATAGCTCATCCAGCTCTCGTCTCTGGAATAACATTATGTCCTTTCGGAACTGATTGCGCAGGTTTTCTGCTTTTTTAAATTTAGTGGTAATCCAGTTTTCCGTGGGCTTGGCAATTCTGATGACCAAAGCTTCCATTTCCCGCAGATGTTTATCATCAATGGTCAAGAAAACGCTGAACTTATCCCAAGACTGGCTGTGTCGGTCTTTGAGATGCATCTTCAGGCGACTCCGCAGGTCAGTTGCCAATCCTATACATATTTAAGCCGATTTCCGCGATAAAGCGCGTAAATACCATTCTTGCCCTTGATATATTCACGGATGATTTGTTGGTATTCTTCCAGAGCGGTTCGGGAGACATTCTCCAGAAATTCAATGACTAACTTATTTTTGGCTTTTGCCATAAAGAAATTTTAGCATTAAATATATCCTCAGGTCAAATAAAAATCTAAGCGCTATTATCCTTTTTTCTGTAGAAAATCCAGGAAAGCAGATAAAAAGCTCCAGCGATAAGATACAGATAGCGATAGCCTAAGAAAAGGGAGCTATATTCCGTGAATCCTCCTAATACCGCTCCCATTATATTAGCGCCCAGAGCTTGAGCAGGGGAGGCAACTTTTCGGAAATTGACCGCGAATATCACTCCAGAAAAGAACACTGGCAAAGCGACAAAACAACCGCCAATTAAAGCTTGAAGCAGGCGGGAGGAGAGCACGAGCTTGCTCACCGGAAACAGGGCGTTCAATGCTATAGCAAGGAACAGCAGTAGGTAAAAAATCCAGAAGCGCTTGATATTGAATTTATAAACCACTAAATTAGCCAGAAGCGCCATCAGCAAAAATGAGGCAATGGCAACAGTATTCACCATCCAGGTGGAGCCAAAAGAGATGCTCAGTTCAATGATGCTTTTGGTCTGGAGGAGAAGGAATCCGGCTCCGAGCAAAAAGAAATGAGGATTGATTCGCTTCCTGGTCTCCGGCACCTTCCAGAGAACCAAGAGGAAGCTGATGATAATCAGCCCCATCAGGGTTTTAAAATAATCGCTTTTCCAGAAGGCTTTGGTGGTAAGATAAAGAAAGGGCCAGTTATCTGTGGAGATTCGCACTGGCTCCGCAGAACGATAAACTTCAGTTACATCTTCCACTTCCGGCAGAAAATTAATCTGACTTGAGATATCCCTCCCACCCATAAAGATGTCAAATCTGAACATTCTCACTTCTTTTTTTTCACCTATACTCAGGGCATAAGCATTATTTGGAAAAATTTGGTTCATCATTCTGAACAACCGGAGACTAGTGAGGGAGCCTCTCTCTGCCGCGACATTTGAAATCACGAGTAGTCCTCCCGGATTTAATTTCTCTTTTGCTTTTTTCAATCCATCATAGGTATAAAGGAAAGTTTCCAGACGAACTACTGACATATATGAGGTCAGCCTTTGGGAGTCAAGTATTCCATATATTATCAGGTCAAACTTTTCTGAGGTAGTTTCCAAATAATGTCTCCCGTCATCCACAATCAGTTCAACCCTTGGGTCCTGATAAGGATGCTCCGGATGAAATTTAACCCCCAGTTCAGTAATCACCGGGTCTATCTCAACCGCAACAATTCGTGGGATATTATTTCTTACAGCCTGGGCGGTATCATTGCCTAAGCCTGCACCTATAATTAGGACCGATTTAGGGTTTGAAATTGAATAGGGTAGATTGTACAAAGCAATAGCAAGCTCTTTCCCTGGGTCATTTTTGGCATTTTCTGGGTCCAGATTCAAAGCAAATTGGAAGAGAATATCATTAATAGTTAAGCTGTATTCCCCTTCTTTAAGAGGGATTGATAGGGCTTTCAATCCTAACTTTATGTCAAGGCTTTTACTGAACTTGATTTTATAATATGGTGACCAGATTTCATCCCCAGTTGCAATCCAGACCAGACCCAGGCTCACCAGCCCTGCAGAGGCAGAAATTATTTTCATCCGCCAGCGGGGAATCATAGCCCAGAAAGGAAGATAAAGGATAATTCCTGCCAAAAACCACCAAAAGGGCCGGGCACGGAAGAAACAGAATAAAGCCATAGCAGATATCCCGAGTAAGCTTCCGGCCAGATTTAAAGAATAGCCCCAAAGCGGAGGGAATAAGGAAAGATATCTTCCCATTAATCTCCCAAGCGGAATATGCACCAGCACACTAATAAAAAAAATGAAAATAACTAAAATAAATAACGGGACAACCCCGAACCCTATAAAAGTGAAATAGTATTCCCCCCACCGAGCATTGTTGAGGAATAAACCTCCAAGTTTCTTTATCGTGATGCATACCGACACTAGAAACGCCAGCCAGACTGGGAAAACCCATGGCGCATTTTTTCCCCGATTATGGGTCGCGCATCCGATTCCAATCCCTAAAAATGCGCTGATTAGAATCAGATTGGTGAAATAGCCAAAAATTTGCACCTGACCCGGAATCCAGCGAATCAGAGCCAGCTCAAAAAACAGAGCGAGAAAACTGATAAGAATCAGAAGAAAAGTCTTATAGCTGGTATTTGAATTTTCCATCATTAAAATTTTTCTATCTGCAACCTTGGTCTATCTTTGCAATTTAAGACTATATCATCATCTTTAGCTTTGCTCAAATAACAATTTGCCTGCGAGCAAATGGGGCTTTGTTGGTTTTCTATCCTCTGCTCACCATTTCTCTGGCGGGATATAGTCCCCCAATTTCTCTCTTGCCTCTATTAACCGTTTTTTTTGCTCACCAACCACCTTGAAAAGAACCTCTGGCGCATCGCTCATTTTTCTATAAATCTCCTCCACCCGCTCCATCTTGGCAAGATACTCAGGCACCCGTAAGCTGAACTGCTTTTCATAATCTTCCTTAGAATAATTTTTATTCAAAACCTCCTTGAACAAACCTTTTAAATCCTCATATTTCGGAATCAAGCCAGTCGGAGTTTTGATTGCCGAGACCTCATTATGCACCCTTAGCTCCATCCATTTTAGCCAGACCGCTTTGTCATTTCTCTCATTTAGCCAGTTCCCATTTTTATCTTTGAGAAAATAGTTCACAGAAAAAATCTTCGGCGGATTTTTCACCTTTGCCCCAAAATCCAGATAATTCTTGATATATCTTCCAGCCGAGATGGAGAGAAAATCTATATTTGCCATTGGATTAAACTCCCGCACCCCTTCTTGCCCAATGGTCGCAGCAGTGGTCTCGGATTCCAAGCTCGCGCCCTTGGTGATAACTCCATGCACCCAGTCAAAAGATTCCTCCAACGGCGGCCAGGTGTCTGAATCTCTACCACCATAGATTATCCCGCCAACCTCTACCCCCTCTGGATTGTCCAGCTCCGGGTCAAGATTATTCAATAAATCCAATGAGAGCGTGAACCGAGCATTAGGATGAGAAATCGGAACATCTTTTCCCTTAGCGTCTTTTTTCCCGGGGAACCATTCCCCAGCATAATTTACCCCTCGCTCCGACAGCGGAGCATCCTTCCCGGTCCAATAAACCTCTCCTTCAGGGGTGACCAGAACATTGGAGAAAATCACCTCTCCCGGATTAGTGAGCGCGTTCCAGATGAGCGGGTCATCCACTGAATTTATCCCCTGAATAATCCCGAACATCCCCTTTTCTATGTTCACCGCTCTAACTTTATGGTTCACGATTCTTAAATAGGCGATGTCATCACCCACTATGGTCTCTCCCTTCATCATAGAGGTAGAGGTCTTGCCACAAAGCGAAGGAAACGCGCCCGCAAAATAACTGACTCTCCCGCTTTGATGATGAATGCCCATCAAAAACATATGCTCCGCGAGCCAGCCCTCTTTATCTGCGCGCTTAATCGCAAATCTGAGCGCCAGCTTCTTCATCCCTATCGTGTTCCCGCCGTATTGGGTGTTCAGGCTATAAACCGTCTCGTCCTCCAGGTCTATATAAATCCTGCGCAGAGGGATATTCTTGCAGACAAAATTCTCCAGCTCCCCTTGAGAATGGACAAACTTCATAAAATTAGCCTTTTCACCCAGGCGAACAAACTCCTCATAACCCAGCCGGTAAAGCAAATCCTCGCTATGCGCGACATAAGCGGAATCAGTAATCTGAACGCAAGGAATAGAAAAAACTGAATTCCGAGGTCCCAGAACAAAAAACCGAACAAACATCTTAGCTGATTTCATCATTCCTTTTAAAAGTGAATGAATTTCCTCCAATGCGCCTTTCCGCTCAGTAATGTTTATATCCAAGCCCAGGTCTATCAGCTTGGGAACCAACAGCCTGGTATTGGCTTTATCCCTGCCCTGGTCATTGATATGCTCAAAATGAATGGTATGACCGGAAATTTTTAGCTTTTTCTCTTCGCCTCTCTTTATCGCCTCCTCCCGAACCTGACCAATCTCTTTTTTTGTGTCCGAGCAAATAAACACCTCCGCTGGCTCACAAAGCTCCACATATTTCGCTATAAATTGATGAACCGTTGGATTTTTTATCCGAGTCAGCTTCTCAAAATCCTCTTTCCTTAGCCTCGCCCTTAATAAATCCATTCCGCTTCCTGCCATTTTTCCACCTCCTTAATTTTTTTCGCATCCCTCATAAGCACAGTTTTTCCCTGCCAGGTCAAAAAAGGCTCCTCGCCTTCAATCATTTAGTTTTTATCGTGAATTTTGCTGAAAAGGAAACTGACTTGAATGTTAAGGGTCTCATAATTTTTTAAAAGATTACCATATTTTCAAAATCCTGTCAACTAAAACTTTGTAAAAACAAGCCCTCCTTCCTTTGTTCAGGAATCAATTAGCAAACTATTTTTGGGCTTAATTGGCCGTAGGCTATTTCTTTACTCTCCGCTTGCGCTTGGGAACCGGTAGCTCCGCAATTTTATCCCGAAACTGGAGGTAGTTCCAATAAACAATCAGCTCTTCCCTCCGCTTGCGGTCATTGACAAAATCCCGAAGAATATGCTTCAGGAACTCCCGCTCCTCATAAGATAAGGACTTGATTTCATCAAAATAGGTGAACGCAACCTCAGCCCATTCCTTATCCGCAACCGGCTTTGCCATCCGCGCACCAACCTTCCGAACTATCCCCTCTACCTTGGGGTCCATCTCTGGCTCCCTGCCAGTCAAAAGCCAGTCCACACTCACCCCAGTCGCAGAGATTATCTTCTCCAGCGAATCCCGGTCCGGTTGTTGT
>Ga0172365_10000749_pt1 | contig 22536 bp, 15 predicted proteins | sample LakKivSesite48cm_FD_114535 | JGI IMG/M metagenome (GOLD analysis project Ga0172365, IMG submission 114535) | Sediment microbial communities from Lake Kivu, Rwanda - Sediment site 48cm | ecosystem: Environmental > Aquatic > Freshwater > Lake > Sediment | place: Rwanda: Western Province, Lake... | reverse complement strand
ATATCTTAAAGATTTCGCCGGACGCTTCTACTTCTGGCTCAGATATCTTCCGGAAGAACAGCGGGCGCGGAAAAGACTGGAGGCCGAGCTCCGGGTCTGGCGCCTCTACGAGCGGCTGTGGGAGAAAACCTTCCTGATGCTGACCAGGTTACCTCAGCCGGCTTTTAAGGACTGTCTGCCCGCCCTGCCCCTGGAACCGGAAACCAGCCCCGAGCCAGCCCTCACCCTCTACGACCCTTTTTCGGCCATAGGCCTTGATTATGAAGACCCGAAATTAACCTTCAGATTCCGCGCCGACCGGGTAATTTTTGTAGCCTCAGCCCCTCTGCCCGGGCTGTCGCCAGCCGGCAGGCCGGTCATGTCAACTGTCCACCTCTATCCTCCAGAAACTACGGGCAGCAGGCCACTCTATCTGGTTCTGGAAGCCGACGGAAAGCTCAGCGACATCGGAGAACTTGGGCCCTGGGCCTACGCCGGGCTGAGCGCCGCCACTTCCTGGCGGATCTTCCTTAACCTCAGCCTTCCCGAAAAACAATCAAACCGATAGAGCCGAAGTTATTTAGTAAAAACCGTTATCAGCAAAATTGGCCGTTCTGGACACAAACCGGAACCACGTCTGACCCGTCCTGGAAGAAACAGAGAGTCCGGGCTGCCGGCGGCTATCAGCCAGATTATCCGCCTGCTCCTGAGTGCGTTCCCAAACTGCCGGTTCGCCACCCGGCCGCTTCCCGATACTCCGTTCAGGCTTGATACCAGGCGTTAACCCGAAAGAAAAAACAGATGGACAGGGGAGGCTCTTTGTTGATAACATAGGGAAAATTTTTGAGGAGAGGTGCGCAGGAACGATGGAAACAAAAGAGAAAGCCAAGTTCCCGAAAACTTTCTGGACGGCCAACACCGTTGAACTTTTTGAAAGGGCAGCTTACTACTCGATGGCTTCCTTCATGGTCATCTATTTGAAGGAAGTCCTGGGCATGTCGCCGACCTTTGCCACCTTTCTCAACGGGTCCCTGCTCTGGGGTCTAATTTATTTCATGCCAATTGTCTCCGGAACGCTGGCCGACAAATACGGTTATAAACGTTCACTGACCGTTTCTTTCTTCATGCTTTTCTTCGGCTATCTGATCATGGGAAATGTCCAGAAGTTCTGGCCGGCACTCTCCGGCCGTTCAGCCAGCAGCCTCGATTATACCATCCCGGTTGTCCTGGCTATCGTCCTGATTGGTCTGGGCGGCTCGATCGTTAAACCCTGCATCGCCGGCACGGTTCAGAAGACTTCCGGTCTGTATCCCACCCTGGCTTTCGGAATTTTCTACATGGTGATAAACATCGGCTCAATCACCGGGCGCGGGGTGTCTTACTTTATCCGGACAAAATTGGGAATCCCGGCCATCTTTACCTACGCCTCGAGCCTCTTCATTTTTCTCGGCCTGCTGGTGGTCCTGTTTATCTACCGGGAACCTGAATACGTGAGCGACGGACTGAAAGACGGACAGCAGGTTAAGAAAAAATCTCTCCGGGAAGCAGTACTGGGCATTTTTATCGTCCTGAGCAACCTGAAGTTTGTTTTCTTTCTGGTGGTTATCGCCCTTTTCTGGTTCCTCTATGTTCAGCTCTATAACCTCATGCCCCTTTTCCTGCGGCATATCGACCCCAATGCCCCGGTGGAGCTGTACACGCTGGCCAACCCGCTGATGATTGTCTGCTTCCAGCTTTTAATCACCCGACTGGTTAAAAGATGGACTCCGGTTAAATCAATCCTGTTGGGCGTGGGTGTAACCACAGCCGGCATGCTGCTGAATATACTTCCGGTTCTTCTATTTTCTGATATCACTCGCCGGGTATCACTGGCCGGACTGGCCATCCCCGTCGCCGGCATTTTTCTTCTGATCAGCATAGCTTCCATGGCTGTCGGCGAAATGATGGCTTCGCCCCGAATTTATGAATACATCGGGCGCATCGCTCCCCGGGGAGAAGAAGGGCTCTATCTGGGATATGCCAACCTGCCGGTGGCTATCGGCAGCATCCTGGGTGGGCCGATCGGCGGTGCCCTCTACCAGAAGCACATCGCCAGTCCGCTTCAGGCGGGACAATCGCCGAATTACATCATCATCTGGGCAACAATAGCCTTTCTGGGCGTCTGTTCCATGGCCGGGCTGGCCATCTATGACCGGCTGCTGGCCCGGGAAAAGCCAGAAAGAGCCTGACAGCCTGGCTCTGTCTGAACGGGAATTCCGTCTTGAATGACGTCCTTAAAGCTTGAGTATTTTTTAATTACCTTTTGCTTTCCCTTCTCAAAAGATTCTCATATCCTGAAATCCCTTTTTTAATTCAGATTGCCCGCCCTCTGTCATCTTCAGGAAATATCTTGATTCCCATGATTTAAGGCAAAGATTCCCGGCGGGTGGCGCGGCGGGTCTCCTGTCGCCCGCAGCAAAAGGGGTTTCCCGGAGAGGGGGTGAAGCCAGCACTTCGGGGAGGCGCGCGGTGACAGGCATTCACATTAGCGATCAGCCGGAAAAGTGCGGGCCGCCTTCCAGCCTACTAATTACCGAATCTGGGATTAACCACCCCCGAATAAATTGAGCCAAAAGTATAATTTATGCCGAGGGAGAGTCCGTAACTGTAGGCCGTGGCCAGGGCTTTTCTCTGCAGCAGGATATCTTCTAAACTCAAGTCGCCCTTGGCCAGGTAAATCTGGTCCTTGATCTTGGCAAAACGGCCGGAAATTCCCACCGAGAATCCCCGGTAGAGCCTCAGGTTTAAGCTGGTGTAAAAGGTCAGATGGTTCTTGCCGAAGTCATGAAAATAATGGAAACCTTCGAGAGAGGCGTAGACATTTCCCCAGGGCTCTTTGATTTCCAGGATCACCGACAGAGTCTCGCCCAGCAGAGCCTCCCGCATCTTGTCGTAGATGGTTTCCTCGCGATAATAATTGAGGTTGAATCCCACCCTGTAGAGAAACCGCAGCTGCCGTCGGGTTGATTCCGAGTAAGGGAAATAATTGTATTCGATGGCCGGGGCCGGGTTGAGATTAAGATTGATATTGTTGTAGGTCGAGGAAGAAACCCTGAACCAACCTCCAACCGACCAGTGCTGGCTCAGGGCATAAACCAGGAGGGTGGACAGGCTGAAACTGTTCTGGTGCGAGGTTATAATTGTGGTGACCTCATCCTCGGTAACCTTGAACCGGCTGCTGTTCAAGTTTCCGGAAAGGCCCGACCGGAATTTCAGCTTTTCCGTTACCCGGTTAGCGCTGACATTGCTGTGCAGGGAAAAAAAGTTCTTGGTTGCTTCACCCGACAGGCTGCCCGACAGCCCCAGGTTGAAGACCCAGAAATTCCAGGGATCATCCACTTCGGCCGGCGGTTGACGCCTTTCAAAATCAATTCTCAGATAATCTCCGAGGTCGGTTTTGGCCAGGTAGGGAACCAGCCCCACCTTCAAAACCCGGACCAGGCCTTTTCTTTCTGTATCGGTCGAATCCGTCCGGGAAGAAACATATTTCAGGGTGTGGTGGACATCATAAAAGTTATTCCGGCCAATAAAATTCAGCGTGTATTCCCGGCCGCCGCCGGCCGTGCCCTGGATGGTGATCAGGATGTGAACATCGGCCTCGGTCCTTTCACGCACAAAACTGACAAAGCTCAGTTCTGACCGGATATAGTTCATGTCGCACTGATGGCAGTCGATAAACACTCGGGGAGGCTCCTGAACCACCCGGGGTATTCTTTCCTGGGCCAGAGAAAAAACTGCCAGCAGTAACCACAGGCCGGGTATTATCAGACAGGATTTAATTAATTTCATCCCGGTTCTCCTTCAGTCCGGTCCGCCTTTCTGCTTTTTCTAACTGCGTTCCGTCCCGGGCAAGGCTGATCAGATTGAGAACAGTTTATTTTTTCCTGGTATGAACCTGCTCTTCTGACTGGCGAATAAGGTCAGGGTTAATTCCGGAGTGCTCGGGTCGGGTCTCAACGCCGGCAACCCTGAACTGGCCTCCTGTCCGGAACCATTCCTTAACCTCACGATTAAACAGGTCAAAAATCAGCTTCAGACCAAATATCGTGCCCAGGGGAAAAAGGCCAACCATAATTATCGCCAGTAACAGGGAAAGAGGCCAGGCCCAGCGACGGGCCTCCTTTAAGCCCGAGGCGGCTTTCAGCCCGGCCAGACCGAATAATAACGAACCAATGGTCAGCCAGAGTCCGAATTTCTCCAGAAAATCCGCTCCGGCCAGATGTCTCAGCTCACCCCCGGAACCCAGACTCAGGCGGGACAGAATCAGCAGTCCAAGGCATACCACAAAGGTAACCAGCCCAAGGACGGCAAAAACCCTGATTATCTTCCTCGCCAGGCTGACTCTTTCGGGCATATTGATCACCTGCTGGTCTTCTATTTTACTTGACTTCCAGCTGGATTCAAGACCAAAAATCAAGTAAAATCGGCAGGAGCGGCTGAGTCGACCACCGGTCGGGAAGAGAGAAATGTTTTTTTCAGTTTTCTCCGGTCGTCAATGAATAGAGAGCAGGAAATTCTGAATACGAGGTGGGCAATGAAAAAACTGCTACTGGCCATTTTATCAGTGATCTGTCTGAGCATCGGGCTTTCGGCCGATGTCTATATCAAAATGGTAACCAGGGTTGACCCTTTTGAGGCAATGGGCCAGAGCCTGCCGGCCAGAGAGAGCGTTTCCGAACAGTGGATAAGCGACGATTTTTACTTCGTCGAGACCGGTGAGGGTTTTGCCTATCTGTTCGATTCCAGGCAAAGTCTCTTCTATCTAATTTCCCACAGGACAAAATCCTACCTTGAAATAAAGCCGCCGGTAGATTTTGCCAGCCTGTTGCCGTCTGAGCTGGCTCCGATGGCCCAGGCACTGCAGCAGATGACGCTATCGGTTGTGCCGACCGGCGAAACCAGAGTTATCAACAATATCAAATGCCAGGGCTACCGTCTTCAGATGACCATGATGATGTCCCCGGTGGAGATAAATATCTGGGCCTCAGAGGAATTGCCGGTCAACCTGAAAAAATTCCTGGAAAATATCTGGCCTGAATTCATCAAGCTGGAGCTTAAAGCTTCCCCCCAGTCGGTGGCTGAACTCAGCAAAATCCGGGGCCTGTGGATATCCCAGGAGAGTAAGGTCCAGATGATGGGCATGGAGATTAAGTCCAGGGCTGAGGTGGTGGAAATCACCAAAAAGACCCCGCCCAGAAACATCTACGCTCTGCCCCAGGGCTACCGCAAAAAGGACCGGCTGGAAATGGAAGATATTCAGGGCTTCTGAGCCCGGCTTCCGCGGGATTTAAATTTCTGGCTAATTTTCATCGATCACAGGTTCCTTTTTGTTTTTTTCATCTGATTTGTCCCGATTTCAACCCGGAAAAGGCAAAGAACTCCGGGCGATCGAGGAAGTTTGCCAGTCAACGCCTCATATCTTCCTGGATAACCATCCTGCCCGCAGGCCGGTTAAACTCTATGAGAATCCAATTAGATTCTCTTATAAATTCAGTCCGGAGCGACTGCCCGCCTTGATTTTTACCGGAGGCGGCATTATCCTTACCCTATGAAAACAGAAGATAAAATAAGGGTTCGCTTCGCTCCCAGTCCCACCGGCTACATCCATGTCGGCAATGCTCGCACCGCCCTGTTCAACTGGCTGTTCGCCAGGCAGAAGGGTGGAGTTTTTGTGCTCCGGGTTGAGGATACCGACATCGAACGGTCGCGGGAAGAATACGAGCACAACCTGATCCAGGACCTCCGCTGGCTGGGGCTTGACTGGGACGAAGGTCCTGACGTGGGGGGAGATTTCGGACCCTACCGGCAATCTGAAAGACTTGAGCTCTATCATAAATATGCCGACCAGCTTCTGGAAGAAGGCAAAGCCTATTACTGTTTCTGCACCGCGGAAGAGCTGGAAAACCAGAGGCAGGCCGCTCTGGCCGAAGGAAGGATGCCGGTTTACAGCGGCCGCTGCCGGAACATTGGCCTGGAGGAAGCCCGGCGTCGCCTGGCGGCTGGAGAAGAAGCCGCCATCCGCCTCAAAGTCCCGGAGGAAGGACTGGTTCAGTTTGAAGACCTGGTCCGGGGGCTGGTGGAATTCGACCTGAAACTCATCGGCGACCCGATCATCGTCAGGTCCAACAGGATGCCGGCCTATAACTATGCCGTGGTCATCGATGATGCCCTGATGAATATCACCCATGTCATCAGGGGGGAAGACCATGTCAGCAACACTCCCCGCCAGATCCTGCTGTACGGGGCCCTTGGCTGGAAACAGCCGGTTTTTGCCCATCTGTCGATGGTCATGGGACAGGACAACACCAGATTGAGCAAGCGCCACGGGGCAACTTCTGTGGACCAGTTCCGGCGCGACGGCATACTGGCCGAAGCTCTATGCAACTATCTCTCTTTTCTGGGCTGGTCGCCTCCGGAAGGAAACGAAGTCCTGCGGCTTGAAGAACTGGTCCGTCTGTTTGACCTCGGCCGGGTCAGCCGTTCGGCAGCCATATTTGACTATGAGAAACTCCACTGGCTCAACCGACAACATATAAGACTCCTGACCTCCGAGAAAAAACTGGAGCTGGCCCTTCCCTATCTCCGGGAAGCCGGGCTGGTGGGCGAAGAATTGAGCCCGTCCCAGCAGGACTGGCTGAAAAGGGCAGTGGAAATATTAATAGAGGGGGTGGACAAATTCTCCCTGCTGCCGCAAAAATTCTCCCTGCTGTTTGATTTTGACCCGGAAAGAATGGATGACGAGGCCCGGGAAATAATCAGGTCCGCGTCGGCCAGAAAAGTGCTGGCTGCCTTCATCCAGAAAACAAGCGAGCTAAAAGAATTCGACTACGAAATATTCGCCGGAATTACCGGAGCCATCAAAAAAGAAACAGGGATCAAGGGCAAAGACCTCTTTCACCCGCTGCGGGTAGCCCTGACGGCCAGAGCCTCGGGGCTGGAGCTGGACAGGCTCATCCCGCTGGTGGAAGAAGGAGCCAGGCTCGGTTTCCCCCGAAAGATAAAGAGCTGCCTGGAAAGAGTCCGCGAAATCTCTTCCTTTCTTAACCTCTGACCATGGAACCAAAAGATAGATTGGGACGGCTCAACCCCATCATAGAATTCCTGAAATCCTCGCCCGGGAGACTGAATAAAATTTTCGTTCAAAAAGAAAAGGGACATTACAGGATTTCGGAAATAATCCGCCTGGCCAGGGCCAACCATATTCCGCTGGTTTTCGCTCCGAGGGAAAAACTGGACAATCTCTATCCCCATCATCAGGGAGCGGTGGCCCTGCTGGCCGAGAAGGAATATCTGGACCTGGAAGATCTACTGGTAACCGAAAAAGCAGCTTTTTTTGTCGTCCTGGATGAGGTGGTTGACCCGCAGAACGTCGGAGCCATAATACGAAGTGCCGAGGGAGCAGGGGCAGACGGGTTGATCATGCAGGAGCGGCACTCAGCCGGACTTACTTCAACCGTGGCCACGGTAGCTGCCGGTGCCCTCTCTCACCTGAAGGTGGCCCGGGTAACCAACATCGCCCGGGCAATAGAACGGCTTAAGGAGAAGGGCATCTGGGTGGTGGGGGCAGCCGGTGAGGCCAGAACCCGCTGGTATGAATTTGATTATACCCGGCCGGTGGCCGTGGTTCTGGGCTCGGAAGGTTACGGGCTGCGGCCCAATATCAGGAACAAGTGCGATGCCCTGCTCTCGCTGCCGATGCTCGGCCAGGTCAGCAGCCTGAACGTCAGCGCCGCGGCTGCGGTTTTCTTCTACGAAGTTGTTCGCCAGCGCCTGCTGGCTGAAAAAAATAAATAAAACCTCAGGAATCCTTAAGGCTGTCCAGGAAAATCTTTTCCACGTCCGGGACCGGAATTTCTTTCAGGGCCTCAATCACCAGTTCGTCCTGAAGCAAAGATTCCAGCTGCCCGCCGGCAAAAAAGCCCGGGGGCTTATCGCCAACCTCCATCCCGAGTATCTGACCGACCCGTTCGGCCACAGCCGGTTTTTGCCTAACTGCCCGAAAAACCCGCCAGGCTGTTTTAAGCTTTTCAATTTCCCCGGAACAGACAATCCTTCCCCTGTTGATGAGAACCACTTCGTCGCAGATTCTTTCCACTTCAGATAGAAGATGGGAAGAGAGAAATATCGTGGTTCCTCTGGACTTGAGTTCCAGCGTCAGATCTCTGATTTCAGACATTACTAACGGGTCCAGTCCGGTATAGGGTTCATCAAAAATCATAAACTCCGGCTGACCGATGGTGGCCAGACCGAAGGCCACCTTCTGAACCGTTCCTTTGGAAAGATTCTTTATTTCCCTGTCAAGATGCTCGCTGAGCTTGAGTTTCTCAGCCAGGCTGACCGCCAGTTGGGCGGCCTGCTGACCGTTTAGCCCCTCATTTCTGGCGACCAGATACCAGGTTTCCCTGACCGTAAGAAACGGATAAAGGCTGGCCGTTTCCTGAAGATAACCGATTTTCAGCCTCTTTCTGTGGTTACTGTCTTCCCCCGGAAAATATTCCACCAGACCGGCCCGGGGTTTCAGAAAGTCCAGGATTATTCTCAAGGTGGTCGTTTTGCCAGCGCCGTTGGGGCCAAGAAAACCGGTTAATTTCCCGGCCTTTATGGAAAAATCCACTCCTTTCAGTGCCTCCTGGCCCCTCCTGCCCAGAAATCCTTCCGGGTAAGTCATTTTCAGACCCGAAATTCGAAGCCGGATCCGTCGGTCGTCTGGTGCGGCGAAAACTATGTTGTTTTTCCTGGCCGCCGAAGTGAAGACCCGGAAAGCCCAGAGAACAAAACCGGCCGAGCCTGCCAGCAACAGGAGCATCTGCCAGGCGACAGGCCGGGCCAGGAATGGCACCAGAAGGAGCCAGGCCAGACCTTTAAGGCTGAACTTATCAAGCCCGCCACCGGCCACAAACTCCACCATCTTAAAAGATTCTTCAGAAAAATAAAGGGCCAGGACCTGAAGCAACAGGATGGCCGCAAAATTAATGATTCCTCGAAACCGGGTGGCCAGAAAAAATCCGGCGGCACTGAGATAGATGGCCTGAACCAGTCCGCGGCCTAAAATTCCCAGAATCCGCCCGGCCTCCGACCATTCCCCGAATACTGCCTGCCCGACCAGAGCAGCCAGCCCGACTACCGTATAAGCCAGAAAAACCAGGATTAACACACCCATCAGCTTTCCCCAGAACAGGCTGGAAATATTAAAGCGACTCAGGAAGGGGTCAATCTGTCTGGTCTCAAATTCGTCGCGTAACAGACCGCCGCTCAGCAGGACAGTCAGCGTGGCAAAAAGGATTCCCAGGCTTCGGGCCCCATCTTCTGGATTTCTGGTCACAAAGATTAAATACAGGCAGTAAAGAAGGTAAGCGGAAATAACCATCACCGATATGGTGTTGGTTCTGAAAATTTTCTTCCAGGTGACTTTAATTACTTCCAGGAGCATCCTTTCCTCCCCCCGTTTAATTGATTTTATAAAAATCGGACGGTCTGACTGGCTGGTCCTGGACCCGGCCGCCGAGCACCGAAACCGGATAAGAAATTGAGCGATCAGAGAGGGAAACACGGTTCCTTTCGAGACTCAATCCACCCCGCGTCACCGTCATAAACCTGAAAGCAAGGCGTAAGCCAGAGCCTTTAAGGTCTATTATCAACTGATGACATCCGGACTTCAACCCTTTTTTGCTGCCGGACGACCCGGGTTGAAAGGCGCCCGGCTCGAAACTTCTGCTTGAAATTGCCGTTTTCCTTATTCCGGTCAATTCTTTGTCATCAAAAGCCGAGAATCTGATTACCGGCCCCGCAGACACGATCGCTGGCTCCAATTACCAGGTCTGGTGGAAAAAAGGGGGCTCCTCGGCGGAGCCCCCGCGCCCTCAGGCCGGCCACCTTCCGGTTCCCGGGTCATAATCCTTAATCCTGACGCCCCATTCAAAGCGGTGCCCGAAACCGGACAAAAGCAAGTCAGGGCAGGTTCTGGGCATTTCACCCCGCTGTCCGGGGACCTCCGGTTTACCTTTATTTAAAAGAGACGTTGTCCAGGACAAATTTTCTCACCGGAAAAGCTGGAAACTTCGGGGAGTCTCCCCCGTTCAGACGATGCTTACTTGACAGAACCCGCCCGCTGTCTTTAATATACTCTGGACGCCGGTTTTCTGATAAAATTATCAAGTAGAGAAAGCTGATGAAAGAAAAAATCGATTTTTATTCTCTGGAACGACCCATAATTGCCCTTAAAGAGCAAATAGAAGCCCTGGAGACCAGCGAGGATTCCAACCGGAAGGAAAAAATCGCGGCTCTCAAAGCCCGGATAGAAAAAGAATGGGAGAAGATAGTCCCGAACCTGACCGCGGTGCATATCGTCCAGATCGCCCGGCACCCGAAAAGGCCCTACACCCTGGACTATATCAAAGCCCTTTTTCAGGATTTCATGGAATTTCATGGCGACCGGCGTTTTGCCGACGACCCGGCCATCGTGTCCGGACTGGCTTTTTACAAGGGCCAGACGGTAGCAGTAATCGGTCATCAGAAGGGCCGCACGACCAAGGCCAGGATAGAGAGAAATTTCGGACAGCCCAACCCCGAAGGATACCGCAAGGCACTGCGCATCATGCAGATGGCCGAGAAATTCGGTTTCCCCGTAATAACCTTTGTCGATACTCCCGGAGCTTACCCGGGCATCGGAGCTGAAGAGCATGGCCAGGCTGAAGCCATCGCCTGCAACCTGAAAATAATAGCCAGGTTGAAGACTCCCATCATCAACGTCATCATCGGCGAAGGGGGAAGCGGTGGCGGCCTGGGGATAGGCTTTGGAGACGCCCTGCTGATGCTGGAATATGCCTTTTATTCGGTTATTTCGCCCGAAGGCTGCGCTGCCATCCTCTGGAAAGACCAGGGTCCTACGGCCGTCGAACAGGCTGCCGAAAATCTGGGTATCAGGGCCCAGAAGCTCTACGAACTGGGCATCATCGACAGGCTCATCCCCGAGCCGCCGGGAGGGGCCCATATTGACTACGAAACCACCTTCAAGAATGTGGATAAACAGCTCAGCCAGACCCTGAAGAAGCTGCAGCAGCTGACCATAGACGACCTGCTGGCTGAACGCTATCGGAAAATACGGCGTCAGGGAGTGTTCGAAACCAGGCCATAAATCAAGCTGCAGACAGTAGCCAAGGAGAAAATATCCCCGACATGAACGCTGACCAGCCAAAAAAAGAAATAAGCGCCGTCAAAGGGACCCACGACATCCTGCCCGAAGAAGCCCGCCTCTGGCAGCTGGCCGAAGCCCGGGCCAGGGAGATTTTCGAGCTTTACGGCTACCGGGAACTCCGGGCCCCGGTCATTGAACCTACCGAGCTATTTGAGAAGGGAACCGGCGCTTCCTCCGACATAGTAACCAAAGAAATGTACACTTTTACCGATAAGGGCGGACGCTCGGTTACTCTCCGGCCCGAGTACACCCCCTCCGTCGTCCGGGCCATCATCGAGCACCGGCTCGACCTGCAGACTCAGCCCCTGCGCTTCTACTATATGGGACCGATGTTTCGCTACGACCGGCCACAGAAGGGACGGTACCGTCAATTTCACCAGATAGACATCGAAGTCTTCGGAGAAAAGGATCCGGCCGTGGATGCCGAAATCGTTGAAATGGCCTACCGTCTTCTGGCCCGGCTGGGGGTGGAAAAAGTTCTGACCCTGGTCAACTCGGTTGGCTGTAAAAAATGCCGCCCGGCCTACGGGCTGGAATTGAGAAAAGCTGCCCTGGCCGCCAGGGATAAACTCTGTCCTGATTGTCAGAGGAAAGCCGAGTTAAACCCCCTCAGGATTTTTGACTGCAAGAATGAAGCCTGCCGGCTGGTGGCTTCCAGCTTCCCTCTCCTTAACGATTTTTTATGCGAAGAGTGCCGTCTGCATTTTCAGAAGTTCAGGGAATATCTGGACCTTTATGGTATTGAATACCGAGTCGAGCCCACCCTGGTCCGGGGCCTTGACTATTACACCAAGACAGCCTTTGAAATAGTGGCCGAACACCTGGGCGCTCAGAACGCCATCTGCGGCGGTGGACGGTATGACGATATGGTCAGGGAGTTTGGGGGGCCCGACCTCTGCGGCATTGGCTTTGCCATGGGACTGGAGCGGTTGCTGTCGGTCTCCCGGATCGAGATTCCGAAAGACAGTTTTGTCTACTTCGCTTACCTCGGCGACCTGGCAAAAAGAGAAAGCCTGCACCTGGCCCGGACGTTGCGTTCTGAGGGAATAGAATGTCTGATTGAATTCAGAGACCGCGGGATGAAAGCTCATTTCAGCCGGGCCAACAAACTGGGCGCCGACTGGGTGCTGATAATCGGAGAAGATGAACTAAAAAAAGGAAAATACCAGCTTAAGGATATGGTCAACTCCAGACAATTTGAGGGCTCGGCCCTGGAGCTGGTGGGAATAATCAAGGGCAAGAAAATTCTGGAAATAGGCTGAAACACACAGGGAAAAAACATGGCCAATTCAGACCGCAAAGCGGAATTATGGAAACGCACGGATTACTGTGGCCAGCTCCGGGCCGCTGATGCCGGCCGCCCGGTGACTCTGGCCGGCTGGGTGCAGAGAGTCCGGGATATAGGCAGCCTGGTGTTCGTGGACCTTCGTGACCGGAGCGGACTGGTCCAGCTGGTCGTAAGAAGTGACCGCCCTGAACTCCTGGAGCAGGCCAGGAAACTCCGGGGCGAATCTGTTATCCAGGTTCGAGGCCTGGTTAAAAAGAGAGAGGCCGGGGCCGTCAACCCCGGACTGCCTACAGGAGAAATTGAGGTGGAGATGGAAGACCTGGGTCTGCTGAACCAGGCGGAGACCACACCCTTTGTCATCTCCGACCCGCCACAGGCTTCGGAAGAACTCCGGCTCAAATATCGCTATTTGGATTTGCGGCGGCCGTCCATGCAGAGAAATGTCATCCTCAGACATCAGGCCGCCCTGCTGACCAGAAATTTTTTAAGCCACAAAGGCTTTCTGGAAATAGAAACACCTTTCCTGACGAAATCCACGCCGGAAGGAGCCCGGGATTATCTGGTACCCAGCCGCATTCACCACGGCAAATTTTATGCCCTGCCCCAGTCGCCCCAGCTTTTCAAGCAGATTTTGATGATTTCTGGTTTTGACCGCTACTTCCAGGTGGTCCGCTGTTTCCGGGACGAAGATCTGCGGGCAGACCGCCAGCCAGAGTTCACCCAGATAGACATCGAGATGAGTTTTGTCCGGAGGGAGGAGCTTTTTGAGCTGATGGAAGAGCTGATGGTGGAATTCTTCTCCCTCGGCGGCTACCGGGTAGAGCGGCCTTTCCTGAAATTGAGCTATGAAGAAGCCATGAACCGCTACGGCTCAGACAAACCCGACCTGAGAGATGAAACCGCCATCGAGGATCTGACGGAAATAGGCCGGGCCGCGGGCTCGGATTTGCTGGGTGGAATCATTAAGAAAGGCGGCCTGGTGAAAGGGCTTCTGGTCAAAGGCGGAGGTAGCTTCTCCCGCTCTCGCCTGGATAAACTTCAGGAAGAAGCCAGAACGCTCGGCGCCGGAGGTCTCATCTGGATCCGGAAAGCAGAAGGGGGGCTTAAGAGCTCCCTGAAACTCGAGCCAGATAAACTTCAGGCCATCTGGCAGTCGCTCCGGGCTGAAGACTCTGACCTGGCTCTTCTGGTGGCTTCCGACAGAGCAACCGCCGTCAAAGTTATGGGCGAATTCCGGAAAAATTTCATAACGGAAAAAATAAAGGAAGGACGACTTGATAAATCAAAGCTTGCTTTCTGCTGGGTTACCGACTTCCCGCTTTTTGAATGGAGCGAGGAAGAACAGAAGATAGTCTCCATGCATCATCCTTTTACTTCGCCCCGCCCGTCCGACCTGGAATTCCTGGAAAGCGACCCCTTCCGGGTGAAAGCCCTGGCCTACGACCTGGTGCTCAACGGCTATGAAGTCGGCGGGGGGTCCATCCGGATTCATCAGCCAGAAATTCAGGCCCGGGTTTTCAAAGTCCTGGGTCTGACGCCCGAGCAGGCCGAGGAAAAGTTCGGCTTCTTCCTGGAAGCTCTGACCTACGGTGCTCCACCTCACGGTGGTATCGCCCTGGGGTTTGACCGGCTGGTGATGCTGCTCTGCGGCGAGGACTCCATCCGGGAAGTGATCCCCTTCCCCAAAACCACCAGCGCCCTGTGTCTGATGACCGGCTCTCCCTCACCGGTTGACCCCGGGCAGCTGGAAGAGCTGGGAATTAAAATCACCAGATCATAATCACCCGAATCCCCGGAGAGTTACCCTTCCAGAACCCCCGGCAATTCCTGTCAGTTCAGTTCAGCCGGGGTGATTCCCGATTAAATCTCCGCCTCTACAAAAAATTTGCTCTCTTCGCTGCCAGCTTTATTTTTTTCCGAATCTCATTCCGGCGCTAAAGAGAAGTGTTCTGCTTTTAAGGTCCGGGTAATACTCCAGAGACCCGGTGTTGCGGCTGAGGTTGACCAGACCATGACCGTAGCGGAATTCCACAAACGGGCTGGCCGTCTCGAGTCTTAATTCCAGCCCGGCGCCGGCCAGCAGACAGAAATCTGTCTTTTTGGTATCGGGCTTGAGGTCCGGACCGTCCAGGCCAAAAGGCGTGCCGCGGTGCCTCAGCACAAAGCCCAGTTCATAACCCACCAGAAAATAGGGAGCCAGCTTTCGGTCTGTTAAACCAGCTTTAATCATGCCGATCTGGCTGAGAGTCCCCAGCCTGTAAGGAAGAGAACCGACCTTGGTATCCAGGTAATAAACGTCAAGGCTGGTCCCCTTTCCCAGGTAACCCAGATCCAGAATGACAGTCAGCGGCATTCCGCTGACCTTTAATTCCAGCCCGGCGCCCAGACCCAGCCCGGCCCGGAAGGCATTTTTATAATTTGTCTCCGGGATGCCCACCGGAGTCGGGAGTCCTTCGTAGCGGGCCAGCGTCAGCCCACCCCAGATTCTGAAGCCAGGTTTAATATCGCCCGGGTAGGCGGCCGTGGTGAAAAAGAAAACGGAGAAAACCAGAACCAAAACCCGAATTTTGCCTTTCATTTCTTTCCCTCCTTCATTCATAATTATGAAGCCGGCGATAGAAATAAGAAAATAAGTTAATAAGCTCATTTAAGTTTGATAGATTTTCGATTTCCGCTCTGGAAGAGCGCTAAATATATCATAATCATTCCTGCCCACGGGCCTGTCTTCAAGCCTGCTGCAACTCAAACGACCTCCGTCGATTTATTGGTTTCCTATTTTTTGATTTACACCTGATTAAGGCTCAGGACTCAGTCCATTTATTATAACCGGTCTAATATTAAATCTATTTTTTAATTCTCCCGGGTCAATAAGAGCAAAAAATGTGCCGGGTCTTCGGTCAACAATTCAGGCAGGCATAAAACCGGAGAAACGACTAAACGGTCCGGGAGCGAGGACAGATGCCATTATTTTTGAACACTCCGGATAAAATTCTCTTTCTACTGGAAAAATGAGGTTTCCCTTTCCAGGCTGGTTTTACTTTCAGAAAATTAAGCTATTCTTTCGCGAAGGTAAGATATCCTGAAATAAAAAAGGGCAGCCAGCAGGCTGCCCTTTTTCGTCCACCCGAATTAAGAACTTATTTCCCGCTCACTCCACCAGCTGTCCGGTCAGAGGGTCAAGCAGCTTGAGTCGGTGCACCTTTCCCAGTTTATCAACAGGTCCGGGGAACTTGTCAGAACCCTTGTTGCAGGGCTCAAAGTCGCCGACAATCATAATGACCATCTTGTCCGGCTGGATGTACTTCCTGGCCACTTCGAGAACTTTATCCTTGTTAACGGCTTTAACTTTATCCAGATAGGTGGCGTAATAATTCATCGGTTTACCCTGCAGCTCCAGGTTGGCAAAATTGACCATGGTGTTGATCGGACTCTGGAAAAAATCGGCAAAACTCTCCAGGTAATAATTGATGGCCGTTTCCATCTCGGCCTCCGAAACCGGCTCCTTTCTTATCCGGTCAAATTCCTTCAGAATCAGGGAAATGGCATAGCCAACTGTTTCCGATTTGGTCTGGACGTAGCCGGAAAAAGTTCCGGGGAAACCCCAGCGGTAGGTAAATCGGCTGCCGGTGTTGTAGGCCAGCCCCTCATCCGACCTCACCTTGGAGGTAATCCTGGATGTAAAGCTCCCGCCTCCCAGTATGAAATTCATCACCTGGACAGCAAAATAATCGGGATTGGTATCTTCTATACCCAGATGGCCCACAGATACGTAACCCTGATTAATTTTCTTCTGAATGAAATAGACGCCGGGTTCGGGCTCGGGGAACTTTTTGCCCACCGCCGGGAAGGACAGAGATTTATTAGCCCATTTAGTCGCATACTTATTGATTTTATTTTTGAGCTGTTCACGGCTGAAATCTCCGGCTGCGGCCAGGATGATATTCTTCGGGAAAAAGTACTTGCCGTGGAAAGATTTGAGGTCGGCCGGAGTTAAACTCTCGACCGTGGCTCTGGTCGCCTGGATGGTAAGCGGATGCTCACCGTAGAGGACCTTCTGGAATTCTCTGTTGAGAACCTGGCTGGGATTATCGTTGGCTGACCTCATCTGCTCGATCATCCGGCCTCTGGCCAGCTTCAGGCTGTCCTCTCTGAACTCGGGGTTCATCAGAACATCGAAGAAAATGTCCAGGCCTTCATCCAGGTCTTTGCTCAGAACCGACATCGAAAGAGTAGAGGTCCTCTCCCCGACCGAGAAATTCAAGGTTCCACCGAGGAAATCTATCCTCTCTTCAATCTGCTGGCCGGTCCTGGTTCTGGTGCCACCCTTGATGAGACATTCAGACATCAGGTCACCCAGCCCGGCTTTCTCTTTGGGCACATAGAGTTTTCCGGTGTTGATGATGGCCGTGATGTTGACCATGGGCAGGGCCCTTTCCTCCCGGATGTAAGCTCGCAGCCCGTTGGCCAGAACCACCCGGAAGCTGGCCGGATTGGGCGGTTCAAATTTCAACGGAGGGAACTTAAGCTCTTCCGGCTTGCTAACCTGGGCAATGGCCAGGCTGAATGAGGACAGGACCAGAAGCAAAACTAAAATCGCTAGTCTTTTCATGGTCATCCCTCCTTATCTCCCCTGACCGCGGGTGTAGACAGCCACCAGGCAGTTTTCTTTGACAAAATACCTGGCGGCTACCTTTTTGATATCGTCGGCGGTCACTTTTTTCAGGTCTTCAAGGTCGATGAGAAGTGCCCGCCAGCCGCGATTGAGCTCCGCCCGGCCGATTCTCATCGCCAGAAACATCGGGCTCTCCAGGCCCCGGATAAAACTGGCTTCGGTCCGGTTCTTGGCCTTCTGCAGTTCTTCCGCCGTCACACCATCTTTTTTAATTTTCTCGATTTCTTCCCAGACATACTTTTCCAGGTCTTCCGGTTTGATGCCCTTCTGCATTTTGGGAACGACATTGAAGGTAAAGGCTCCGACATACCACTGCGGCCTGGCCATGGCCATGGCCCTGACGGCCACATCCTTCTCCTGCACCAGAACCCTGGTCAGTCTTCCGGTTTCACCGGACAGGATGCCCGAGAGAACATTCAGGGCGGTCACATCGGGATGGCCGTCAGGCGGGATATGAAACCACATCTGCAGGTTTGGCATTCCCGGCCCCTGACCGTACATTCTCTTTTCAGAATACTGAGGCGGGACGCTGGTTCTGATCGGCTCCACATCTTCGCCCCGGGGAATCCGGCCGAAATACTTTTCCGCCATCTGGATTATTTCTTCCGGCTTAAAATCTCCGACATAGACGGCCACGGCATTATTGGGAATGTAGTATTTCCGGTTAAACTCAATCATATCCTTCTTGGTGATTCTTCTCAGGTCATCCATCCAGCCGATAACCTGCCAGTGATAGGGTGAGCCCACGTAAAAAGCAGCCCGGACCTGCTCATTAAACAGGAAGCCCGGATTATTCTCGCTGAGGCGCCTTTCCTCCATGACCACATCTTTTTCCGAATAAAACTCCCGGAAATAGGCGTTCATCATCCGGTCCGATTCCAGCAGCATCTGCAGCTCCACCTTGTTGGACGGAAGAGTAACATAATAGCCGGTCACCTCATCCGAGGTGGAGGCATTCAGGCCGGTGCCGCCGTTTTTCATGTAGGTTTCCCAGAGATGGTCCTTGATGATGTACTTTTTCTGGGCTTTGACCAGCTCCTCCACCTGTTTCTGCCAGTCAGCAATCTTCTGCTGGTCGCCGTTCTGCTTCCAGTATTTTTCCCGGTAAATCTTTTCCATCAGCTCGTCTATCTGCCGGTCGATGGCCGCATCGGCTTCGAAATCGGTTACCCCCATCATCCTGGTCCCCTTGAACATCATGTGTTCATGGAGATGGGCGATTCCGGTAATTCCCGGCCGCTCGTTGATCGAGCCAACCTTGTAGTAAATATGGCAGACGACCCGCGGCACTCCGGGTTTGGGAATCATCAGGATTTTCATCCCGTTGGCCAGGACATGCTCCTTGACCTCCAGCTTGACCTGGGCGATGGCCATGCTGCCCAGGGCCAGAAGCAGGAAGCAGCCGAGCCCGAGAAGCGCAACTTTTCTCAGGTTCATGCTATGACCTCCTCCTTAAGAAAAAAATTATTTCCATAAGCATTCGATCTCGATGGCCCGGAAAGAAAACTCTTCCCTTATTATGACGGGAGATCTTTTTCTCTCTTCCCTGTTTTTATTCCCTCCAGGCTCTAAACCTGACTCTAACTTTTTATTTATTACTAATCTTTTTTCTTGTCAAACTAAATCAGGATGAGTATTATTCAACATTTAAAGCATTTCTGCCCGAGTTAGGAGAAGGCCGATGAACCTCTGGGTTAAGAAAAAGCCGGAAGACCTTCAGGAAGCTTCTGAACATACCCAGCTCCGCAAGAGCCTGCGGGCGATGGACCTGGCGGCCCTGGGAATAGGCTCGGTGGTGGGAACGGGAATTTTTGTGGCCAGCGGACAGGGGGCTCACCTGGCCGGGCCGGGGGTGCTGCTGTCCTTCATCATCGCTGCCGTCACCGCCGGGCTCTGCGCCCTGACCTACTCCGAGCTGGCCAGCATGTTTCCGGTGGCCGGCAGCACCTATTCTTATTCTTACGCCGCTTTTGGAGAAGTCATCGCCTGGATCATAGGCTGGGACCTGATGCTCGAATATTTGGTCTCGGGAAGCGCCGTGGCCTCGGGCTGGTCCACCACTTTTATCGGGCTGCTGGAAAATCTGGGGGTGAAACTGCCGAAAGCTCTCTGCCTGACTCCCCTGGCCGGGGGAATTGTCGACCTGCCAGCCATCCTGATCACCCTGCTGATCACCTGGATTCTGTACCTGGGCATCCGCGAAAGCTCCATCACCAACAACATAATAGTGGTGCTGAAGATCGCGGTAATTGTGCTGTTCATAGTGCTTGGCATAAGCCACGTTAATTTCAGCAACCTGACCCCTTTTGCCCCTTTTGGCTGGAAGGGAATAATGGCCGGGGCAGCGATAATCTTTTTCGCTTATATTGGCTTTGACGCCGTTTCCACGGCGGCCGAAGAAACCATCAACCCCAAAAAGGATGTCCCCCTCGGGCTGATGCTCTGTCTGGCAGTGGTGATCGTTCTTTATGTCGGCGTGGCTTTTGTCCTGACCGGGCTGGTGCCATTCAAGGAAATAGACGTCGGCAACGCTCTGCCGGCAGCCCTGGCCAGAATAGGCATCCGCTGGGGCGGAGCCCTGGTGGCCACCGGGGGCATAATCGGGATGATTTCCACCCTGCTGATTACCGTCTACGGCCAGGTCCGGATTTTCATGGTCATGGCCCGCGACGGTTTGCTGCCCGAAGTTTTTTCTCGCGTTCATCCGAAACACCGCACGCCGGCCATCTGCACCTGGATTACGGGCGCCCTGACGGCCATCATTGCCGGCTTCTTCCCGCTGAGCGTAATAATCGAGCTCTGCAACATCGGAACTCTGTTTGCCTTCATCCTGGTTTCGGTGGGGGTAATCGTTCTTCGCCACACCCAGCCTCAGGTGGAAAGAAGATTTCGCACTCCGCTGGTCCCGTTCACCCCGCTCATCACCACAGGTTTCTGCCTTTACCTCATGGCCAGTCTGCCAGCTCTGACCTGGCTGAGATTCACCGCCTGGCTGGCAGCCGGATTGATGATCTATTTTGCCTACGGAATGAAACACTCCAAACTGCAGAACCGGCATTTAAGTGCCCGGTGATTCCGGCTCCCGGGCTGGCTGCGAATTAGTTTTCTTGTACTCTTAAGCCGGACGTCAATCACCGGACGGGCTCTTATAGATATAAAACACGAAGCACCATCGCCCGATTTTCTACCTCCATAAGCACCCGTCATAATAGCCCGATAAATCGCGTGAAAACAGACTGTCCTTTCTGCTGCTTAAGTTTAGACGGCGATAAATTTTCAATCAACTCGCGACTTTGCCCGGACCGGCACCGGGAGATAATCGCTGCCGGCGGGTGGTCGGGAATTATCATTAAGACGCTGGGCTTTGAGACTGACTTTTGTCAGACTGGCTGCCGGTACCGGTTTACCGATGGCGACCAAAAAATGAACGACCCGGGGCCAGTTCTGATCCCCGTTAAATATTATTAATCAATCAGTTAGCCGAACCTCTGGCCGGAAGTCACTCACCCGGAATCAATTGCCCTCTCCCCGCCCTCAGAACTTGACACTGACCGAAAAAGTCATATTATTTTTAAAGGACTCAGGAGTAAAGGGATATAGCTTAAAAAAATAATATCTCAACCGCTTTTTTCTCCTGTTTAGAAAGGAGGGAATTATTATGCTCACCGAAAGAGAGCGCATCTACCGTCGCCGGCAGGCCCGGGCAGCCAGACTGAGAACCATCTCCAGATTAATTCCAGTCCTTAAAACCCTAAAACCGGCTGCCTATCTGCTGGCTAACTCCTGGGAAAAACAGTTGCGCAAGAATACCCGGCTGGCCATGGCCCGGGGGAACAAAGCACCGGGAGCCGTGCGCGACCGGGCCGAGATGGGAATTGCCATTCTGAGAACCGTAACCCGGGCCATCATCAAAGACCGGCTGTCGCCGCAGACCGTGCGAAAACTCTTAACTGTCCTGATCGGGGACGCCATAATATGTGAAGGAGAAATCCCGATAAGAGAAAAATTCCGCGGTCAGTACGGGGTAATCCCGCCGGCCTTTATGCTCATCAGTCCCACCAAAAAATGTAACCTGTACTGCCTGGGCTGTTACGCCGATTCTGACCGGACAGACATCAAACTTTCCTGGCCGGTTCTGGACCGCCTGGTGACCGAGGCCCGGCAATTATGGGGAGCCAGGTTTCTGGTAATCAGCGGCGGCGAGCCCCTGCTCTATGAAGACGAGGGACACAGCCTGATGGACCTGATTGAAAAGCATGGCGATATCTTTTTCCTGATGTACACCAACGGAACTCTGATTGATGAAGACCTGGCCGGAAGGATGGCCAGGGCCGGGAATATTATGCCAGCCATCTCGGTCGAGGGCCTCCGGGAATCAACTGAAAAAAGGCGGGGGCGCGGGGTGTTTGACCGGATTCTTCAGGCCTTTGACAACCTCAGAAAACAAAAGGTCTTTTTCGGCATTTCGGTAACCGTAACCAGGGATAACGCCGGAGAAGTATTTTCGGACGAAGTCATAGATTTTTACTTCAACCAGCAGGGTGTGCATTTCGCCTGGGTTTTTCAATACATGCCCATCGGACGGGCTTTCACCCTGGACCTTCTGCCGACACCCGAGCAGCGACTGCAGATGTACAGGCGGGCCTGGGAACTGGTTTACAACAAACATATTTTCCTGATTGATTTCTGGAACAGCGGCACAGCCACCCATGGCTGCATTTCAGCCGGACGGTCGGGCGGGTATATGGTGGTAAACTGGGACGGAACGGTCACTCCCTGTGTCTTCCTTCCCTACTCTCCGGTTAATATCTACGAAATATACGGCCAGGGCAAAAACCTCAACGATGTCTGGGCCCAGCCTTTCTTCGTCGATATCAGGAAGTGGCAGCGGGATTACGGTTACGGCCGGGACATGGCCGCCGAGGGTCGGGCGGTGAAAAACTGGATCATGCCCTGTCCGATGCGCGACCACTTTGGCGACCTCTTTCCCCTCCTGCAGAAACACCGCCCGCAGCCCATTGACGACAACGCGGCCGAAGCGCTGGCCGACCCGGAATATTACCAGGGGCTGGTCGAATATGACGCCAAGGTAGCTGCGCTTCTTGACCCGGTCTGGGAGGAAAATTACCTGAAAGGCCAGGCCGGTGGCAGCCAGAAAGCCGGATAAGATAAATCTCGGATCAGAAAGATGTGTCGGGTCGGGAGGGGCCTTAATACTTAATAAATAATAGAAGAAAACAGCCTGCTACAAACCCGAAAGATTCTCCGTTCGGTTCCGGACTTGCCGGTTTTCTAATTTATAATGAATATGAAAAGCGCAGGGCTTTAGGTCGCTGTGGGAAAACGCATTCGGAGCGGATGATT
>Ga0172365_10000748_pt1 | contig 22540 bp, 26 predicted proteins | sample LakKivSesite48cm_FD_114535 | JGI IMG/M metagenome (GOLD analysis project Ga0172365, IMG submission 114535) | Sediment microbial communities from Lake Kivu, Rwanda - Sediment site 48cm | ecosystem: Environmental > Aquatic > Freshwater > Lake > Sediment | place: Rwanda: Western Province, Lake... | reverse complement strand
CCGTCCTTGAACTCTGCAGGACCGTACAGCTCTATCAGCTTATTGAAATCCTGTATGATCTTCAGCAACTTCTGTTCTATCTCGTTGCCGTTCAGCTTCAGCTCTTTGATGAGCCTGTCTATCTTGTTCACGAACAGGACGGGTCTCACGTACTCTTCCAGAGCCTGTCTGGTCACTGTCTCGGTCTGAACCACTCGGCCAGTGGACCATCGAGGGTCTCGCTGTTTACCTCTTCGACCGAGTCCACAACCACTACGGCTCCATCGATAGCTCTCAGGGATCTAGTGACGTTTCCAGTGAAGTCTATGTGACCAGGTGTGTCTATCATGTTGATCAGGTATGGCTCCCCTTCGACCTCGTGGTAGAGCGATACGTTGGCGGCCTTGTACGTGAACTGTCTCTCTTGTTCTATCTTGAGATAGTCGAGCGCCAGTGCCTCACCAGCGACGCTGGGCGAAAGAAGTCCTGAGGATGCGAGTAAACTGTCACTGAGCGTCGTCTTGCCGTGGTCAACGTGGGCGATTATTCCGATGTTTCTTATTCGATCCCTTCGGTTGGCTATCTTCAGTATCTCGTCCGTGGTCTTGTACCTTGGCATTTTCTATCAAGTTCTCCTCCGGTGTTCATCGGCCTCGACCGCAGTCATAATAAACGTTTCCAGCTCAGAAGGAAGCGAATAAACGCAGTGCCTGAGCAACTGATGGTCGTATTCACCTGTGGAGCGTTAGAGGACTTGAAATCCAGCTGATCCAAGTCATCCTAATGGTGCGATGTGCAATGCAAGAAATTCTAAGTCGAAGTGGGAAAGCGCAATTACTCGGACTTGCTTTGCCCTTCCTTGTACTTTGATAGCAGGGATTCGAGTTCCTTCGAGGCAGATTCTATTATCTCCGTTGCCTTCTCTTCCAAATCCTTTGGAGCCTCGCCAGCTCTGGTCAAGTTCTTCAGCTGGAAGAGTTGGACGCTTTGCCTTCTGAAGGCTCGTAGCAACCCGTCTTGGCCCACGCCCAGATCCAACCAAGGCGGCAGGAAGAGGTGGGCTCTCCCGGCCCAAGATGGTTCAGAACCGAAGGTCTTCCTTCTAGAGTCGATGAACTCCTTCCCCTTTGGTTCCAAGGAGTATCGTCTGGAGGCGCCCTCGGCTTTCCCGCGCACGTACCCTTTCTCCTCAAGGTAGGATAGCATGGGATAGACCGAACCCGGGCTAGGCCTCCAACACCCGAGGGACTTGTTCTCGACTTCGTCCATTATCTCAGACCCAGTCCTTGGCCTCTCCTCAATCAGCTTCAGGATCAGGAACCTGAGCGCACCCCTAGGTGGTAGCAGAAACCTCTTCAAGTGTGGACCTCCACGAGCGGGGATCATATCGAAAACGATATCGGAATCGATATTTAAACCTTGCTCGAGTTGCGGTGGGAAACTAGCCCTCGCGCGTCGCTCATGCGCAGGACGGATGGCCCGCTCCTATTCCTGAGACCGGAGCTCTTCAACGAGTTCCTTGGCCCTGTCGAATCTGATCTTCTTCTCCTTGATCATTGCCTCTGCAACCTTGTCCGTCAACTCTCCTTTCGCTCCAGCCGCGGATGCCAAGTTTCTGGCGTGAAGCCTCATGTGCCCCAGTTGAATGCCCTCCTTGGTGAGCGCTCTAAGCGCGGCGAAGTTCTGGGCCAAGCCGACTGCGGCGATTATCCTCCCCAACTCTGTTGCGGTCTTGACCCCCAAGATCTTGACGCAGAGTTGCGCGACTGGATGCACTTTGGTTGCCCCGCCGACCAGTCCCACTGCCATGGGCATCTCTAGAGTCCCTACCAAGTCGCCTTTCTGGTCCCTCTGCCACGTCGACAGGGGCAAGTACCTTCCTGTCCTAGCTGCATAGGCGTGGGCTCCGGCCTCCAGAGCGCGGTGATCCTGACCTGTCGCCAGCGCCACGGCTATCACGCCGTTCATTATGCCCTTGTTGTGAGTGGCAGCCCGATAAGGATCTGCGGCTGCAAACGACCAAGCCTCAACGATGGCATTGACATCCTCGTCTCCTCCCAGATCCTCCTTGGAGATGGTGACCTGTGCTCTTGCGAGCCTTCTGTCAGCAAGGTTCGAGATGATTCGAAGGCACACCCTCCCACCTGTGACCTTTTCAATGAAGGGAGCCACTGCCTCGCACATCGTATTCACCGCGTTGGCGCCCATGGCGTCCCTCACGTCGACCAACAGATGCGCGATTACCATTGTCCCGGTCGGAGAATCTAGGATGTTGACTTCAAGTCCCTTGGCTCCTCCGCCCACTTTGTTGAGGAAGGGATCCTGGTCGTTGGCCATCCTTAGTATCTCCTTGGAGTTCGCGAGTATGGCCTTCTTGGATGCCTCTGGGTCCTTTGTCCCGAGCACCTGGATCTGGCCTATCATTATGGGGTCCGTGGCGCTCGTGATTATCCCCCCTCTGCCTCTCATGATCTTGGCCGCATTGCTTGCGGCTGCCACAACGGAGGGTTCCTCGATCGCCATGGGAATCAGGCGATCTTGACCGTCTATCATGAAGTTCATCGCTATCCCCAACGGATAGGGCATCACCCCTACCACGTTCTCTATCATCTTGTCGGCGGTTTCTACGGTCAGATTTCCTGCCCTTTTGAGGAGTTCGACCTCTTCTGGGGTTAGTTCGCAGGCTTTGCGGATGTACTCGATCCTCTCCGCTATTGTTAGCTTGAAGAAGCCAGATACTCTGGATGTTCCCTTCACAACTCAACTCTGGGCGCTCGGACTATAAAGTTGTAGTCCGTCGAAAAACGACTAATTCGGCATCCGACTACGAAAGACTTGAGATTGTCAGCCTTTGAAGTCATGCAGAACTTGCGCGAAGCCTACAATTCTGCCGTGGACTATCCGTATGCCCTCTGATCTGAGCATCCTCGCCTTCTTAGGAACCCCTGATCTCCCGCCGAACCCGCCGAGCCTTCCGTCCCAGTACACGACCCTGTGGCAGGGAATTATCGGTGCGTTTGGATTCCCTCGCATTATGCTGCCGATCGCCCTTGCAGCGTTGGGCACTCCCACTGCCCTCGCGACAGCACCGTATGTGGAGACCTTCCCCCTTGGTATCCGCCTAACGGTCCTGTACACGGCCTCTTTGTCCACCTTGCGCCGCCTAACCACGGTTGTGTGACGCCTGCCTCCTTGTTAAGTGTTCGACCTCAAGTAGTGGGTCTAGGGCACTGTGGAGTGCCGGTTCAACATGTCCGACTCCTTCACGTTGAGAAGCCTCATCAGCTCCGTGACCATGGAATCCAGTAGGAAGCTAACGGATAGCTCGAAGACCGTACCAAGCGGGGCGAGGGGCTCGTGAATCCCCAGGAGTTGCCTTGAGAAGTAGTCGACAGTCCGAGTTCTCTGCACCCTTCCTGGGACGATTAGGACAACGTCAGATAGTTTCGCCAGGTTGGAGTTTAGAAACGACGTTATCGATACCACCTTGGCGCCCACTCGTTTCGCCACTTGGGCTGAGCTCACAGTCAATTCCGTATCGCCAGACCCTGAAACAGCCAACAGAATGTCGCCATCCTTGATCGCCGGGGTTATTGTCTCGCCGATGACGAAGACATTGAATCCTAGGTGCATAAGTCGCATGGCGAATGACTTGGCCACCAGCCCGCTCCTGCCTGCACCCACCACACCGACCACTCTCTTCTCGCGATAAGCTATCACAAAGATTTCCAAGAAGTGGTTGGCCTGTTCCGGTTTCACCAAATCAAGGCTTTGTTCTACAGCCCTGAGCAGGTCATGGAATGGGGGTCTCGCCGACATGATGGTGGGGACGAAATGAGGCTATAAATGCGTAATCAGCGTTGCGAGGTCGAAAGGCGGCAGAAACACGCGGTAGTACATGGAGATAACCACCAACGCTACGAGCATCAGGAGCACAACGGCGTCCGTCCTCCTGAGCTTCAGAACCTTCCACCTTGTCTTGGATGGAAGGGCTCCATAACCCCTGAGTTCGAGAGCATCCGCTATCTCATATGTCCTTCTGATCACGCCCACGAATAGAGGAACTAGTATCGGCAGCATCGACTTCATCCTCTCCGTGAGACCGCCCTTGCCTACATCCAGCCCGCGCGCCCTTTGGGCGTCGAATATGGACTGGAACTCCTCAGCTATCACGGGGATGAATCGCATGGAAAGCGTGAACGACAGGGCTATGTCTGCGGAGACCCCAACTTGCTCAAGAGCTCTGCCCAAGTCCTCCGGCGATGTCGTGAAGAAGAACCAAGATGTGGCAGAAGCGACGACCACGAACCTCAGGGCGAAGTACACGGACTGAAGGATGTTCCCCGTGGTTATCATTTGCATCACCAAGATGAGAACTAAGAAGAGCAAGAGCGCCCTCAGCGATCTCAGCCAGAAGCCTAGGGATCTGCTGCTCACCAGGATCACGAATTGGATGAGGAGCAAGGCCAGTATCTCGATTGGGTCCAACGTGGTGACTCCTAGCAGTGTGAATGTGACCGACATCAACAGCTTCGTCCTAGGGTCGAGCCTGTGGATGGGAGTGTCGAGCGTAGAGAACCTATAGGCCCTGAGAAACGCCAGCGACATGATTTAGACTTCTCCCAAGAGAGACGAGACATCGACAGGGGCGAATGAACGCTCACGGGCCCCTGAACTGAGAAGCTCATGGCACAGCGATGTTAGGAATGTCTGCGACATGTTCGCTCTTTCGAAGGCGGCGGGGGACTTCAAGAGATCGACCAAGTTTCCACGCCAGGTGACCGATCCATCGTTCAGCAGGACGCTCCTCTCGGACGTCTGTATTGCGAAATCGACATCGTGGGTGACCATGACGACGGACTTTCCCTCATTCCTGAGCTTCCGCGTGAGATCAATTAGGAAGAGCCTGTACTGGTAGTCTAGACCCACTGTGGGCTCGTCCATTATGATGACCTCTGGTCTCCAGGCCAGCACTGACGCTATTGAGAGCCTCCTCTTCTCTCCTCCGCTCAGGTCAAATGGGTTTGACGAAAGATAGTCCTTCAGGCCAAACTTGGTCGATACGTCGTTGACCACGATGTCGGTTTCTGCCTCAGAGAAGCCCATGTTCTTGGGCCCGAAGGCGATCTCTTCTCGCACCGTCTCGGAGAAGAAGCTCTTCTCCGGGTTCTGGAATATCACCCCTATTTTCTTGGCCAATTGCGAAACCGTGGTGTCGGATGTGGCCAAAGCGTCGACCAAGACCTTCCCCCGGGTCGGCAGCAGGAGCCCGTTGAACATCTTGATCAACGTTGTCTTTCCGGACCCGTTCGGCCCCATTATCGACGTGGACGAGCCTGAAGGCACTTCCAGCGAAACCCCCTTGAGAACTTGCCTGTCGGGCTCGTAGTGGAAGTCCACGTCGATGACTTCTATCTTGGCCAAGCCTAGCTCCTCCCTCTGGCGAGAATTGGACCGACGTATGCCGAAGGCTCCGAGACCGGCTTGTCTTTGGCACCTTGGGCCTGCCCGCCGTATCTCTTCCAGAAGAGATATGACGCTGGGTAGTTCACCTGCAGCTTGTTCTCAAGGCAATAGTCCAACGCGGAAAGAGGCTGGCCATCCACAGCTACCGACCCATCCTTGATGACGAGCATCCTATTGGCGAGGGCGTAGAACAGCTCCAGCCGTTGCTCTATGACGACGGTCGTGGCTTGCAGCTCAGAACACAGTTTCGTCAGGAATTTGACGAAGTTCCTGGCCGCCACGGAGTCCAAAGATGAAGCGGGTTCATCGAGCACCAACAGCTTGGGCTTCATAGCCAGTATTCCTGCGATCGCGGCCCTCTGTTGGAATCCGCCAGAAAGCTCGAAGGGGGGCCTGAGGCGTTGATCCTGAAGGCCAGTCAATGACAGGCTCCAATCGACGCGGTCCACGATCTCTTCCCTGGGAAGGGCCAGATTCTCTGGACCAAAGGCAACATCATCCTCTACAGTCAACGCGAAGAGCTGGTTCTCGGGGTTCTGAAGGACGAACCCAACCTTCTGGGCTAGAGTGTGGACATTCGATTTCGCAACATCGTCCCCGAGGACCGTGGCGGTGCCGGAGAGGTCGCCGGGGTAGCTGTGAGGTATTAGCCCTGTGACGAGCCTGGCCAAGGAAGTCTTTCCACTGCCGGATGGACCTGTGACGAGCACGAACTCTCCCCTTCTGATGTCCAGGTTGATTCGTTCCAGCGCTGGCCTGGGGTTTCCCTGGTAGGAGAAGGAAATGTCTCTGAGGGACACCACCAGGTCGTTGGCCATGACTCGGGGTTCACCCCGTAGGATTCGCTAACTTAAATGCTTGGTCAGGAATTTGCTGGCGACGATCAGGGACTCTTCAACGCTCTTTGAGGAGCTGAGGGCACTGGCTCTGACATGCCCACCACCCTGTCCTCCCAATTCCTTGGCGAGGTCCGAGGACAGATCTCCCAAGTTCACCGAGGACAGCTCGGTAAAACGCCTTGAGGCCCTAAGACTTGCCTTAGACCCTTCATTGTCCTTGGAAAAGACCACGGCCAAGTCCGCGCCAAGCCTGACCAATGAGGACGCAACGGAGGAGTGGTACGACCCCACCTCCGTCAAGACCGCCACAACTTCGCCCAGTTTGAGTATCTTCATCCTTTGAGCAGCCTTTAGCTTGGCGATCATCTCGTCCCTCGCTTCCTCCCTTGAGATTATCTCCCAAGCCTTGGATATCCTCGCACCTTTGGAGCCCAGCTCGCATAAATGCCTGAGTGTGTCATCATTGGCCTCTCGCAGGCCTGCTGTGTCCGTTATGACTCCAGCAAGTAGGGCCGTGGCTGTCCTCTCGTCTAAGTTGCAGCCAATCTCGCCGAAGATCTCGAGCACTATCTCGGAAGTGGAGGTATACGGGCGTTGAACCAAAATGTCGTACAGATCAGCATCGACCAAGGGATGGTGATCTATCAGTATCCTGTGTTTCGCACCCTTCAACGCCGCGACATCCATCCCCGTGGTGCTCCAGCCTCCCGTATCGAGGAGCATGACCCACGAATCGTCCGGTATCAGCGGCTCGTCATTGCTGACTTCAAGGTCGAGGAAGCCAACCAGACCCATGGACTTCCCCGGGAGTTGTCCCAACGAGTGTATGCTCACGCTAGTTGACGGAAGCATGCAAAGCACGATCTCCCTCATGCCATAGGACGAGGCCAGAGCATCTACATCTGCCCCCCTGTGAGCGATTATTGTCACTGAGGTCGGCCTCTCATCCGAGAACAACGCGGACAGTGCAACTATGCCATCAGAGGATCCGCGCGACTCCACGCCCATGCCATTCACTGACTCTTCAAAGAACTCCTTATCGTGTCCTCCAGTTCCTTGATCTTCTCTTTGAGTTTTTCCTCTTGCCTCTCAAGAGCTGAACTCCTCAGTTTCAGCAGCTTCTGCTTTTCCTTCAGTTCCGTCTCGACCTTGTTCTTGTCCCTCTTGACGAGAATCCTGCCCGCGAATTGATAAACCTCGTTCTGCTGTTCTTGGCCCAAGGTCTCCAGAGAACTCTCCACCTCGGACAGTTCTTCTTGAACGCGCTGGCGCTGCAGGACAGTCGTGTCGTAGGCCGATTGAGTGGACTGGAGCCTCGAAATCCTCTCGTTGACTTGCGGAGGCACGGAATCCAATGAGCGCACACCGAGCCTGAGAGATTGAAGGACCGTTATTAACTTTCAGCCATTCATTGCTGAGGCAGTCCGGAGATTCTGACGGAAGTCAGCCCGGACTTTGTGTGAGGTTCGTATGCCCCCCCGGCGAACGTGTACCCGCACTTTTTGCACGACCAGATCCCCACGCTGGCACGGCTCAGGATCCCCCTCGCGCAGTTTGGGCATTTGACCTTAGACCTCCTTCTTGACATCACGTCGTAGGAGCGCCTTCTCAGGGTGAACCCGTACTTCACACCCAAGGAGCCCGAGGGCTTCCTTCTTGTCATCCTAATCGCTCCTCCAGTTCATGATCCTGCCTATCTCTCTCGCCTTCTCCCAACCCGTCTCCAGCATTTCGAATATCTGCGGCGGCGAGAGATACCCTTGGTCGTTTTTCATGACCGCGCACAAGTTCCCATCACGTGTGTATGTGAATGAGGTGAACCCCTCGGAGGCCTGCTCCTCCTCTAGATTCGGATCCAAGAAACACTTCTCCCCCACTATGCCGAAAGTTGTTGACACTGGGTAGTCCTTCAGCCTCAGCGGCATGATTTCTCCGCTGAACACGGGGACCTCCCCTTCAAGGTTGAACTTCTTCAGATTCGTGTTCTCCAAGGCCTTGACCGCAGCGAGGACCGCTGTGTCCGTCATGTTGCCATTGTAGTCCAAGACGTAGACATCAATGTAGACCACGTAAACCACCTTTCCGGGCTGAAGCGCGAGGGCTGCCAAGTCTATGGCCTTAGACTCTCTGATGCTCCTGTCGACGTATCTGGCGAGCGCGATGCTCCTTTCATCGGGCGGACCGGGCTCGAACGAGGGTGAGGCCAAGGGCAACAGCTCAGCGTTCACGGTCAATACCCCCTGATCTGGAGTGTCCGGGAAGGGGGTGCCGACCTCGACTTTCGTCCCAACCAAGACCTTCGTGCCGCCCAGAGTAACCAGGGCTGAACCCTCGGCCTTCTTGAGCAGGCCCATCTCGAACTCAATCTTCCTGAACTCGCTGAGCGACCTGCCGTCTATCCTCCTGTCTTGAGCAAGGAGATCCATCATCTCCTTGTGCAGGATCCTCGAAATCACCGAGTGCTCTCTGGTGACCGACATTATTGGGTCTCCTCCCTCTCTTGCCCTTCTGGTAGGTTGTACTTGGATTTCAGGGCGGCCACCTGCATCGCGTATATCTTCATGCTACCGTTTATCGCCATCGATATTCCCTGCCTGAACTCCTCCCTAGTCAACAGGCCGTCCATCTGCAAGAGTGAGATCTTGTTCATCGTTGGGATGTACGCGAGCGGCATGTCCGCATCTCCTTCCTTGTCCTCAGTGTCATCCAGGTCCAATACCATCGTTCCATCGACCTTGCCAACCGCACAGCCCGAGACAATCCCTCTGAGTGGTATTCCAGCATCCGCCAGTGCAAACGCCGCAGCTGTCAGGCCAGCGACCCTGGTCCCTCCGTCTGCTTGCAGCACTTCTATGAAGGCCTCCACCACAGTCCTTGGGAAGAGCTCTGTCATCACTATCGGTTCCAACGCGTTCCTAATCACCATTGAGAGTTCCATCTCCCTCCTGGACGGGGCCGGGGATTTTCTCTCATCGACGGAGAAGGGCGCCATGTGATATCTCACCCTGAGAATCGCCCTGTCTGGAAGCTCGAGGTGCTTCGGATGAACCTCTGAAGGGCCAAAGACCGCAACGAGGATCTTACACTTGCCCTGCTCATAAAGCACCGAGCCATCGGCGTGTTTCAAGTAACCCAGTTCTATCCTCACTGGTCGCAGTACGTCCGATCTGCGACCGTCTGCCCTAACTCCATTCTCATCTATCAGTTTCGGCTTTTCTTCTGTCATTTCTCTTCAACCTTTCCTGAGATGAGCTCCACAACTTTCTCGGTGAGCCCGTATGTGTGAGCTTCGTCCTCTATCAACCTGAGGGCCCTAATTAGCTTATCGCGCATTGTTGGATCGCTGGCCGCCACTATCACGGTGCCGTTCTGCCCCACGATTACCCTTGAGTTTGAAGCCTGTTGGATCTTGGATAGCATGGAGCCTCCCCTACCTATTACCCTAGCGATCTTGGATGGATTCACCCTCACCAAGAAGCCGAAGTCTGCCTTCCCCAGCTCTGGTTCTCTTATCGTCAGGAGCGGATCTTGGCTCCTGTCGAACGCCACTATCTTCGCCTTCAGAACGGTCCCGATGTCAAACTTCCTCAGCGGGTCATCTCTAGTAGGGTCGAATCTCCTGCCGAACACGTCCGTCGCGGGCAGAACGCCGAAGTATGGTGAGTTTATGTCGACCTTCCACATGTTGTATGAGACATCGCATACGATCCCGACCACTAAGTCTCCCACCCTAGGAACATAGAATCCCTTCAACGGTATCACGCTGACCGCGTCAGGACCTCCCCTGCGGATGCCCACCCTAGTGGCTACCACTGAGTTGCCGATCCTGACCGCGTTATCGCCAGCCCTGTAGTTGCCCGAGCCTATCACCTCTCCCGGGACTACCACCACTGGGCCTCTTGATTCACCTTCCAACTCTTTCTTGCCCTCGCATCCCGCTCAGACCAACGTTACTTTAACTCTTTCGCCGAACCTTTTCGCCATCTTCTGCGCGACGTCGGTTCTTGTGGCCTCAGGCACCTTTACGGTCATCGTCATCAGATCGCCCCTCCGGCGGGGCTGAATCACTGTCTCGCCGACTGACTCCAAGTACCCTCTCACATGCCCCATCAGATCCGGCGGAAACTCGACCTCGATGCTGGCCTCCTTGATTTTGATGGAAAGCACTCTCTTCATCTCCTTCAGTATGGGCTTGAGCTGGTCGACCGCATCCTTAGATGGATCCACCGGCATTGACATCTTGCCAAACGCTTGTTCCACCCTCAGGAGCGGAATGGGAGTGTTCGTTTGAGGGTCAATGGATACGCGGGAGATCAGAACCATGATGGACTTCTTCTTTTCCTCAAGTAGTTTTCTTCTCATGTGGGAGGGCACTTGGAGTTCGCCCTCGTCTAGAATCACCTTGCATATCTTGTGCGGATCATCGGTCGAGAACGCCTTGAGTAGGGAATCTCTGGACGCGCGCTCTCCCTTCTTGTAGTCCCTGAAGACATCCTCGAATTTCATTATCTTGTCGGTCCACGGTGATCTCTTCAGCTTGTAGTCCAAGGCGCGTTGAGGATCGACTAGTACCTCAAAGTGGTTTCCCCTTATGTCGAGCCGAGCCAGCGTGACTTTCTCAGACATAAGGACTACCTACTTCTCCGGTGCCTTCGGCGGATGCCTTTTGGCAGCTTTCTCGAATACTGCAGCTATCTCCTCTTCCTTCGCCACTACGACCTGCTTGTCCTTCGCATCTATGTATATCATCCTGATGACCTCGGGCGACGTCTCGGCCTTGTTGCTGGCTATTATCCCGACCAAGCCGAGTTCCTTCAGGGTCTCGAGAGAGGCTGCCTTGTCGTAGAGCTGCCTCGTTGCGTCCAATGCTTCCGTCTTGTTCACTCCTGACGCGGTCAGGAAGTACCTGTTGTATGTGCCGCTGGGGTCGAGTTGGTGCACAGAGGGGCCCAGTAGGTCAACCCCCCCGATTATCAGCGAAACGCCAAAGGGCCTTACGCCCGCGTTCTGCGTGTAATTCTGCATGATGTCGCCGAGCCTTCGCGCGAGATAGTTCATGTCTATGGGCTCGTCATAAAGCAGCCTGTTCATCTGTGACTCCTGTCGGGCCACATCGATCAGAATCCTCGCATCCGAGGTGAACCCTGTCACCGCAGCCGCGACGTGCTCATCTATCACAAAGATCTTATGGCTGAAACTCCTGTCCTGCAGAGCATCCGTCTTTTTCTCCACCCCGGCGAGGACGACTCCGTTGCTGGAGCTGGCCCCCAGCGCAGTCGGGCTATTGTTCACCATTATCATGGCGTAGTCAACTTGCCACAGGCGACCATCGGGAGAGAACACCGTGATTGCCCTGTCGTAACCCATCCCAGGTAGCAACGTGCGCACCTAGAGCTCAAGCTCCGCTGGGTTCTGATAAACCTTTTCGAGAGCTAGCCCTACCTGCCTTACGCTTCAGCCCTTTGACCGTGCCGGATGCCAGTATGACGCGCAACCCCGCATCGGCAGCCGATATTTTCTGCTTGATTTCGTTCGCGCGAAGGTGAGGTACCGACAGGACGGCCAGACCAATATCCAACGCGAAGACATTGTACCTGAAACGGCTTTGTTCATTGCGGGGCTCCTCGGCAAGATGCAACAGCAGAGTCCGGGCGGAGTTCAACGTCATCTTGGACGCGTCAAACTGGACGAGAAGGTATCTCCTTCGAATCTTCTTCACTGTTGATTAGATGCGCTGAATAGACTTAAAACTGTGATGCCGAGTTCACATGAAGGGTCTGGGATTTTGGGCGGCCAAAGAAGGGGTTTTCTTCTGTCGGTGAGCTACGACGGGAAGCTCAGGAAGGCAGTGCTGAAGTTCCTCACCGAGGATGGAAAGAACGTATTCCTAGTCGAGGACCCCAAGGACCACAAGCCTTACTGTCTCAGCGATATCCCCCCTGAGCAGCTCCAAGCCGACAAGGAGCTGACATCTCTACCCGGGGTGACCGGCTTCGAGCGCGTGGAGAAGTTCGACGCGCTTTCGCAGAAACAGGTCACGATGACCAAAATCGTGGCCGCCGATCCTCTCAGCATAAGCGGCAAGCCGAGCGGCACTGTGAGGTCGGTTCTCAGGGAGGTGTGGGAGGCAGACATAGCGTACGTCCTGAACTATGTCTACGACATGAACCTCCGACCTGGGCAGTACTACGACATACACGATGATGAGTTCCAGCTTTCGCTATCCGAACTCAAACCGGATGTCCTGTCCAGACTGGACGAGATGGTCCGACCCATGAACCCAGAGGACAGGGAGCTGGTCAAGAAGAACGCGGTGTTCTTGGAGCAACCGATTTCGGATTTCCGGAGGATAGCTCTTGATATAGAGGTCAAGAACGAACAGAATCGGCTGCCCGACCCGGATGAGCCGAGGGATGTCATCATCGCGATAGCACTGCTGGACAACCAAGGGAAGGATACCACGTTCTTGTTGGTCAGGCAGGACCTTGGAGAGCCTACCAAGAAGATGTTGGGCAATCAAAGGGTGCGGTTCTTCAGGGACGAAAGGGAGATGATCGCTGAGGCCTTTGAGGAGATCGACCGCTATCCGATGGTCCTGACGTACAACGGTGATAGATTTGACCTACCGTATCTGCGAGGCAGGGCGAGGGCCTTAGGGATCCCAGATGAAAGCATCCCATTGAAGATGGGAAGGGACTACGTGGACATGAGGACAGGAGTGCACCTAGACCTGTACGAGTTCCTCGCGAACAGGTCGATTGAGATCTACGCCTTCAACAACGCGTACAAGGAAACAACGTTGGATGCGGTCAGCAACGCCCTCCTGAAGAAACGGAAGATACCGATAGGGCCCAATATAGGTGAACTGTCCTACGAGGAACTGTGGCAATATTGCAGGAACGACGCGGCATTGACCCTTGAACTCACCACGTTCGACGAGTCGATAGTCATGAACCTCATTGTCATGCTGATGAGGATAAGCAGAGCTCCGGTGGAGGAAATCGTGCGACGATCCGTCTCGTCTTGGATAAGGAGCCTGTTCATAGCCCTGCACAGGGAGAGAGGCATGCTGATCCCGAACCGAGAGGACATACTGAAGCTCAAGGGCGGGCTCGTGACTACGGCCGTGATAAAGGGCAAGAAGTATCAGGGGGCAATTGTGCTGAAGCCGAAGCCGGGCGTCCATTTCAACGTGATCGTCATGGACTTTGCGTCCCTTTACCCAAGCGTGATCGCCAAGTATAACCTCTCTTACGAGACCGTGCGATGCCCACATCAGGAGTGCATGGACAACAAGATCGCCGACCTCCCTCATTGGGTTTGCAGGAAGGTCCGAGGGATTACCAGCTCGGTCATAGGCACCTTCAGGGACTTGCGGGTCAGGTTGTACATTCCGCTCTCGAAGGAGGCGACCTCCAAGCTGGTCGCTAGGAAATACGAGGTCATTCAAAGAGCTCTGAAGGTTTTCCTGAATGCGAGTTACGGCGTGATGGGGTCGGAGAGGTTCCAGTTCTACACGCCCCCAGTCGCTGAGAGCGTCACGGCTCTGGGAAGAAAGATACTCACTGATGCCATATCGGAGGCGCAGAAGAGCGGCGTCAACGTGATATACGGCGACACGGATTCGGTGTTCCTTGAACGCCCTTCCGACGAGGAGATAGATCACCTGTCTAAGAGGGCGGCTGAGATCCACGGGGTACAGCTGAACTTCGACAAGAGGTACAGGTACGTCGTGTTCAGCACAAGGAAGAAGAACTACTTCGGGGTGACCGATGATGGGATAGTGGATGTGAAAGGGCTCGTGGGCAAGAAGAGCTCGACGCCAGCCTTCGTTAAGGACGTCTTCAATGACACCCTCTCCATCTTGAGCGGCGTGAGGGATGAGAAGCAGTTCGAGCAAGCTAAGCAGAAGGTAGCCCAAATCCTGAATGAGAGCGTGGACAAGCTGAAGAAAAAGGAAGTCCCCGTGTCAAGCCTGTCCTTCAACGTCATGATGAGCAAGGACATAGAGGACTACAAGAACGCTCTCCCCCAACACATCAAAGCGGCCATAATGTCATCAAGAGATGGGAGCACCCCAAGCGCTGGCAGCGTCATCTCTTACGTCAAGGTGAAGGGGCGGGCGGGGGTGAAACCGACCGAGGCGGCATCTCCCGAGGAGATAGACACCGATAAGTACCTGCAGATATTCGAGACGACGTGCGACCAATTCCTAGAGCCTTTGGGCATCGACGTATCCAACAAGGGGAAAAGTTCAAAACTCGTGGACTTCATGTGACGACTGGATGACTCAACCTAAGGTCGTAGTCGTCGGCACCGGATCGTTTGGCAAAAATCATGTCCGAGTGCTTGGCGAACTGGGCGCTCTTGCGGGCGTGATAGACGTAAACGAGGCGGTCGTGAGGTCGTTTGCTAAGCTTTACAGGGTTCCCTGGAGCACGACGGTCAAGGCCTTTGACTTCTCCGGCGTGGACGGGGCTGTGATCTCCACTCCCACTACAACTCACCTCGAGATAGCCAAGGAGCTGATATCCAAGGGAATCCGGTATCTCTTCATAGAGAAGCCAGTGGTCACGGACACCAAGGAGGCGCTGGAGCTCGTGGAGATCATGGAGAAGCACGACACTCGAATCATGTCGGGTTTCATTGAGAGGTTCAACCAGGGTGTCGTGCAGGTCATGGACTACTTGCGCGAGGGGAGGATAGGCGAGCCGATAATCATGGCGGCCACTAGGATAAGACAATGGCCCGACAGGCCCGTCGACCTAGGAGTCATAAGGGACACAGCGATTCACGACATAGACATAGTGCGATATCTGTCGGAGGAGATGCCGAGCTCCGTCTACGCGCTGGCGGGATCGTTGACCGGAAGGCCCAGGGAGGATCATGCCACGATAGTCCTGCATTTCAAGAATCACAGGGCAATCCTGGAGGCCAATTGGATAACCCCGTCCAAGAGCAGGAAGCTGGCCATTACGGGCATGAGGGGCTACATAGAGGCAGACCTGATAACTCAGGAGGTCACAGTGAGGGACGACAGGGGCTCATTCACCAAGGCCATCGCGTGGAAGGAGCCACTGCTGTTCGAGTTGAAGAGCTTCTTGCAGTCAATATCGGAGGGACGCGAGCCTTCCCCGGGCGTGAAAGATGCGCTTGCCAACTTGGTGTTGGCTGAGGCGGCTTTGATATCGAGCCAGTCAAATCGAGCCGTGTCCTTGGGCGAGGTCCTTGGAGGACACAAGGGAAACAAGCTCGAGAAGTACCTTCGAAGCTAGGATCGATGTGATCCCCGAAGGATCCAGGGTCGGTATGACCTCGCATACATCAGCGCCCAACACCATCGGTTTCTTTGTCAAGGATAGAAGGTCGAAGAAATCTGACGGCGAGGACCCCTCGGGTTCTGGGTTGCCGACGCCGGGCGCATAGGCTGGGTCGAAGAAGTCCATGTCTACAGAAAGATAGCAGCTCTCAGCATCGGAAACCCATTTCACAAGTTCATCGCCCAAGGAACGCAGGTCTGCCGAGCGCAGTATCCTCAAGCCGTCTGGCTTGGACGCGATTTCTTCCGACGATGTAGCTCTCCCTCCAACTATCAAGATGCGATCCGAATGGACCTTCTCTGAGAGCCTTCTCAGCCAAGTGGCGTGAGATATGGTCATCCCCTGATATTCGTCTCTGAGGTCTAAATGCGCGTCAAAGACCACGAGCTTGTCGGCTCCGGAGCCCAAGAAACCTCCGAAGGTAATCGTGTGCTCACCTCCGAGCAAGAGTGGGATCTTTCCGCTTGACCGGACTTGGGCGACAGTGTCTTCTATTATCTTGACGCCTTGGTTGACATCGAAGCCCACGTTCAGATCCCCGATGTCGTGAATCGGCACTTCGTCCGCATCGAGTGAATATCTGAAACTGTAGGTTTCGAGCTGAGACGACGCCACGCGGATCGCTGTTGGTCCGTCCCTGTAGCCCGCTCTGAACGTGCCAGTCACGTCCAAGGGAGCTCCGATCACGACGAATTTCGCGCTGCCGAATTCTGTCTCACTATCCAGGAACCTCAAAGGACCGCGAGCGTGCAAGAACCTGCCCTCCGCGTCGTGCCGCAAATCGAATTGGCAGCCGTGTATGTTTTATAAGCGTGTCACCGATTGCCGTTGGGGGCCTCATCTAGAATGGTCGACGACAGGGGACGAATCTACATACTTGCCATCACTGCGACGAACATCCTCCTCTCAGTCATAATATTGTTCTTGGTCTTCTGGCGTGGCGTGGTTCATCCCGTCCTGTTTGTGATGGCTGTGGCCTCGCCCATAGTCGCATTGGGATACTACAGGGGCATCCCCGAGGCCAGAGGCCTCAACATCCTCATCGGCATAACCTTGTTGTCCTACTTCCTAGCAGTGAACTATTACCTCATCGTGTTGCCATCTGCTCAGATCTACATTGGCGACATGGTCTCTATAGTTACGGGGACCGTGTTCTCGATTCTGCTTGTTGTGCTTTCTGTCATCTGCACGCCTAAGAAGATCACGTGAGCAGTGCGCGATCTCACTGCGAGATGCCCTTGGACAGCTTGTAAAGTCTGAGATCTATCTCCTTTGTCCTGCTGACGGAATCCTTGAGTTGGACCGTTTGGATCTCGCTGCCGCGCAGTCCGACGATGCACGCCTTCTCTCCTTCGAGTAGAGCGTCGATCGCCCTAGAGCCCATAATGGCTGCCAGCCTCCTGCATCGAGCGGTCGGTGAGCCTCCCCTTTGAATGTAACCTATGACGGACAACCTCGCTTCCAGGCCACTTTCCTTTGACAAATAGGAGGCGATTTCCCTGCTGTCCCCGTAGCCCTCAGCCACTATTATGATGATGCTTTTCTTCCCCTTGGCGCCGGCTTCCCGTAGGTCTTGGGCTATGCTCGCAAGATCCTCTTTCACCTCGGGTATCAGGGTGTACTCCGCGCCAGTGCACAGGCCGACCTCCAAGGCTATGAAACCGCGCGCCCTGCCCATCACCTCCACCAAGAACATCCGCTCGTGAGAGTAGGCAGTGTCCCTCAAGTTGTCGGTCGCCCTGACGGCAACGTTAACAGCTGAGTCGAACCCGACTGTCTCGTCTGTGCCCCAGACATCGTTGTCTATCGACGCGGGTATCCCGACCACGGGCCCGCCCGATGCGCCCCTGATCTCATGGGCGCCCCTGAACGATCCGTCCCCTCCTATCACCACCAACGCGTCGATCGAGTTCTCCTCCAAAGCGCGCGAGGCGGCCTCCAGCCCTTCTTTCGTCTTTATCTTTTCACAGCGGATTGTCCTGAGAATTGTCCCCCCTTGGTTTATTATGCCGGACACTGAACGTCTGTTCATAGGGATGACCTGATTCTGTATCAGGCCCAAGTACCCGCGCTCTATGCCGACTACTTCCAGTCCGTTGTCTATGGCACACCTGACGACCGACCTGATAGTTGCGTTCATCCCTGACGCGTCTCCGCCGGAGGTGACAACTCCCACTCTCTTGATGTCTGCCATGCGCTGCATCGACGTGGGGGCCGGGCGCTGATAAGGGTATATCGAGCCCTACGCCTTCCACCATTTGCTGACTAGATAGTGTATGGAGGAGGTCTTCTTGTTGACCACCGAGAAGACGAACCTCTTCTTGACAGTGGTCGCCAGCCTTCCGGCCCTCACCAGGTCCGCCGCGGTGACGTGATCTCCCGCCTCCTTGACCTCGATGAGGAACGGAGCATGATCTATCCCGGGGCCGTGCTCATAGACGACGAAGTCGCATCCGAACTTTATGCCCGGCCCGACAACGTAGTTCTTGCTCCTAAGGTTCTCGTAGACTTTGTACTTCAGGTCGAAACGCTCGTGATATCGGCGGGCTACGCGCTCCAGCGCAGCGGGCCCTATCCGCTTGTTGCCCTTCACGACCCTTATGGTCCCCTGTCTCGCCAAGTAGAGCCCCTCTATCAGGTCCAACGTCAGAGGAGCATCGAACTCGAAGTCCTTTGGTTTGGGGATGCCTATCGGTTTGCCATAGTAGCCCATCTTGTACAGCCTTCTGGAGGCCCCTACGTCCCAAACGACTAGGCGGTCATTGACGAGCTCCGAAACGATCTCACCCTCTGACAACCACAGCACCTCTAGAGTACGCTCAGTGCCAACATCCTCGACGCGTCAGCTGCGTCCTCGGCCTTGTCCGCGATCTCCTCAAGCATTTCCGCCATGTCCTTCATCAGAACCAGAGTCGGCAGGTCCACCTTAGAATCGACGAGCTTGAGTATGAACCTCCGGTAGCTTTCATCTGCGTTTCTCTCGGCGGACTCCACGGCGGTGGCCAGCGATTCGACCTTCGCTATGTCAAAGTTCAGCGAGTACGTCACCTCCCTGAGTTTCAGGACGCAGTCGAGGACAGCGGCTGAGTGTTCCTTGATCGAATCGAGCACGCTCCTGTCCGGGCGTTGCCTTCTGGAGGAGAGTTCCTTCAGCCTGAAGGCTATTCCGTCGGCGCGGTCAGATATCTCGGTCAAGGGCGCAGCAAGCCTCAGGAAGTCCTCCCTGCTGAAGAGGATAGCCCCAGCCGATATGAGTTCCTCGGCGAGAGAGCGCTTCAGGTTGGAGGCTTCGTCCTTGAGCTCCGATACTTTCAAGCGGTGCATCTCCACCTCCGCCGTCTTCCCCTCTGTGAAGGCCACTATCATGTTGTGTAACCCCCTGACAGTGTCCAGGCTGACCCTCGTGAGATCTTGGCAGAGGTTGAGGGCCTGGCGCCTCAGCTTGGCTGAAGCCTCCGACGGCAACAATTGCTGTGCTCAAATAACACGCTAGCCCGGAAGTTATAAAACTAAAGTTGCGCGCTCAGGGCCCCAATTCGCTCAACTTCGCTCCGATCCTAGAGCGTAGCTCGCTGACTGCAGCCCTCTCCTGCTCCCGGGTGTCCCGCTCCCTTATGGTGACGGTGTTGTCCTCAAGGGTCTTGTAGTCGATCGTTATGGCCAGCGGGATCCCTATTTCGTCAGAGCGGGCATACCTTCTGCCTATTGAGCCCGACTCGTCGTAGTTGCATAGGAACCTTGAGCGCTTCAACGAGTCAAGGACGTCCTTGGCCACCCTTGAGAGCTCGGGCTTGTTCATCAGCGGAAAGACCGAGACGTCCCTGGGGGCTATCCTGGGCGGCAGGGCGAGGTAGAAGGAGCCTTCCCTCTCCCTCAAGTTGTGCTCAAGGGCCGCGTAGAGCACTCGCTCCACCCCGAAGCTCGGCTCGACTACGTGGGGGACGACTTGGCGGCCGTCAGCTGTCGTGACGCTGAGATCCTCCCCGGTCTTGTTCATGTGCCCTCTCAGGTCATAGTCAGTCCTGTAGGCGAAGCCAGCGAGTTCGGTCCAGCCGTATCCGTCCAGCCAGACCTCAGCGTCAAACAACTGCTTTGCGTAGTGCGCCCTTTCTTGCGGGAGCTTCTCCCTGAATCTCATCCTGGATCCGTCGATTCCCAAGGAGGCGAAGAACCCAGCTGCCACCGCCATGAAAACCCCGACCCATTTGTTGGAGAATATTCCCCCCTCCGCGGCTTTTTCCAGTGAAACCTTGAACAACTCCTCCGAGCCAGATTCTTGGGTCTTCTGATCGAGTATGGGCAGGACCACTGGGGCGAGATCGGAGTCGGGAGTTGGAGGCACCTGGGGATCCACGAACATCTCCAGCTCCATGATGGTGAACTCCCTGAGCCTGAGCAGCCCGTGCCTCGGGGAGATCTCGTTCCTGAAGACTCGCCCGATCTGCGCGACCCCGAACGGAAGCGACTGACGGCCCAGTTTGTAGAGGAGCTTGAACTCCGTGAATATGCCTTGGGCTGTCTCAGGCCTGAGATAGGACTGAGAGCCTTGACCGAAGCCCAGATTCGCACCCATCATGAGAGGCGCCAAGAAGGGTTTTCCGAGCTTGCCCTTGCAGTTCGGGCAGACTACATTCCTGTTCGCGATCTCTCGCTCCAGTTGTTCCAGCCCTAACAGCTCTGCGTCGCGCAGGCCGTAGTCCTCCGAGAGCAGCTGATCCAGCCTCCAGACCGCCTTGCACGAGGTGCACGTCACCGCCTTATCCACAAAGCCGCTCTCATGTCCAGAGGCGATGTAGACATCTCTTGGCCCTAGGACGGGAGAATCAAGGGTCATGAGCCCGAACCTTTCGACGAACGCCTCAAGCCACAGGTCCTCTATCCTGCGCTTGATCAGAAATCCGGGCGAACCCACGGCTATCGTGCCGCGAAGGCCACCGTACAGCTCGTATGGCTGCCAGAAAAGCCCCCGCCTTTTCGCGAGGTCGTTCAGGCTTTCCCTTATCCCCTTCTTTGCCGCCTCGCTCATCTCGCTGAGTGAACTGGCCGCTCAGCTGCGGGATATTAAGGCTCCGTAACTCCTCGGCGTGTTGTCCGTTGAGAGAGCAGTTCCCTCAACAGCACAGTGGCATAACTGGACCTGGGCAGGAAGAATGAAAGGAAGACGGCCCGAGCGTCGATGGGAGCGGCCGAAATCAATCTGGGGAAGACAACCGCAGCCCTGACTTGCCCGGGATAGCCAGCCTCGGGCCTCTCCTGAAAGTGAAAAGAGGAACAGTCAATGCCGAGCTGAGCCATCGTCTCCCTTGTTTTTCCTTCTATCGCCCTCTCCGCGAGGAACCCCGGGCAAGCCACGGCTGGAACTGCCCTTCTGAGCCTGAGGTCTTCACCTATTCTTCTCCTGTTCCAGGGGGCTCCCATAGCATAGGTTGTGAGAACGCCCCCCTCGTTGTCCAATTGTGAGTACAATGCGCCCTCCCGAATTCCTCCGCTCAGCAGTTGACCGCTCATTGCCCCTATCGTATCGTTGAACAGGAAGGATGAGAAAGCTTCAAGCAAGAACCTCAACAAGTTCGCGGGGAGGTGCAGAATTGACTTCCTTGCGTCACACTCGTAGCGCATGAAGTTCCTCGCCAAGGCCCTTTCGACTGAAAGGGGAGAGCGGGCAACTCGCGCCAGATCCTCACGATTTCTCCTTTCCAATAGTCTGGACCTGACATTGGTGAGTTCTCTGGGTTCTGTCCGGGAGGGAGTGCAGAGTATGACCTTGCACGCGGCCTCGTAGTCGCGCTTGGCAATGAGATAGCCTGCGATGTGGTTGACCGGCTTTCTACCGCCGAAGCGCTGATAGCCGAAGAAGTTGAGCAGCCCAGTTTCAGCCACCTTCGAGGAGAAATGGCCGAGGACATCCCGAATCTCATCGACCAGCATGGGCGCGCGAAGTCTGATCGTCACCCAGAATAGATTCCCGCGCAGGTCGCAAGGCCTGAGAGGCGTCGAGGAGATAGCCATTAGGTCTGCTCCCCATTCGCTTCCTCGCAGCTTGGGTGGGGTTTCGCATCTCTTTTTCGGTGACACGAACTGGAAGGTCAGCGCTCGCTTGTCCTTGAGGCCGAGACGGTCCATCTCCCAAGGCTTCAAGCCGATAGCAGACGAGAGTTGTCTCATCGCTGCGAGGGTGTCGCTGTTCACTTTCGTCATGATGTAGATGGGATGCGTCGCTTCCTCGCGCGAGCTGTATGTCACAGTGGTTGCCACTGAGCCGTCGCGTGTCACTTCAGACACGATGAAGTCCTCCGGTCGCGCCCGCAGCCTCCCGTTCAGCCTCTTAGGAAGACGATAGGAGAGGGCCCCCATGCCTACGAGTTGCTCTATCCCCCGCTCCCTTTCCCACAGTAACAATTCTTCGGGGCTGGTCGGAAGGTCCGGGTTCATCATTTCAGAAGCGGCAGGTTGCTGGTAACTTTGTCAATGACCTCGGAGGGAGCCGGACCGATGGCGAGTGCGGTGATGGTCCCCGGCGGGAGTTCAGTGAGGCCTTTATCCTCTGTCAATGCCGTCGGGATGCCGAGGGATCGAGCCCTTTTCTGCAGCCTGTGGAGGTCGTCCAATGATGGCACGCACAGGGCCACCTTCTTCTGCCCCTCTTCCACCCAGTTCCTATACCATGATCGCTTGTGTTTCCTCGCCTCGTCTGATGACGTGACGGCCGCATGCGCGACTTGGACGGCGGTCTTCCCAATTGACATCGAAAGATCTGATCTGACGACGATGCACTGTTTGTACTTGAAGGTCATCCGCGCTTCCCTCGCATTAAGCGAAGGGATTGCCTTTCTTAACGATTCTGCCTCACACAGTGCCGTCGTCCTCGCCCGTGTTCTGGCAATGTCAAACTGTTTCATTGGAGGGCATGGAGCGCGCTGGGGCCTAGGCTAGCCT
>Ga0172365_10000746_pt1 | contig 22574 bp, 31 predicted proteins | sample LakKivSesite48cm_FD_114535 | JGI IMG/M metagenome (GOLD analysis project Ga0172365, IMG submission 114535) | Sediment microbial communities from Lake Kivu, Rwanda - Sediment site 48cm | ecosystem: Environmental > Aquatic > Freshwater > Lake > Sediment | place: Rwanda: Western Province, Lake... | reverse complement strand
GCGCGCCGGTCGCGCCTTGTTCACCCGTAGCACCTTGCGGGCCGGTCGGACCCGTTGCACCTTGAGCGCCAGTATCACCCTGCGGACCCGTTGGACCCGTGGCACCTTGCGGACCAGTTGGACCCGTCGCACCCTGCGCGCCGGTCGCGCCCTGTTCACCCGTAGCACCTTGCGGGCCGGTCGGACCCGTTGCACCTTGAGCGCCAGTATCACCTTGCGGACCCGTTGGACCCGTGGCGCCCTGCGGACCAGTTGGGCCGGTAGCGCCCTGCGGACCGGTCGCGCCCTGCGGGCCGGTCGCGCCCTGCGGGCCAGTCGCACCCTGCGCGCCGGTCGCGCCTTGTTCACCCGTCGCACCCTGCGGACCAGTCGGGCCTTCGGGACCAGTCGCTCCCTGCGGACCCGTTGCGCCCTGCGGACCAGTCGGACCTTCAGGACCGGTCGCTCCCTGCGGACCCGTCTCGCCCTGCGGACCAGTCGGGCCTTCGGGGCCAGTCGCTCCCTGCGGACCCGTTGCACCTTGCGGACCAGTCGGACCTGCGGGACCAGTTGGGCCGACAGCGCAATCGCAATTCTGCTGACCAGCCACGCTCACAACGGTCGGGAGAACCACACGCCCATGCACACGCAGACGCAAACGTCTTACGATTGCATTGCTGACATGGATCGGAGACGGTTGAAGGACGGGGCCTTCATCTTCATCGGCATCGAGCCCGAGATTGAACTCGCAGAGCCACGACCAATTGTTGCCCGCTGCATCAGGAGACGACTCGACGGAAATGACGCCGAGGAAATTCCCGGTGCAGATAAACGTCAGTTCACCATCGAGACCACTCGGCGGGACAAGCGCGAACAAATCAATGGCGCTCTGCGGACCTTCATCCGTAGATACAACGCTGCCGACTTGTAGAAAAACATTGACGCCCATCGTGCCCGAGTCTGGGAGGCCATTCGGAGCCGCATTTGCATGAGCACTTCCGAGGCGCTGCCATTATTCACCAGACAGGCAAATTTCAGCAGATTTTTCAGCCAGAGATGGTCGGATTTTTAGCAGGTCTTGAGCATCGGTGTTTTTCTTTTCACGGGCTTCGATGATGACGACTGCGTCGGACGCCTCGCAACCACCGTCACCTCAAAATCTGGATCGCGAAACGGTTCGACGACGGGTGTTTTATCTTCGTCGCCAAGCATTCCACCGGGTCTTCCGTTGGGCCTGAGCGAACCCGATACGGGATACGGCGGCGGTGAAGCGGTGAGGCGGTTTGATGACACACTGTAGCTCTGGGTTGTGGGATGGATCTTCGAGTCCATGACACGCTGTAGCTCTGCCTTGTGGAACAACTCAGCGGATCGGATGGGCCAGGCGTTTGCCATTCTTCGTGAAGAAGCCCAGCTCGAACACCTCGTTGGTATCCTTCCACGGTCCACCATTGGCTGCGCGTTGAATGCGAACGGAACGTCCGACACCCCACTCAGGATGTGAGATCATGGTGGCGATGGCATAGGCTTCTTTTTTGCGTGTCATCGAGCCGGTGGCAGCGGCACCAGTGTCTTCGTACTTTCCTCGATACCAGCAGGTGGATGCCATGGTTTTTTACTTTCCGGGTTGGAGAACTTTTGCGACCTGAATTCGAGTGACGGGGCCGGGGCCGTTGTAGACACTGGCGCGAAGGTCGATGGTGTTGCTGTACCAGTATACCCACCTCGTGAGCGTGGTGTCATAACCCTTCATGCGATAGCGTTGGAAGCTGCCATAAAATGGGCGGGTTCCGCAAGCGGTGGTATTCGTATTGGGGTTGTAGGTGAAGTCGGCCATGGGCATGCACCTGGTGGAGTCTCGGGTTTTCGAGGGAGCTACAGTGAAGCAGCTTGCTGACGAGTCGGGAACACAAACGCCACCACGACGCGAGACACGGTTCCAGGGCCGCGATAATTCCGACCCGTTGGATCGTTGCCTGCGGAACTCCAGTACACCCATGTATTCAGGACGCTGTCGAAGCCCTTCATGCGGCAGGTGAACGGACCACCCGGGTTGGCATCAACCATTGGATGGCTATTGTAGATGTTTTGCGGAATGGAGTCTGCGGGGATGTTGTCGGGGCTGGGGGAGTTGAAGACGTTGAGGGGGATGGCGTCGGCGAGTAGGTTGTCGGGACTGGAGTTGTTCAGATTGAGCGGAATCGGCTGAAAGAGCGCAAAGGCGCCTTCGCATAGCAGATGGTTGTTGTAGGTGAAGTCAGCCATGATTCAGCCTTGGATTTGTGTTACAGATAGGGACCGGTCGAGCCATCCCACGGCATGATCACGTCGTCGAAGCGGATGTAGTTGGCGCTGTCGAATACGGCGCCGGTTTCCCGATCATTGCCTGGCCAGCGGAGGACAGTGGTCGCACCCTTGAGCCCGCCGCTGCCCGCGAGAGCGCGGCGACCCCAGTACATGGGGACGGAGTCATCTTCTGTGTTGTCGGGGTTGGTGCCAGCGCCATTCGGGAACAATGTTAGAGAGGAAGCGTTTACGAATGACCAGGTATTGATTTCAGCCCAGGCGTTGACGACGCCGTTTTTACCTTGCCATCCGAAGAAGTCGGCGTTTCCGCCGCTGTTCGCGATGGTGGTGGCAAAGAGATCCAGTTGGGTGGCACACATGATAAAAGGGTCGTCTTCGGTGGGCGTGATGGAGTTGCTGCTCATCGGAACGAACATCACGCGACCGTTGGTGGTGCCGCCGCCGAGCGGGTAGCACTGGAGATACCAGTGGAAGTTTTCAGCCGAGTCGCCGACTCGAATTTGATAGGTGAAGGACGTGCTGTTCGGCAGGATGGTGTCAGCACCGGCGACTGTCGTGAAGGATTGGACCTGACCTGCAACGAGGCCGACGGGGCGGACGGTGGCGGTCCCGGTGCTTTGATCGAAGGTAGTGTCGGGGCCTGAGTATTCGCAGAACCAGGTTCTAGAGTTGGTGCTGCGCTGGAAGGTCCATTCGCGGGTGCCGGAGAAGGGTGCTGAGCCGCCTGTTCCCTGACGGATGGTGAACCAGGCGTTGGTATTGTCGATGCCGTTGGCGCCGGAGCCGGATTGCGTGATGATATCGCCGACGGCGCTGTGGGCAGCGATACCGTCGCCGCTACCCCTGACGGTGTAGCCCGCGAGTTTCATGGTTTCTTTCAGGTCGAAGATGGCGACGGCCTGAGAGACGGGGCTGAAATTGTTCAAATCGTCAAAGTACATGGTGTTGTTCTCCTGAGAATGTTAGACGCTCGGGACCGTGGTGCCGTCCCACTCCCAGATGGTCTCGTCAAAGATGATGTAGTTGAGGGAGTCGAGGGTGTCGCCTGTAACTCGGCTGGTGCCGGTCCATTTGACTTTTTGAGACATGCCTTTGAATCCATTTCCAAGTACTGCGGTGTTTCTGCCCCAAACAATAGGCAAACCATCGTCACGTCCATTTTCAGGATTGCTACCGAGTGCGCCTGGAATGATGAAGCCGACAGCGGAATCATGATAGGGAAAGGCCGTCATGGAGACGGGTGATGGGTATCCCAGGGGCGCGTTGAGGCCCTGCCATCCGTAGAGATCGGTTGCGTTGCCGCTAGTACTGGCCAAGGACGAAAGCGTTAATGAACTCTCCCCGGCGCCCACGATGAAGGGCTCGTCATTGGCCGATGTGATCGAATCGGAGGACATCGGGATGTTGAGAATACGTCCGCTGACATTGCCGCCGCCATTGGGGTAACAAATGCAGTACCAATGGAAATCTTCGGCGGAATCACCGACGCGGATTTGGTAGGTGAAAGTGGTCCCCGTAGGGAGGATCGTTTGTTCGAGAGAGGCGTTATCGGAGCGCGCAAAATTCATCAGGTATTGCGTGAGTAGCAACGTCGGGCGGGTGGTGGCGTTGCCCGTGCTTTGATCGAAGGTGGTGTTTGGAGATGAGTACTGGCAGAACCAGTTATACGCCTGAGTGCCGCGCTGGAAGGTCCATTCGCGGGTTCCTGAATAGGGCGCGGCACCACCAGACGCTTGACGAACGGTGAACCAGGCGTCGACGTTGTCCATGCCGTTGGCGCCGGAACCCGGGGAGGTGATGATGTCACCAACAGCGCTATGTGCTGCGATGCCATCGCCGCTGCCTCGAATCGTGTAACCAGCAGCCTTGAAGGTCTCCTTCAGGTCATAGAGGACAGAAGCCTGAGACGCTGGTGACACATTATTTAGATCGCTTGAGTATGCCATGGTGCTTTTTCCTTGAACGAATCACTAGACGGAAGGTGTGGTGGCGCCATCCCAGAGCCAAACGGTGTCGTCGAATGCGATGAGGGTGGAGGATTCTGCAAGGTCGCCGGTGACGCGGGGCGAGCCTTTCCATTTCACCCTGGAGCTGCCGCCTTTGAAACCGGGTTGAGTGCTGGTGTTGATGCGACCCCAGAAGATGGGGAGGTGGTTGTCCTTGAGTTCAACGGGGCTCGTGCCGAGGTTGGAGGGTGAGCAAGTGCCGTCACCGCTGACGAAGGCGTAGGCGGAGATGAGGGCATAGGCGTTCACGGTGCCGTTTTTACCTTGCCAGCCGAAGACGTTGCCGCTGGTTTTGTTGCCGATGGCACTGAAGAGCAGGGTTCCGCTGTTGGCGGAGAGGACGAAGGGCTCGTCTTCGGTGGCGGTGATGGTGTCGGCATCCATGGGGAGGAAGAAGAGGTGGCAGTTGGTATTGCCTCCGCCGTTGGGATATCCGATGAGATACCAGTGGAAGTTCTCGGCATCATTGCCGACACGGATCTGATACGTGAAGTTGAGGGAGGTAGGGAAGATGGTATTGAAGCCCGCAGCGGGAGTGAAAGCCCTGATGTCGCCGGGGACAACACCGGTGGGGCGGGTGGTTGCGTTGCCGGTGCTTTGATCGAAGGTGGTGTCGGGGCCGGAGTACTCGCACGCCCAGGAGTAGGATTGGGTTCCGCGTTGGAAGGTCCATTCACGGGTGCCGGAGAAGGGCGCCGTGCCGCCTGCATCCTGACGAATGGTGAACCAGGCGTTGGAGTTATCCATACCGTTGGCGCCGGAGCCGGACTGCGTGATGATATCGCCGACGGCGCTGTGGGCAGCGAGACCGTCACCGCTGCCTTGCACGGTATAGCCAGCGGATTTCATCGCTTCTTTCAGGTCGTAGATGGCGACGGCCTGAGAGACGGGAGAGACATTATTGAGATCGTCGAAATATGCCATGTGTTACGTTTTCCTCATGGCTAGACAGAAGGAACGGTGGCGCCGTCCCACTCCCATACGGTGTCATCGAAGACGATGAAGTTGAGGGAATCGTAGGTGTCACCAGTAGAACGGGAGGTTCCGGTCCACTTGACCTTGTCGGAGGCGCCCTTGAAACCGTGTTCACTGAGGTTGCTGCGGCGACCCCAGTAGATGGAGAGTCCGTCCGATTGGTTGTTTTCGGGATTGGGTCCAGAGCTGTCGGGGAAGACCGTTTCGCCGTTGGCGTTTTGTAGGACAAATGCCGAGAGTTGGGCGTACTGCTCAACAGCATTGGGTATGGCACTGAGCCCTTGCCATCCGAAAATATCGGATGCAGCCGAGTTGATGAGGTTTGTGGCGGTTAGGTCAACGTTGGAGGCGGTCAGGATAAATGGATCTTCATCGGAGAGCGAGATGGAATCGTCGCACATGGGGACGAACGCAATTCGACTGCTCACGGCGCCGCCGCCATTGGGATATGAAATGCAGTACCAGTGGAAGTTCTCCGCTGAATCCCCGACGCGAATTTGGAAGGTGTATGTGGTGGACGTGGGGAGAATCGCGGTGAAACCCGCCCCGTCATTGAAGTTTTGGACGAGACTTGGATCGACACCAGTGGGTGACACGGTTGCTGTGCCGGTACTTTGATCAAAAGTGGTATTGGGGCTGGAATACTGGCATTTCCAGGTATAGGCGTTGCCGGGGCTCGCGGAGTCGCGCTGGAACAGCCATTCACGAGTCCCGGCGAATTCCCCTGAACCCCCGCTGCCCTGGCGGATGACAAACCAGGCATTGGGATTGTTGAGACCGTTGGCGCCAGAGCCCGCGCTCGTGATAATGTCGCCGACCGCGCTGTGGGCGGCGAGGCCGTCGCCACTGCCCTGCACAGTGTAACCCGCCGTTTTCATCGTCTCCTTCAACGTATAGATCGTCACGGCCTGGGAGGCAGGCGAGACGTTGTTGAGTGAGTCGGTGTAGGCCATGGGCGGTGGTGGTTTACTTGTGGATGGTTTGTGGATTGAGCCTGTGGAAAACCTGTGGATGAATTACAGGATGTTGCGAACGCGAAGCTCGGCGGAGCCAAGCTCGATGGAGTCGGCGCCAGTCGGGCCGCTCGGGACGGCGATTTCGAGGCGGTAGACGCGAGAGGCGTCGGGCATGTTGCCAGCGCCCGCGCCGATGGTGATGTTGTCGATCTTCCCGGTTTGGGTTGCGGTGTCGAAGGTGAGTTCGCCGACCACGTCGTCAGCATCCGTTTCGTTGATGAGTTGGACGCGACCTGGAAGCGTCGGGCCGCCGATGGCGGCGGTGACGCGGAGTTGGATGGAGCGGGTGGTGCCGGTGATGACGAACTCCGACGGATCGAAAGCCAGGGTTCGCTTCACGAGCGGGATGGAGTCGCTGTAGCTGTCCTGGGCGGAGAGAGCGATGGAGGTTTGGATCATCTGGCTCGGGGAGCCAAAGGCGCTGCCTGCGCCTGCGGGACCCGTGGCGCCTTGTGGACCAGCCGGACCGGTTGGGCCGATGGGTCCCTGGGGGCCTGTCGCGCCGGAGCCTGCGGGACCTGTGGGGCCGGTTGCGCCCTGGGCGCCGGTTGGACCAGCGGGTCCTTGGGGGCCTGTCGCGCCGGTGCCACCACCACCGCTGCTGCAATCGCAATTCTGCTGTCCGGCGACGCTGACGCTGGTGGCGGCGATGACTCTTCCTCGCACATTGACGCGCAAACGTCGCACGACGACGTTCTCGACGGTTTGGATTTGGGCGAAGGTGCCTTGCAGGGGATTGCCGTCCGCATTCAGACCAGCGTTGAACTGGGTGACGACATCGAAGTCATTGCCGCCGATGGTTGGCGAGCCTTCAATGATGAGTTCGCCGATGAAGTTACCGATGCAGGCGAAGGTGAGTTCTTTTTCGAGGCCCGAAGGCGGAACGAGCGTAATCAGATCGATGGCGGGTTGTGGGCCTTCGGAGCCGACGGTGAGAGCTGCGATGGAGAGGAATTGATTGGCGCCCATGGGATGTGATCCTTATTTTCGGGAAGCAGTGACGAAGAGGTTTCCGTGCTTCTCGATGATTTCAAAATGTGGACCGAGAATTTTGAGGGAGTCGGCCTTGAGGCGATTCAGGTTTTCGGCGCTTGCGGCTTGGGAGTGAGGACCGTCGCTGCGGGCGATGGTGAGATCGTCCTTTTCGCCGAGCAGGACGGCGCCGCCACCGGACTGGGCGAGTTCGTCTTCGATGATGGGCCAGTCGACGATGAGGTAGCCGTAGCGGGTAATGGCGGGCTTGGCGCTCTTTGTGATACGCTTGGTTCTGGCTTCTTCGAGCGCTTCCTTGCCTGCGGCTTTTGCAGCGGCGAGGGCGCGCTTGAAGTCTTCGTCGAGTGAACGAGAGGAAGTCATCACGAGTTCCTGCCTTGTATCACGGATCGAATGTGACGCATTGGAAATGCTGGGCCTGGGTCTTGTTTGCGGCCCGGGGCGATATCGGAGTGGCCGAGGATTTCTTCGAGCTTGAACTCGTGGACGAGCAAGCTCACGAGTTCAATCGCCGAGGCGATCTGTTCTTCGGGGTAGCGCGCCCAGTAGCGGCGGTTGAAGCTACCAGCTTCGCCGGGCTCGACCTCGACGATTTCGTTGGGGGGCACTTGTTGTCCCCACCAGGTGTAGAATGCGCCGCCTTGCGAGCGCCGCAGGGGTCCGGCGTTGACCATTTCGATGCCGAAGGAGAATCGGTTCAGGTTCTTGAGGCCGAGGAGTTTTCCGGGGCTTTGGGCAGGTTTCCAGAAGGATTCACCGGCATGCCAGGCGGCGACGTTGAGCGGCGCGCATTGGTAGATGTGGCCCTGCTTGTCGATGACAAAGTGGGCAGAGACTTGGCTGTCGGATTTGGCGAAGCGCTCAAGGGCGCCTTCAGCGGAGGGTCCAGCAGTGTAATGCAGGACAGCAAAGCGGGGTGAGAATACACGACTCGTGTTCGGCGACAAGCGTTGCTCGACGCCGACAATGGCTTTGCGGTCTGTGGTGAGGGCGATTGACATTGCGCGTGTTCCCGGGGAGGAACCGTTCTGCTTCGGGATGAAGCAGAAGACTTGAGGGGGTCTGCAATGTCAGATTTTCGGCAAGGACCGGTGAGTGTCCGTGCGAGACGGATTCTACCAGCTTGACGGGGAAAGGGGTGAGCCTTTCTGCCGGACCCGTCGAGGAAGGAACCGAGGCTCCTTCCGATGGATGGACTATCGTCCGCGCGACTTGCCGCGCGACTTGCCGCGCGAGCGACGGCGACGGGTCGCCCAGCCCTTCTTTGCAGCCTTGACGTAGGACGCCTTGCTGCGACCACGCGACTTGCCGCGTGACTTGCCTCGGGATTTGCCTCGGGATTTTCGACGTTTTGCCATGATGTTTTTCTTTCTGTTTGCTGACCACTCAACGGCGGGTCAGCGGGGCCGTGGAAATTAGAGTCGGACGGGCTCAGTGAGATCATCAGCGAGGATTTTGTATGCCTTCACCGAGTATCCTTTTTGGCGATATTTTTCTGCTGCTGCGAAAAGATTTTTCGATGAGCGAAAGATTTGACTGTGAGATGGGACTTTGTAGCCTTCCAAGGTTTCGCTGACTTCGAGCACGTATTCGCCACGACGTGCAGGGATGAAGTCGAAGGAGTTGGCAATCGCTGGTCGTTTCTGAGGCATTGTCACACCGTACGAACGATGCCGCGCGAGCCCGAGCGACGCCGACAAGCCGCGAGACCGGCGCGTGACCCAGCCCTTCTTGGCAGCGCGGGAGCGGGCGGCTTTGGAGCGGCCTCGGGATTTGCCGCGTGATTTGCCTCGGGGCTTGCCTTTTGATTTCTTGCGTTTTGCCATGATGTTTCCTTGTCCGTCGCCCGTTATCAGCTCATGTGCTTCTCGGCGATGTCGCCTTGGGGGTTAGAGAGTTTCGTCAAAGCTCTCGTAAAAGTACTTCGGCAAGGTCTCATTGTTGGCAATGGACCAATCTCGAAGGTTCTTCCTTGCAATGATGACAGCATTTCGGGGCTGACGTAGCTGGTAGCCGTATCTACCCGTGGCCTTCAGCTCATCAAGGCGTTGGAGCTTTGAGATGTATGTTCCCCATAGACTCTCAAATTGCAGAACCTTGTTCATGTGGGGGCTTGGAGGCACCACCAGTTTTTTTCGAGGCATTGTCATACCGTACGACCGATGTCGTGCGAGCCCGAGTGACGCCGACAGGCCGCGAGACCGGCGCGTGATCCAGCCTTTCTTTGCGGCGCGTGAGCGGGCGGCTTTGGAGCGGCCTCGGGATTTGCCGCGTGACTTGCCTCGGGACTTGCCTTTTGATTTTCGACGTTTTGCCATGATGTTTCCTTGTCCGTCGCCCGTTATCAGCTCATGTGCTTCTCGGCGATGTCGCCTTGGGGGTTAGAGAGTTTCGTCAAAGCTTTCGTAAAAGTACTTCGGCAAGGTCTCATTGTTGGCAATGGACCAATCTCGAAGGTTCTTCCTTGCAATGGCGACAGCCTTTTTGGGTTGACGTAGCTGGTAGCCGTACCTGCCCATGGCCATCAGCTCATCAAGGCGTTTGCGCTTTGAGATGTATGTTTCCAATAGACTATCCCGTTGCAGAACCTTGGTCATGCGGGGGCTTAGAGGCTCCCCCATGTTTTTCTTAGGCATTGTCATACCGTACGACCGATGTCGTGCGAGTCCGAGCGACGCTGACAGACCGCGAGACCGGCGCGTGACCCAGCCTTTCTTTGCGGCGCGTGAGCGGGCGGCTTTGGAGCGGCCTCGGGATTTGCCTTTTGACTTCTTGCGTTTTGCCATGATGGATTTTTCCTTGTGTTACTTATCGCTTGTCGCGGTAGTGGTGGTCGATGATCTTGACGAGAGCGTCGCGGGCCTTGCTCGGCGTTCGCTCGTGGAGATCAATGAAATTCCCAACGATCTTGTCGTTGATGTCCTCGACAACAGCGTACCAGCCTCCGAAATTGTCCGTTCCGAGTTTGGCTTTGACGCCCTTGTATGAAAACGACAACTTGAGTCCGTCTCTCTTCCTGCTACCAGGTAATGGTTCGACGATTGGTCTTTCTTTTTTGGGTCGTGTTTTGCTTTCAAGTCTGAAAATTTCGCCCCTTACGCTATGAAGGCGCATGGCGGCAGGATTGAGTCCTCCGATGAGGCGGCCCGTCGGATGTTTTTGACCGAGGTTGCCGTAATCAGCGATGAGCTGCTTTCGCTCCGCCTTCAGTTCAGCGAGGCGACGTTTATCCGCTGCGGCGAGGGCTTTTTGATACATTTCTTCGGTGAGTTCATCGGACATTTTTGAGCCTTTTGATTACACGTACCAGATAGCCTGAACCGACTTCCGTCCTTGACGGAAATACGAATGGAACCGATGCCACCCATCAATGATCGTCTCGCTTGCCCAATCGGGGCCGGAGAGGACGATGGGCCACCGGTGGGGGTGGTTGGGGACCTTCTCCTTGGAGCAGTAGAAATGGTGATACTCATCGAAGGTTCGGAAGCCCTTCTGACGAGGTTTGTCGTTCATCACCTGGAGCATCAGGAGTTGCATTGGGATCGTAACGACGCCGATGCGGGTCTTGGGACCGAGTTCCTTGATGACCTCCCGGACGTGGTCCGGTGTATCTTTCAAGTGAACCCGAAGGGATTGTAGGCAGGCGTTGGGGAGTTGAGCAACGGGGAGGATGCGCCAGCGCAACATGGATACCATGAGGGCGTTGCGGCTGGAAAGCTGGCCTGGGGGGAAGTTTTCGATTCCCCTTGCTTTCTTGGATTTTGGCGTTCTCCCCATCGACCGGTCCATTCAACCATTCATTCTTGAATGATTCAAGCGTCATTCAAGGCTTGAGTGAGCTGTTCAGAACATTTTCCTTGCTTCTGCATAAATGGCATCACGAAGCGTAGCGCGTTCTGCTTGCGATAGCTCGGGCGGTAATGTTGCTTCCTCGCCACTCCATCGGTTGATACCTCCATCAACCCAGATGTCTTCGGCGGTGAGTTTGCCGAGTACCTTGATGCTCTTGGCTTGAAGAAGCGGCTCACCATCGCTGCCTTCACCGACAATTTTACCTGAGAGAAGGTTCGCGGTAGTTTGCTCGTCGAGGAACTCTGCCCAGAGTTCTCCGAGGCTCGCCACCCAGCCGTGGGTTTCCAGGATGACATACCTCTTCAGGACCTTGGAGAAGTAGGTCGGAAAAACAGAAACGCCCTTCTCGCGGGCCGGTGGCAGATGGCCTGTTCGGGCATGGATTGCGATTCTGTAGCTCTCATTGACGCCGGAAGTTCGGCGAGGGATCTTGCCGAAACGGATGTAAACCTTGTCGTTTGACTGAGCGGCTGCGGCGAGAGCGGCCTGATATGCGCGTTCAAGTTTTTTCATGGACGGAGGTCTTGGCGATCAGCGAGTGGGTTTCTTTTTCCGTCGTTCAACGGCTGCATCTTCCGACAGGCCTTCAGCGGCGATGATGCGGTCGAAACGTTGGACGGCCTGGGTGCTCGCTTGAACACTCTGTTGCAATTCACCGACGGATACCTGGAAGGTTTCGATCTTGGATTCGACTTTTTTGAGTGAGTCGCTGAACACGGCGAAATCCTCACGGGGCAGGAAGAACTGGCTTGCGACGGCGTAGGCGACAGCGCCGAAGGCGGCGAGGCCCGCGCAGAATGCGACGAGCTGCTTCCACCAGACTGCGAGGACATTGGGCGGTGGCGCGGGTGGTGGAGGCGGTCCTGGCATGTACCCGAGCGGAATGGCGTAGGCCTGGCTGGTGTTCCCCTGGTTCACGGGCATGACGGGGTAAGCACCGGTGTTGTGAGGGTAGGGATTGGGTGTGTCAGCCATGGTACTTCTCTATGCCTTTGGATTGGAGCAATTTGCTTTGACAGCTTTCAATGCCTTACGGAATGCCGATTCGAGTTTCTTGCCATCTTGCCCTGTCTGTTCTTGCCGACGGGAACGCTTCGATTCATGGCCGTTTCAGTTGAGGGTTGCCAGAACCATCCAGCTTGTATTCATGTGCGTAGGCTACCCAGCTCTCGCTGTCACCAAGATGGGCATCTAGCTTCTTCAAGCATTTGACTGCTTCTCCCCAGTTCTGGTTGCCTAAAGCAATGGCAGCTTGACGAGCATTCCACTGGGCTTCGTTGAACACCGGAAGTTCGGCATGAGCATCCCGATACTTCTTGAGCAGCGAATCCAGCTTGGCTTTGTACTCGTTGGGATCGACCTTGCGATACCTGCTGTTGTTGACAATGTTCTCTTGGTGCTCTTGGTCGAAAGAGCGGCCCTCGGTCGTGCTCAGCTTATCAAGGGCCATCTTGACCTTGTTGCGGACATAACCGTACCCAGCGTCATTTCTCGGAAGTGAGACGGTCATTCGGTTCGTCAAGTCGCCAACGTGCTCTACCAACGAATTTAGAGGACCTGAATGAAAGTCCTGCACCTCCAGCATAGCGTCTTCTGGGAGACCACGTTGAGCCCAACCTAACTCACCGAAAGCCGCACCAACGGATTCAGGCAAGTCCTTCAGAGCGTCGTGGCTGCTGACACTTGGAATCTTGGAGGCGAAGACGAGGGCGCGGCCCTTACCCTTACCCTTGCGTGCAGCAGCGAGGGCCTTGGTGAAGAGCCTTTCGGTCTTGGTGTCTGACATGTTCTCAAATGTGATGAGGGGCTGCTACTTGCGCTTCTTCTTTTTGAGAGCGTCCAGCAGATCGTCAACCTCGTCGCTGTCGACGTTCTCGAAGTTGATGGCTCCGCCGAGTACGGATTGTCCGAAGTCGCTCACGCCTTTCCAAACGCTGTTGGCGAGATCGCCGTAGCCGGAGTCGCTCATGTCGATGCGCTCACGGAGTCCGATCTCAAGCGTTTCGAGCTGACTGCGATTGGTGGGGCTCCACCAGAAGCGACCGACCAGATCGCCCAGGCTGTCGTGACCGTCGTCCTTGGCGTAGCTGAAGGTCTTTGCCAGCCAGGCCAAGGAGTTGCCTTCGAGTTCGTAGATGTCCATGACGAGCTGATCCCATCCCTCGCCCGAGATGGTGCCGTCGTCATCGTCCTTGATGAAACCGAGCTTGATGAATTTCGCGCGCTCGTCGGGGTCGCCGTAGCTCGTACTGAAGCGCTCGTGAGCATTGTCCTTGATGACGCCTTCGTGGTCTATGTGGATGCAGAAGGCGCCCTGGCGTTCTTCGGGCTTGGCGTCCTTGGCGGCTTTTGTACTTGGAAGCTTGGAGCCGAATACGAGGGCGCGGCCTTTGCCCTTGCGAGCAGCGGTGAGGGCCTTGGTGAAGAGCTTTTCGGTCTTGGTGTCTGACATGTTCTTATTTCCTCTGTTGTCGGTTCTTTTTGTTTTACTCGCTTTGTGCGGATGCAATCGCCCGGTCAACGGCAGCATCGAGTGCCTTCTTCTCAGACGGCGACAGCTTCTTCCAGATCGCGGCGGTCATGACCCGGGGTACGTGCCACTCATGTACGCCGATGAGCATCGTGAGTCCGGCATACTTGTTGGTGCGAGGGCTCTTCAAGACTTCTTCAGCCATGAGCTGCGGACCCTTGCCGTAATTGCCAATGATGAGCCACTCGATACGCTCTTGCATGAGACGCGGATCGCGGAGCGCAACGGAGAGGTCCTTGGCGTTTTCCTTGCGCTCGTCGAGCGGGGCCTTGTTCACGCGCTCTTCCGCGATGTGGGCTGAGCGGCGCTCGTTGGCTTCGTATTCGGCCTGGGTGGGGATGCGGGAGCCGAAGACGGTCTTGCGCTTCTCTTCTTTGCTGGCAATCTTTGCTTCAACATCGGAAAGCGTACGACCCATCCAAGTTTTGTCTCCGGCAGCCGTAACTGCGGCGTAACCGAAGCGTGCCGGACCTGCTCCGATCAAGTGATGCCCACGACGGATTGTTGTTTCGGAATTGCGCTCGTACTCTGCAATGTTCGGACTGCGCGCACTTGGAATCTTGGAGCCGAAGACAACGTTGCGGCCTTTGCCCTTGCGAGCGGCGGTGAGGGCCTTGGTGAAGAGCTTTTCGGTTTTATTGTCGGACATGGTGTTTTCCTTTGTGCTGGAAATGGTAAGGCTCAACGGGTCTTGGTCTGGAGCTTCTCCAGAAGTTTATCGGCAACATCCTCTGGAATATATTGGCCTCGTTCCATACGAACGGCGAACGCCAGATCTTCTTTTGATTCCCTGGTTTTCCTGCGTCCAGCGAGAACATCTTGAATGTACTCGACGAGGCGATTGCCTGTGCGCTGGGTGAAACCAGCGTCGACGAGGATTGGTGTCCCGGTTTTTTCGTCAATGATGTAGGAGTTTTCTTTGAATTCAGGACGCAGCCAACCACGTTTTTGCATGGCGGGAGCAATCGTATCGAAGTGGAGTTTTTGCAGCATGGTTCCGTCGCTCCAGCGGCCAGGTCGACCGGTCACGCAGGCTCTTTCGATAACAGCGGGTCCTGGGTGGTAGCGGTAGATCTTGGCGATGTTTTTCTTGGCGGAGCTACCAGAGGCGCTTTGCAGGTACTCGGCTTCGTCGGCGAGCATACCTCGAATGGTTGAGCTGGTGTCTCGACCAACTTTCCAGCAACGACCTTGTTCGTCGGTGAGCACGACTGAAGTCATGCCGACGCCGACGAATTTGAGTTTACCTTTGGCACCAGCCTTGCGAGCGCGGCGTATCACATCAGGGGTGATGTATTTTTCTGAGTCGTATGGGATGTCCTCCACTTCAACGAAAGATTTTCCAAAAGCGCGGCGCTTGCCGCCATGCGTGCGCGTGGCGGACAGAGCTTTTTTGAAAAGCTTTTCGGTTTTGAGGTCGGACATGGGGCGTTGTCGAGGTTTGGGTTACATCGAGACTTGGTTTATCGAGACTTGATTCCGCGAACGCCATCCTGGTATCCGCGTCGGAAATCGTTGTTGCGTTCGGCCTGGGGCGGGACATGGGTGGTTGAGCCTGAGCGACGAGCGGTGGCGGCACCGGCCTTGAACCCGGCCTCGTAGCGTTCGGTGGCGAGGCGTTTGGCTTTGTCGCCGATGGATTCGCCGAGACCGGATTTGCTCATGCCGTGGGCTCTGAAGTACTTCTCGCCGGGGCCGTCTTCCCAGGCATTCACGGGGCGACCGACTCGCATGTAGGATTGGACCAGGTCATTGTAGACGCCTTCACGGCGGAGCTTCTCGTCGATGTAGACGAGGATTCTCGGTGAGATCTTCTGTCGCTCTTCGTAGGTGAGCTTGCGGTCGCCCTTGGGGGTGTAGAGTTCGAGTTTGCTGCCGGGAGCCTGGGCGGCGTAGATGGCAACTTCCTTGTGGAACTTGCGTTTGTCGTTCGGGGACTTGGTGATGATGCCCCAGCCTTCGCGTTCGTTGATGGACCAGCCGAAAAAGTCGGGTTCGTTTCCGCCGTATTCTGCGAGGAAGTAGTCGAGGGCGTGGCGGGTTCGGTCCTTGGTGATCTTGTCGGAGACCTGGTAGGTGAGTTTACCGGTCCCGAGGTTGAAGGTTCCAAGAACGCTCATGGGGGAGCGGAGTTTGCCTGTGCGACCGAAGGTGGGTCCGTTGATGTAGATGGTCCCGCCGCCTTGCCATCCGCCCTTGCGGGTGTCGCGGTGGCCGAATTGGTACTCGCCGTATTCGGTACTGAAAGAGACGTATTTGTGGTCGTCGCTTCGTTTGATCCGAGGATGTGCGGGTTTGGCGGCGTCGAGGGCGGCGAGGAAGGATTCTTCAAAGGTTGTCGTCATGGGCTTTGTCTCCGACGGGTTATTGTAGAGAGGCGTGCTTTTGGTTGCGCCTGTATTCGTCATCGTTGGTGGAGTCGATTCAACCATGTCCTCATGTGTTCAGGCGTGGTTTTCTTGAGGGTGTTGCCGCTCCAGATGTAGAAAGTGGTGTTCTCGCTGGATGAGAAGCCAATGAGGGCTTTGATGAGTCCACCAGCGTCCTCGCCATTGGATTTGGCGTATGGGTCGATGATGTGGGTCCCGCTCATCCGCAGAACCCATCCGAAGGGAAGACTGGGGTCCTTGTACTTGAGTTCGTGCTTGTCGTGGACAAACAGGTCGTCGGTGAAGCGTTGTGGCATTCCCATGCGTTCGGCCTCGGCGACGATGGCCTTGTAGTGGCGCATGTCGTTGGGTTTTTCGCCAAGGACACGTTCCATCTCGCGTTTGATGGAATAGATGGAGTGGTCCTTCATATCAATCGTGAAGTGACGGATAATGTCTCCGGCGACGCTCATGATTTTGATGCGGGTTGATTCACCCCTCCTGTCAACAGGATGGTGATGCCAGACATCCCTGTATTGCTCAAAGACGATCTTGCCGACCTTTTCACGCTCCAGGAGAGACGGCTCAAAGTGGGCTTTCTCCCATTTTTTGATATCGGCCTTCGAGAGTTGGCTGATGAGATCTCGGACAGGCCGAAGCGTGGTCTGATACTTGAGGTAAACGTGCTGACCACGTTTCGGCTCTTCCATGGTCTCCCACTTTGCCCGCTGTTTGACGAGGGGGCGGAAGGGAGCCGGGACGCGGGTTTCGCGGTTGAGCTTTGGGTCGTATTCACGGGTGCTCTTGGCGGCTTGCTTGAGGGCCTTGTGGAAGAGCACGTCAAATTTCTTGGTTGCCATATTGTCCTTGGACGGTCGAGTATTTTGTAAAATTCAAAAGTCTAACGCATCTCGCGATGGTAAATATCCTTTGCGCTGCGGTCTCCGTAGACATCCGCGTACGAGTTGGCGTAATGCAGATGAGACAGGACGGCTTCGCGGGCGGTGTACGGGCCTGAATCGAGGAACTCTTTCAGGGTGTCGAAACCGAACATGCCGACGCCATTGATGATGTCTCGGATTTGATCGGCGGAGTCTTTCCAGTCCTTCGTTGGGGAGACCTTGTATTCGTAGGGGCGTAGGCCGGGCTTGCTGTCCTTGGGTTTGACAGGCGTGAGGTCCATGTGGATGTGAGCCATTGTCTTTTCGACGGCAGATATCATGGCGTCATGCCATTTGGTGTAATACTCATCGCGCGCGTCGGACTCAGCCTGCAATGCGATCTCTTCGGCTTCTTCCTCGGACTTGCCCTCTTCGAGAGCTTCTCTATGGGCGTAGCCCCAGATGTCATTGTCAGCGGAGTAGTCGCTAAAATTTTCGTCGATGTCTTCCCAGGTGGGGATGTCGAAGAATTCCGCAAGCTCGTTGACGTTGAATTTTTCCTTCAGCTTTTCTTTGCCGAGGGCTTTGAGCTTGTGCGCTTTTCTTCTGAAGAGTTTCTGCCTGGGGACTTTTATCGACTGAGAGCCGTAGCCTCGCTGGTATGCAGTGTACGCATTTGGGTTCCCCGCCAAACTACCCATCGTGTCACTTTTCTCCCAGTTAATACGGCGAGGTCCACGTCGGGGATTGGTGGCACTTGCCTTCAATGCTTTGCGGAAGAGCTTGTTGAGATCGGATTTGGGCACGATATTTTCCTTACTTAGATTTGCGAAGATTGGGCTCATTGACAAAGTACGCTCGTAAGGCTTCTCCTTCGCCGCTGTACTTGTCGAACATCACCTTGTATTTTCGCACACCGCCCTTGGCGGGACTGAACGGCGCGACGAAGGTGACGGTTCCTTCGCCATAGAAGGACTCGACGACGCGGTCGCCAGTCCGGAACTTTGGTGGATGAGAGCTGTAGCCTTCGTCATCGGGTGTGGCGAATCCGCCTTCGGTTGGAGGCAGGAAGAAGCGACCCGCTTCCTTGCGACCTTTGACCGAGAGATGGTCGCGAGCGCCAACGCGGGGCAGTTTGCTCGCGAAGCGAACGCGCTTCATTTCGGAGCGCGACTTCATGTTGGCTTCGACGGTGTCGGCTTCCTGGGGGGAGTGAACTTCGATGGCGTATAGGCTGCGACCGGGAGCCATGCCCCATCCGCTCATGAAGGAGTCGGTGGCGATGATGTAGCCGTAGGGCTTGGTCGTGATGCTTGTACCGAAGGTCTTTTGAGTCTTCGATTGCTTCACAGCCTTCAACGCCTTACGGAATGTCGTTTCGAGTTTCTTGTCCATATTTGAAAATCTTTCGTCTTTCGTTTCTTGAAAAGCACCTTGGCCAACACCATCTCCAAGATCACTTGCGGGCCTTCTGGGGTTTGCGTGGATGCAAAATCCTCAGATGCAAATTCAGGGCATCCTGCGCATCTTGCTTGCCCGTGACTGCAAAACGGATGCGATCTTTCAGTTCTTCGGGCCAGTGTGGGTAGAAGCCACCGCTCACAGGGGCACCGTGGGTGAAGAGGTTGCCACCGAAGTATTTCTCGCCAAGGTTGTGGAGACGGTTGACTTCTTCCGTGAGTCGGTTGACGGCGCCGCTCCAGAACTCGACTCGCTGGAGGTGCTCTTCCCGATTTTGCGGCCAATTGGCAGAGAGCTTGTGTGAAACCTTCCTGTAAACGTCGGGGATGAACTGGAGGATGCTGACAGGGACGTTGTACTTGGCGACTTTGAACTTGGAGCTGTAGTCGGTATCTCCGAGTTGGTCGAGGATGGCGTTGCGACCGAGGGTTTTCGAGCGTTGGTAGAGAGCCTCGACGTGGGGGTTCGAGCGCAAGACGCGCTCAGGGACGTGACCCTCGCGGATGTTCTTTGCCTTTTCAGCTTTCGCGGCGCGCTCGAAGCGCTGCAAAAGTTCGTCGGTTTGTTGGCTGAGAGAGAGTTTTTTCATTGGATACCCTGGGATTAGACTGTCCGGTATTTTGCAACATTCAAAATACTTTACGCCGATTTCTTTCCATTTGAGAACGCCATCACGGCCTGCATCACCGTCACGCCCCGGTTGCCCATTTTTTCGTAGGCGGGGATGCGGCCATCGGTGAGGAGCGCCCGTGCGGTGCCACGGAGGCCCAATTGTTTGGCGATCTTGACGGCTTCGAGGAGCAGGGTGCGGTTGAGGTAGCGCTTCTTGAGGGCGGGGTACTTCTTGTCCTTGCCCCACAGGATGAGGAGCGAGAGGAGGCGTTCTTCAAGGGGTTGTAGGGGTGGCCCGAACATGCCGGGCGCCGAGTCGTCGTCGACGTAGCGGCCCGGGGGCGCGCTGACGGCGCCGACAATGGAGAGGGAGGTCGGTGGACCAGCGAGCAAGGCTTCCCGTTCCTGCTGGCGCGGGGTGGGCGCCTCCTTGGAGAAGCTGAGGGAGTCCCGGGGCTTGGCGGCCCAGGCGATGAGCGCTGCGAGAGCGCCGAAGATGGCGATGGGGAACATGGTGATTTCCTTTATGCTGAAGTCGTCATGCGCTCACGGATGAGCGATGACACTTGTTTGGGTTCGAGGTAGTCGTCGATCTGACCGCCGAGGACTTTGAGGCGGTAGTGTCCGGCATTGTTTTCGAGATACAGGCTAATGACGGGTTCACGGCTCCATGGATCTGAATCCTTGTACTTGTCGACCAGGATTTCCTGACCGGGCCGGGGAAGTTTCACGTTGGGCAGATGCGCCGCAGCCAAGATTTGTTTGGCCCGTGCCGCGCCGACGGGAGCGAGAGTCGGCCCCCACCCGAGGCTGTCGACGAGATTGGCGAGTTCGCTGCGATAGGGTTGGTAGCCGAGCGTGCGGCGTTTGCGGCTGGAACGCTTGGGAACCAATTGTCCGTCGTAACATGACTCCACTTCAATTCCGTTTCGTTCAACGGTGACATATCCCTTGGTGGAGAGAGAAAGAGCGCCTGCTTTTGCCACGGCTTCTTTTTTGGTGTTAAAAAACGAACGCATGCTTTGTACGTTTTCAATCGGGCCTACCTCGTAATACGTATTCCAAGGTCCCTGCATTTTCGGCCTGCTTGAACCGAAGACGAGCCCGCGTCCCTTCTTCGCCTTGACGGCAGACACGGCTTTGCGGAACAGTTTTTCGGTTTTGGGGTCGCTCATGGTCATTTGCCTTTTTTCTTTACATGTTCAAGAGAAGCTTGAAGCGCCCGCAGACCCAGAATACTGGCGATTTCTCGATCCCATTGTTCTTCGCTGAGGCTTAGTTCTCTTGCTTTTATAGTTGTGCTCTCGATGAGAGATTCGGCCATTCGTTCCCAGGTACCGTATTCGTCGTTACGTAGCCATGATTTTGTGGATGGATTCTTCACCATCTGAGCAGCAAGTTGGAGGATCTTGCGGGGTCTCAGGGTTACGCCAAACGTATGACCGCCGCCGATCCCGAGTTGAGTGAGTGACTTGTCGAGCCATTCTCGAAGCGCCTTTTGGGTTTTGATGAACATCCCGGAATCGTGGTATGCGGAACTGAGATCGGGACGTACCAAGCGCTGGACCCACAACCCATATGCCTTGACGCCAATCTGATGACCCTCAACTCGGAATGTACCTGACAGCCACTTGCCGGTTTTGACATTGGCAAGGATCATCTTGATGAAGGCATCCTTGTTCATGTCGGCGTGGTCGTTCGGGATTGAGTTGCCGAAGACGAGCCCGCGTCCCTTCTTTGCCTTGACGGCAGAGACGGCTTTGCGGAAGAGTTTTTCGGTTTTGGGGTCGCTCATGGGTGTGGTCCTTACGCTATCTTTCCGTTCTCATAAAATTCGTAATCGTTGGCTCTGATGTTTTCATCAATAGACTCATCCGAGTCTCTGTAATCGGAGTCTGACTGAAGCATGCGAGCATAGTCATCGAGCAGAGTCTTTAAGAATGCCGCCTCCAATTCTTCCGCCACCTCGCTGTCCTCAAAATCCTCGACATCGTGGTTCATATCGCCATCAACGTCTCTTTTTTCTTTGTGATACGATTTCTTGGATTCCTTCCATTCTCCAAGGAAAACCTTGGCATCCTTGGCAGTTTCAGTGTCTTCGCCGTGCTCCTTCAAGATCGCATTGGCAGAATAAAAGGCGTCTTTTATGAACTTTCCTTTGGCGTGGAGCCGACGGTCGAGATCGAAACTTGTGATTTTGAGGCCGATTCTTTCGGCATCTTCGTATATAAAATCCCACCACTCATCATTGGAGGATGCTTCTCGGAACCAATTCCTCGCGACTTCTTTGGCTTTTGCCGACAACTCATCGAAAGAGTAGATGTTGATGGTGCGGGTCTTGATACCGTAGGCGCGTCCCTTCTTCGCCTTGACGGCAGAGACGGCTTTGCGGAAGAGTTTTTCGGTTTTGGGGTCGCTCATGGGTTTTCTCCGAGGGATTATTCAGTCAAACAGGACCTTTGTGTCTCAGCGAATCAGGCCGTGCTCTCGCAGGATTTTCTCTGGCACGGGTTTGGAGATCGTACCTGCGCACCAATGCCCATACGCATCGGGAATGTCGTATTTTTTCGCGCAAGTTGTAGCGTATTTGGCGTCTTTTTCTGAGATCCAGTACCATTCGCCAGACTCGTCAGCGTAGTACGCATATCCGTTGCGACCGATGCCAAGAGGAATGCGTTTGGCATCCACGCCGATGGCGGCCATGCGCTGGGGGATGGTCAGGCTCGCGCCAAATGTATGACCGCCGCTGGAGCGTTCCTTGGTGGGGCGCAGGTCTTTTGTGTCAGCGGGAGTCGTGGCGCCGCTGTCCCATCGAACTCTGGAGACGGGTCCGTCGACGGATTCGACGATGCCGGTGTCGCGGTCGGGGCCGTGTCCGGAGGCGACGCGCATGCCGGGGGTGATGGGGGTCCGTGCGCCGAAGACAAGACTGCGTCCCTTGCGGGCCTTGACGGCAGAGATGGCTTTGCGGAAGAGTTTTTCTGTTTTGGGGTCGCTCATGGGTGTGGGTCCTTGCTGGTTGGGTTATCCGAAGTGAACTCTGCCGCGTGACACGTAGATGTTGGCATCGCCATACACTTCCGCAGCTTTGGTGAGGCGTTCGCCGATGGCGCCGTAGCCGCGATCCCAGAAGCCAGCGCCGTGGCCTTCGCGAGTGAGCCAGAAGTCGTGGCCGTTTCGGGAGTCGGAGGCGCCAGTTTCGTTGAGATCAGATTGGTTGTCCTTGACGAAGGCGTCGCAGTCCTTCTTCGCCTTGCGGAGAGCTTCTTTGGTGAAATCGTCCAGGGAGTAGTTTCGGTCAAGGGGTTCGCCGCCGGAGTCGTCGCTGTTGTCGTAGGATGACCAGAGGGCGGCTTCGAGGTAGCCGTCGAGGAAATCTCGTGAGGCGCCGGGGTGTTTATAGCCAAGGGCCTTGGGCTTCTTGCCCTGCGCATCCGTACGACACTTGTCGGCCCATTCTTTCCCCCAGTTTCCGGCATTCCAGTGGTACTGGCAGAGGCCGGGGTTGATCTTGAGGCCTGGGAGGGATTTTTCGTCGCAATGTTTGCAGGTCTTGGCGGTCTTCTTGCCACTTTTGGTGGAAGGCAAGGGAG
>Ga0172365_10000744_pt1 | contig 22602 bp, 35 predicted proteins | sample LakKivSesite48cm_FD_114535 | JGI IMG/M metagenome (GOLD analysis project Ga0172365, IMG submission 114535) | Sediment microbial communities from Lake Kivu, Rwanda - Sediment site 48cm | ecosystem: Environmental > Aquatic > Freshwater > Lake > Sediment | place: Rwanda: Western Province, Lake... | reverse complement strand
TAAAGCTATAAGTGAATTATTTACATCAGTAGCTGCTATATTTTTAACAAGCGCTATTATCTTTACTCTTCCAATTATGTGGTGTTGGAATTATGTAATCCCGTATCTATTTGGACTTAAAACCATTGGGTTACTACAAGCATTTTGCCTAAGTATATTATCAACAATATTAATTAAGACATCGATTAAATCAAAATGAACCTAAGACTTCCAATAGGAGCTTGGCAAATAGATTGTCTTCCTAAGAGCGGACTTCTTAGAGTATTTTTAGCAGGAAATAGACAAATAAGACCTGGAAGTGCACTATCATCATTCGAAATATTTGTAGGAGAAGAAGAATGAATTGGAGTAAAGAGCAGAGTAATATATTAGATAACTGCGATAGGAACCTATATATTGCGGCCGGGCCAGGGAGTGGTAAAAGCACAGTACTAGCAGAGGTAGCTAAGAGATTATTAGATGACAATAAGAAGCTCATTCTCCTTACATTTACTAATAAAGCAGCAAAGACCATTACCAAGAAAGTTAACAATAAATCTAATGTAATAGCTGGTACCTTTCATGGTCTTTGTTACAAGTTATTAATTGATACTGGAGCTGAATTTAATATATGCGACGAAAGTAAGAAACGTTTAATAATTAAAAAATTATTTAATTGTAAGGCAGACCAAGACAAATTTAAAGAACTCTATGAGGAGATCAAAGATGCTAAAAGTGCTTGGCCTATGGATGCTACAGAAAATGTAGTTAAATTTAATAATGAATTAAAAAGGTATAACATGTTGGACTTTGACGATATCATCTACTCCGGAATAGATCTTATCGGACGATTGTCGCAAGAGTATATATCCGCTATGGGTATAACTCACATACTTGTAGATGAGCTACAAGATACGTCAGAAGTGCAGTTAATTATGTTACAAAAATTACAAGAAAAATTTAAATGTAAAATGATAGGTGTAGGAGATGAGGATCAGTGTTTGTATGAATGGAGAGCGGCAAGATATGAAAACGTACAAGATTTCATAACACTATTTAAGTGTGATGTAAGTCCGCTAGGGGTTAACTTTAGATCTAGGAAGAATATAGTAGAGCGTTCTAGGAAACTAATAGAACACAACACTAATAGAATTTCAAAGGATCTAAGGGCCCATAACCAAGACAGTGGTATTGCAACTACTTATTCAGCAACAGACATACACAAAGAACTAAATTATCTTGTTAGTAAGTGTAAGTCTAATCCTGGAAAGACGATAGCAATACTATATAGAAATAGGTTGTATAAACACTATGTTGAGTGCGAGCTCAAAAAGAATCATCTCTCCTACACCATTACTGATGCTACAGAATTGTATGACAGAAGCACATTCAGAGTAGCTATGGCTGTTATTAAGATTGCAACAAAAGGATTTGATCATTATGATCTAGAGATAGCTTCATCCGCGCTAAAGAAGATTGGGCCATCCACTGTAGCTAGAATCAAACAAGCTATGGAAGGATCCAATTCCTTTACAGCGTCGTTAATATCGGATCCAGGACTAGCAAAAAGACTAACTGAAATAACAGCACTACAAACTAGATTTGAATTACTTAAAGATAAGCCTCTCACCGAGTTTGTAGATAGAATGCATGAATCATTTATATCATCCTTTAAGATTCCAGATGACATTATGTCTTTCCTACGCGAAGTATCAAAAGAATACAAGACAACAGAGGAAGATGTAATGCGTCTATTTAATGAGCTTGGGCTAGATCAGAAGGATGAAGTACAAGATGACGCAGCACTAATAGAACTGTCTACAATTCATGGATTTAAAGGTGAGGAGCGCGACATAGTTATAATGCCCTTCTGTCATACATATATAAATTTTACAAAACAAAACATTAATATTCAAGAAGAACGAAGAGTATTCTACGTTGGAGTAACTAGGCCAAAAGAAAAACTGTTCTTATCGTACTCTGGAATGAAACCGTTATTTATAAGAGAGATGGATCTATGAATATAAGAGCAATGAGTGAATTAGTGTGTCTAACAGGTGGCCATGAGTTGAATCCAATAACCTACGAACCAGTAAATGAAATAATAACTAGTACGCAAACGTGGACAAATAATAATTTACCAAAAGCAGAAGAGACTAAAGAAGTATTGTATAATGTGTGTAAAAGGTCTAAGATAACTATAATTACATATACTCTTCCTGAATTTAAAAAGTCAATTACTAACAATTACTATACCATAACTAATAACGACAACAAAGACTATTACAACGAGTACTATAAGGAGAAGAACAATGCCACTTTATGATTTTAAATGTAACACATGTCTTACAGTAGAGCGAGATGTAATTATGAAAAACTCTACAGACAAACGAATCTGCGGAAAATGTAAGTTAGAAATGGAACGTCTAATCTGTTCTCCTAACTTTAAAATTGTTGGTGGATCTATATCTACCCACTTAAAGAAGTATGGACAGACTGGATATCAAGAGACACATAATCCTTCAGCTCCAGGAGATAATGGTGTCAGATTCTTCAAATAATAAAATACTTAAAACTATAACGAAGTTAATTAACACCGCAGACGCCACTATGATGTTAATTGATACTCCGATATATTATTTAAGTATGAATTATATTCCAGCAAAAAGACATCCTATTGTGTTTAACTTAAGAGTAGATGAGGAATCGAATCTAGATGAATTCGAATCCCAGCTATTCTTTAGTTTTATACACCCAGAAGCAATATTACAAAAGATAGTAGAAAGAGGTATAACTAACGTTACCTCTATTGAAGTACAATACGGGCAAACAATAATACCAAAGGTTAAAGAATTAGAAATACTTGGTGTAGATCCTATTAATATTTTAGGATTAGACTACTATATATTAAGGGAGTCTACTCAGTGTAATCTTTATAGATTCACTAAAGATGGAATGGAAATACTAGCATACAATGTATCAATGAAATCTTCAAGAAGAGAGCTAAATATACGACAGATACAAGCACTCGCAACATCATTTATAAATCGAAGGACACCAATAAATGCAAGAGACTTCGTATATACTAGACGAACTTTGGACATCCCATTCTAATCTATTGCTATACTTTCTAGACGTACCATATGAAATTGGACAAGTACGAAAAGTAATTCCATATGATATGGCTATTAAAAATAATAAGTTTCAAGAACAAAAGACTATTTTACAATATGCTTATGGTATTACAACTAACTTATGTTACACTAATTTAATAGTACTAGATGTAGATGATCTTCCATCAGAAGAATCATTAGTACTATCTACAAAAAGATTAAGTGAACGATTAAGTGGACCAGATATCCTTAAGATGGAAGTACTTAGAACTAGCAAAGAATTAAGACAAGCAAAGGTAGATTCATTTTTCGATCATGTACTACACGTTAACGCATTTACCACTACATATAATTACCATGTCTATATTTACTTTACTGACAAAGCAGATAGACGCGAAGAGTTTAAAAAACTTTTGGAATATTTTAATGGATGTAATGGATATTATAAAAATGCATTAGTTACTAATTCTTCTGTCGTTAGAGTATCTCAAAAGTTTAACTGCTCTAAAGACACAAGAATATTTCCAGTTTATAAGATAGAAAAGATAGGTAATAAATGGACAGAATTTACATTTTCGGAGCAGACACAGCATTTAACAACATCGGATGGAACTATTCCGAGATCATCAAGTCTGAACTTAAGATCATAAACGCTGGTGTAATTGAGAATCCTAAACAAGATACGGTAAAGTCTAAAGTAATTAATGATTTCTTGGATGCTAAAGAGATAGCTTATACTCTTAAGACCCACATAGAATCATTCTTAAGAAACCTTCCGTTCCACTTTGTTTGGGAAATACCAGTAGGTAGTAAGAGCTCTAGAGCTAATAGGCTTCTAGGCATGACTACTGGAATAGTGGCAGCTACGGTCTCTGATATAGAGATACACCACCCGGACGTATTCTTCTCTCATACAGTAATGCCGTCCGCTGTTAAGAAGAAGGCTGGTAACAAAAAGAATACTAGTAAAGAAGAAATTATGGACAAGGTAATAACAAAATATGGTACGCTAAAAAATGGAAAATATAAGATAGGAAAGCTATCTTTTGGAAAAGGTAAGTTTGAACACGTAGCAGATTCAATTATATTGTCAGAGATTATTGCGGAGGAATTAAATGCGCATAACCCTACTTGAACTAGCGGGATTACATTCTGTATTTAAAGCGTTGCTAATTCTTTTATTAATTGTTCTGTTTTTTCTTTAGAAAAAATACAACTTTTTTCAATTATTTTTAAATATTTTTATAAATGTATTCGATACTTTTGAATTAATTAAATTTGTGGCTTTATAAACAATCATACTAACCTCTATACTAAACTAGTATAGTATATTAAGAAAGAATAACTTATGACTAAAACTTGTTGTTGTATTGGATGCGGTGGAATTGGATCATACTTCGCCAGCTTCCTAGATAAGTTAATTGAAACTAAGCAAACTAAAGATTGGGAATTTACGTTTTATGATTTTGATAGGGTAGAAACAAAAAATCTACTATATCAAAACTTTAAACCTTCAGATATAAATGATTTAAAAACAGATGCACTTAGCTTTAAATATCTGAATATAAAATTCATTTCAGCAAGTGCTTCATCTAAGACACTGGCTAAATATGATCTAGTAATTATCTGCGCAGATAATAATGTTATTAGAAAAGATATCTATGCTAGTGGTAAAACGTTTATAGATGCAAGATCAAATGGAAAAACAATTGGAATATATTCTAGCGCAACCGAGAACTATCTTGGTACTCTATCTGCATCTGATGAGTCTTCCTCTTGCCAGTATCCATACTCCATAACCAAAGAAGAAATTGAATATGGTAATGTAATAGTGGCAGCAATACTTTGCCAAAAGCTACTTACATATATCAGATCTGAAAATTTACCAGTCGACTTTATACATAGTTTTTAAGGAGAAAGAATGGCTAAGAAATCAATTAATACAGAAAAAGAACTAATAGACTTTCTCATTTCTGGGAATGTTACTCCAGAAGAAGTAGTCCAAAGTGAGAAGGTTCTAGAAGAATTTGGAAAAGTAGTAGATGAGCTTGAGACAATGACTACTGGATATATCTTAATGAGTATTGGTATAGATAAGAAGAAGAGAGCAATTCTTCTAATGGTAGAACCAAAGACATATTATAAATATACCATTGTAACAATTGATCTACCGGTTGCTTTCGATGAACCATTCTCATTCAAGATTGAAGAAATTAATAAAGAGTATAATCTTGTAGCTGAGCTTACAAAGATTAAAGAGAAATGTAAACGTGGACATATGATTCCAGAAGAGTTGATGATAGTAGAAACCTTTAGTGGATACAAGTTAAACATCCAAAGACTAAGGGAACTATCTGCTATATTTAATAGCGCGGATGACTCTGCTAAAACTATAACGGGAAAAGAACTAGAAGACCCAACGGTAGTAGAGTTCAAAGCAATATCAGATCAATATGATGCTAAAGTAATAGCAACACTTGAACTAAACAACAAAAGAATTAATAAGTTTGTAGAAGAACTAAAGATAGGATCAAATCTAAAATCAAATGTTAAGTTTGAAGATATAAAACAAGCTACCGAGTTTAACTTAGCTACTCCTATTTTAAACTATGCAGTAATTGATAAGGTATTAAAGATTAATGATACCAGATATGCCATTATCACTAAGTATGCGAAGTTTAAAGACAGAATTACCAAGATGACTGAGATTGTTATTAAAGATCCTACCGATATTAGTAGAGAATTTACAGCATATCCAAAGCATTACGTAATAGATTCCTATAGATTTGATTTTGATAGGGTTCCATACAATTTATTGGATGAGGGAAGAGTATTCCTAGGACCAACTAACAACTCTGCAACAGTAACAAAAATGTTTGCAGGAATGGATCCACGATTAAAGGAATACGATAAAGATGCAGTAACAGAAGCACTACTAGACGACGTTGTAGCTAGGGGTGGAACTGTAACAGCTACAGAAGCATTTATCCAAGACAAAGATAATAAAAAGCTAGTACAAAATCTAAATCTATCCAGATATTCTAGAGCTAGTAGCGTTACTATTCAAGAATACTTGAAGTATATTAAGATCATGAGTGAAGAGTATCTGTATATGGTAAAGAACATCAAGTCTTCTGGAAGCGACGTTAAGATTACAGAGAACATTTCGTTTGACTTTGTTAACTCTATCTTAAAATATAATGACTTCAGTCTTAAGATTGAAGATGAGCAAATTAAACAGCGAGTATATGAACAATCTAGCGATGCATCTATTATATACTTCAGAGGAGAAAAGAATGAGCAAGAAACAATGGATAGTATCTTATACGACTTCTATACTGCCGTAAAGGACAAAGTGATGTGGAGTAGAACAGCAGAATGGGAGTGTAAATTCACATTCAATAATTGTACTCCTATATCAATTAGTAAGAAGGGAAATCTAACTTACATTAATGGTCAAAGATATAATAAGAACGAGATTATTAATGTAATTAAAGAAGTATCTTGCTTCAGAGATGGACCTGCAGCAGCTAAATTCATAGAAACGATAGGACGTCTTGGACTATCTGTATACATAGGAGTAACAACAGGATACCAGATTAAGGACAGACTCTATAGATTCAAGAAGCTAAAGGGGCGTTCTAATTATAACATGTATGTTAATGATGCAGTAATTAACATACAAGGAAAGCAAATGTTAAACAAGCTATATGAAGCGTGTTTCACATTTAAGAACGGAAGTCCAAACCAGATAGATAAGCTTGTGTATGATTCCGTAGCTTCAAAATCAGACTACATTAAGTATAAACTTCTAATTGATAAGTCGTTAGAAGAGTTTACTAAGAAGTCAAAAGAATTCTTAGAACAAAGGGTTAAAGAAACTGAATCGCAGTTTACTGAGTACATGGATGTACATAGAAACACAGTTCTAGAAGGAATATTTGTAACTGGAATTTCAGGAAATACATATGTTATATGTTATGATAAAAAGAATTCATATGTGTTTATGAATCCAACCAAGACATCAGAAGGTAAATATACAGAAGGAAAATATATCTGTATGATTGACCAGTCAGCAATTAAGAGTACCATTAGTTACGATACAGTAATTTCAAAGATCCTAGCTCTACGAAATGATAGTGTTATGACCAATAATATTTACAATCTTAAAGATGAACTTGAAGGAGAATAAGATGAGCGACAAGCTATACACGATCGAGTTAATTGATGCTACTGGACCAAAGACACTGTCACTTAATTTGTTAGATACAGTTAACAAATTAAATACTGAAAAGCGAAATAAGAAGATGGTGTTTATTGATGGTTCTCCAGCATTAGATGACGTTATCACAGAAGAATCGTTAAAGAAATATAAGTCAAGTATACTAGTAGTTAACGAACTTGTAGGAGGATAAGTGGACTTTAAGTCATTTGTGGAACAAAATCCAGCAAAAGAATATTTTGAACAACTATCCCACAATAAGGGATATAAAGTTCATCAAGATAATATTAATACTTCGTTGGGAATTATACCAGTTACCCAACCATATGAAGTAATTAATATAGAACCATTTAATGAGTATCCTGTTATTGCTAGGGTAAAGAATAGTGGACTCATTATGGTTGACTCTTATGCTGGACCACATTTGACTTCGTCTATTATCAGTTGTATGTTAAATGGGACGCTTGATATAGATCAGGCTACGTTCCTATTGTACTACAAACAATTCTATTCGGCGATTAACTACAACTGTATTGAGTCACTATCTACTGCTGTAATAGAGCGTATGTCATCCATTGTATCTCTTATGACCAGGAATCAGACAAGTACATATAAAGAGTATGAAATAGATAGCTTGTACTTAGTACTAGAAGCATTTCAAAAACAAATAGAACTAGAACGATTCTTTGTTGAAGCAAATCAAACAAGGATATTTAATCTGAGGGATCAATGGAGTTAAAATATTTTCCAGGAAATATAGGTCATTCTGCATTTGGGATTGTAACGATTAATGGTCAACCTATTGCAACAAGAGACGCAGAAATACTATTAAATAATCCAGTAATGGACTTCTTAAAAGATAATCCAATGGAAACAGTTTATTATAGTGGACGTTTTACTTCATATACTTTCTCTTCAGATAAGTTTAAAATTGGATTTAAATATAAGAGCCCTAACAGTCCTTCTCAAAAGTTTAAGTGTACTGGATATATAAGAGAAAACGCAATACTTAGAAATATAAAAACTAAAGGTGTAAAACTACAACCAATAAACAAAGCAAGGGGTTGGGTGGTAATTAAGTAGATAGTGTTGCTCCTTTCACGACTCTCACCACCCATATTTATTATGAACTTAAGAAGTGACGAACAAAAGGAACTAAGAGAACATTCAATATTAAAAAATATACAAAGCACACTAGCACGTATTCATAAACCAGACGAGAAAGAATTAATCTTTTGGTTAACAGATAAAACGATGGCTACTGTAACAAACAATACTGCAGATCTAGCTGTGTTAACTAAGCATCTAGCATGGAAATTGCACGCAGATTCTCTTCAATATAAACGAATACTAGAAATGCATGAACTATGTATTGACATAGTTAATTTAATAGATGCATTACAATTTAAATGGAAGGATGAAGATGAACGTACCACTAATGATAATAGCAATAGATCAAGAACTAATAGTATATCGGAACAAAAAGCCAGAGAAAGTTCCGTTCCCTTTTAAACCATTTGTTCTAGTAGAAAAAAGTAAGTTTCCAACCCAACAAGGAAACCTAGAACAATGGACCAAGGTACCCGAAGGAGACGTCAGGGACTATCTAAAGCTTAACTTTGATACAACTAAAGATGTGCAAAATTATGTAGCAGTTAATGAAGCTAATAAGAAGTATATATATTATAATGGATATGTAGAGCAGCTCCTAATTACCCAGCCAGATTTTATAACTAACTATCCAACAACTGAACCTATTGAGGTAATGTTTTGGGATATTGAAACCAAAACTGTAGGTGATGGACGATTTCCAATTGCAGCTAAGCAGCCAATTCTGTGCATAGGATATAGTATATGGGAATACTTTCCAGATGGATCAAAGAAAAAGAAATCACAAAAGGTTATTAATACATATCGAGATACAAAAGAACAAGATATAGCAATTCTAATAGAATTCATAGATGATATTAAGAAATTAGATCCAGATATTATAGCTGGATATAACTGTACTGAATTCGATTTTCCATATCTATTTGAACGATGTAAGATTAAGAAGGTACCAATAAATATTGGTCGCAATGGAAAAGAGCCATCATTTGGACGCAATGGTGATGTGTTTATTAATGGACGAGTACACTATGATATATTTAATAAGGTAAAGAAAGATCAGACTCTATTTGGTATCAAGTCTAAGTCGCTTAAGGATCTAGCCAGACATTATAAATGTAAGTTTGACGACGTAGAACTTAAAGGAGATGTAGAAAATACATTTAGAATTTGGAAAGAAGATAGGGCAAGACTAATTAAGTATCAAGAATCTGATATATACAGAACCGAACACGTTGGTAATGTATATCTACGTAATGATATAACTCTAGCTGAACGAGTAAAGGTTCCGCTAGGACTAACACTTAATAGTTATGCTAGCTTTATTCCTAAGATATTCATGGCCAGGAATATGTGGGAAAGAAAGCAAGTCAATACTGAAAATAACTATAGCAAGTATAATCTAATTGATGGATCCATATGCAAGCTAAAGCCAATAGATGAGAAGTATGAGGGAGCCATTGTAGGATTATATAAAAGAGGATACTTTAATAGGATATGGAAGGTAGACTTTAGTTCACAGTATCCATCCTCTGTATGTACATTTAATCTAGGTCCAGACACTACATCCTTTGTAGAACTAAAACCGTTTACTGGTAAGTTTAGCTTCGATAGAGATGAAAAGTTTAATTGGTACAGGATACCAGATAAGAACTTCAATGTAGATATAGTTATTAAAGTAAGAAACGATGTACAAGGATTCCTTAAGGAAGAAATTAAGGGACTATGGGCTGAAAGAAAGAAGATCAAAGCAGAGATTGCTGCACTACCAAAGGGAGACCCTAGGTTTGAAGCACTAAACTCGCAACAGCTAGCTATTAAGGTTATTCTAAACTCTATATATGGTGTATTTGGTCTCAAGAGTACACTATATGGAGATATGATGAGCGCAGTTATGGTAACTGGAATGTGTCGTTGGACCACTACTATGACCATGAATCATCCAAAGATTAAAAATAACGTTATTGAAACAGATAGTGTTACAGGAGATACTCCAATATATGTATACAATATAGAAACTAATGAAATAGATATAATTCCAATTGAAGACTTACATCAGTCCAATAATAAAAGAAAAAACTATACTGGAAAATATCTAGTACTTACCAGAAATGGTTGGAAAAAGGTAAAGTATACTAAAAAACACAAAGTCAATAAAAATATACATAGAGTTAAAATATCCGACGGATATGTAGATGTGACAGAAGATCATTCTTTATTTAATTCAAATAAAAAAGAAATAACTCCAAAAGAAATAATACCTAAAAAATCAGTTATTGAAACAGTTAAGAAAAATCCTAAATCTAAGGCATGTCTAATATATAGAGCCACATTAAGTGATCCAGATTTCTGTTGGCTAATTGGATTTTTAATAGCAGAGGGTTCGGTATATGAAGGATATACAAAATCTGGAAAAGAAAAAAGACAAGTATCGTTTAATGGAAACTCTTTAAAATTAATGAAAAAAGTAGAAAAATTAGCAAATGAGCATTTTGCTTGGCTTAAATTAAACGGTTTACCAAAGAAACCACATACGTTTAAGTTACACAATACTCTAAAAAGCTCAGCAGTTTATAAAATTCAAGGCGGATATAATAAAGATATATGTAATTTTCTTAAAGAAACATGTTATACTAAAAATAGAAAAGATAAAAAGGTTCCAGCATTTATATTAAATGGAACAGTAGAAATGAAAAAGGCGTTTCTAGATGGAATAATGATCGGTGATGGACATATAGCAATCTATTCAGACAATAGAAAAGTAGAGTCATTAGATTCTAAATTTAAATCACTATCTGCAGGAATAAGATACTTATGGAATAGTCTTGGATATGAAACAACCTGTAATATTAGAAAAGATAAATTAAATATAACTACATACAAGAAACAATTTAGTTATAATAATGGTACACTTAAGAAAATAAATAGGAATATAGTAACAAAAAATGATATTATATCTAATAATAAAGAACTAGACGTATATGATATCTCAACAGAGGATGGAACATTTGTTACTGCACTAGGAAACATAGTGCTACATAATACTGACGGACTTATCATAGATAAAAACATAGATGAGAATGAAATAAATAAATATCTAGATAAGATAATATTAGATACATTTAATATAAAAGAAAACTTTCTTCGTTTAGAAAAAGAGAGTAAGTATCAAGATGCTTTCTTTTGTAAGATGAAAACGTATGTAGTACGAAAGGGCGAAGGATATGAAATTCATGGCTCAGCACTTAAATCATCTCGTCTACCTCCCATTGTGGATAGAGCAATTCGTCTTGCCATTGACCATATATTTAATAGCAAACCTCTAGAAGAAGTAATACACGAAGCGCACAGCTTTGTGGGATCTAAACTAGAAGATTTTATCTATAGAGTTAAGTTATCCAAGGACAAGGCTCTATATAAAGATGATAAACAATTAGCTCTCTTCTTATCTAAGCAGGAAGAAAAACTCACTGGACAAATCTGTGAAGAAGGTATGCAGTTTCAGTATGTAGTTACTAATAAACAACTACCTGATCCTGAATTTGCAATGTTCTATGACAAAAAGACTAGGTGTTCAAACTATACCCACATTGGATTTGTTAAATCGGTAGATGAAATAGATAAGAAATACTATATAGAAATGATAGATAAAGCATTACTTCGTTTCAACCTTAAACCAGTTGAACAATTGAATTTATTTAATAAAGATGATTTTGAACCGACACCATATCCGGAGGTATAATATATGTACAGATGTAAGTCGTGTGGATCTATGCCAAAGAATAAGAAAATAATTAGATCTGGAGTTAATAAACTATTTATTACACCACGCTGGTCTGACGAAGAAATAGTTGCTGGATCAAGACTTTGTGATTTTTGTGGATTTGAAGGTAGAGTAAGAGTAGAACGAGAAGAAGTAACATTTGATGTTACTAATATTCAGCTAAAGAACTTGGAAATTAAATGGAGACACAACCAAGATATATTAGATGCGTATCTAAAAGGAAGAGATTATAAGAAGCGTAAGATTACCGGCCTACCTGGTGATTACAATAAGCTTGTTAATACTGAAGCTTTAGATAATCTAGTAAAATTAAGTAACGCTTTAAAAGTTGCAACTCCAGAACAATTAAAAGCGTATGTTATCTTTGAATCCTTTAGCTGCAGCAGTTCTCGTAATTTAGCAAAGATAAATAATGACTTCTATGCCTTTGTTGGCAGTGAAGAGTTAGTTTACTTGCTATCTGGTGATGTATTGAATATCGATACTGGTGAGCTGCGAGAAACGGTTTCGTTTACACCAAATAATAGAAATGGCGTTCAAGAATTAGTAATGTCAGATCTAAGGAATGCAGAACTATTACCGCCAGAACCAGATGAGGTGTTCGAATAATGTACTTATGTTATCATTGTAAGTCACTACAACCTATTAGACCACCAATCAGAAGCACTCTAATTGCAGAGCAAAAGGGACTAATAGATATCTCTGGCTGTTGTATATTCTGTGGTACAGAACAACAGTTTAAAAATCAAAAAAACGAACCAATGCAATTTAGTAATGCTGAGATTGCAAAAGATATTGAATGGAAAAATAACAAAGATATACTAGCAAAGATTAAACGCGATATATCAACGTCTAGGAATTTATGGTATACCTTAGAAGGATTTGCTTATTCAGAGTCTCTACTCTTACTAAGACACGCACTATTACAAAAAGATGGAATAAAAGTTAATAGAATACTAGAACAATATAATAAATTAACTACTAGAGCTGGAGAGTATTTAATTTCAGCATATGTAACACAACTACCAAAATCACTATTAGTTATGTTTGATAAGAGAACTTATGGATACGTTCCAACATACCAAGCATTACGTGCCACACTAAATAATAACATAAGAGCAACACCAGGCGTAGGCGGAAAGAATAGATGGCAATATAATTTAAATTTTAATTCAGATATTGATGTGTTAATAGAGGAATTATCTAATAATTAAATAGTATAGGATATATAAATATATGTTAAAATATGGAAACAAGAAATTAGGAGATGACACTGCTATATTTAATATGGGTACAGCAAAAGATTGTCCATCAAAACAACTAGGACTTTGTCAAACGTGTATTCAAGGAATTAAATGCTATGCGCTTAAAGCTGAACAACAATATCCGGGGACGGTTCCAAATGCTAGACGAACTCAACTACATTACTGGAATCAAACACCAGCAGATAAAATACTTTCGGACTTTGCTGCAAAAATTGAAAGAAGACGAAAGCCGACCAGATATTTTAGATTTAACGAGGCAGGCGATTTCTATACTCAGGAAGACGTCACAAAGCTTTCATATATTGCAGAAGGTCTTAGTACAATTGACGTCGTTACTTATGGCTACACAGCACGAAGCGACTTGGATTTCACGGATGCAAAGTTCCTTGTCAAAGGATCTAACAACGACAAGGGAAACAATGGGCGATGCATTATTGTTCTATCAGAGACTGAAATTCCAGAAGGATACATTAAGTGTCCAGGAGACTGTAGAAAATGCAACATGTGCAAAGTAAATACCAAGCTAAATATTGCATTTATTAAACACTAGGAATAAAAATGAAACTACGAACAAGACTAGTAGCTAATAGTAGTTCGGCTACTTATATAGTATCTATAGAAACAACTCCAGACAAGTATCTAGAGCTACTTTATTCAGCTTTAGAATATCCATATTATTTTAAAGCTCAATTAATAGAAAATCTAGAAAAAAGATTAATAGATCAAAAGAAGTATTTAAAACATTCAGAGTCTGGTAAAATAGATATTCTTGTTGAGGCATATAAAACTAATATTAATGAACTAGAATCTGATATAGCTGCATTACTTAGTATGGATGATACTTACGCTAGTCCAGAAAAAAAAGAACTACTAGCAGAGTACACCGAAATACTGTTTAGAAATCAAGGAGCTACTATAGATGTACATAATGATGGGATTACAATTAAGGGATACACATCTATGCATAACTCGTACGACGATATGCCACAGATATTAAAAGAGCTTGTAATATTTATGAACTTTGAGATGCCTAATATTAAGATAACTTGTGAGAAGGAGGAGGACTAATGGCACGTAAAATTCCAAAGTATAAGTCTTATGTCTATTGGTCTTGGAAAAATCCTGTGGGATCACTAAGACGCATATGGCAAAATCTAACTAGAGGTTGGAACGATTCAGACTGCTGGAGCTTGGATCGAACTATTACACTATTTACTCTACCAAGACTCATTAGGCTAAAGGAAATACAACACGGTATTCCAATGTTAGATATAGATAACAATGGAGTTGAAATACCAAAAGACTCACCAATTTACGATTTTGGTCCTCCAGATTCAGATAAGGAAGATACAAGATTTAAGGCTCAGTGTGATGAGTGGGCTCTAATAATGGACAGAATGATACGTGCATTTACACTACTAGTTCTAGGTGACGAAGCATATCAATGCCCAGAGATAGACATGTGGACTACGCCAGCCGAGGATGGTAAGAGCTCTTATATACACACTAAACCAAAAGATCAAGCAGCATATGATGAGTACAAAGAGTTTATGAAGAAAGCACAAGAAGAAATCAAGCTAGGTTTAAAGTTGTTTGCACACTACTACCAAGGACTATGGGATTGAACTTAAGATTAGATAAGTCAAAGATAGTTGACCCTAAACCAGTATACGAATCTGAACCACTTGATATGAAAACAGTAAAAGGTATCATAAAATTATACGTTAATGATAAAATCATAGGTAGTGTGGCAGCATACGAACTATCAAAAAGAACGCAGGATATAATCTATGAAAATTCGAACAAGACTAGTAGCTAACAGCTCGTCATCATCTTTTATATGTGACTATCATAGTTATGAAACAGTAGCAGCTCTAGCCATAGCTATGCTATCTGTTCGGGACGAAGATGATAGTAATAAAGACTCTAATAAAATAATTAAAGAATATAGAGAAAAGCTGAGTTCTACTAAGCTAGATCTAAATACTAATGTAATGTTCTCTTCGTGCAACTATGATACTTATATATTATATTTGCCAAAGAGTAAAATATATTGTGTAGATACATGTAACAATGTATCTTGGGATAATATCATTACAACGCGCTTTGATAGTTTAACTGAATTAAATGAAATAGCAGGGAAAGAAGTACAACACGACTTTGAGGGATTTAATCCTGGACTGCAGCATTTAGGTAGTTTCTGGCACTTAGATCTTGATCTATTAATTACTTATCCAAAAAGAGTACTTGATTTTAGTGGGTATTGCAAAGAGCATTTTTCTGATCTAGCATACATTAATAACTCTACTACACTACAATGTCCACACTGTTATTTTAGGGATGTTAAATTAAATTATTCTACGATAATTAGGGACGCACAAATACAAAAAGAACTAGAATTATTTAAATCAAAAAGGATATTTAACCTAAGATCTTGACTTTTCATTAGAGTTTAGGTATATTGTATAGTACAGGAGGACTATACGATGAAAAATGCCCTAAACTATTTACGTCTAGTCAGTTATGGAGCAGTCATAGTTAAGACAGCATTAGTTTTAATTATGGAACTAGATAAGCTATCCAGAAATGGAAAGTATAAGCAAAACTATAGGATGAAATTTCAAACAATGAATATTAAAATACCAATTGAGGAATCATGTTAACTCTTAAGGATGCCCACAATATTTTCATAGACTTTGATATAATAAAAGCTAGTAATATCCATACTTTAAAGGGCGAGTTAGTACGCCTTATTGATGCTGGTAAGTTTATATACCTATGGAGTAAATCTGTACACCCAGCATTGATTAAGCAATGGTGTTCTGAAAAAGAATTACTAGATTATATTTGGGGATATGAAGCAAAAGATTCATTTGTCTATTCGAAGGTAGATTTTGTAATAGATCCAGATCAAAAAGTGATAGATCGATTTAATCATGCAGGAATTCCAGGAAATGTACTAGGAGAAATAAAATGAGCGAGGGCTTTAAAAAATTAAAGAAGAACTTAGATACCTACGTTAAGAAGTACCCACTTCCTTCGCGAATAGATAATATTAAAAAGTTTAAAGAGCTAAAGAAGCTAAGAAAGAAGTCTTCGAATACAAAAGAATACCTAGCTATCAGAAATAATCTTATACTATCTAATGGTGGCTTTGGAATGAAGTATGCTATTAGATATTGCCAGATTATTAACGATGCGTCTATCATAGAAGATATATTTCAGCAAGCGCAGATAGGTATCATTGAAGCAGTAGACAGATTTAATCCATACCGAGGAGTAAACTTTACTACTTTCGCCTTCCACTATGTTAGAAAATGTATCATTGATTTTATTAAAAATAATAAGACTGTTCCAGCACCGAGAGACATGGCTAGAAATATACGTAACGTATCAGTAGTACACGATGAGTTATTTACAAAGTCTGGTGGAAAGAAACCAACCTCAAAGGAAATAAAGATAAGACTTAAGCAAACTAAAGATATAGATATAAAGGAAAATACAATAGAGGATATATTACAACTAATAGATCTTAATTCTGCTGCATCAGAAGATTCCTTTATAACTAACTCGATTGATAATCTATTCGAGGATGATAATAAATCAGAGTTCCTTTTGTTTAAGTCTATTGTAATGCAAGACTTAATGGCCATACAAGATAAAGAACTATTAGAAATAATTAAATTACGATTTGGTATAGAGTACGAGAGGCCATTTTCACTACAAGAAATTGCAGTCATTAAACAACTAGACGCAAATACAATTGAAAAGATAAAAGAGCAAACAAGACTACTTCTTAATAAGGTATCTAATGAATAAAACAACTAAAACTACTAAAGAACACAAGATAAAAATACCCAAGCGTACTGAAGAACAACTATCTGAAAAAGATAAGAATACAGTACTAAAAGAGTGTGTTAAAAACTTTGTAGACTCTATCGGAGTAGATGAAGTTCCTACGGTTATTTATTATATAGATAAAGGAGTTAATAAAGAAGTAAGATTCATGTCTGACCTTAGAATTCTAGACTCAGTAGATAGAATAACGTTCAAGGTCACAGAAGATAGGATATTTACCATGCATTCGCGTGAATTAATATATGATCCAATTAACAAACGACTAGTCGGAGGATTAGGAGACATAGAAGATCATATGAAGTCTAATGATACTAATGAGGAATTAACATTTTGAACCCTAATATATCAATTCAAAGGACACTTAGACACGAAGATAGTAAGTTAGCTGGAATAGTTACAAAAGATACTGGTGGAGTAACTAGATGGGGTATCGCACAGAACTCAAATCCTGGCGTAGATATAGTTAATCTAACACTAGACGATGCATGTAAGATATATAAGAAAAAGTACTGGGACGTCCTAAAGATAGATGGTATAAATTGTCAGACTCTAGCAGATTCTATCTATGATTGGGGTGTAAACGCTGGGCCAGTAACTGCACTCAAATATTTCTTTAAATGTCTTAATACACTTCTAATTGGAAATACTAATAATAAGATTAATTTTACATCATTTGGACCAATAGTTAATGATGCAATTAATAGTTTAAATACAATACAACTTAAACAACTTCAAAACGATTATGTTCAAGAGCGAATCAATTTCTATACAAGACTTGCTCGACGAGATAAGTACAAGATGTATCTTAAAGGTTGGACTAGAAGGGCGAAATCATACCAAGTATGACATACGAAGAAGTAATTAAACACGTAGCTGCAGAAAATCAAACTATTCCTGCAAGAGACAAGAGACACCAAGAGGTAGAGATTCGTCACCTAGACGGATCATATTTTAAGATACGAAACGCAATTAAACGAGTTATAGAGCAATGGACAATAGTATATAGTGAGCATCATAGGCCACTAGTATTTTTTACAGAAGACTTAGAACAACCTACACTATACACGGATGACGGTAAATGACAAAACAAGACGCTAGACACTTAGAGATACTATTAAAAGATACAGGATTTGAAATACGATACTGTGCACAACTAGCAACCGGAATAATGGATATAACTACTTATGATACCTTTGAAGAATGTCTTACAACACCAAATCAACACAACATTTCTATTGACCGAGTAATACCATTAATTTATCTTAAAGACGAAGAAGCACCAGAAGAATTAAAACCAGCAATTTAGTAAGTTAAATAAGTGTATGTTACTTTGTTCAAATTGTCATAGAGAAATACACAATACTGATAATACTACAGTAAACACGACAGATACTATTAAAGTACCAACATATAAAGATGATATCATTAGAATATAATTGGCTCGTAGTTCAGTTGGCAGAACCTCTGATTGTTAATCAGAAAGTCGCTGGTCCGACCCCAGCCGAGCCAGATTTACTACATGAAAGCGGGGGCCATAGGAACAAGTGGATGCATACCTAAGTTCAGTCTGGAGAGTGGACTGCCGCAGAGATTCTCCATGTAGTACAAGGGGTCCCCCGAAAAAGGGACCCTTTCTTTTTTAGATGCTTAGTACGGGCTTATTTAAACGTAATAGAACGTGTAACCGTCTTTGGAGTCGTACGAGGAACCTCAATTTCTAGCAGACCATTAGCATAGGTAGCCTTAATAGCATCAATATTATATAAAGAATTTACTACATACTTTTCACTTAATACTCTATCACTTCTATCTTTGTACTTGATAATAAGGTCTCGTCCAACAATATCTATGCTTAGGTCTTCTGGCTTAACGCCAGGAAGAGTTAAGTTTAGACTTAGACTTCCATTTTCTTTATTAAGAGTGAACACCGAAGAATTAAATAACAGATCATCAAGATCTCTAAACGCGCTAACAAATGAATTAGATAAAAACATAATACCTCCTATTGATTAGTCATATGACTACGTGTTCAGACACCTTATCTGAACGATAAACTACTATGCAAATCATATGCCAATGTTAGAAATAAGGTTTTTGATAAAATTAAGAAGGACGTTACTAGCGGGTTGTTCTATTTTAGAACGAAGAACTGTTTCTTGTTGTAAGAAATTAAGTATGTTTTCTAACTCTTTATTAAATACAACATCACTAAGTAGAAGAATAGTTTGAGTACGTTTAAATGAGCGGCGCATTAGAAGCAAATCAAGGATCATACATCCATACTTGGACATACCCTTGTTACTACATTCCATCACAAAATGCGTTCTGTGGGGGTATTTAGCTGCGGTATCCTCTATTAGCTGTAGGAGTCTAACCTTGTCCTGATTGGTCATCTGGGGCCTTTGGAGCAGGTCTATGGTAAGCGCAGGACTCAATAGCTAACTTGATACCGATTCTATGCAACGATATGAAGTGAGATATAGGATTACAAATATTTACTATCATACATCCTACACACTTTTGAGGAATAGGAACCTCTCCAGGATTAGTTTCATCTTCTGGAAATAATTCCTCAAACAAATTTTGTGAATTTACCGGATTTGGCATCGATTTGTCCTGTAATTACATGGTACTTTAATAGAGTTGATTGATCCAACCAACCATTATGTTTAACTAGTTTTTCCGCTTCTACCATTGGAAGATCCAATTTGATAGCAACCCAATCAATATATATCTTATGCATCTTTCGATCTTCTTTAATCTCTTTCATCTTTTGATCATAAGGTATAGCACCAACACCATCTACCACTTCTAAATGTTCATGAACTAAGAATCTACATCTTGGAAATGTTATTCTATTTGAACCCAATAGAAACAAAAAGAACCCAGCACTAGCAACAACACCAACTCCAATAGTTCTAATGGTAAACTTGTAGATGTTTTGCATGTAGGTAATATAATCCATCAGAGCAAAACAAGTTAGTAAACTACCACCACCAGTATTAATAAAAATATCTAGGTGCGTTATCTTAGATACTGGTATACCGTCTTCTGGCTTAGAGGAAAAGGTCTCGAATACATATTCGAAGGTATTATCTTCTATCTCGCCGAAGATTTTAAGCGTTTTTACTTTCTGTCTTGCGGCCATTTTTATTCTTCTCCATGTGCTTGATTATACTTTTGTATATAAAGCAGTTAGCTGCTTTTTCACATACGTTTTTATCTACACACCTGGGCCATCCCGCTTTATCCATTAACTTAGCACATACTAAAGAATTAATCTTTTGATTTAGAATTGGACAAAAGATTTTACCCTTTAGTTTAATTCTGACTGGCCCTGTGGAAGAATTAATGACCTTAGAATCATATGCAATTTCTAAGTGTTTGTCATATATACTAGTAATTAGTTCCGAGTTCATACTATACTTGTCCTATTTTAAAGTTTTACAATACACAAGATAACTAATTTATAATTAGTATCGTCAATTTAAACTAGCTTTAATATCGTATCCGCCGATTTACTCCAACTAAAATTAGTATGGTAGAATTTAGCAAGCGCTTCATTAGGTCTAAGATATTGATTTTGTTGCTCATACGTAGTAGCTAGCATATCACAAAAGATATCGAAGTCGAATAGGTCCCAAACCCCTGCCGTACCCTTAAACCATACGCCATCATCAGCTACTTCTTGAGAAGATACAGGGATAATTAGATCATCTGTAATACCATTTCTATTGTATTCGGAGTGACCTAAGCAATCACTATTAATAGTAGGGATCCCACACGCAAGCATTTCGATGCATACAAGATCCCACCCCTCCCCTTTAGAAACTTGTAGACCAATATTAGCAGACGCATAAAGCGATCTAACTAATCTAGTAGTTGATACTGGAGCAGTAAAATATATGTCGCACATTCCATTAGAAAATAAATGATACTTACCATTAAATCCTTTATAGTTAAAGCCGACTTTAACAGGATCAACAGCAGTCCAATTACTTAGATAAGAATAATCTTTAGCGTTAGCAGCAAATGGATTATAAGTATGACAAATTAAAGCGCACTCTTTGTATTGCATAGCAGCTATAAAATTAGCAATAATATAGTCTGTATTCTTCCTATTCTCACATTTACCAGCCGTAATATAAGTAAACTTCTTAGTATTAATATACTTTTCAGTAGGTAGAGTATTAAAAAACTCTTCGTCTACTCCCTCATTTACTACTTCTATCTTACTCTCAGTAACTCCATTATCAATAAGAAGCGCTTTATGCGCCTTTGTAGTTGTCATAACTATGTCGCAAGCCTTATTAAGATATAGCTTGGATCTCTCGTGAATTAGGCTAGTTTCAAATACAGAGAATGTACATCTTGGCTTACCTTGATACTGATTAGACATTGTGTCATGAAATATATACAATGAAGGATTAGAACCATCAAATAGATTTGTATTCTTAACTGCAGTATTAATGTAAGAAATATATTCGTTACCATCTGGAATTGCTGGCTGCCCAATAGGACAAAGAACAACATCTTTATCTTTCTTAATAAGAGATTTAATTATATTTGTAGCGTGAATACCATATCCAAGCGTATTAATAGGAGCGTATATATTAATCATTTTAGACCAGCCTTTGACAGACAAATTTTAACATAGTGATGTAATTTATTTTCTATTTTATTAACCCATTTATAATCTGAACTATATGAGTCTAATTTAACATTAACAGCATCTATAGGATAGAGTAAAAAACAAACGTTAATTGAATGAACTGGTATATCATGCGGACCGTCATTAAAAAGTGTTTCTTGTGTATGTATAATAGGACCAACATTACATAGTATACCTGTTTCTTCAAGAGCTTTTCTATGTGCACAAGTTATTAATAGTTCGTCTTTTTGTACTCGTCCACCCGGAATCCAATATTGATCTTTAGCTGGCGGAGTATTACGTTTAACTAATAAAATACACCCATTATATACTATACATACATCTACGCAAGCAATAGGTATATTTTTTAAAATATCTTTATATAGTTTTTCTGGTATCATATATGATTATTAATTATTTTAATTAGTTCAGTAACTCTATTATCATATGTGTGTTTAGTTATCACTTTATTATACCCATTAGATGAAATAATACTTAATTCAATTGGATCTATGTATGTAATCAAATAATTAGACATGCTTTTTCCCCTCTATCAATAAATCTACGTATCTCATAGCAGATTTTTCTAAAGTGTGATACTCGGTTATATACTGACGAGGGTT
>Ga0172365_10000742_pt1 | contig 22623 bp, 18 predicted proteins | sample LakKivSesite48cm_FD_114535 | JGI IMG/M metagenome (GOLD analysis project Ga0172365, IMG submission 114535) | Sediment microbial communities from Lake Kivu, Rwanda - Sediment site 48cm | ecosystem: Environmental > Aquatic > Freshwater > Lake > Sediment | place: Rwanda: Western Province, Lake... | reverse complement strand
GGTATGGGTACCGTGGACGATGCCGCTTGCCCGCACCTCCGGGTCCAGGCGTTGGTCGAACAACTCCCAGCAGCGCCAATACACGGTACCGCGATAGCCTCGTTGGGCCAGGTCAATCGCATAGCGTCCGGGCCCGCTGCCCGCGTCGAGGACAGGCCCTGTACCGGGCAGGTGGCAGTCCAGGCAGTGGCGCGTGATCAGGTATTCGATGCGCGTGAGTGGTAACGCCCGCATCTACACCTTTGTCAATGGCCTCTGAGAAAAGCATCAAGTGATAGCCATCCGCTGCGAATGCTGGGTTGCCGTGGTATGCCTTGGTGACAGTGATGGTGCCCTCACCGCCGTAGTCGGTGGTGTTGCTGTACCACAGCACCCCATCAAGAGTAGCCGTATTACCGTCCGTAACGGTGATGCCCGCCGTGTGGCTTACCAGTATGGTGTTAGTCAGGGTAACGTCACTGGCGGTACCGGCAACGTGGACCCCGCTACCGTCGTGGCCACTGTTTCTGGTGATGGTGTTATGGAGGAAACGAAAGGAGGAGGATTCTATGGCAACAGCGCAAAACTAATATCTCTATCGGCAAGTCTATCTGCCCTTGCTGGCCTGCCACGAGCGACAATATGTGGCCTGTCTGACCCAGGCCGCACGACAGCACGGTGGCTTGATCATTGGCCTCGACGGACTGGCCCCCGAAGGTGGCGAACCACAATTGTGGTCTATCCGTGAACTCCTGACCGGCCTGGCCCTGTGCGCGGATGGTTGAGTCGTTTCGACCAAGCCACCTTCGAGGCTTTCCTGGAGCCCCTGTCTGAGTTGGTCTGGCCGATTCTGGCTGTGCTGAGCGACAAGCAGAAGGACCTGCCTGAAGCTGTCGCCGCTGTCTTGCCTGGGGCGCGCCATCACTGGCGTCGCCAAGGCGTCGTTGCTCTGAGCCAAGAGTTGCTCGCCCATCGCTATGATCCCCGTCTGGCTGGCTTGTGTGCTGGCCTGCAGGCTGCCCTGGCTCCCTTCGCGCCTGAGTACCACGAACTGCGGCAAGGTGAAACCTGGCTGCACGACATCGCCTGGCTCTTGGAGCCTGCTGACGCCTCCCACGCCCCTGGTGAGCAGGTGGCCCGACAACTCCGCGCCTACCTGGACAACCTGTTGGCCCTACCACATCTCTCGCCGCGTCTGGATGTTTTCCGCCACCACCTCGATAAGGTCAGCACCAGCTATTGGCCCGGCCTGTCCCATTGCTACGATATCGAAGCCCTGCCGCGCACCAACAACGATCTCGAAAGTCACTTCCGTGACACTCAGCGGCGCTTGCTCCGCACCACCGACCAGAAGGGACAAACGCGCCGCGCTGTGCAGCGCACTGGTGCTTGGGAGCTGTTACCCAGACCGCCCACTGAGGCCAGATGTTTGGCCGCCCTACGCGAGGTCCCGACCGATCAGTTGGCAGAAGAACAAGACCGTCTGCGCAAGCACCAGGAACGATTCCGTCTACACACTCGATCTATCCGACGAGTCAACGCCCAATTTGCCAGGCTCCGTGAACAGTGGCTCGCTCTCGCGGCCACCTCAACGGGGTGACTTTTGCGGTGTTGCCATTCGTGACCCGGTGGCACTTTGCCAGCCAACATCACCGTCCGCAGCATCTCGCCCGTGCGGGGTGACAAGGCGATCAGGCGCGTGGGCTGGGTTGAGCTTTCCCAATGCGAGAATATCTCCTCGCCACTGGGTGTGAAGTAGGGCTGGAAATTCGTGCCAGCAGGACAACGCAATGGGATCGTCTCGCCTGTAGACAGATTGTGGAGGTAGAGTTGTTGGACAGCCGAGTTGAAGGTGCAGAAAAGAATGTGGTTGCCATCCGCCGACCAGTCAAACCCACGCACGGCGCCGCTGACGCCTTGGAACGTCAAACTGGTCCGCTCGCTGGTGCGCGGATTCCAGATCAAGAGAGTTTCGATGCCAGTGATGGTCGTGGTCGCCAGAAGACGCGGGTCGCCAGGCACGGGCGATGGAACCATCATTTCCAGGCTATTCTCTTCGCCATCCCATAGTTCTGACAACCTATCGCCAGTAGAAGTGTCAAACGGGCGTATCGGTAATTGGCTGCAGTCCATTCGATGCGATGTCCCACGCATACCATTGCAGCGTGCCATTCCGGTTGTCAGCCAGAATCCCTTTGGTCGGAAGCGAGGGCGCAATTTGCGAGGCGAATATGGCAGGCGCGCGGTACCGTTGCTTCCATGGCGCGCTATCTTCAAGGCGCAATTCCTTAAGCATTCTGTCCTCCTGTTTGAATAGATGCGGGGCGAGCACTGCGCTGCTCAACTCCCTTTCTATCGTGGGGCTCGTTGATTGGCATGACCCCTTTTTGTATCAGTGGTTCATATTCACTATATTGGGCTCGGGGATTTTGGCCTCAACCGACTGCCTCCAATCGGCGAGCATGGCCTTCATCCTTTCCACTAATCGCGGTTCCGTTCCAGTGAGATCGTACTTCTCGCTGACGTCTTCCCTGAGGTTGTAAAGCTCCACATGCCTGTCTTCAAAAAACTCGATCAGCAACAAGTCTCCCATTCTTATCGAGGATCCTGGTGTGCCACCCTGGTTGCCGTAGTGAGGATAGTGCCAAAAGATGGCTTCACGGTCCAGGCTGCCACTGGCCTGTAGTAAGGGCAGTAGACTCACGCCGTCACAGCACTGTGCGGTATCGAGCCCAGCCATTTCCAGGAACGTGGGATAGAAATCGGGACTGGTCACCGGCACTGAGCACGTGCTGCCCGGCTCGACTACGCCCGGCCAGCGGACGATCAACGGTTCCCGCGTGCCACCCTCGTACATCCAGCCCTTGCCCTCGCTCAGCGGTGCGTTGCTGGTTGGGGATCCCTCGGCTGTGGCCAGCCCACCGTTGTCGGAGGTAAAAACGACCACTGTATTCTTCTCTTGACCGGTCCGCTCGAGCGCGTCCAGCAAGCGGCCGACGTTCTCATCCAGGCTATAGATCATTGCAGCATAGACCGGGTCTGATTGTATGAGACGGCGCACGATGCGTTTGTCCTTTTTGTGCTCGACCGGGAAAAAGTCACCCTCTTTGAAGGGGTCGAGCTGGTCTAGCCCTATCGCTTTCGCCTTCGCTGCAAACCTCGCAATGTGCTCCTGTTTGGCCTGGATCGGGGTATGCACAGCATAGTGCCACAAGTTCAGGAAGAAAGGCGAGCCATTGTTATTCTCGATCAGCCGGATGGCCTCGTCAGTCAGACGATCCGTCAGATACTCTCCTTCGGAGCCATTCTCCAGCCCAGGAATGTCATAAGGGCTGAAATATCCATTAAGAGGACAACCCCAGTGGCAGCCACCGACATTGACATCAAAGCCATGATTCTCGGGCAGGTATGGCTCGCCTCCCAGGTGCCACTTGCCTACGTGCCAGGTGTTGTAGCCGCCTTCCTTCAAAGCAACAGCCAGGCTCTTTTCCTCGAACGGCAAATGATCGGTGTAGGGGGCGTCTATCAACCTGCCTCTGCACGGGTGGAGTCCGAATCCCCAGTCGATCCAGTCGGTCACGCCGACGGTGGCAGGATATTTGCCTGTGAGGATACTGGCCCGTGTCGGTGAGCAGACAGGGGAAGCAGCATAGGCGTCTGTAAAAGACATGCCCTCGGAGGCAAGCCGATCCAGGTTAGGTGTCTCGTAGAAATTGCTTCCATAGCACCCCAGATCTCGCCAGCCGAGGTCATCTATCAGGATAAAGAGCAGGTTGGGCTTCATCGTCTACCTCTCGTTCTTTTTATTTGTCGCAGATTCGTTGACCCAAGACCCGTGGCAGTGTTTGAATTTGCGGCCACTGCCACAGGGGCAGGGGTCGTTGCGCCTGGCCCGGGCGAAGCGCTGTTGCAATGCCGCCTCCTCCCTTGCCAGGTGGGCCACAATGTTCGCAGGCGACCGCTTTGCCTGCAGTTCCTGCGCCATTACCTGCATTGGCCGATCAATGTGGCTGAAGAATGCTCGGTATCCTGCACACAAACAGTTCAGCCCTGGCTCGCCGTCAGGAACAGTGAAGACACGGTCCTTGGGACAACCGCCGTTGCATACGAAACGCACCTTGCACTCATAACAGGTTCTCGGCAGCGTTTCTCGCTTGGCCAACCCAAATCGGCGTTGCTGTTCCGACCCCACCATGTCAATAAGTGAGACCTCACGGATGTTACCCACTCTGTATCGAGGCTCTACAAAGTGGTCGCACGAGTACAGGTCACCGTTGTGCTCCAGGGCCAACGCTGTGCCGCACGTCTCCTCGAACACACATAGTCCAGGCCGCTGGCCCACCCAAGCGGCTAACGCCGTGTCAAAAATCTGCACAAAGACTTGGCCGACGTCTCGCCGCACCCACTCGTCAAAGACGCCGATGAGAAATCGCCCGTACTGCTGGCCTGTCACCGAGCGTTCGGTGACTCGATCGCCATCCTGGCGTTGTACGATGGGGATAAACTGGATGAACTGTGCCCCCACCTCATCTCGCAAGAAGCGATAGACCTCGAGTGGGTGGTCGCCGTTGGCCGCGTGGACAGCGCACAGGACGTTGAACTCAACACCATACTGTTTTAGCAGCGCAGCCCCCTCCACCGTACGGTCAAAGGTGGGTTCGCCTCCTTTGCCAACGCGGTAAACGTCGTGCATCTCGCGTGGCCCATCCAAACTGAGGCCGATCAAAAAGCCGTGCTCGCGGAAAAAGCGGCACCACTCATCGTCCAGCAGCGTGCCGTTCGTCTGTAGTGTGTTGAGGATGCGCGTCCCCGGCTTGCGGTATCTTTCTTCTAGTTTCACTGCCCGCTCGAAAAAGCCCACTCCCATAAGAAGCGGCTCCCCACCTTGCCAGCCGAAAGTTACCTCGGGGACACGGTGGGCCTCGATGTACTGACGGGTGAATGTCTCCAGTACCTCGTCGGTCATGCGAAAATGACTATCGTGGTAGAGTCGTTGTTTGGGCAGATAATAGCAATATGTGCAAGCCAGGTTGCAGATAGGCCCTCTAGGTTTGAGCATGACGTGGAAAGCGGGAGGGGCAGCATCATGGACATTGGCAGGCTGTCTTTTCATAATGCAGCGGGTATCCAATCCAAAGCATAAGGAGGCATCCATGTGTAGAGTAACCTTTCACTTCCTGCCAGTGAATAGCCCATACCCCATCTGTTGTATCACGTCCAGCGGTGTACCGAACATCTCCCTGATGGACCGCCTGGTGGCTGGACTCTTGAGAAACAAGGCGAACAACCGGCCAAAACCTCTCAGCGCCCACTTCTAGCCAACCCATTGCATGCGATCTCTGATCTCCGCGCGGGGGTCAAGTGAGTGGATTCTCACCACCCGGTCCTGCAACCCGGACTCCTCCCACAACGCCTGCCAGACCTCAACGGTCGGGATCTCGGCACCTACAAACGAACGCGCCCGTGCCACCAGTTCGGGAGCGGGCTCCTGGGTCCAGAACGTCTCATTCAGCCCCACGTACCCCCCAGGCTTTGTCACTCGCACGCACTCTCGAATCGCCTGCTGTTTGTCCTCCACGAATACGATCACAGATTCGCAGATGACGACGTCAAAGCGATCCGCTTCAAAGGGGAGTGCGAGCACATTGGCGGTCCGGAACTCGACCTTACGACGAGGATTCATACGGCTCGCAGCCGCCGCATAATCCTAATCTGCCTTCGCCCCCGCACAGATTCCTTCGACAGGCTCAGGATAGGCTCAGGTAGCCCTCAGAAGGGAGTCTCGGAGCCGACATAGCACTGCAATCCAGCGGTCTCAAAGATGCGCTGGTAGGACCACCAGACAGGCCTTGACACAGTCCATAGTGTGGCGCCTCCGCACCTATCCGAGATTATAGCACAGCGCTGGAGCCTGGGCAACCGGCACTGGCAGATGGCAGATTGTGCACCAAATGTATGGCCAGTGACGTGCCAGGTCAGATGGAGCAAAGTGGACACCACGCTGGAACCGATCCCTGGCAAGAGCAACCTCCACGTGTACTTTTCCCAGGAGCAGGTCGAGGAACACGGCAACGAGGATACTGTGCGTCAGGTGAACGAACACGACCCTGCGCAGGAATTCGTCGTCCTGCAAGTCCGGCGACCGCACCAGCACCTGCCGGGTGCGCCACCTTCAGCCAGGGCCTCAAGAGGACACGGCAGACGAAGTGACGCCGGGCCACATCCTCACCCACCGCTTCACCAGGGTGGTAGAGCTCGACCGGCAGCAGTGGCAACACCTGAACGAACTGGTGGCCGAGGCCACTGCCTACCTGGAACAGATCCCCGCTGACCAGAGAAGATGCCATCGCCACGATGGAGCATCGCTGGAAGACGGACGGTGGCGCGTCGCCGCCGCCGTTCACGGGTGAGGCCCTGGAGTTCATCTACTGTGAAACGGGGCCGATAGGCTATGATCTCAGGTGCCCGGCACTTCCGAAGTGCCGGGCACCTTCCCGCACTACACATTCCGCAGCACCAGCGGCAGGTAGATGCGGCACTGGGCCAGTGCCCCACCGCCCCAGAAGCCGCCGCCGAGGACGTAGCCCCCGCCGCTCAGCAATCCTGCGTCCGGCTGGCCGATAGTGCCGCCCAGCGTGTAGTCCCCACCGGCGCTGAAGGTGGTGCCCCCGCCATCCACTGTGTTCCAGCCCAGGTCGTAGCCGCCGCCAGATTGAGCCAGGGCGACGGAGGCCAGCAGGAGAAAGCGGCCAGGGCCAGGACAATCGCTGCGCGTTTCATTGCCCACCTCCCTTCGGCAGGCTCAGGGCAGGCTGCTTCGACAGGCTCGGGGCACCGCCCCGCCTGGTCACCCAGACCAGACCCATGCTGGCGACGAGGAGGCCGACGCCCGGCAGCAGGCCGCTCTGCAGGAGCGGGGTGCCGTGGGTCGGGGTCCCCTCCAATGCCGCCACCCGCGCTCCCAGGATGTACTCATCCGCGTCGTCTATCTGCGCCTGCTGGGCTGCGTTTTCCTGTCGGAGGGCCGTCACCTGCTCTCGCAAGGCCACATTCTCGGCTTCCAGGGCCTGAGAGTGTTCGTACAACGCCTGGATGGCGGCCAGGGCCACGCCACCGGTGTCCAGCGGGGCGAGGTGGCGCTCGTCCTGGCCCAGGCCAAACGTGGCGTAAAAGTCCTGCGCCACCGGCCCCATGTGGCGGATGGACGGCCCCTCGGCCTGGTAGTTCCAGGTGGTGATGGGGAGGTCTGTCAGGCGGGCCAGCACCTCCTGCCCATCCACCGGGGCAAAGTTCTCCTTGAGATCACGGTCGGAGGAGTCGGTCCAGGCACCGCCGAGGGTCAGGCGGGCCCCGCTGGAAGTGTCGATGAGATTTGTCCCGTCATCATAGATCTCAACCCATTCATCGTTGTTCACGTCAAAGCGAGCGCCTCCATTGGCCCGCACGCGGAACTGATCGTAGCGCTGTGAAGCGAAGTCGGCGTCCGTGGAGTCTGCCCAGACGAAGGAGCCGTGGTGGTTGGCCTTGGCTCGCCGGCCGGCGGCGAAGCTATAATCACCCCCGGCGGCGTTGTTTCCTCCCCCCGGCACCGTGGCGCCGTCGGCACTCGCGGTGTTCCCGTGACCCCCGCCGACGCTGGCGCTGCCGCCGCTGGCGGTGTTGTTGAGACCCCCGCCGACGACAGCACAGTCGGCGCTGGCGGTGTTCTGGTAACCGCCGCCGATGGTGGCGCTGCCGCCGCTGGCATTGTGGCTGTAACCCCCGCCGATGGTAGCGAACCCGCCGCTGGCTCTGTTGAGGTAACCCCCGCCGATGGCGTCGTCCTCGCCGCTGGCGATGTTGAACGCGCCCCCGGCGACGGTGGTCCAGTCGCCAGTGGCTCCGTTCCACACGCCCCCGCCAACAGTGCTGCGGAGGCCGCTGGCGTAGTTCCCGAAACCCCCGCCGACGGTGGCCTGGTGGTGACTGGCGACGTTGTCGTAACCCCCGCCGACAGTGGCCTGGGGCTGGCTGGCGACGTTGCCGTACCCCCCGCCGACAGTGGCGAAGGGCGCGTCTGAGGTCCCGCCAGCGTTGTCGCCGGCCCGGTTGCCGTATCCACCCCCCACCGTGCCGTAATCGTCGGTCACGCGGTTGGTGGAAGTGCTTACACCCCCGCCGCCGATGGTACCGCCCACCACGCCTGCCGTGACACTGTTGCCGTTGTAGCCGCCGATCAGGTTGGGGCTGGTGCTGTTCTGTTGCGTCCACATCTATGACCAGTTCACTCCCTTCCCCCGCACCCCGGGCGACTTGCATCGCATTGCGCGGTTTAGGATGAACGGATCGCAGATGCGCTTGTTAGGTGGCGTTGACCAGATTACTCTCAGTCTTTCTGTGCGAGGCTGCCAACCATGACATGACTAATCCGGTCGCAATTGCATACACAAGGGCTACCAGAATGATGGAAATTATCCCGGATTGATAGATCAGGTTTGAAGCTAAAACCAGACCGGTTCCTAGCCCGAGTCCGACCGCACTGCTCAACGGCCACACCAATGGCTTGGTAAAGTGACCCCGCAGGAATAACCATTGAGCCAATCCAACGAGTAAGCTGATGGTCGTGCAGACTGCCGTCAATGAAAGAACAGACTCATCATCAAGAAATCCCCAGAAAATTCCGGCAAGTATTGGGCCAACCACCAATCCCAAGAGCAGACCAGCGGAAATAGTGAGAACCCATAAAATTGAGATCGGGGCAACACGTCGAAGCGCTATCCATTGAGCAAAACCGATCGGGAGGCCGATGCTCAGAGATGACACCAGCCTTCCAGGAATGGATGTCAGAAACGGGATGAGACTTAACGCACCGATGGCTGCAACGCCCAGCAAATTCGCAACGATCCAGCCGAGAATCACTCCCCCTACTTCATAAAGCTTCCGTGCCATTGGGCACCTCCCTTTCATTTTCCTTCATTGAGCGCATGGTCCACAAACCATCAACGCCACCTAACAGTTGGCATGAGCCGCCAGCCGGGTTTACCGCAGAGCCCTGGCCAGAAAACGCCCTACATAACCACATAGCCTTCGTTTTGCGCCGCGAATAGGCTGGATGTTCACCACAGCTTACACCGAAATCATCAAAACATCAACTCCGACCGCCCCCGGTGCCGGGGCGTGAGCATCACCCTATGGCGTGAGATCAGGCTCCATTTCTATTTTTCCCCAAGCCTCGTACACCTCGGGGGAATCACGATAAAGAATATCCCAACGCCCCTCGATTGTCTCGGGTCTGCTTCATGTCATGATACACTCATCCTAATACATCTGGATGCCACTGTTGGGCAGCGACCTCTCACGGCGACTTTCACCATCGCAAGAAGGCTGAAGAAGTCGGTCCGGAGGTGAATTCATCCGCCCCAATGTCGCAGGTAGCGCCGTGAGGTCGGCGGTCTGTGTCGATATCATCGGTCGGCGCACCAGTACAGGTCCCTGCGTCGACTGCCGGGCTGCCGGAGGGCAAATGTCCATTCGCGGTGAGTTGGGGATTTGAGGTCAGGACCCCAGAACGACGACACCTAACCCCCACTCCTAGCCAGCATCTCTCAATCCTCATAGACAGATGAGATTTCCATTCCTGCTGTCTGGTGAGATTGAATCTGCAAGAGTTCCACTGGCGCTCCATCATCGATGATAAAGGCCACCGTTACTCCGATGGAGGGGCTATTGGGTTCTATCAGTACTTGTTTGCCAATTAGCGCCTGCGGTAAATCATCTACTTCAAAAGCAACGTGCGGGATTGTCTTTACAAGTTCTGGGAGAGGGCTATCCTGTTCAAATCGCATCCACTGAATCCTGTATGGGCTGGTCTCATATCCAGAAACATACATTTTGAACTGTGGAAGATAGGTCTCCCCTTTGTGTTTGACGGTCGTCGGAATTCCTAAATGTTGGTACTTCATTGACTGCTGTTCCTTGGTTAGGGATAGACTCTCGACTCTCCGACTGGCGGCATCTGGACTCTCTCGTAGGTCGAAGTGTCTTCATCCCACAAGAGCCACACATACCGGTCATCTTCCAGGGGATGGGCAAACGTGAAGGTAGCCTGGGCAATCCGCCCATCGCCGGTCATGTCGGTGACCTCCACCGCCACCTCACTCAAGGCGACCACCTGTCCGACCTGCATGGGGTTCCGGGGGTTGTAGAAATTCTCGTCGAGCGCCCGGTATACGTTCTCCAGATGGACGTGAGTCACCATGCCGGTGGCGTCGTCCACGATAGGACCGGGCAGCGGCGTGTACCCGCCCTCCGGCGTCACGACGATCGTCCGGGCGTCCGCGCGCTCGATGTGTACGGGCGTGAATCCGGACGAGAGGAAGTTGATCGAAGCGGGAAAAGGCTCGTCGGTGAACATCCGCTGGAACATGCCAGGGATGTAGATCATCGTGCCGGGCGGGTTGATCACGTACAGATGCTGCTGAGACAGCTCCGGATCGCTCCCAAAATCGGCCACCTGGGCCTGACCCTCCGCCATCGTGCGCGTGGAGGCCGGGTTTGAAATCACCACAATGGGGGAAACGATGAGATACAGCATCAAGAGGAGGGGCGTGGCCATCCTCAGCAAGATGCGCTGGAAAGTGGTCAGCGGCCCCGTCTTCCTGGCAGTGGCAACGTCTACAAAAAGCTGCCCAGCCAACCCCATCACGCCAAGGCTGACAAGCCCAAGATTGCGATTTTGGGGTATGCCCGAAGCGAGCGGGATCACCGCCGCTAGCAGCCCGATGACCCAAAAGGCCGACGCTCGATGGGTCTTCAAGATGGGATAGGTAGCCAATGCCAACAACCCGAGAGGAATCAAGCAGACCACGGCAAGAACTCCTGCTGCCTGCGGCGAGAAGGCGAGGAGCGCCTCGACCACCGGCAGCCCAACGGCGCTGAATAAGAGCACTGGGTAGCGCGTGAGCAACTGCGTGATGAAATCCACCGGGTTCAGGATTGGGTCAATGTAGAGCAGAGTCCCCGTGGCCCCATAGCCCAACCCTGTATAAGCCAATCGCCAGACCACCGTAATCAGGACAAATGGGACGATCCGTTTGACCCTGCCCGGCCATTTGTCGCGGTCCAGTACCAGCAGATAGGCGAAGAGATAGGCGAAGGTGACCAGCCCCATTTCGGAGGCAAGCAGGGCCAGCACGTATACGCCACACGCCCCGGCGATGTAAGGCCATTTCCGCTTCGACACCCCCTGATGGTACAGCCACACACACAGCACGCTGAAGACCATGGCAACCACGGCGTGCCGGTTGCTGATCCAGCCCGCCGGGCCGGTGAACACGTCGTCCACAGCGAGCAGCAGGATGCTGATCCCGGCCACGACGGCGCTGCCGGACACGCTTCGATACAACCGGTAGGCCAGAAGGATCAACAGGCCGAACCACAACAGGCTGTGCAGGTGCATCAGGAGAGGGGTGTCCGGCCACAGACTGTAGTCCAGGGCCAGCGTCAGCGAGGAGAGTGGCCGGAAGAAATTGGTCTTGATCTCCTCGGAGGCCCACCACGGGGCAAACCCCACGTCTTGCCCAATGCGAAATGTTGTTGAATCCGACGAAAAGCCATACAAGTTCAGGGGGCCACTCTGCAGGACCTCTTTCGGCATATTGACTTTCTCGCGGGCATCGGGGGAGAATTGAATACGGAAACCATAATCATCTTGAAAGAAGCCCGCGAACAGGAAGGGGGCATATAGGAGGCTGGCAACGATCAAGATAATGATGATCCAGTACCGTGAGGCTATGATGGGGCGAGCCACCTGCCCGATGCGATGGTAGAGTGGAAATGAATACGAGTCTTTTGCTTCCATGGTGCTTGTAACATCTGATCCTTGAACAATCATCCAAAAATTGAAGAACCTGATGACCGCCCAACGAATAGGATTCATGCGGCGCGCAGCCGCCGCATAATCCTGATGTTGAACCAAGCCGAGCGCTACCATTGTACTCGTGTATGGAATTAAGGCAAGACGCCTAATCGGAAATCGCCCATATCATTGACTGGTAGAAACGATTTTGCCCAGGAAAGTGGCATCTGGTCGGTCGTCAATACACCCTTCGGGGGCATATAGGGTGGATCACGCAGTCGGCTTCGCGGGCGTAACCACACTGCGCCCTTGTATTCAGGTTCTGTCGCCCCCGGCTAGCGTCAGGTGGCCGCTACCGCAGCCTGCGTGGGTGGGCCGGCCTTGACCTTCGCGGGTTGGCCAATTGTACCCGCTCGGCAAGGCCAAGTCCCCTGGGAGGGGACGGCCCGCCCACGCCCCGGGCTGGCGCCCGGCCTGCCGCTTGCCCGATCGCAGATCGGGGTTAAGTTCCTCCCCAACCGCCTGTTACCCCCTGGCTCTTGCTTGCCTGCTTTCTCATTGTATCAGCCACCTTGTCGAGGCAAGGGTTTTGAAGACTTTCGTGCCGACAACCACTCCATTCCAAATTGCCTCACTACTTTGAACCCTGCAACTTCCAACCAATCGCTATACTCAGCAAACGAGTGTGCTTTACCACCGCTGGTCGCCCATATGAAAAACGGGCCAAAGCTACCCCGTTCGTCGGACGTATCCAACACCATGGGAACATCTATCACCAAAACCCCGGTTGGCGCAAGTGATTCACGCACTCGTTTGAAAAGCGCTATGTTTTGTTCGGGCGTAAAGTAATGAGTGATTTGTCCCAGCAATGCTGCATCATACTGTCCCTCTTCCAGGTCAATGGTGAGTATATCTCCAGGCACGAACATAACTTGCGATAAGATGCCGAGCCGCCTTGCCAGATCACGCGCCACTTCTAATACTTCGGGGCTGTCAACACAGTTGATCTGAATCATTGGGTCGGCGTGAGCTAAGGCAAGACTCTTGATAGCACACCCGCATGCCAAATCAACGATGCGCAGGCGTGATGTCCGCCCCGGCTCGAAGTCCGCCAAACGCCACATTTCCAGGGCCGGTTGCGGCGATCCATAACTTTGAAGCCAGGCTTCTTGCGCCCAGGGACGTATAGGAGAGTATGGTTGACCGCTACGCAGTGCCCCGAGATAACCTTCCACGGTTTCGGCGGATGTCCTTTGCAATACCAGGTGGGGAACAGCCACACGCCTGTGCCACTGCCTGTGCATCAGCCGGACCACTTGCGAGTGGGGTGAATACATCTAGCGTCAAAGCGATCCGCACCAACTGGGGTTTGTAGACCCCAGTGAAGAGGCTGTAAAAAAACCGGGTCTGGTGAAACAGGTTGTTCGCTCAAATGTCATCGCTCCTTACGTTTTGTGATGAAGCGAATTAGTGCTTGACCGGTGGTTCTTGAGCACCAGGGGCAGGTAGGTGTGGTAAGTGTAGAGTCCGAATACGTCGAGGTTTACGCCAGACGACCCTCCTCCAACTCGCAACGTGATTGTATGAGCGCCCGACGTGATGACCCCCAGGTGTATGATTTCGTCATCCCATATAAACCCATTCCAGTTACCTGAGTCATCCGTTTTAAAGTTCCCTTTCCTGGTCCCGTCAAGATAGACGTCAATCACATCTCCTGGTACACTGTCAGAATAGCGAGCCTGGAAAAACGCGTTACAGCCACCGTCGCAATCCACGGGGACACTGTAGCTGGCAGAGTTGCTTACAACCTGGCTTATTCGTAGAGTATGTTGATTCCAGGCCTTGGGATAAGGTTCTACGGAAATCCCACTGCCCGTCACCCAATCATACTCTTCCGCCTCCCGATAGTAGAAGAATGATGGCTCTATCGTGGGATCTGGCAAGAACCCTACATCATTCATGGCCTCAACGATCTCCGGATTCTTCATGAAGATATTCCATACAAGGTTCGGCCTGACAAGGTCCGACCTGTAATTCTCTATCATAAGCAACATTGCCCCAACGTCAATGCCCATATAGTCGTTGTCAAACCAATCTGGTTCACACCGGGCATTCAGAGAGTCTTTCAGGCCGAATAATCCCCACAACCTTTGGTGATAATGATCATACATGTATCGCAAGGTCAATGTAGACTCGTGCGGAGTAAATACGATGGACCCCCCTGCGGCCGTGGGCGCGATTGTCCCGTCGTTATTTCCATGATCTGGGGGATAACCTATGCCCATACGATAGGCTTTTCCGCTACAAGTGCCGGCGATGGGTCCATGGGAGGTCGTAATTCCCCACAGATCCTGCGTAGTTCCCCACAGATCTTGGTCCGGAGGATACCAAACATCCCGGCAATAGGCGCGGTTGGCGAGGGTCGCATAACGTGAATTCCGAAAGTAATTGGCATAGTTGTCCCTTTTGCCTCTGAAATCAACCCAGGCGTGAGAGTATTGGTGGGCGAACAATGGTGAAGGTCCGTGGACGAGCACCGGGTGCCCATAATAGGCTCCCCATTGATAGCTACTGGCCCATGAAATCCAGGAGGTAACCGATATAGAGTACGTGGGCGAAGGCGAACCGATAGCCAGCAGATACAGAATCATCGCTTCGTTGTAGCCTGCCCAGCGCCATACCTGACCATCGTCGCGCGCTCTCTCTTCATTCCAACATTGGTAGGGATACCCGTAACACATGGTTAGCAGCCCACTTTTTTCGTCGAGAAACCACTTCCAGTCAGCAGCTTCATAGATTGCTGTAGCAGTGGTAGTGATCTCTGTTTCTGTGAAGCACTGCTTCACGGAAAGCACACCAGCCATGAGCAACGCCGTGTCAATGGTAGATACACCGTCCAGGTCTGCCAACATCGGCGTCCCATCGGTGATGTTGACGAAATGGTAAAAGAGCCCGTGGGTTCCCGACACAACCAGATCATTGGGATCACTGGGATCGTCGTAAAAGCTGTTCAGAGTCGTCAAGACACGGGCGTAGGCTTCGTCACGGGTTATCCAGTCTCTCTCCTTCGCCGCGCAGATTGCCGTGAGGCCAAAGCCAACGGTAGCAATACTCGACATATCCGGTTCCGCGGCCGTTTCTCTGATCAAACCGGTATTGGGGTCGGCATACTCCCAGAAATACTGAAAAGCGCGTCTCTCTAACAGTTCCAGGAATTGGTCATCTGTGTCGGCTTGCGCATCCACATCCACAAAGGCCAAATCATCAAAGTACAAAGTTCCTGTGAGAGGATCGGCTACCCTTCCGCTGCTATTCCGGTTGTTCTCAAATATGATCGTGACCTCTCTCATCTGATGCCAGTTGATGCCTTGCCAGCCAGGTGTGCCCCTCAATGGCTCGGTTATCACCTTCTCTTGCCAAACATTGCTTACTCCCGTGATCGTATAGAACCCCATGTTCCACTCTTTGTCGGCAAACCGGATCCAGAAGGTAGTATCATCACCGATGGTATTACCTTCTCCCTTCACCCAGAAGCGAAATTCGTCCATGCTGCTGAGGTCGTAAAATGTGTCGCCGTTGTATAGATGTTCGTAGTGACTGGCCAGGGTCTTGGCCTGTGTAACAGCGTAGCTCAATTTCAGCGACGCTCCACTGCCCCCATGGTGCTGCGTCGTCACGACGTCGGAGGATAACAATCCATAATCAACACAGGCAGCATTAGAACGGGTAATATCAGTTTCACACCAGTAGCCCCAGTCGGCGATGTAATTGTTGAGAGAATCGGGAAAGGTCGGAGCCGAATCGGGCGAGGTCAGGCCGATCAGATCCAAGTACAAAGTCCCTGTAAGAGGATTGGCTACCCTGCCGCTATCATCCCGGTCGTTCTCAAATATGATCGTGATCTCTCTCATCTGTCGCCAGTTGACGTCTTGCCAGTCGGGGTCTTTCCTCAATGACTCAAGAGGTATCGTCTTCTCTTGCCAATCACCGGGTACTACCGTGATCGTGTAGAACCCCATGTTCCACTCTTTGTCGGCAAACCGGACCCAGAAGGTAGTAGTAGTATACGTACTGGTATTACCTTCTCCCTTCACCCAGAAGCGAAACTCGCTCAAGCGGCTGAGGTCGTAATATACGCCACCGATACTCAGGTGTTCAAAGTAACTGGCCAGGGTGTTGGTCTGCGTAACAGTGTAGCGCAATTTGAGCGACACGCTGCTGCCCTCACGGTGTGTCACCGTCGTCAATTCAGAGGACAGCAGTCCATACTCAGCACAGGCAGCAGTAGAACGGGTAATATCAGTTTCACACCAGAGACCCCAGTCGGCATTGAATGGGGCATCAAAGCCGTGGAGATCATACGAAACGCCAACATTTGAGGTGACAGGAGAGCGATTGCTCTGGCGAGAAGAAGGCGCATCTGGTGGGGCAGCCAGCACCGCCTCGATACCTGAGCCAGGTTGATCCAGAATACCTAGCAGGATAAATAGTACTGCCGTTGGAATCAGAAAGGCTGCTACGACTGCAAACAAATGCTTCTTCATCTTGTGCCCTCCTTTGAAGCGTCCGTCACAGCATACCCCGATCCAATCAGTAAAACAGCCGACCACCTACCAGGACCATCCACTGGACAGGGGTCGGCTGCCAATCGTTCACATATCACCCTCCTCGGCAAACTACAACTGCTATGAGGGCGGCAATGGTTTCACACTCCGACAGACATTCCCACTATACTACAGCTCACGGCAAAGTCAAATTGCTATCGCCACCCGCACCAGAACGTCAGATCACCTGGTCTTTCAACCAGGCCATCGCACGGCTCAGTGCGTGGACGGGTCGCCTTTTGGCAATTGGTATTTGACGATCTTGCCTTCGCGCACCACCAGGATCACCTTGTCTGCTGCGCGGATGTCGGCCAGAGGATCGCCTTCCACGGCGATCACGTCGGCCAGCTTGCCCGTTTGCAGCGCGCCAATGTCCGTCCAGCCCATGGACTGGGCCGCCCACAGTGTCGCCGCCTGGATGGCTTGCATGGGTGTGCAGCCATACTCGACCAGCCAGCGCATTTCGTCGGGCATCGCGCCAAAGCGCACACCGCCAATAAAACTATCGGTACCCGCCAGAAGTCTCAATCCGGCTTCAAGCGCATACTCCATCGCAGCGTGTTTCCGTTCGATGTACTGCAGCGTGTCAGCGTATTCTTGCTTGGCGATTTGCACGAGTCTGGGATCGCTGTGATCCAGGCGCCGCTCGTACCACTTCAGGTATTCGTGCGTCATGTTGAGCGTCGGAGTCCAGGCGATGCCTTTTTCCACGGCCAGGTCAATCTCTTCCGGCGTCGGCGTGCCGTGCTCGAATGTATCCACGCCGGCCTCGATGGCCATGCGCTGCGAAGGTGGACTGGAGGTATGGCAGGCCACCTTTTTTCCCAGCCGGTGGGCCTCATCCACGGCTGCGTTCAGCTCTTCTTGAGTGCAATCCTGTCCGTTGTTGGCAAGCTTGACGAAATCGGCCCCTGCCCGGATTTCTTCACGCACGGCGCTCCTGAAACCGTACGGCCCATCAACCTGGTTAGCCAGCCCCGGCAGGTAATGCACATGCCCGCCGGTTGGCACGATCAAACGCCCGGACAAGTACAACTTGGGGCCGGGCACCAGGCCTTTTTGCACCGCGCGCTTCACATCGAACATGATGTCGTTGATCGAGCCGGTGTCGCGCGCCGTCGTTACGCCAGACATGAGCGCCTCGCGCAGATTGCCCGCCGCCAACATCGCTATCATCACCGGTGAATAGATCAATGCCCCTTCAGGTTCATACGTGTACGTGGCCGAATCCGGCTCTTCCCAAAAGTAGGTGGGATGGACGTGCATGTCAATCAGTCCCGGCAACAAACACGCCCCGGGCAAATCCAGCAGTTGCGCGCCGGAGGGGAACTCGGGCGCATGCGCGGCTGTTCCGGCATAGACGATTTTGTCTCCGGCGACCGCCACCAATCCTTGCGAAACAGGCGACCCGCCCAGGCCGTCAACGAGGAGTGGGGCGCGTAGAATCAGGTTAACGTTGGGTTCGGTCATAGGGATCACATATCTATCGCTGGCTGGTTGTCACACAATGCCTGCTCGTCTATCGGCCTCGGCGACGATGGCGTTCAGTGTCTCCAACGTTGCCGGAGGCAAGGGAACAGGCTGGTGATGGGCAATGACGTCGCGCGCAATCTCGCGCGTGGTCTTGATGGCCGTGGGCTGGCCAGCCTCCATCCAGCCGCTGTAGTTGTGACGATCCAGCACGCGCGGGTACCATACCTGGCGGAAGTTCTGGAGGGTGTGCGGCGCGGTGATATAGTTTCCGCCCGGCCCAACCTGGTCAATCACGTCCAGCGCCAGCGTTTCGGGAGTGATATCAATCCCGTGCATCAGGCGGCGCACAAAGCCAATGATCTCATCGCACACCACCATCATTTCGCACGAGGCGGTGAGGCCCGATTCAATATAGCCTGTGTCGTGGACGAGATTGGCGCCGCTGAGCGCCGTCCACAAAATCCACAAGGCGCTTTCGATGCCGGCCTGGATGTCCGGCAACTTGGATTCCGAGCAGCCCGCAAAACCCCATACCGGCTTGTGGTAATAGTAGTGCGCCATCTCGGCCATGGCCATGCAGTGCAGCATAAATTCCGGCGAAGAATACGTGGCAACCATCGTCCGCATGTCCAGCGGGCCGCTGCCCGATCCCCACACCACCGGCGCGCCTCTGCGCCGGAGTTGGGCAATCGTAATGCCGCTGAGCACTTCGGCGTTGGCCATCGCCAGCGCGCCCGCCGGAGTGACCGGCGCTGTGGCGCCATCCAACGGGCCGGGCGCGTAGACGAACGGCAGGCCGTGATCGGCCATCATCAGCACCTTGCGCAAGACCACCTCGGTATGTTGCAGCGGCGAGGTTGGCTCAAGATAGGCCAGTAAAAATGGGGCAAGCGTTAATTCGTCTGGCCCGCCGGCAACGGCTTCTGCCATAGCGATAATATCCGCCAGCCCCGTCTCATCCCAGGCAGTAAAGACCAGCGGCTTGACGGTATTTTCGGTCATTGTCAGGAACGAACGCCTGTCTGACGTTTGTACAGGCACATCGGAAGGCAGTGCCATGGACATCACAAAATCCAGGTTGGGCAGAGAATCTGCCAGCCGGGCGGCGTTCCCTACATCCGAAAGCACCGAGAGGCGCCGCTCGCCAGTTTCCAGGTCGAGCGTGTTGGGCAAGTCTGAGCCGGTACCAAAATAGACACGGTGGCCTTCCAGGTACACGTGCGGCTCGCCCGTTCGATTGCATAGCACGACCCGCGAAGGAGCGTCGGCGATTGCATTTTCAATAACGGCGGGAGGAAAACGCACCAGGCTCGCGTCAGTGACGATGCAGCTAGCATCCCGCAGCAAGGCCAGCGACTCAGCCTCGTGCACGCGCACACCAGTGCGGCGCAAGATCTCAAGCGATGCCAGGTGGATTTCATCCAGTTGTGCGTCTGTGAACATTCGATAGCCGGATGGCTGCGAGAGGATGCCCTGTACAGGCGCTGTCTTGTCTGACGTTTTTGACGATGTGGCTTTTGGCATAGCATATTCACTCCTTCGGTGGATTTTTGGCTCAACCTCACGCGAGGGTCAATCACCGTGCTTTGTTTACCGGCGACTGTGTGGCAAACGAGTGCGCCGCAGTGACCAGCGTATCAATGAGACGGGGATTTGTGTCTAATGGAAATGGACTGCCTGTGCTGACGATAAAGCCGTGGGCTTGAACGCCGATGCCCGCCTGTCGCTCGACCTCGGCGGCTACCTCTTCCGGCGCAGCGTGGATGCCAAATCGTACAGCATCTATGTTGCCAAAAACGGCGGCGCGGCCCGCGACCCGCTCGATAACTTCTGCAATGTCAATGCGAAAATTCTTTTTACTTTCCTCCACGGCCACGGCAGCAATGTCGTACTCAACCATGCGCTCCAGGCGGGGGAGCACGTCGCCACATACATAGTGGATGGGCAACAAGCCCAATGCGCGCATGTGCTGGAAATACGGCTGGTTGTAGGCAAACACAAATTTGTCGTAACTGCACGGCGAGATGATGTCCGCGCCGGTGAATACTTCTTCCACGTAAACGCCGTGAATGCCCGTAGCCGCCCAAGCCCCCATGGCCTCCTTTGTCTGCGCCAGACTGCGCTGCAGCAGGTGGTGAAACAGATCAGGCTGGTCGTGCTGGATCAACATCAATCCCTGGAATCCGAGAAAACCATATGCGTCCGAAAACGGCGTATCGAGGATTGTCGAGATGAAGTACCGGTCTCCGTAGTCAGCCACCACCTGCCGGGGCAAATCAAAATCGCCGCGCGCCAGCCACTCTTCCGCGCCTATGATAGGTATTTGCGCGTCCACATCCTCCTGGCTCGAGATTTGCACGGAACGGTCCCACACATCGTGGGTAACTGGCTTCATCTCGCTCAAAGGAACATCGCCACAAGGCATAGGGATAGTGTGCATGGGGACGCATACGCCGGACACCTTTTCTTCATAACACAGGATGCCATCACGTAAAACGATTTCGGTGCGCTCTGCCCAAGCCTTGCTCGCGCCCGATCCGACTTCGATCCAATCCGGCGGCGTTTTGAATATGCCATACGATTGGTATAACGCCTGCGCGCGAAAATGAGTATCCTCGGCATGATCCACCTGATGGCGCGAACGTCCCTTCATGCAACGGCGATATTGCTCGATGTAATAGGCGCGCGCGAAATCAGCCAGGAAAAGCGAGAGATAGCAGGGCGCGGCGGGCAGGACATCCGGCTTTTCGCCCAGTAGAGATTTGATCATCCTTTCTTTTGGCGTCAAGGTACAAACATTGGGCGTCATGATTCCAGCCACCAGTGATCAGTGATCCGATGATCCACGATATCAACAGTTGGGAAGCGGCATCGTAACCGCTTCCCTATTGGTTTTTATTACTTGCGGTTTCCGGTTCTGGAGGCCTCTACTGCGTGGAGATGATCTGTGCCTGGTGAGCAGCCAGCCCAACCAGGGTTCTGGTCACCTGCACGTAGTAGGTCCAGTTGAAGGTCTCGATGGTGTCGCCCGTTGTGTGCCAGTTTGGATTCGTGACATCCCACTCCTGCTCAATCAACAGGACCGCAGGAACCGTGGGGTAGTATGCCCAGAAGGCCCCGTGGTCGCTGTACTTCATGCCCATCGCATAATCCGTGGCGTTGAGGCCGGTGATCCCGTAGGTCGCAATCACATCATGCCACATGGTCAGGATCGCCGTCTCCGCAGCCGGTGCCTTTTTCCCGAAGCGGGTGTGCATCTCGACGACCCGTCCCTTCGGCGGGGCACTTCCTGCGTTGTACGCGAGCGCGTCGGCCTCGATCATGGCGACGATGTTCTCGCCGGCAGCATTGGCCTGGGCGGCATAGTACCCCGAGCCGTACTTATTGGAGGTCCAGGGAGCGTTCTCCTCGGAGCCGAAAACGACGAAGCGCACTGTTCGATCGAAGCTCTTGCCCGCGAACGACCTGGCCAGGTAGAGCACGGCGGAGACGCCGGAAGCGTCGTCATCCGCCCCGGGGGCCAGCACGTCCCACGGACGGTCGTCCATGTGGGCACCGATCACGACGATCTCATTGGGTTTGGTCGTGCCCGTGATCTGGCCGATGACATTGCGTCCCGGTTGGACGCCGCCTTTGCCTGGATAGTTCTGGTAGGAGACGGAACTGAGCCCGTAGGACTGCATCGTCTCGTACACATACTGCTCGACCATGTCGATCGGCACGCCCGAGGACGAACTGCGCGTCTGGATCGTGTACGGTGAGCCCCCAATGACGGGCGCGGTCACACCGGAGAGGTCCTCGACCGCGGGCTCGAGTTCAGCCTGCGACACGTCGTTGATCATGGTAGCGACGAGCGGGTTGTACGTGACGGCGCCGCTTGCGGAGGCTCCGGACACACTGAGGGCAGCCAGCAGGGTGACGACAACGATGCCTAGCAGGCTTGCCTTCCATGCTGTGCGTTTGAGTTGCGCGAACATTTTTTACTCCTTTGGAATGAAGGTTTTGGATCTTGCTCAATGATGTTCTGCCATTATGAGTCAGAAGATCACTGCAACAAGAATATGACTTTTACTCGCGATTCAATTGGCAATTTATTGTGAATCTATTTTGGCAATTGGCATAGTACATCCTCCTTCGATAACAGGCACGCCACCTGGTGCGCCCTGCCCAACTCCACCAGAGATGGATCGTTTGCCTTGCATGCCTCCACAGCAAGCGGGCAGCGCGGATGGAAACGACAGCCGCCAGGTAGGTTGATCGGGTTTGGAGTCTCGCCGCTCAAGATAACCATCTTCCGGCGCAGCCGGGGGTTGGGTACCGGCACCACCGAGAGCAACGCCCTGGTATACGGGTGCTGCGGATTTTTCAGCACCTCCGCGGTCGGTCCGATCTCAACGATACGCCCCAGGTACATCACTGCCAGCCGGTCAGCAAAGCGACCGACCGTGCCCAGGTCATGGGTGATAAAAAGGATGCTGATGCCGCGCGATCTGCGCAGAGCATTGAGCAGGTTGAGGATTTCAGCGCGGATGGAGACGTCCAGCATCGAAACCGGCTCATCGGCCAGCAGCAGTTCCGGCTCGAGTACCATCGCCCCGGCAATCACCACGCGCTGGCGTTGCCCACCGGAAAGTTCGTGCGGATAGCGCAGGAGATAATCCTCCGCAGGCCGCAGCCCCACCTCCTCCAGTGACATTTTCACCCGCCTGTGGCGCTCCTGGCTGGCCCTGG
>Ga0172365_10000740_pt1 | contig 22673 bp, 20 predicted proteins | sample LakKivSesite48cm_FD_114535 | JGI IMG/M metagenome (GOLD analysis project Ga0172365, IMG submission 114535) | Sediment microbial communities from Lake Kivu, Rwanda - Sediment site 48cm | ecosystem: Environmental > Aquatic > Freshwater > Lake > Sediment | place: Rwanda: Western Province, Lake... | reverse complement strand
CCCGGGGGTAGGTGACGCGGGTGTCGGGCGGTCCCAGGGTGATGTAGACGCGCCCCCGGTCCTGGAGCCAGCCGGGGGCCCCGCCGCCCGAGAAGAGGCGGTTGGACCGCCCGATGCGGTTTTCGTATTCCATCCGATACTCGTTCTCGGGGGTCGCCGGGGTCGGATCGCGCCGCTTCCAGAAGTCTTCGATGAACGCTTCCCGGGCGTCCGCCGGAAGCGACAGGAAGGCCTTCCGCTCCTCCGGCGTGATCGTGTACCGGGCCTTGGAGATGAAATCCCGGCTCTTGGGGTCGAGCTGCTTCAGGCCGCGCGTCGAAGCGCACGCGGCCAGGAGGAGGAGGGCGCCCAGCGCGGGGACCAGCCACCTGAAGCGCGTCATCATCACGCCTCCTTGTCGGACCTATTCGGACTTGATCTTGTCTTGGATCTCCGCGAGCTTTTTCTTGATCTCCGCCTGGTTGGCGTTGAGCTCGAGCGATTTCTTCCAGACCGAGATCGCCCCGGCGAGGTCGCCCGTCTTGACGTAACAGTCGCCGATGGCATTGAGGACGAGGAGGTTTGTCCCGAACGAGGTCAGGTAGTCCTTGTAGAAGCCGATGGCCTCGCCGTAGCGCCCGAGGGCCTGGGCGCTCTCCCCGAGGTACTGGGCGAACTCGAAGTTCTTCTGGTCCCGGTAGAACGGGGTGGCCACGTCGGTGACACCCTGGTAGTCCTTCAGCTCGAAGCGGACGCGGCAGACGTCCAGGGCGAACGGAGCCGAGTCGGGGGCGCGGCGGAACGCGTCTTCGACCAGCGGTTTGGCCTTGGCCAGGCTGCCGGCCTGGAAATATTCCATGCCGAGGATATTGGCGTAGGCCGGGTCCGTGGCCGCGGGCATGGGCGGATACATCACCCAGGCCCGGGAGAGGGCCGGATTGAGGCTGATGTAGAACGGGGTCCGGGCCGACAGGACGACGGTCTTCGCGCCATCGAGGAGGTCGACGTTGGCATAGTAATAATCGGGCGGGAGGTTGGCCAGCGGGAACTCCTGCAGGACGCGGAACGGATTGGCGGCCCCGGCCAGGGGCTTGGACACGGCGGTCACGGCCTGGTCGTTGCGGATGAGCGTGATCGAGAGGCTCCCCTTCGACTTCAGCTCGTCGGTGAGCCCGCCGAGCTCGCAGAACACGGTCAGGGTGTCCTGGACCGTGAAGTCGTTGCGGGGCGAGGCCACGAGCTGGGTCGAACCCACCGTGAAGGGCTTGACCTGCCCGGCGAAGGCCGGGTTATTGATGACGCGGTAGGCCAGGATGGGCGCGCTCAGGGTCAGGGTCCGGGCGGGCGGGACCTTGACGGCCGCCTCGACCGAGCTGAACTCCTTGGAGACCGTGTTCTTCCAGAGCAGGCTGACCTTGTAGTCGCCCTCGATGATCGGGAGGACCTCCTGGTAGGAGACGTGCCGGTTGTTGACCTTGGCGAACTGCTCCTCGGTGAGCGAGACCGGGAGGCGGCGGTCGAACTGGTAGATCGTTTTCCCCTCGGCGTTGGAGACGATGCCGTTGATCTCGAAGGTGGTCCGGTAGACGCCCTCGAAGTGCTCGATGCTTAGCCGGGCCGGCTCGAGCTGGAGGTGGACGAAGGCCCGGCCGGCCGAGTCCCGCGTGACCTGGACGAGGGCGTCATTCTCGATGTGGTTGGCGGTGTATTCGACCTCGACCGAATCCTTGTATTTGAGGAGCTTCTCGGCGTAGCCGTCCTTGACGGCCTCATAGCCCATCTTGGGGATCTTCTGGCTGATCAGGATGTCTGAGGCGACGGTCGGGTTCATGCCCTCCACGTACTCGCCGGGGATGAGCGACATCGACACTTCGGCGACCGTCGGGTCGACCGTCTGCCGCAGCTCGCCCCAGGCCTGGAGGTAGTTGGTCATGTCGCCGTTGTAGAACGGCATGAGCTTCTGCGGGCCGTCGCGGATGGGCGAATAGAGGACGTAGTCGCCGGCGTTGTCCTTCTTGAAGAAGACGACGTTGAACGAGTTCGGCAGGCCGGCGCCCTCGACGCCGGAGTAGAACCAGATCTGGAGCGGGTAGAGGTTCGTCTCGCTCTCATACCGGGCGATGTCCCGCGGCTCGCCCAGGGTGATGTAGATGCGGCCCATGTCGGACCGCCAGCCGCCGGCCTTCAAGCCGCGGCCGAAGTGGCTGTTGGCGTATTCGATGCGGCGGGTGTGCTCGTCCTTGAATTTGTTCTCGGGCGTCGACGGGTCCTCGTCCCGGGCCTTCCAGAAAGCGGTGATGAACATCTCCCGCTCGCGGTCGTTGGTGAGCTGGAGGAAGACGTCCTTTTCCTTGGGGGAGATGATGTAGACGACGTCCTCCTGGAGCCAGGCCCGGTACTTCTCGGGCAGGTCCTTGACGGAGGCCTTTTGCGCCGCCGCGGGCAGCGCGGCCATGGCCAGCGCCCCGGCCAGAAGGATGAGGAGTTTCGATCTCATGCAGGGTCCTTTCAGATTCCGCGGCGCGGTTATCCAGCATACGCCCCCCGCACCCCTTTTTCAAGACGCGTCCGCGGGGCTCGCCGCGGGCCGCGCCGGGAGGCGCGAAAGCGCTTGCAATCGCCTTTTCGTTTTCCTAAACTGAGTCCATCGTCATGAAGTTCCTGGCCGATCTCCATATCCATTCGAAATATTCGCGGGCCACGTCGCGGGACATGGTCCTCGACACGCTCGCGCCTTGGGCCAAGATCAAGGGCATCTCGCTCCTGGCCACCGGCGACTTCACCCATCCCGAGTGGCTCTTCCTGATGAAGGAGAAGCTCGAGCCGATGGGGAACGGCTTCCTCAAGCTCAAGCCGGCGACGACGGCCTTCGACGCCCCGCCGTTCAAAGGCCTCCCCGTCCTCGCCCGCCCGGTCGCGTTCATCCTCTCCTCGGAGCTGAGCTTCATCTATTCGAAGGGCGGCAAGGTCCGCAAGATCCACGTCATGGTCCTGGCCCCGGACTTCGAGACGGTCGAGCGGATCAACCGGCGCCTCCAGGCGGTCGGCAACCTCGTCTCGGACGGCCGGCCCATCCTCGGCCTGGACGTCCGGCTGTTCTGCCGGATGGTCGCCGAGACCGCGCCGCGGGCCGTGGTCATCCCCTCGCACATCTGGACGCCCTGGTTCTCCCTCTTCGGGGCCAACTCGGGCTTCGACTCGATCGAGGAGTGCTTCGAGGAGATGACGCCCTCGATCTTCGCCCTGGAAACGGGGCTGTCCTCGGACCCGCCGATGAACTGGCGGCTCTCGGCCCTGGACCGCTTCGCCCTGGTCTCGAACTCCGACGCCCACTCCCCCTCGAAGATCGGGCGTGAGGCCAACGCCTTCGACACCGAATTCAGCTTCCGCGGCCTCATGAACGCCCTGCGGACGAACGACCCGGCCAGGTTCCTCTATACGGTCGAGTTCTTCCCCGAGGAAGGCAAGTACCACTATGACGGGCACCGCAAGTGCGGCGTCGTCTCGGCGCCGCGCGAGAGCCTGAGGACGTCGGACCTTTGCCCCAAGTGCGGCAAGAAGCTGACGATCGGGGTCCTGCACCGGGTCGAGGAGCTGGCCGACCGCGGGCCCGGCGAGGCGCCGCCGGGACGCGTCCCCTACAAGAACCTCATCCCCCTCAACGAGGTCATCGCCGAGGCGATCGGCAAGACCCCCGAGACCCAGAGCGTTACCGACCTTTACTTCCGCTTCATCCGGGAGTTCGGGGACGAGCACACCATCCTGACCGAGGTCCCCGCGGCCGAGCTGGCCCGCGTCGCGCCGGAGAAGGTCGCCGAGGCCGTGGACCGGATGCGCAAGGGGCAGGTCTCGATCGTGCCCGGGCACGACGGCGAGTTCGGTCAGATCCGGATCTTCGGCGGGGGGGCCCAGGCCGAAGCCGCGTCTCCCCAAATGTCGCTGTTTTAAAGACGAGCGTATCGACCACTTGGCAGCCCGAGTGCTGTCGTCTGAGGGAGCATCAGCGGTGATTTAGCCTGTCCGGAGCCGGACGAGGGGAGTTTCGGGGGAAACCGCTAAAACGTGTTTGAGCGAGGCGTAGCGCACGCCGAGCGAGTTGTTTTGGCGCCGAATTCGGCGAACGGGCAGGCGTGAAAAATCACCGCAGCGACAGAGGAGGACAGCCCGAGGGCGAATTTGACAACCCCCGATCCGCCACCTATATTAGATGCGGTACGTGGCGCCAATGGAAATCGAGATGAAGGTCAAGGGTCTCGTCGTGGACCCGATCTCCAAGATGCCGATCGTCGTTCTCGAGAACCCCCGCAACGAGCAGATCCTGCCTATCTGGATCGGCGTCTTCGAGGCCAACGCCATCGCCCTGACCATCGAGAACGTGCCCACCCCTCGGCCCATGACCCACGACCTTCTCAAGAGCTTTCTCGAGAAGCTCGGCATCGGCATCGAGAAGATCGTCGTCAACGACGTCCGGAACAACACCTTTTTTGCCCTCATCCACTGCCGCCGGGACGCCGAGGCCATCGTCATCGACTCCCGGCCCTCCGACGCCATCGCCCTGGCCCTGCGGATGAGCTCGCCCATCTTCGTCGAGGACGAGGTCGTCAAGAAAGCCAACGGCCTGAAGTTCGACGAGAAGGTCGAATCCTCCGAGAAGCTGCGGAAATGGCTCGAGACACTGCGGCCGGAAGATTTCGGCAAATACAAAATGTAGGGCGGGAAGCGACCTCAAGACGGGGTCAAACCTCCACTTTTACAGTTTTCACCACTTCCTTCTAGATTGGACATATTCTCGAAAACTGTAAAAGTGGAGGTTTGACCCCTATCTGTCCGCGCTAGGTCCGCAGCCGGAACAGCCCCCACAGCCCGCCCAGCCCGAACAGGAGGCTGCCCGCCCAGGCCCCCAGGAACGGCGTGAGGACGCCGGCCCCGCCGAGGCTCCTGAACGCCGCGAACGTCCCCCAATAGGCCATGGCGATGGCCACGCTCAGGCCGATCCCGACCAGGGTACCCTTCCGGCCCATGCGAAAGCCGAAGGGCACGGCGAGCAGGGCCATGACCAAGCTGACGAACGGCAGGGCGGTCTTTTGGGCCAGCTCCGACCGCAACTTGACCGCGGGCAGGCCCATGGCCCGGACCTCGGCCGTGTAGCGCCGCAGGTCGCCGTACGTCATCTGGACCGGCGCCTTGAAGGGGGCGGCGAAAACGCCGTGGTCGCCGCCGGTCTCGAGGGGGCCGCCGGCCGAACGGACGAAGCCCGGACCGGAAGAAGCCCGGAAATCCCTGATCCAGCCGCCCCGCGAAACCAGCGCGTCCCCTTCGAGACGGGCCGTCTCGGCGAAGGTCCGGCGGGCAAGGCTCCAAGAGGGGCGGTCGAGTTCATAGATCGAGAGGCGGCCGAGGGTCACGGTCCCCGGCTCGAAGAACTCGTAATGGTAGATCCGGTCGCCCGTCCGGGCCAGGATCCAATGCCGGTTGAGGTAGCTCGAGGCCCGGGGCGGCAGGTCGTGAAGGGCGTTCCAGGTCGCTTCGGCGCGGGCCGAGGAGGCCGGGACGACGCGCTCCTGGATGAGGAAGGCCAGGCCTCCCACGGCCGCCGCCAGGACGAGGACCGGCAGGACGGTGCGGTAGGCGCTGATGCCGCAGGCCTTGAGGGCCGTCGCTTCGTTCGTCCGGGCCAGGACGCCGAGGGCGAGGAGGGCGGCGGTCAGGACGGCGACGGGGAGAAGGAAGGCTAGGTATTCCGGCAGCTTGAGCCAAACGTAGCTCGCCAGGAGCCCGACGGCCTTGCCGCGCTGGAGGATGTCACTCAGGCTTTCGAGGAACGTGACGAGAAGGACGGCGGCGGCCAGACCGGCGAGGACGAGCCCGAACAAGGCCAGGAACTTCCGCGAGACGTAGCGGTCGAGGAGGCCCGGGAAGCGGATGGAAGCCCGGAGCGCGGTCGTTCCTTCATGCCGAGCCCTTGAGCGTTCCGCGGCGTCGGGCGGCGAGGGCGCGGCGGGCCGAGCCGGCCGGGGGCCGCGAAAAGTGAAGCCTCGCACCCGGACGATCAACAGGGCGAGGCCGGCCGCGAGCAGGACGAGGTCCGGCCCCCACATCCCGAGAACGGCCGAAACGCGACCGTTCATAGCGGCGTTCTCGCCGGCCGTGAGAAAGGCGTAATAGAGCAGGATGACGACCAGAGCCAGGGAAAAGCCGCCCGTCCGTCCGGACCGTCCGGTGATGAGGCCGAGAGGCAGGCCGATGAGGGCGAAAACGAGGCACGCGGCCGGAAGGGCCAGCTTTTTGTGGATCTCGATGCGGTGGGCTTGGATCTGGCGCGTGTCGGCGGCCCCGGGCGGAGAGCCGGACCGGAGGGCCCTGAGGTCCCGGACGAGCTCGCCGATGTCCTTTTCCCGGACGCGCTTCTCGTTCGACACCGCGGGAAAGAGGGCCTCGACGTCGATCTCCTCCTCGAGACGGTCGAACGTGGTCAGGGTGTCCTCACCGGTGGAGGCGGGCGGGGAGGCATAGACGAGGCCGTCGGCGAGCTCGAGGATGGCCCGCCGCTTCTCCGGGAAGAGCCGAACGCGGCCCGAACGGGCCATGACCAGCCGGGGATTTGACGGATCCTTGTTCAGGTAGGCGAAGACGTCATGCCAGGACTTGTCACGGCCGACGTCCCGGACCATGAGGACGATGTCGGGCAGAGTCTCGTTGAATTCGAGCGGCTCGACGTCGAGCCGGACGCGGGCCAGGACGGACTCGGTCATGGTCCGGACCCAGGCGTCGTTGGCCCGGGGACCGATGTAAAGCGCGAGCGGCAGGGTCAGGAGGAAGCCGCCGAGCCCGAAGGCGACGAGCGGGCGGGCCAGCCGGCCGGGGCCGACGCCGAGCGATCGGAAAGCGACGATCTCCGAGTCGGCGCCGAGGCGGGCCAGGCCGCCGAGGATGCCCATCAGAACGGCCATCGGGAGGGCAAAGACCAGCAGCGACGGCAGCAGGAGCGCCAGGACGCGGACGATCACCGGGAAGGGCACGCCCTTGTCGATGAACAGATCGGCCAGGAGCAGGACCTGGTTCATGAGCAGGACGAACAGGATGAGCAGGAGGCCGACAAGGAACGGCGGGACGACCTCGCGGAGGACGTACCGGTCGATGAGGCGGGGCATCGGGATAGACTATAGCATACGCAGGGCGAAATGGGGCGAGCTCCGGAGGGGACCAGGTTTACGCAAAACGGCAGGCCTTCCGTTTTGCGTAAACCTGGTCCCTTCTTCAGATGAAAAAAGAAGCCCCGGGCGGGAGGCCGCCCGGGGCTGGCGATTCACGTTGTCGCGCGCGGGGCGCGACCGATCAATACATGTCGCCGGGAGGGGTCGGATAGGCGGGCTTCTTGTCCTCTTCGGGGAGCTCGGCGATCAGGCCCTCGGTGGTGAGCAGCAGGCCGGCGATCGAGGACGCGTTCTGGAGCGCGAGCCGGACGACCTTGGTCGGGTCGAGGATGCCGCCCTTGATCATGTCCTCATACTTCTCGGTCAGGGCGTTGAAGCCCATGTCCGGCTTCATCTCCTTGACCTTCTCGACGACCACGGAGCCTTCGAAGCCGGCGTTGGCCGCGATCTGGCGCAGGGGCTCTTCGATGGCCCGCTTGACGATGTCGGCGCCGATCTTCTCGTCGCCCTCGACGGCCAGCTTCTCGAGCGCCTTCTGGCCGCGGATCAGGGCCACGCCGCCGCCGGGCACGATGCCCTCTTCGACGGCCGCCTTGGTGGCGTGCATGGCGTCCTCGACCCGGGCCTTCTTCTCCTTGAGCTCGGTCTCGGTGGCCGCGCCGACCTTGATGAGGGCCACGCCGCCGACCATCTTGGCCAGCCGCTCCTGGAGCTTCTCGCGGTCGTAGTCGGACGTCGTCTCTTCGATTTGGGCGCGGATCTGCTTGATCCGGGCCTGGACGTCGCTGGCCTTGCCGAGGCCCTCGACGATGGTTGTATTGTCCTTGTCGATGACGACCTTCTTGGCCTCGCCGAGCCAATCGGTGCTGACCTTCTCGAGCTTGACGCCGATCTCCTCGGTGATGACCTGGCCGCCGGTTAGGACGGCGATGTCCTCGAGCATGGCCTTGCGGCGGTCGCCGAAGCCGGGGGCCTTGACGGCGCAGCACTGGAACGTGCCCTTGAGCTTGTTGACGACCATGGTCGCCAGGGCCTCGCCCTCGACTTCCTCGGCGATGACGAGCAGGGGCCGGCCCATGCGGGCCACGTTCTCGAGCAGGGGCAGGAAGTCCTTGAGGTTCGAGATCTTCTTCTCGTGGAGGAGGATGAGGGGCTTCTCGACAACGCACTCCATCCGCTCCGGATCGGTCACGAAGTAGGGCGAGAGGTAGCCGCGGTCGAACTGCATGCCCTCGACGGTCTCCATCGTCGTCTCGAGGCCCTTGGCCTCTTCGACGGTGATGACGCCGTCCTTGCCGACCTTGTCCATGGCTTCGGCGATGATCTTGCCGATCGACAGGTCGTTGTTGGCGGAGATGGCGCCGACCTGGGCGATCATCTCGCCGCTGACCTCGCGGCTTATCTTCTTGATCTCGGCGATGACGGCCTCGACGGCCTTGTCGATGCCCTTCTTGATCAGGGTCGGGTTGGCGCCGGCCGTGACATAGCGCAGGCCCTCGCCGTAAAGGGCCTGGGCCAGGACGGTGGCCGTCGTCGTGCCGTCACCGGCGACGTCGGACGTCTTGGACGCGACTTCCTTGACCAGCTGGGCGCCCATGTTCTCCCAGGGGTCCTTGAGCTCGACTTCCTTGGCGACGGAGACGCCGTCCTTGGTGCTGGTGGGCGAGCCGAACTTCTTGTCGAGGACGATGTTCTTGCCGCGGGGGCCGAGCGTCGCCTTGACGACGTTGCTGAGGACGTTCACGCCCTTGAGCAGGGAGTGTCTTGCCTCGTCTCCGGAAAGAATCTGTTTGGCCATGATGTCTCCTTACGATTTTCTTCGGTTACTTCTCGATGACGGCGAGGAGCTCTTCCTCGCGGACGATGACGAGCTCGACGCCGTCGATCGTCACTTCGGTGCCGCTGTACTTGCCGATAAGGACATGGTCGCCCTTCTTGACGGCGAGGACAATCGTCTTGCCCTCATCGTTGACGCGCCCCTTGCCGGCCTCGATGACCTCGGCCTCTAAGGGCTTCTCCTTGGCCGTGTCCGGGATGATGATCCCGCCTCTCTTGACCTCTTGCTCCTCGAGACGCTTCAGGAGCACTCTGTCATACAGAGGATGAACTTTCATGAAGACCTCCTTTGGATTACTGATAATTTAGCAGTCAAAAAAACTGAGTGCTAATAATATACAAATTCGGCGGAATTTGTCAAGAGGCGGGACGCCAATAAATTAGCAATCTTGAGTATTGACTGCTAATATCTTTTTTTGATCTTGAGGATCTTGGCCCTGTTGCTCAGGGTGTTCCGGTGGATGCCCAGGGTCTCGGCCATCCGGGACCGGTTGCCGTCATGCTTGCGGGCGGCCTGCTCATAGAAGATCTTCTCGAACTCGCGGAGAGCGTCCTTGAGGTTGATCTCCTTCTCCATCATGTCCTTGACGATGAGCTCCATCCGCTGATGGAGATTCAGCTCGCTAGATCTTCTGTCCATGTTTCCCCCCGCTTTCGCGGATCCGCTGGTACGATTCGTTGAAGCGCGACCTGAGGTCCTTGGGCACGAGATTGACGACCGCCCGGGTGATGCCGAGGCAGGCCGGGGCCAGGACCGACGACTCGAGCGCCGGCTGGGCCATGTTGAACGACACCAGGGCGAAAACGAGGATGCCGCAGATGAGGACGGCCTTGACAAGGCCGAAGATGGCGCCGAAGAGCCGGTTGGCGAAGGCCAGCGGCCCGACCATGGCCTTGGTGAGCAGGTGCCCCAGGATCGCCCCGGCGGCGATGACGACGAGGAAGATGAGCAGGAAGCCGAGGAAATGGCTGGCCAGCTGGTTCTTGACGAAGGTCATGAACATGCGTGAGGTCTGTTCGTAATAGACGACGGCCAGGACGAGGCCGACGATGACGGCGGCCAAGCCGATGACCTGCCGGATGAGGCCCTTGACGATCCCCATGACCACGGTCACGAGGATGATGGCCAGGAACACGTAATCGAGCCAGTTCATGCTCCGCCTCCCCGCCGCGCCCGCAGCGCCTCGACCATGCCGTAGTCGCCGTGCGGCAGGGCGCCGAAGGCGACGTGGGGCTTGATCCGGCCGTGGAAATCGGAGCCGGCCGTGGCCACGAGGTCGAGGTCGGCGGCCATCTCCTTATAGAACGCGGTCTGTTCGGGCGTGTGATAGAAGGTGTAGACCTCGAGGCCGAGGAGCCCGTGCGCCTTGAGGTCGCGGGCGTCCTCGAACGTTGTGCGCTGGAAGTAGGCGCCGGGATGGGACAGCACAGGGGCCCCGCCCGTGTCCGGGGCCGCGGCCAGGACCTCGGTCAGGGCCATGAAGGTCTTCGGGACGTAGGCCGGCTTCCCCTCGGCGAAGTAGTCGCTGTAGAACATATAGGGGCCGTAGCGCCGGTTGTCGGGCTCGTAGTAGCGGGCGAGCTCGGGATGGCTCTCGTTCTCGGGCTTGTCGAGCAGGATCTGGGCGATCTTGACCCCGAGCGGCGGGGCGCCGTTCGAGCGGGCCAGGACCTCGTCCATGGTCAGGGCGAAGCCGAGCTCCTGGACCCGGGCGACACGCTCGCGGGTCTCGCGCATCCGGCAGGCCGTCTGGCCGGCGATGATCTCGCCGAGGGCCGGGCTCGTCCAGTCGACGAGCGGCAGGAGGAGGTGGAACTCACGGCCGCCGTAGAGGGTCGTCACCTCGATGCCCGGGATGACCTCGACGCCGGCCCGGCGGCCTTCCTCGACGGCCTCGGGATAGGCGGCCACCGTGTCGTGGTCGGCGATCGAGATAGCCCTCATGCCGTGCTCTTTGGCGAAGCCGACCAGCTGGGCCGGCGCATAATCCCCGTCGCTGCTCTTGTTCGAGTGGACGTGGAAATCGACGCGCCCGCTCATGAAAGATCGTCGAGTCCGGTCAAGAGCTTGTAGATTTCCAGGTATTTCTGGGACGTCTTGGCGATGATCTCCGCCGGCAGCGCGGGCGGCGGGCTGTTCTTGTCCCAGGCCGTCGTCTCGAGATAGTCGCGGACGAACTGCTTGTCGAGGCTCGGCTGGGACTTGCCGGCCTCGTATTGGGCGAGCGGCCAGAAGCGGGAGGAATCGGGGGTGAAGATCTCGTCGATGAGAATGAGCTCGTCGCCGTCGCAGCCGAACTCGAACTTGGTGTCGGCGATGATGATGCCCTTGGAGACGGCATAGAGGGAGGCCTTCTGGTAAAGCTCCAGGCTGACCTTGCGGATCTTGCCGGCGAGCTCGGCCCCGATCTCCTTCTGGACGTCCTTGAAGGAGATGTTGACGTCGTGCCCCTTCTCGGCCTTGGTCGAGGGCGTGAAGATGGGCTCGGACAGGCGGTCGGACTCCCTCAGGCCCTTGGGGATCTTGATGCCGCAGATCTTGCCCGTGGTCTTGTATTCCTTCCAGCCGGAGCCGGAGAGGTAGCCGCGGACGACGCATTCGACGGGGACGACCTGGGTCTTCTTGACCAGCATCGAGCGCTTGGCCAGAACGCCGGCGTATTTCGCGAGGACGGGCGGGAAGTCCTTGGTCTCGGTGGCGATGAGGTGGTTGGGGACGACCAGTCCGACGAAATCGAACCAGTACTTCGAAAGCTGGGTCAGGACTTTGCCCTTGTACGGGATGAGCGAGGGCAGGACCCAGTCGAAGGCCGAGATGCGGTCCGTGGCGACGATGAGGAGCCTGTCCTCGACCTCGAAGACGTTGCGGACCTTGCCCATGCGGAACAGAGGCAGACCCGGAAGCTCGATGTCACCGATGGGTTGTTCCATGGCCGGCTCCTTTTTGAACCCGTCAAGGATAGCGAAACAAATCCCAAAAAGCAAATGTCAAGCGGGGGGCTGGAGCCCGATGAAGTTGTGCATCCGGCGGGGGTCGGCGGGGTGGCGGCGGTAAGAAAGGAGGCGCGGCTCGCAGTGGGTGCAGACGGGCCCGGTGTTGAGGATGTGCGCCTTCCGGAAGCCCGTCTGCGTGAGGAGCCAAACGTTGGCGGCCCGCAGGTCGAGGAGGTATTTCCCCTGGTAATGGGGGATCTGGATGGCGGGGAGCTTGCCGCGTTCGACAAAGAGCCCTTCGGGGAAGCCGCCCTTGAGGAAGGCCTTCCGGACCTCGACGCCGACCTCGTAGCAGGCCGCGCCGATGCAGGGGCCGAGGGCGGCCGTCATCTCCTCCGGCTTCGAGCCGTAGGCCTCGCCCATGGCCTTGACCGCCTTCTCGAGGATCCGCTTCTCGGTGCCGCGCCAGCCGCAGTGGACGGCGGCCACGGCCGGGCCGGACGGATCGTAAAGGAGGACGGGCAGGCAATCGGCGGTGCGGATGACGAGCAGGAGGCCGGGGACGTTCGTCATCAGGGCGTCGCCCTCGAGCTTCTTCCCCGGAGCCATGCCCAGCCGGTGGATCGCATCGGAATGAAGCTGGCGCATGATGACCGGCGCCATCCGCCGCTCCGCGGCGAACGACAAGAAGTCCGATTCGCCCCAGCGGGCATCGCCGAAGCCGTGGACGAGCCCGGGCGCGGCGAGGAGCCGCGGCACGGTGAGATAGGGACGCTTGCTCTCGGTCACATCACCACTATTAGCAGAAAGGAGGGGACGGCTCAAGGTGTCACCAAGGTGTCACCGACGTATCTGGGCCAGCCCGGCTTGTCATTTGCCGCCGGTCTTCGTATGATGAACCCATTGTGCGCCTGAAGGAAAGAATAATGCCATTGATCTCGGTCCTCGCCGTCCCGGGCGGCCTCGCCCTCCTGGCCGGGGCGGTCATCCTGGCCTCGGAGGTCCGGCCGCGGGCCCGGGAGTTCGGTCTCGTCGTCGGGGTGCTTCCTCCCGGCCCGCTCAACGCCATCACCGATGTCGCCGGGGTCAAGGTCGGCCAGGTCACGCTCATCGAGGGGAAAGACGTCCGGACCGGGGTCACGGCCATCCTGCCCCACGGCGGCAATATCTTCCAGGACAAGGTCCCGGCCGGGATCTCGGTCGGCAACGGCTACGGCAAGCTCACCGGCGTGACCCAGGTCCGGGAGCTCGGGACGATCGAAACACCCATCGTCCTGACCAACACCTTGAGCGTCCCGACGGCCGCCGGCGCGGTCATCGACTGGACGCTCGCGCTCGCCGGGAACGAGCGGGTCGCCTCAGTGAACCCGGTCGTTGGCGAGACGAACGACGGCTGGCTCAACGACATCCGCGGCCTCCACGTCACCAAGGCCCACGTTCTCGAGGCCATCCGGGGCGCGTCCGAAGGGCCGGTCGCCGAGGGCGCGGTCGGGGCCGGCACGGGCACGACCTGCTTCGACTACAAAGGCGGTATCGGCACGTCCTCGCGCCGGCTGCCCCCGGAGCGAGGCGGCTATATCGTCGGCGTCCTCGTCCAGACGAACTTCGGCGGCGTCCTGACCATCCGCGGCGTGCCCTTTGACAAGAAGGACGCCGGCGTCGGGGCGGCCGGGCCGAATCCCTCCGGCGACGGCTCCTGCATGATCGTCATCGCCACCGACGCGCCGCTCGACGCCCGCAACCTCGAGCGCCTGGCCAAGCGGGCCCTGCTCGGCATCGCCCGCACCGGCGGCTACTTCTCGAACGGCAGCGGCGATTACGCCATCGCCTTCTCGACCGCCGAGAGCGTCCGCGTCCCGAACCGGGCGACGGCCCCGACACGGACGGTGACCCTGCTCCGCGACGACGCCATTTCGCCGCTCTTCCAGGCCGCGGCCGAAGCCTGCGAGGAAGCCATCCTGAACTCGTTGTTCAAGGCCGTCCGCATTGAAGGCAAGGACGGCCATGTCGCCGAGGCCCTTCCGCTCGACAGGGTCAGGGCCCTGCTCCCATGAGCCCCCGCAAGCTCAAGACGATCGGCATCCTCGGCGGCATGGGCCCCGAAGCGGGGGCTTATTTTTTCGAGCGGCTCATCCGCGAGACGGCCGCGGGGCGCGACCAGGCCCATCCGCCGGTCATCCTGTGCAGCCTGCCCCAGGTCCCCGACCGGACCGAGGCCATCCTCCACGGCGGCCCGAGCCCGGTCCCGGCCATCCGGCGCGGGCTCCAGGCCCTGGCGCGGGCGGGCGCGGATTTCGCCGTCATGACCTGTATCTCGGCGCACTTTTTCTATCCGCGGGCCGCGGTGGGATCGCCGATCCCCATCCTCAACCTCATCGACGAGACCCTGATCGAGATCAAGCGGATGAAGCCCTCACCGGCCAAGATCGGCCTGATCGCCACCTCCGGGACTGTCCGCTCGGGGTTGCTCGCCAGGGCGTTCGAGCCGGCCTGGATCGAGGTCCTGGCGCCTACCGGTCCTGGCCAACGGAAGGTCATGACCGCGATCTACGGCCGGCGAGGCGTCAAGGCCGGCTTCACCGAGGGCCCTCCGCGGCGGATCCTCCTCGAGATCGCCGCCGGCCTCATCGACCGGGGCGCCCAGGCCATCCTCGCCGGCTGTACGGAAGTTCCCCTCGTCCTCGGGCCGGACGACCTCCCCGTCCCCCTCATCGACCCCATGACCGTCGGCGCCCGCGCCGCCCTCCGTCTTGCCGGCGCACGCCTGCGAAGTTGACTTTCCAGGGGGATTCCGGTATAAAGATGCGGTATTTTTCCCCTGTGAGGAGGTGAAAGTTTTTGGCTTTTGTACAGCTTGACGAAGGTGAGAATCTCGAAGCCGCCCTGCGCCGGTTCAAGAGGAAAGTCCAGCAGGAAGCGATCATCAAGGAGATCAAGAAGCACGCGGTCTACTTCAAGCCCGGCGAGAAGCGCCGCATGAAGGAAGCCCAGGCGCGCAAGCGGATGAGACGGCGCATCAAGAGAGAGCGCGCCGTCGAGTACTGAAAACTTTCATCTTTTCCCGGCCTCCATCATCCCATTCCCGCCCGCACCTGAACCGGACGGCCGGCGACCTCGCGAGAGAGGGGGAGTTACGGCGACCCAAAAACCGGCGTGGCTGAAGGTCCGGCTCCCGTCGCACGGCGACTTCTTCCGTGTCGCGGAGATCCTCAAGGCCGGACGTCTGCACACGATCTGCCAGAGCGCGCACTGCCCGAACATGGGAGAGTGCTGGGAGCGCCGGACCGCCACGTTCCTGATCCTCGGCGACACGTGCACCCGGAACTGCGGCTTCTGCGCCGTGGCCAAGGGCACTCCACTGCCGCCGGATCCCGAAGAGCCGGTCCGCGTGGCCGAGGCCGTCGCTTCCCTTGGCCTGGCCTATGCCGTCATCACTTCGGTCACCCGCGATGATCTCGCCGACGGCGGGGCCGGTCCTTTTGCGGCCGTCATCGAGGCCATCCGGGCGAAGAGCCCTGGCACGCGGATCGAGGCCCTGATCCCCGACTTCGGCGGCGACACGGCCGCGCTCGAAACGGTCCTGGCCGCCCGCCCGGACGTCCTCAACCACAACCTCGAAACGACCGAATCGCTCTACCCGGCGATCCGCCGCCCCCGCGAGAACTACCGCCGCTCGCTCGGCGTCCTGGCAGCGGCCAAAGCGCGGGGCGCCCTGACCAAGTCCGGCCTCATGATCGGGCTCGGCGAGGCCGAGGACGACATCCTCCGGACCCTCGCCGACCTGCGCCGGGCCGGCTGCGACCTCCTGACCGTGGGCCAGTATCTCCAGCCGTCGGCGGCCCATCCGCCCGTCACGAGATACTACCCTCCCGACGAATTCGCGCGCCTCGCCGAGGACGCCCGCCGGCTGGGCTTCCTCGAGGTCGTCTCCGGACCGCTCGTTCGCAGCTCCTACGAAGCCGGACGCCTGTTCGAGACCGTGCGGCACAAGGACCACGCCCCATGCGCTACCTGATCTTCACCGACATCCACGGCAACATGGAAGCCCTGACCGCCGTCCTCAAGGCGGTCCAGAAGAAGAAGATCGACCACTATATCTTCCTCGGCGACCTCGTCGGCTACGGCGCCTCGCCGAACGAGGTCATCGCCAAGATCCTGACCCTCAAGCCGCTCTCGATCATCCGCGGCAACCACGACAAGGCCGTCTCCGGGCTCGACTCGGTCCAGACCTTCAACCCCATCGCCGCCTCGGCCATTTTCTGGACGAAGAAGACGATCGCCCGCAAGCACCTCGACTTCCTGGTCCGGCTCAAGCAGAGCCCCGAGGTCGTCCAGGACTCGATCACCATCTGCCACGGCGCGCCCTTCGACGAGGACTATTACATCTTCGGCGAGTTCGACGCGGCCGAGGCCTTCTCCTACATCCAGACGCCGGTCTGCTTCTTCGGCCACACCCACTTCCCCTTCGTCTACACGGAGAAGGACGGCAACGTCGAGGGCACGTTCCTCGAGGGCAACTCGAACGAGGTCAAACTCGAAAAGGGCGTGCGCTATCTCATCAATCCCGGCTCGGTCGGCCAGCCGCGCGACCGGAATCCCCGGGCGGCCTTCGCCGTCTACGATTCCGACGCCCGCGTCGTCCGCTTCGGCCGCGTCGACTACGACATCGAAGAGGCCAAGCGCAAGATCATCGACGAGAAGCTGCCGCCGGCCCTGGCCGAGCGCCTCAGCCTCGGTATTTAGGATTGGCGTAGCAGTACACGCAGCCGTGGGGGCAGGCCTGCGCGTAGCTGCCGATGTCTTGCGACTCGGTGCACAGGCACGAAGGGCGCTGGCCGCGGTCTTTGCGCTGCGAGACCGGCTCGTGCCGCGGGTGAAGGGATCCGAGGAGCGCCCCGTCGATGCAGGCCGACGGCCTGATCCCGGGCAATCCCTCGAGTTGCGGCTGGCAGCAGGCGTGGAGGACGAGCCCCATCCCCGCGGCGATCGCCGCGAGCTCGACGGCCCGCTCCCTCTGCTCGGCCTCCGGCGGATCATAAAAGCGGAACCGCCGCGTTTCGGCCCGCCGCACGGCCTTGCCGTACCACTGGGCGAAGCTCACGCGGACGTCCCTGATGCCGGCGGCGGCCGCGGCCCCAGCGACCTCCGGGAAAAGGCCGACGTTCGATCTCCTCTCGCCTCCTTCCTCCCAGAAAAGGACGGGATCGAAGCGGAGCGACACACGCCGTGGCTCGCCGGCAAGCTCGGTCAAATGCGGGAGCTGCCTCAGCGCCTCAGGCCAGGCCGGCGCCCCCGGCTCGACCGCCGTCCCGCCCATTCCCGTCACCGTAAGATGCAGATAAAGCTGGTCATAGGCGGCGATCCGGTCCCTCAGACCGTGCGCGTTCCGGAGCAGGTTCGCGAAGTCCTTGGACCAGAGGACGATCGTGTGGACGGACCCGGGGTCGAGATCGACCGTCCGCCTCCCGCCCCTCGGCCCGGCCACTTCGGCCCTTCCGTCGCGAAGGGCCCCGGCCAGCCAATCCGGGAAGGAGGCGACGAGGTCGGTGCGCCGCGAGGCGCTGATGACGGTCTTCAGGGTCTTATTCCCGCGGGCGGAACAGCCGGTCGCCGATCGTCTCCCCGAGGAAGAACTTGAACAGGAAGAAGTAGAGGAGGATGAAGACGCCGTAGAGCAGCAGCATGGACCCGGACACGCTGCCGAGGACGTCAAACAGGGTCGAGCCCATGGACGAAGCCGCGAGCCAGAGCGCGACGAGCCAGAACAGCCCGACGAACAGGAGATCGAAGAGCTTCGACTTGAAGAAGACCGAGAAGCTGAACGGCGGACGCGGCGCCGGTTCCTCGGCTTCGACGAACTCCCCGGCTTCGGCCCGCTCCGGTCTCGCGATCTCGGCGCCCCGCGACGGCAGGATGGGCTCCCGGACGGGCCGCACGGGGCCAGCCGAAAGGACGGCCTCCGTCGGAGCTAGATCGCGGGCGTTCAGTTCTTCCGCCCCTTCTCCCTCCTCCGCCTCCTCTTCCGCGGGCTCGAAACCCTCGCCGGGCTCGGCTTCTTCTTCCTCTTCGCCGCCCGTGAACGGGAGCGGCGCCTGACTGACTTTCTCGGGGAGGCCGATGGTCGAATCCGAATCGCGGCGCCGCGGGAAGATCTCCATCTCCGCCGTGTCCGGCGTTTCGGATTCGCCGAGGACCTTGGGCTCGACGGGCCTCGTATCTTCAGCGAAGACCGGCGCGCCCTTCATCGTGCTGGCCCAGGGCGGTAGCGACCCCGTCGACGGGGGGGCGGGGGCTTTCGCCGGCTCCGGCCCGGGCTCCGGCTCCGCTTCGGCTTGGTCTTCGGGCTGAGGCGCGACGGGAAGCGGCCCGGTCTCGGAAGTCTTCGCGGCCATGACCTCGATGAACTTGTCGATCTTCTCCCGGCCCAAATCGACGGTCCGGCCCAGGTTCTCGATCTCCTGGCTGTCGAACGTGACCGGCTTCAACGACGCCCCGCCGGCCGTCCCCGCCACCTCCGGCTCCTCGCCTTGGTTGACATACTCGATCTCGGGCTCTTCAGGGGCGCTGGGCGGGGCCGCCGGCGTCCCGTATTCCCGGGTTTCTTCTTTTGCCCTCTCGGAGGCCGCGGCGGCCTCGGCCGGCTTCGCGGGCTCCTTTTCGATCTCGTCCTCGAGGTCTTCTTCGAGGTCTTCGGCCTCTTCTTCGTCTTCGAGGTCCTTGTCACCGCCCGCCGGCTCTTCGATCTCGTCCTCGTCCTTCGGCCCGGCCGCGGCTTCGGACGCCTCGATCTCGTCGACCAGGATGACCTCTTCCGTGGGCTCCTGTTCTTCGAGGCCCTCGCCGGCCATGAGCTCTTCGATGGCCGTCTTGCCGGTCCCCGCGGGGGCCTTCTCCTCGAGCTCCTCGCCGATCTCGGCCTCGAGGTCCTTGGCAGGGACGGGCCGCCGCCGTTTCTCGTCCTCGGGCTCGTTGACGGTATAATCTTTCTCTTCGACCTCGGCGTCGATGATCTTCTCGCCCGGGATCTCTTCCTCGATCTCTTCGTCCTCGGAGAACAAGAGCTGGGTGCCGCAGTTGTTGCAGTACTTGTCGGCCTCGTCGATAATGGCGTGGCAATAAGGGCAACGGGTGATGGCCATCGGCATTATTATCATAGGGAAAACAGGCGATGTCAATTGAAATGCCCGGCCTGTTCCCCTAGACTGGTCCCGGAGAGGAAGCCATGTCCCGCATGACCTTCAAGACGGCCCTCATCACCGGAGCCTCAGCCGGCATGGGGGCCGAATTCGCCCGGCAGCTGGCCGCCGCCGGGACCGATCTCGTCCTCGTCGCCCGCCGGCTGGACCGGCTCGAGGAGATGGCCGCCTCGCTCCGGGCCGAACACGGGGTGGCCGTTCAGGTCATCCAGGCCGACGTCGCGTCCGAGGAGGGCCTGGCCGCCGTCGAGGAGCATATCGCCCGGAGCGGCACGCTCGATCTCCTCGTCAACAACGCCGGCTTCGGCGGCCGGACCGGCTTCGTCAAGGGCGCGGTGAGCGATCACCTGCACATGGTCCGCGTTCACGTCGATGCCGCCGTCCGCCTGACCAAGGCGGCCGTCCCGGGGATGATCGACCGCGGCCGCGGGGCGATCGTCAACGTCGCCTCGGTCGCCGCCTTTTCGCTGTTCTCCGGGGCCATGTACAGCGGCACCAAGGCCTTCCTGGTCATGTTCTCGCAGAACCTCCAGACCGAGGTCCGCTCGAAGGGCCTCGTCCTCCAGGCCCTTTGCCCCGGCATGACTCACACGGAATTCCACGAGGTCGCCGGCATCGACAAGTCCGTCGTCCCGGCGCCCTTCTGGATGGCCGCCGAGAAGGTCGTCGGCATCTCCCTGCGCCGGCTCGGCCGCGGCGTCGTTTGCATCCCCGGCTGGTACAACAGGGGCCTCACGTTCCTCATGCGCTGCCCGGCGACTGCGGTCCTGGTGCGGGCCGCCAGCCGCACCCGGGCGGTCCGCCGCCGCGCCGACAACGACTAAGCCCCCTCGATCCTCGGTATCGCAGGCAGGTCTGCCCGGATCGCTGCGAGGTTGAAGCCGCCCGGCCCTTCTGCTATCATGGGCCCGCCTCGAGAACCTGGCTGAGTGGGCGATTAACTCAGCGGTAGAGTGCTACCTTCACACGGTAGAAGTCAGAGGTTCAAGTCCTCTATCGCCCACCATCTTCTTATCAACCCCTTGCACGATCCCATGGTCAGGCATGATCAGCGTTGTGTTGCTCTGCGCCTGTAGCCTTATCCGGGACTGGACCCGTTCAGATACCTAGGTGACACCTGGGGCTATGATTACGTGGCGTTATGTATTTGAACGGGCCCGGCCGTCACGTTGGAATGCGGGTCCGGCGTGCGGCGCCGGCGCAGATTCCAAGCAGCTTCATGGAGTAAGCGCGTCCTCTTCGCGGATGTTCTTGATTTCCTCAGGCGGCAGAAGACCGCGGTCCTGGGAGCATTCCCCCCGATCCGCGCATCAAATTCGCGATTTGCGGCGGAAGTCGATGGAGTCGATGATTTGCTGGAAGCGGGGAAGATCCCGGATCTTGGCTAGCAATGGGTCGCGGCGAAACCACGCGTCCCGCTCGTCACCGTTTCGGACGGCCCGCTCGAGCCAATCTAGGGATTTCTGAGAATCTCCCCTGATGGCATAGAAGTCCGCGACCACGGACGTTGACCAAGGCGCCAGAGCGCCGTATTTCAGACTTTCCTCGTCCATTTTTTCCAAAGCCTCTTTCGTTTTCCCTTCCAAAGCCAGAAGCAGGGCCCACGTCAGCTTGATCTCGAAACCTTGTTGTTCATCGGGCGAAAGATTCTCTAGAGTCCGGCGTGCTCCGGGAATGTCGTTCCTGTCGATATACGCCCGGGCCAATTTCGAGGCGGCGTATATATTCCGAGGGTCCTGTTCCAAGATTTTTCCTAGCTCGCGGGTCGCGCCGTCGATATCGCCTTCCATGCGCAGGATCTCGCCCAACATCATGCGGGCCGGGAAAAAAAGCGGGTCGCCCGCAAGAACCTGATTGACGAGCTCTTTGGCCGGCGCATACTCGCCATTCGTTGCGTAGTAATTGGACAACCAGATCTTGGCGTCGATTTCGTTGGGATTGAGCGAGAGCGCCTTTTTGGCCTCTTCGGGTATCAGGTCTTTCCGGCCTTGGTAAAAATGAAGGGCAGCGAGGCTCGAATGGCTGCGGGCCGAATCGGGATCGTCCTGCAAAGCTCGGCGCAGCTCTTGCTCCGCCCTGTAAAGCCAGCTTGAATCGTTGGAGTAGCCGCCGTCGATCTCGAGGATGAAGGTGAATCCATGCCATGCTCGGGCTTCCGCGAACCGGGGGTCGATCTCCAGGGCCCGCTCGAGCATTTTCCTGGCGCTCGTCAGGTTGAACTGCGCCATGAGGAAATGCATCCCTCTTTCGAAATATTCGTTGGCCTCGGCGATTGTGGAGGGGCGCGCCCCGGTGCTGAGGACGGGCTGGTCCCTCACCCCTTCGAGCTTTTCGCCGCCCCGAGGAGCCAGCTTGAAGATCAGCGCTCCCGCGACAACCAGGGCGACTCCGGCCAGAATCCAGCGGCCTTGCCGGCTCCGGATGATCGATGACGGCCCGGAGGTTCTTGGATCCTTCACGAAGACGTCCGCCTCCAGCGCCGAGCGCACTTCGCTCACTGTTTGGAACCTCTTCTCCAAGCCCTTCTCGAGGCATTTCCTGATAACGGCGCGCAGGCCCGCCGGGGTTCGCGCAGGTACCGGAGCCGGCGTATCTCTGAGGATCGACGACGTCAGCTCAAACCCCGTCCGTCCCTCGAAAGGCCGTGTTCCGGCGGCCATCTCGTAGAGGACGACTCCCAGGGCCCAGATGTCGCTCCGGGCGTCGGCGGGATTCCCTTGGAGCGTTTCGGGCGCCAGATAGGGTAGTGTGCCCGCGATCACGCCCTCCTCGGTCAGCGATAATTGGGAACGCGTCGCTTCCCCGAGCTCCTCGGTGATCAGGCGTTTGGCCAATCCGAAGTCGAGGACCTTGACCCGCCCGGCCGGGGTTATCACCACGTTGGCGCTCTTGAGGTCCCTGTGGATGACGCCCCTCTCGTGAGCGTGCTCGAAGGCCTCGACGATCTGGCTGCCGAAGCGCAGGACATCTTCCGGCGGCAATCCGCCGGGGGGGATCATCCGGTCGAGCGGACGCCCATCCACGTATTCCATGGCGATGTAGGAATTCCCTTCCGCTTCTCCGACTTCATAGATTGTGCAGATGTTGGGATGGTTTAGGGCCGAGGCGGTCTGAGCCTCCTGGGCGAACCGCTTCTCTCGCGACGGAATGGCGGTCGAATGGGGAGACAGGAACTTTAGGGCGGCGGTCCGTTTGAGCTGGGTGTCTTCGACTTTATAGACGATCCCCATCCCGCCCCGGCCGATCTCCTCGAGAATCCTGTATTTGCCGGCGATGAGGCTTCCCGCCTTCAGGACGTGGACGGGCGTCTCCAGCGTCTTAGTCAGCGAAGCCTGTTCAGGCCCTAGTTTCCCTAGGGGCATCGCACAGTTGCCGCAGAAGTGTGAGTCTTCCTTATTCTCGGCGTGACATTTCGGGCATTCCATGGCAACTTCCCCCGTCCCGATGCCCGGATATTATCACCGCTCGCGCTGCCTCACCGTCAAATGCTTATAGTGTTTTCCCATTTGCACTTAGGATAGCATCCGTAAAAAAAACTACCCCAAGTGTTGCACTTCATTATTGAACTCGCGGT
>Ga0172365_10000739_pt1 | contig 22685 bp, 20 predicted proteins | sample LakKivSesite48cm_FD_114535 | JGI IMG/M metagenome (GOLD analysis project Ga0172365, IMG submission 114535) | Sediment microbial communities from Lake Kivu, Rwanda - Sediment site 48cm | ecosystem: Environmental > Aquatic > Freshwater > Lake > Sediment | place: Rwanda: Western Province, Lake... | reverse complement strand
GTCAGCCGACCTGCTGGTCAACGCCACCTCCCTGGGCATGTGGCCCCAGGTGAAGCGCTCCCCCTGGCCTGAGGAGCTCCCCATGCCCCCCTCTTTGACCGTCTTCGACCTGGTGTATAACCCTCTGGAAACAAAGTTGATGCGTCAGGCGCGTGCAGCCGGGGTACAGGCCATCGGCGGGCTGGGGATGCTGGTGCATCAGGGGGCCATAGCCTGGGAGTTGTGGGCCGGACAAGAGGCCCCAGTGGAGGTGATGGTTGCTGCGGCGAAAGCGGCCTTTTCTCAATGTTAAACCCTCCCGCAGATTCAGGTTTGTCAGCCAGGAGATCCTCCTTGACCCGGAAAAGCTGTCACTCTGAAGGATTCTCGCCCTAACCTGCGGGAGGGTAGGTGGAGATAGGAGGGAGTGATGTTGCGGTTTCTGACCGCCGGCGAGTCCCACGGGCCCTGTCTTGTAGCCATCGTCGAGGGGCTGCCTGCGGGATTGCCCTTGTCACCCGAAGAGATAGATCGCGACCTGCAGCGACGGCAGGGAGGCTACGGCCGAAGCGGACGCCAGCGGATCGAAAAGGATCGGGTGGAGATCCTCTCCGGCGTGGCCCAGGGGAAAACCATCGGCTCGCCCCTCGCTCTGTGCATCCGCAACCGCGACTGGGAGAACTGGCGGGATCGGGAGGAACCCCCCTGGACTGTGCCCCGGCCCGGCCACGCCGACCTGGCCGGTGGAATCAAGTATGGACTGGAGGACCTGAGGCTGGTGGCCGAGCGGGCCAGCGCCCGTGAGACAGCGGCGCGGGTGGCCGTCGGCGCGGTGGCCAGGCGACTGCTGGGGGAGTTTGGGATCACTGTGGGGAGTTATGTGACCGAGATCGGCGGCGTGGTGGCTGAGATCCCCGACCTGCCCCTGGAGGAGCTCTGGGCGCGGGCGGAGGGGAGCGATGTGCGCTGCCCCCATGAGCCATCCGCCGAGCGGATGCGAGCCCGCATTGACCAGGCGCGGGAGGTGGGCGACTCGCTGGGCGGGGTGATCGTCGTGGGTGCCGTCGGCCTCCTCGTGGGCCTGGGCTCCCACGTCCACTGGGACCGCCGATTGGATGGCCGGCTGGCCGGAGCGGTGATGAGTATCCCCGCCATTAAGGGAGTGGAGACCGGCCCCGCCTTCGAGAACGCCCGACTGCCTGGAACTCAGGTTCACGACGAGATGCTTCCCTCAGATTCCTCTTCGCCTCCCATTCGGCCTTCCAACCGCGCCGGCGGCCTGGAGGGGGGCATGACCAATGGCCAGCCGCTCGTCATTCGAGCAGCCATGAAACCCATCCCTACGACCCTCACGCCCTTGCGATCGGTGGATCTGGCCACCGGGGAGCCGACAACGACTCGATACACGCGCTCCGATGTGTGCGCCGTGCCCGCGGCGGCGGTGGTGGCCGAGGCGATGGTCGCCTGGGTGCTGGCCCAGGCGCTGCTGGAGAAGATAGGGGGCGATTCCCTGGCCGAGATGCAAGCTCACTGGCGGGCCTGGCAGGAAGACGAAAGCGCGAAAGAGGGGGGTGGCTGTGGCCCGTAACATCGTCCTCACCGGCTTCATGGGCACGGGCAAGAGTGCCGTGGGCCGGGAGCTGGCTCGCCGGCTGAGATGTGAGTTCCTGGACATGGACCTCCTCATCGAGGAGCGAGAGGAGCGCTCCATTTCGGAGATATTCGCCACCCAGGGCGAGGGCTACTTCCGAGCTCTGGAGCGCGACCTGTGCCGGGAGCTGGCGGCACAGTCCGACTTGGTGATCGCCACCGGCGGCGGAGCGCTGATGGATCCAATCAACCGAGAGGTGATGGGGCACAGCGGTGTGCTGTTCTGCCTTCGCTGCAACCCCGATGAGATCCTGCGCCGCCTGGCCCTGGCCGAGGACCGCCCACTGCTGGATGTGGAGGATCGAAGGCAGCGGATCGAAGTGCTTCTGGCGCAGCGACGGGAGGCCTACAGTGCCATCCCCCATCAGGTCGAGACAACGGGGCGAGGGGTAGAGGAGATTGTGGAGGAGATTCTGCGCGCGGTGGAAGGAGAGGATGGAGACGACCATTCCGGTGCAGACGCCGACCGGGTCCTACGACATCTACCTGGGAGTGGGGATGCTGGGCAGGCTGGGAGAGTTGATCGCCCGCTGGGGGACCCCCTCCCGTGTCGCCGTGGTCACCAACCCTGTGGTCTGGCAGGCTCACGGCGAGGCCCTGGCTGAGGGCCTGCGTGTCGCAGGCTTTGACCCCCTGCTGTGTCCGGTGCCCGATGGCGAGGCTCACAAAACGCTGGACACGGTGCGCGCTTTGTATGATCGCTTCGTCGAGGGGGAGCTGGATCGCAGCAGCCTGGTCGTGGCCCTGGGGGGCGGCGTAGTGGGCGACATGGCCGGCTTCGCCGCGGCCACTTACATGCGCGGCCTCCCGCTGGTCCAAGTGCCCACCACACTGCTGGCCATGATTGATTCCAGTGTGGGAGGTAAGGTGGCCGTTGATCACCCCCGGGGCAAGAACCTCATCGGGGCCTTCAAACAGCCGGCCTTCGTGGTGGTGGACCCCGCCGTGTTGTCCACCCTGCCCGATGAGGAGATGCGCTCCGGCTGGGCGGAGATTATCAAACACGGGATCATCGGCGATCCGGCCCTTTTCGAACGATTGGAGGCCCAGCCTGAGCTGCGACCGCCGTCTGTCGTCCTCACCGACATCATCGCCGCGGCCATCCAGGTGAAGGTGGATGTCGTCGAAGAGGACCCCTACGAACGGGGGCGGCGTTGGGTGCTGAACCTGGGGCACACCTTCGCCCACGCCTTCGAGGTGCTAAGTGATTACCAGCTTCGGCACGGCCACGCGGTGGCCATAGGGATGGTCGTCGCCGCGCGGGTGGCGGAGGTGATGGGACTTTGTCAGCCAGAGTTGCCAGCCCGCATCGAAGCGCTCCTGCGCGCTTTGGGTCTGCCCACGCGGGTGCCCGGCTTTCGACCGCAGGCGATCTGGCCGGCCATGGCGCTGGACAAAAAGAAACGCGGCTCCCGGCTGCGCTTCGTCCTGCCCTGTGCTTTAAGGGATGTGATCGTCACCGAGCAGGTGGCACAGGAAGTGGTGCTTGCAGTGTTGGGTGAGCTCAGCAATTGACAGGCGGATAGTTGACTATATAATGCAGAGCATGAGCTGTGGATACTACCCTGGCCCTCCAGTGCCGCCTGAAGACCATTTGAGGGAGGAGGGGAGATGAGGTTTTCACACATCTTGCTGGAGAACTGGCGCAACTTCGGGCACGTGGACGTACCGCTGCAGAACCGCGCTTTCCTGGTCGGGCCGAATGCGTCCGGTAAGTCCAACTTCCTGGATGCCTTCCGCTTTCTGCGCGACGTTGTGACCTCCGGCGGCGGCTTTCAGAAGTCGGTGATGGACCGGGGCGGGGTCTCGATCGTTCGGAACCTAGCGGCACGGCGCTACCCGGATGTCGTCCTTCAGGCCGCCCTGGAGGAGGGAGGAGAAGTCGTCTGGCGCTACCGGATTGCGTTTGCCCAGGACAACCAGCGGCAGCCCATCCTCAGGGAGGAAAAGGTCTGGCACGGCGACGAGTTGCTCCTGGATCGGCCAAACGACGACGACCGGGCCGACGAGGCGCGGTTGCGGCAGACCTATCTGGAGCAGACATTCGCCAACCGGGAGTTCCGCGACATCGCCATTTCCTTTGCCTCGGTGCACTACTACCACCTCGTCCCCCAGTTGGTCCGCGACCCGGAGCGCTCGATAGGACGACAGGTGGACCCTTACGGAGGAGACTTCCTGGAGCAGATCGCCCGCACAGACCAGCGGACGCGCGATAGTCGCTTGCACCGCATCCTGGCAGCCCTCAAGGTCGCTGTCCCCCAGCTCAGCGATCTCAAACTGGAGAAAGACGAGCGCGGCGCGCCCCATCTGTACTCCAATTACGAGCACTGGCGCCCCAAAGGGGCCTGGCAGACGGAGGCTGATTTCTCCGACGGCACACTGCGCCTGATGGGGCTGCTTTGGTCGTTGCTCGATGGCAGCGGCCCCCTGCTGTTGGAGGAACCAGAGCTGTCATTACATCCCGGGATCGTGTGCTACATCCCCCAGATGATGCTGCGCGTGCAGCGTGGGCGCAAGTGCGCCCCCCGGCAGGTCCTCCTGAGCACCCACAGCAGCGACCTGCTGCGCGACGAGGGCATCGCGGCCGATGAGGTGCTGCTGTTCATCCCCTCCCAGGAAGGGAGTGTGGTGCAGGTCGGCGCCGATATCGCCGAGGTGCGGCAGTTGCTGGAAGCGGGCCTGACCGCTGCCGAGGTGGTCATCCCCCGCACTCAGCCGATCAACGTTGTCCAGCTTTCTCTCTTCTGAGATTGAGGCCCTATGGAATCGGTCACGTCTCCTGTCAACGTGCTCGTCGAGGGTGTCACGGACGAAGCCGTCGTTCGCCGCCTGCTCGAATACGCCGGGCTGACCTGTGGCACCGTGTACGGCAAGACGGGCAAGGGCGCTCTGCTTGAGCGCCTCCCCAGCTACAACCAGGCTGCACGCTTTGCGCCGTGGCTGGTAGTCGTGGACCTCGATCAGGATGCCGAGTGTGCGCTGCCTTTTGTGCGCAGTGTCCTCTCTGAGCCGACCGCCTGCTTGCACTTTCGCGTGGCCGTGCGCGCCGTCGAGTCCTGGCTCCTGGCCGATGCGGAGCGACTGGCTGCCTTCTTGGGCGTACCCGTCGCCAGAATCCCATCCCGATGCGGAACCCGACCCCAAGCGCACCTTCGTCAACCTGGCCCGACAAAGTCGAAGAGGAGCAATCCGCGAGGACGTCGTGCCCCGCGAGGGAAGCGGCGGCCAGGTGGGTCCCGGTTACACTGGCCGGTTGATCGAGTTCGTGATGACTGCGGAACATCCATGGCGACCCGACGTCGCCGCCCAGCGTTCAGATAGCCTGCGGCGTTGCGTAGAAGCCCTGCAAACTCTGAGAACGAGAACCCGCGAACAAGGCTGATGGAACTCCAGTTCGACGCCCGACAGGAATACCAACTCGACGCCATTGAAGTATCCTTGGCCTTAGAGATAATGGGCCAGTGACTGTCTTAAACCCAACGGGCAAGTGTATCTGATTGTTTGAGAAGTATGGCTGGCGGTGGAGGTCTCGGCAGTGGTGGAGCGGCACGATGTGGAGCGGGCTCAACGGCGGGCGGCAGCGCTGCGATGCGCTGGCTACCGGGCCATCCCGACGGTGGCCGGCGAGCAGGTCACCGCCGAGGCAGAAGAGGTAGCACGTGAGGGCCATATTCTGTTCTATCGGGCGGACCTGGAGGCCAGCCGCTTGACGGTGGACCGGGCACGGGAGCTGCTGGCCCTCTTCTGGATCAAGCTCAATCGGGAATGCGACGACATCGCCCACCTCAGCCTGGGAGATCAGACTCCCCGGGGTGAGGATGCGGCCAACGAGCTCAGCCTGCTCTGCCTGCAGGTGGACCGCTGGGTGAGCCGCAAGGAGCCCAACCTGTCCACCCGTGTCCATAAGGGCACGCCGGACCTCTACTGGCAGGAGATCGCCCACACCATGCGCCGAGGGGCAGGACATCCGGCCATCTTCAACGACGAGGTGATCATCCCCGACCTGCTCGACTATGGGCTGCCGGTGGAGGTGGTCCGCGACTACGCTCAGGTGGGATGCGTCGAGACTTTCCTGCCGGGCCTGGGTGCTCCCTGGACCAACTGCTACCTTAACCTGGCCAAGTGTTTGGAGCTGGCTCTGAATGACGGACGGTGTCTGCTGAGTAGTGAACGACTGGGGCCACCCACGGGTGACCTCCGTCGCTTCGACTCCTTTGCGTCCCTATTTGAGGCCTACGAACGACAGGTGGAACATGCCCTCTACGAGATGCTGGAGGCCAAGGATGTCTACGACGGTGTGATCAGCCAACACGCCCTCGATCCGCTGAACTCGGCCTTCATTAGAGATTGCCTGCGGTGCGGGCTGGACGCTACGGGCTGAGCATGGATGAGCTCCTCAACGCCCTGGCCGCCAACTTCGTGGGTCACGAGCGGGTGCTGGCCCTGTGTCGCAATCGGGCCCCCAAGTACGGCAACGACGACGAACGAGCCGATGCGGTGGCCGTGCAGGCCATCGAGAGCTTCGGACGACAGATGTGGTACTATCCGTCGCCCTATCCCCAGGCCATTCACTATGGCATGTTGGGCTCGGTGCTGAGCCACACGACGATGGGGGAGGGGACTGCGGCCTCGGCCAATGGGTGGCTGGCAGGAGAGACGCTCAGCGACGGCGGCTCGCCCTCGCAGGGATGTAACCGTCACGGGGCAACGGCCCCTTGCGCTCGCTGGCCAAAGCCGATTACCGGTTGGTGCCCGGCGGTGCAGCCATCAACCTGCGGCTCTCACCGCGTGACTTAGAAGGGGAAGAAGGGTCGCAGAGGTTGGTCAGCCTGCTCAAGGCCTACGTTGCCCTGGGGGGTGAGCAGTTGCAGGTCACGGTGGTGGATGCGGACACGCTCCGGTGTGCGCTAGAACAGTCAGAGCGGTATTGAGACCTGGTGGTGCGCGTCGCCGGGTTCACCGCCTACTTCGTGACTCTCACCCCGGCCATCCAGCAGGAGATCGTGGCCCGGGCCGAGGCGAGACTCTAATCATCGTCGTCCATCGCCCACGGAGATAGACAATCAAGGAGAGGCTCAACCATTGTGAGCGATGTAGAACGGCATAGAGCCATAGCCTTTCTCATCGTGACGGCCATTCTGTGGAGTTTCGGTGGGTTGCTCATCAAATCGGTCTCCTGGAACCCCATGGCCATTGCCGGTACGCGCAGTGCGATCGCTGCACTTTTCATGTTGACCTTTATCCGCCATCCTCATTTCACCTGGTCCCCTGCGCAGATCGGCGCCATGATCGTCTACACTGTGACCGTGATCCTGTTCGTTGCGGCGAACAAACTGACCGCCGCCGCCAACGCCATCCTGCTGCAGTACACCTCGCCCATTTATGCCGCCCTCCTCGGGGCGTGGTTTTTGGGGGAACGGACCACGTGGCTGGACTGGGTGACGATTGGTGTGACGATGGGGGGTATAGCCCTGTTCTTCCTCGATGATCTCGCAGCCGGTGGCCATTGGGGAAATGGGTGCGCCATCGCCAGCGGTGTGAGCTACGCATGCCTCGTGGTCCTCTTGCGCAAGCAGAAGGAGGGCTCGCCTCTGGAATCTGTCCTCCTCGGAAACGCACTCACGGCCGTGGTCGGCTTCCCCTTCATGGTGGGGGCGACGCCCGATCTCGCCGGGTGGGTGGTATTGCTCATCTTGGGAGTGGTTCAGCTTGGGCTTCCCTACACTCTGTACTCCGTGGCCATCAAGCATGTCACGGCCCTTGACGCCATTTTGATCCCCGCGGTCGAGCCCATTCTCAATCCACTGTGGGTGTTTCTTGTAATGGGAGAAGTCCCCGGCCCATGGGCATTCCTGGGCGGATTCATTGTCTTGGTTTCTGTCACCAGCCGCAGTGTACTTTCAGCCCTTTTGGATCAGCGCCGCCCGAAGAAAGCTGCGGCCTGACCTGCAGGTGCTGCGAGACCAATGGAGGGGCTCCATGTCGCTCAAGATCCTCATCCTACACGGCCCCAACCTGAATCTGCTGGGCACGCGCGAGCCGGATGTCTACGGCGCTCTTACCCTGGCCGAGATCAACCAGCGACTGCGCGACTATGCTGCTCAGCAGGACATTGAGCTTCGCACCTTTCAGTCCAACTCTGAGGGGGCCCTCATTGACGCTATCCACGAAGCGCGGAGTTGGGCCCAGGGTATCGTGATCAACCCCGGGGCCTATACCCATACCAGTTACGCCCTTCGTGACGCCATCGCTGGGGTGGGGTTACTCGCCGTCGAGGTGCACCTCTCCAACGTGCACGCTCGGGAGGCGTTCCGCCACCAGTCGGTGATCGCCCCAGTGTGTGTGGGGCAGATCAGCGGTTTCGGCTGGCGGAGCTATCTCTTGGGCCTGGAGGCCCTTGCCCAACTGCTCGCCGATCAGTAGGCCCCAAGTGGATACTTTGTAAGACGTGCTGAGCGGGCCTTCGTCAGCGGCGGAGGCCCACTCAGCGTTTATGCTAGAGGAGATTTTAAGGTTCTGGCGCTTGACAAACCGAGCGAGTTGTGGTAAAATCTGGCGTAGTTATTGGACTAACGTCTAATGGGAGGGAAGGGAAGGATGAAGGACGATCCCATTGACAAACTGGTGGAACTTGGATTTTCCGAATACGAGGCCAAGGCCTACGTCGCCCTGCTCAGGGAAAGCCCCGTCACGGGTTACCAACTCTCCAAGACCTCCGGCGTCCCCCGCTCCATGATCTACGAGGTGCTGGGCAAGCTCATCGCCCGGGGCGCAGCGCTGACACTGCGGAAGGATGGGGGGACGAATTACGCCCCCATTCCTGCAGAACGGTTTCTAGACCGGCTTCATCGGGAGCACGAACAGCTCGTCGTCTCGCTCAAGGAGGACCTGGCCGCCCTCACCTCGGCTTTCAATCTCGACTACGTCTGGAACATCGAGGGCCACGAGAACATCATGGCCAAGGCGAGGGAGATGATCGGCCAGGCCAAGAGCCGCATCTACCTGGCCCTCCTGCCAGCCACATTTCCCGCCTTGCAGCCTGCACTGGAGGGGGCCATTGAGCGAGGGGTGCGGGCGGCGATCTACACTACTCACGACCTCGATCTACCTGGCGGTCAGGTGGTCGTCACTTCCTGGTCAGAGGAGGCTCTCAGCCAGGCCGGAGGGTTGGGGTTGATCCTGATCATTGACGGAGAGGAGGTATTGATTGGCGAGTGGCTGTCCGTGACCCAGGCGCGAGCCTCCTGGACCAGCAGCCCCCTTCTTGTCTTCGTCGCCGAGCATCATCTGCGCACAGACCTGTATCTCCCACAAGTCCTGGCCCTTCTGGGAGACCGGGCTGGGGACGTCATCCACGAGGAGGACCGGGAACTCTTCGCCTGCGCGATGGAGAGCCACATCAGCGACTGAGCTGGAAGGCAAGACTTTGGACAAGGAACTGCCCGGCGACGCCGAGTATGCCCAGCCGGCGTGCCACTGCCCACTGCCGGGTGTGATAGGAATCACTGGGGGAGTGGAAAATGGGGGACAAAAAACCAGAGATGTCGAACCCAGAACTTTCCTACTTTGAATTGCAGGCTTACGTGGGCACCACAAAGCATATGGGAGGGTTCGAGGCCACAAAGGAGCTCATCGAATTATGCCACATCGGCAAGGAGTCATACGTCTTGGAGGTCGGTTGCGGTGTTGGCGCAACGGCCTGCTACCTTGCCAAAAAGTATGGCTGCCGAGTGGTTGGTGTAGACCTCAGTGAAGCGATGATGACCAGGTCAGATGAAAGGGCAGAAAGGGAAGGCGTAGCGGACTGCGTTGAATTCAGGGTTGCGGACGCGCAAGATCTCCCATTCGAGGACGCCCTTTTCGACGTCGTCATTGGTGAGTCCGTACTTACATTCATAGAAGATAAACAGCGCGTGGTCAGTGAATGTGCGCGCGTGGCCAGGCCGGGCGGATATGTGGGGGGGAACGAGGAACTCTGGCTCGAGCTGCCCCCCGCACGGATGGTCGAACGGGTAAGACAGATCTGGGACGTCAAGCCGGCCATTCCAACGCTGGAGGGCTGGATCGGGTTTTGGGAAGGCGCCGGACTGCGCGACATCGTCGTGCGAACCTACAGATTCAATGCGCGACGGGAGTCCAGTCAAATTAGGCGGTATAGTTTCCAAGATATGTGGAGCATGTTTTATCGAACGCTGCTCCTGTACATCAGAAATCCGGCTTTCAGAAAGTATATGTCCGACAGGCTGCACCTCCCCAGGCACACCTTCAAATACTTGGGGTACGCGGTATTCGTTGGAAGGAAGAAATGAAGATCACCAAGCGTGTGTTATCGCTTGCTGCCGGGCGTCTGGTAGCCATCAGTCTACGAAACGGCTACACGTCCTTCGGGAGGGATAAAATGAAGGCCAACATGTCAGCAGAACAGCCCCATGGGAAATCCGATGTGAAAAGCGGGGTGACGAGATGGCTGATAAGGGAAGTGACGGGTGTACTGATGGTGGCGGCGACCCTGTTCATCCCTGCGGGTCGCCTGGATTGGTGGCAGGGTTGGGCCCTCGTCGGCATATACGCTGTCTGGACTGCTGCCAATGCCCTGATCCTAATACCCAAGAACCCAGAGCTGTTAGCTGAACGCACCATGCGCAAGAAGGGCAACAAAACCTGGGATACCGTGATCCTCAGCATCGTCGGCCTGACCACGATAGCCAAGTACATCGTGGCCGGGTTGGACGTGCGCTGGGGATGGACGGCGCAGATGCCACTCGTGCTTCAGATCGCCGCGCTGGTTATCGCGGCGCTGGGATATGCCCTGGTGACATGGGCCATGGCCACCAATCCCTTCTTCTCGATGGTTTATCGTATCCAGGAAGAGCGGGGGCACACCGTTGCCACCGGTGGCCCTTACCGGGTGGTGCGTCATCCGGCTTACACCGGCACAATCGCTTTCGAGTTTGCAACGCCGATCATGCTGGGCTCCCTGTGGGCGCTTATCCTGGGAGGGCTGACAGTGCTGCTCACCCTCATCCGAACCGCGCTGGAAGATAAGGCGCTGCATGAAGAACTCTGGGGCTACAAGGAATACGCGAGCGAGGTACACTATCGGCTGATGCCGGGCATGTGGTGATCGTTGAGATCAAAGCGAGCTGGCTGCAGAACAAGGGGACGACAATGAAGACGCTGCTTAAAGCATTGGGCATTGTGCTGACCGTCACCGCCGGGTTGGTGTTTTTCTGGCTGTTCCCGCTCAAGTTGATCTCCCGGCTGATGGCGCGGTTGGGCAAGTCGGCACCGTGCCCGGCGTCGCTGAGCTTCCTGGTGGATAACCCCGTTCGTCGCTGCTACATGCGTCCCCTGCTCAACCGGGTGGGCGTCCGCCCTGGCGAGCGGGTGTTGGAACTCGGACCTGGGCCGGGCTTTTTCACCGTGGATGCAGCGCAACGCGTGGGACCGGAGGGACGTCTCATGGCCGTGGACATTCAACCGAAGATGATCACTCAGGTGGAGAAACGGATCAAAGCGTCTGGGCTAACCAACGTGGAGACCCACATCGCTGACGCCTATCACCTGCCGCTGGACGACGAAAGCATGGATCGGGCTTTCCTGGTCACAGTGTTGCCTGAAATCCCTGACCAGAACCGTGCGCTGGCCGAGTTGCGCCGCGTGCTGAAGCCGGCTGGAGTGCTCTCCATCACCGAGGAGTTCACTGATCCCGACTATCCGTTCGCTTTCGAGACCATCCGGCGTGTGGAGGCAGCGGGATTCCGCCTGGAACAGCGGTTCGGCAATTGGTGGGCCTACACGACCAACTTCAGGAAACCAGCATAAAACCGAATGGCCTTGCCGATAGCTGACTGAGGGATGGACGATGATCTTCAAGAATCTGTTTCGACGCAAGGGACGCACCATCCTCACACTGCTGGGCATCAGCATCGGCGTGGCGGCCATCGTGGCGCTGGGGGCGGTGGCACGGGGGATGAAGGCCGGCTTCACCGCGATGACCCGTGGCAGCCAGGCTGACCTGGTGCTCACTCAAGCCGGCGCGTGGAGCGCGCTGCTCAGCAGCATGGACGAGACGGTCGCCGACGAACTGCGCACCTGGCGGGAGGTGTCCGATACGGACGGCGTGCTCTTCGGCAACGCGGTGACCGAGAACGGCTCTTACCTATACTTCTTCGGTTACAACCCCCAAGGGTTTGCTATCACCCACTTCCCTATCGTCGAGGGAGAGGGGCTGGTTGAGGCCCGGGGGGTGCGGGGAAAGCCGCTCATCCTGGGCCGGCGCGCAGCGCAGAATATGGAGAAGCAGGTCGGTGACGCCTTCCACATCACGGGCAGCACCTTCCGCATCGTGGGCATCTACGAGACGGGGGATGGTTTCGAGGATAGCGGCGCGGTCCTTCCACTGGAGGAGGCCCAGACGCTGACGCTGCAGCCGCGCCGCGTCTCGATGCTCTACATCAAGCTGCGCGATCCCGCCGATGCCGATCGGCTGCGAACGCGGGTGGAACGGCAGTTCCCCAATCTCTCCCTCTCCATGACGACGGGATTCACCGAACAGGAACAGATGCTTGAGCTTCTGGATGGGATGGCGATGGGAATCGCCGGGCTGGCGATCGTGATCGGCGGCATCGGCATGACCAATACCCTCTTCATGTCCGTCTTCGAGCGCACGCACGAGATCGGCCTGCTTCGATCGGTGGGTTGGCGGCGCCAGCGGGTGCTCTTCCTCATCCTGGGCGAATCGCTGACCCTCGCCCTGTTGGGAGGACTGGCGGGCGCCGGGCTGGGCGTGGCGGCGGTCTTCGCGATCAGCAAATCCAGTTCTATGCTGGGCATGTTCGGAAGCCAGTTCACCCCCGATCTCTTCGTCCGCGCCTTCGTCACCGTGGTCCTGCTGGGGCTGGTGGGCGGGGCCTACCCAGCCTGGTGGGCCAGCCGACTTGTGCCGCTGGAAGCCCTGCGCTACGAGGGAGGCGGCGAGGTGTACGTCCCTCGCTTCCTAGCCAGCGGGATGACGCTGCGCAATCTCTGGCGGAGGCGCTCCCGCACCGTGCTGACCCTGCTGGGGATTGGGGTGGGCATCGCTGCCATCGTCGCTCTGGGGGCCATTGCCGAAGGGACCGCCTATCTGATGACCGAGATGTTTCGGGCCAGTCAGACCGATCTATTCGCCATCGAGGCAGGTGTGGATGCGGACTTCAGTGCAATTGATGAGCGCGTGGGATCGCGTATCGCCGCCCGCTCCGATGTGGATGCGGTCTCCGGCACCATTATGACCGCTGCCAGCACTGAGAAGATGTCCATGCTGATCCTGTTCGGTTACCACCCCCGCTCCTTTGCCATTCGCCACTTTCGCATCGTTGAAGGGCAGCCCCTGGCCGCCCGCCATCAGGTCCTCGTCGGCCGGCAGGCAGCCGAACAGATGGGGATGGAGGTGGGCGACACGCTCCGCCTGTTGAAGAGCAACTTCCGCGTGGTCGGCATCTACGAGACGGGGATCGCCTACGAGGATATTGGGGTGGTCATCAGCCTGCGGGAGGCCCAGGCCCTCACCGGGAAGCCCCGCCAGGTGATGTACTACGGGATCAAACTGCGCGACCCCGGCCAGGCCGAAGCGGTGAAGGAGAAACTGGAGGCGGATTTCCCGGATATTGACTTCGCCCTCACCTCCGAGATCGCCGAGAGCATGAGTGATTTCCGGGTGATGCAGCAGATGGTGACGCAGATCTCCTTCCTGGCAGTCTTCATCGGGGGGGTGGGGATGCTGAATACGATGCTGATGAGCGTACTGGAGCGGACGCGGGAGATCGGTGTGCTACGGGCGCTGGGCTGGCGTGGTCGCCGGGTGCTGGGGATGATCTTGCGGGAGTCGCTGGTGCTGGGTGCAGTGGGCGGCGTTTGTGGTATACTCCTGGGGTTGGGACTGACGGGCCTGATAGCGATGGCGCCGGGGGTGGTCGGGGCGATGAAGCCGGTCTACACCCCTCAGTTGTTCGTGCAAGCTATCGTCGTGGCCATGGTAGCCGGGGCCGTGGGCGGGCTCTACCCCGCCTGGCGTGCAACGCGGCTCAGTCCAGTGGAGGCACTACGGTATGAGTAGCGTCTTAGCGCAGTGTCCAAGTGTCCCAGCGATTCTAAGACGCCAGGGCACTAAGGCGCTGAAACGAGGGAGGAGTGGTATGCAGCGCAGAACGTGGATCGCACTATGGATCGCCATAGTCGTCGTTGGCGGAGGCTACCTGGCCTACGCACGCCACAGCCAGCCGAAGCCTCAGGCAGTCTCCGAACCGGTGGAGGCGCAAAGCCTATCGCAGGTGGTCTCAGCCTCGGGGGAGGTGGTCCCCCTCCGATGGGCTGTGCTGAGCTTCCCCTTAGGGGGGGAGATAGAGGCATTGGCAGTAGAGGTGGGCGACGAGGTGCGAGTGGGGATGGTGCTGGCCCGGCTGGAGGCCACAGATCTGGAGCAGGCCGTAGCTCAGGCGGAGGCGGCCCTGGCCACGGCCCAGGCAGCTCTGGCCCAGGTGAAGGCCGGGCCTCGTCCTCAGGAGATCACCGCCGCCCAGGAGGAGGTCTCGGCCGCGACAGCTAACCTGGCTGTGGCCCAGGCGGCTCGGGATCAGGCCCAGGCGACACTGGAGGGGGCCAAAGCCAGTGAAGCCGTGGCCCAGGCGGCTCAGGACCAGGCCCTGGCCACGCTGGAGGGAGCCAGGGCCGGGGAAGCGGCCGCGCAGGCAGGGCTGAACGCCGCCCAGGCGGAGGTGACCGCAGCCCAGGCCGGCGTATCCGCAGCCGAGGCGGAGCTGACGCTGCTGAAGGCCGGGGCCAGCTCGCAACAGCGCGCCATCGCCAAGCTGCAGATAGACCAGGCCCGCAACAACCTCTGGGGCGCGCAGGCCCAGCGGGACTCCATCGGCGGTGCGGTGAAGCGCAAGGAGATGCGGGATGCCGACCTGGACGCCGCCGAGGCGCAGGTGGGAAACGCACACGTGGCAGTGAACATCGCCGAACTGGCCTACGAGAAGATCGAGGCCGGGCCTCGTCCGGAGGAGCTCGCTCCGGCGCAGGTTCAGGTCAATAGTGCCCGCGCCGCACTGAGTGGCGCAGAAGCTCAAGTAAAGGCGGCCCAGGCTCAGCTCGACGGAGCCAAGGCAGAAGTCGCCCTGGCCGAGGCACAAGTGGCCGCTGCCCAGGCCCAGTGGGATGGGGCCAAAGCGCAGGTGGCCCTGGCGGAGGCGCAGGTGGCCGCTGCAGAGGCGCAGGTGGCGGCGGCACAGGCGAGAGTAGCTCAGGCCCAGGCACAGTTGGAGCTGCTCAAGGCGGGGCCCAGGCCTGAAGATGTGGCCTTGGCCCAGGCACGGGTGAGGGAGGCGGAGGCGGCCCTGGAAGCGGCCGAGTCCACTCTGGCCAAGGCGCGATTAGTCTCCCCCTTCGCCGGCACCGTGGCCCGCTTGGAGGTCCGAGAGGGAGAGGTGGCCTCACCGGGACAGCCCATCCTGTACCTGGGCGATCTAAGCGGGCTTCAGGTGGAGACCACTGATCTCAATGAGGTGGACATCGCCCGCGTGAGGGCCGGCCAACAGGTGGAGGTCACCTTTGATGCCCTGCCAGAGCGCACCTTCGCCGGCCGGGTGGAACGCATCGAGCCCATGTCCACCCCTGGGCAGGGTGGTACCAACTACACGGCCATCATTCGCCTCGACCAGGTAGACCCGGAGCTGCGCTGGGGAATGACCGCCTTTGTAGACATCATCGTTGATTGAAGCAGGCGCTATCCAGGACAGGCGATGATCTGGAGAAACCTCTCCCGTCGCAAGGCAAGGACGCTGTTGACCCTAGTGGGAATTGCCATCGGCATCGCGGCGATCGTGGCTCTGAGGGCCACAGCCGATGGGTTCACCAACTACTACGCCCTCTTTGGCGGCAGTGGAGCTGACCTGCTTATCACTCAAGAAGAGTCGGTAGATGTGGTGTTCAGTGCCATCAAAGAGGAGGTAGGGCAGGAACTGGCTCGCCTGCCGGAGGTGGAGAACATCGCGGGAATGCTGGTCACCATGGCCTCCGTGGAGGGGGTGCCCTATTTCATCGTCTTCGGCTACGACCCTGATGAGTTCGCGATCGAGCATTTCAAGATCGTGGAGGGAGAGGGGCTTTCTGCTCGGTCAGCGGGGAAGCGAGGGAACGCGTTGATCCTGGGTAAGATGGCGGCCCAGAATCTGGAGAAAGGGGTCGGCGACACCCTCAGACTCTACGAGGGCACCTACCGCATCGTGGGCATCTACGAGACGGGGAAGCCCGTCGAGGAGAGCGGTGCAGTGATCCCCCTCCAAAAAGTGCAGGATCTGGCGGGCAAGCCCCGTCAGGTGAACGCTTATCAGGTCAAGCTCAGGGACCTGGGCCAGATGGAGCGGTTACGCCAGCGCATCCAGCACCGTTTCCCCGACCTGACCATCTCCGCCTCCGCCGACTTCGCTGACGAGCAGGAGATGCTGGCCTACATGCGCGGCTTCACCTGGGCCATTTCCCTGTTGGCGGTGGTGCTCGGTGGAGGCGGGGTGATGAACACCATGCTGATGAGCGTCTTCGAGCGCACGCGGGAGATCGGGGTGCTGCGGGCGCTGGGGTGGCGCAAGGGACGGGTCCTGTTGATGATCCTGAAGGAGTCCCTGCTTCTGAGTTCCCTGGGCGGTGTGGTGGGGATCGCTTTGGGGATCGGAGCGGTCAGGGCGCTGGCCCATATGCCGGCCACCATGGGCCTTCTGTCGGGCACGTTCTCCGGCGATCTATTCCTCCAGGCCCTGACGGTCACCTTTGCCCTGGGCATTGCGGGGGGGCTCTATCCTGCCTGGCGTGCCTCGCGGCTGCTGCCCCTGGAGGCACTGCGCTATGAGGGCGGAAGGTCGGGTGCGGGCGCGGCGGCCCGCCTCCACCTTGGCGGCATGGCGGTGAGGAACCTCTCGCGCCAGCGGACGCGCACGCTGCTCACTATGGTAGGTCTGGGCATGGCCATCATGGGGATCGTCCTGCTGGAGTCCCTGACGGAGGGCCTCGTGGCCCAGGTGTCGGCCCTGGCCTTCAAAAACGAGGTGGATTTAGCGGCCATGGAGGCCGAGGCCTCGATGGATTTGAGCACTATTGATGAGCGGGTGGTCAGACGCATTGCTGCCCTTCCCGGTGTGGAACGCGCCGGAGGGATCCTCACCGGCTATGCCTCCACCGAGGATCTGCCCTTCTTCGTCGTCTTCGGTTACCATCCCGCCGGACAGGGCATCCGTCACTTTCACATCGTGGAGGGAGAGGGCCTTTCCGCCAACCGACAGATCATCATCGGGCGTGTGGCGGCGGAGAACCTCGATAAAGCGGTGGGCCAGACCATTAGAATCTTCAATACCCCTTTCCGCATTGTGGGCATCTACGAGACCGGGGTGCCCTTTGAGGAGGGGGGAGGGGTCATCAGGCTGCACGACGCTCAGATGCTCTTCCAGCAGCCGCGCAAAGTGAGTTTCGTGGGCATCAAGGTGAAGGACCCTGACCGGATCGAAGAAGTACGGCAGCAGATAGAGGAGCGATTCCCTGAGGTGTTCGTCTCCATGGCCGCCGATTTCGCCGAGGGCGCTGTAGACATCAAGTTCACCCGCGCCATGGCCTGGGCCATCATGGCTTTGGCCGTGATCATCAACGGGGTGGGGGTGACCAACACCATGGTGATGAGCGTCTTCGAAAGGACGCGGGAGATTGGGGTGCTGCGTGCCCTGGGTTGGCGAAAGTTGCGAGTCCTGAGGATGATCCTGCGGGAGTCCATCGTCCTCAGCCTGGTGAGCAGCTTGGTGGGGGTCGTTGGAGGGGTAGCGCTCGGCCAGGCCCTCAATGCCCTGCCCCTCGTAGCAGGCTTCATCCAGCTCAGCTTCAGTCCCCCCTTGCTCGCCTGGGCGCTGGTGATCGCCCTGGTGCTGGGCGCTGTAGGTGGGCTCTACCCTGCCTGGCATGCGTCACGGCTGCAGCCGCTGGAAGCGCTGCGATACGAGTAGCGTCTTAGCGCCTTAGCGCCCCAGAGGCACTACGACGCCAAGACGCTAAGCCGCTGATACAGGAGTGGATCATGAATGAGAATGCCATCGTCGAAACCCGCGATCTGACCAAAATCTACGGCGACGGGGCTGAGGTGCGGGCCCTGGATGGAGTGAACCTGGTGGTGCAGGAGGGTGAGTTCCTAACGGTCATGGGGCCCTCCGGCAGCGGCAAGTCCACACTGCTGCACCTGATCGGCGCGCTGGACCGGCCCACCAGCGGGCAGGTGATCGTCCAGGGGCAGGACCTGGCCCAGGTGCGCGATCTGGACCGCTTCCGTTCCCGAACCGTGGGCTTCGTCTTTCAACTGCACAACCTCATCCCTACCCTGACTGCCAGGGAGAATGTGGAGGTCCCCATGCATGAGGGGAGGCTCAGCGGACGTGCCCGCCGAGAGCGGGCCGGGGAGCTATTGGCTCAGGTAGGGCTGGCGGAGCGGGCCGATTTCCTGCCCAACCAACTCTCCGGCGGGGAACGGCAGCGCGTGGCCATCGCCCGCGCCCTGGCCAACGAGCCGGCCATCATCCTGGCCGATGAGCCCACCGGCAACCTGGATTCCGTCAGCGGGGCGGAGGTGATGCGCACCCTCCGCCATCTGAACCAGATGCAGGGGACGACCATCATCGTGGTCACCCACGATCCCAAGGTGGCACGGGCCACCGGCCGGCGTATCACCCTGCAGGACGGCCGCATCGTGGACGATCACCCGGTGGGGGCAGAGCTGGTCGAGGACCTGCGGGAGCTGGCCCACACCCGGCTGGGGGAGCTTCTGCGCCAGGGGCAGGCGGAGGAGATCATGGCCCGGTTGGGGCTCAAAGTAGATGGCCGCGAGCCACTGACGGGCGAGGAGTGGCGGCGAGTTCTGGAGGAGTTGGTCTGAAGGAGAGTATGATGTTCGAGGGGGAAAGTGGTCCCACAGTAAAGCAGATCCTGCGGGCCGAGGGGAAGCGGGTGACCTCCCAGCGCGCGCTGTTGTTGCGCATCATTCAAGGGAGCAGTGGTCACCTGGATGCCGATGAGATCTACCGCCAGGCCAGGGAGCACGATCCGCGGATCAGCCTTTCGACCGTCTATCGCACCCTCAAACTTTTGAAAGAGCTGGGCTTGGTGGAGGAGTTCCATTTTGATGAAGAACACCATCACTACGAGATGGCGGCCGACACAGTTCACTACCACCTGGTGTGCACTGAGTGCGGGCGGATCGTGGAGTTCCAGAGCCCGCTGCTGGATGAGCTTGCGGCTGAGTTGAAGCGGGAGCATGGATTCGCTCTGGAGCGGCTTCAGATAGATGGGCTGGGACGCTGCCAGGAATGTCAAGCGACGGCAAAATAGCCGATGGCCGATAGCTGATAGCTATAGGAGGCGCGTATGGAAGAGCAGACCTGGTTCGAGTGGGAAGCCTTTGGAGAGGATCTGAACGATCTGCGTGCTGGATCGCTCAGATCCGTGATCCTGTTTGTGGCTCTTGTGGCCTACCTGTGGGCCTGCTGGGTGGTGTGGCCCGTCACAGGGGGTGGTGCGCCGCTGGAGGCGTGGCTCGGCGTTATGGCGCTCATCCTGGGCGCGATCGCAAGCTATGGGCTCAGGCAGTGCAGCGTGACGGTTTCCTCCCTCATCCTCATCTCGGCCCTGATTTTGGCCAATAGCTGCGCCATGTCCGCTTTCGGTGGTCATACCATCCCCTATCTCTTCTCTTTGAGCGTCATTTTCGCCAGCCTGCTGCTGGGCCGGAAAGCCCTGTTCATCGTCGCTGCCCTGAGCAGCGCGATAGTGGTCTACATCGGCCTAGCCAGACACGACTGGCCCTGGAGGGAGCTGGCGGGCCCGGTCTCTGTAATCCTCCTGACCGCCGTTATCTCCTGGCTCTCGGCCCGGAACCTGTACACCGCCCTGGAGTGGAGCAGGAACAGCCGCATCGAGGCCCAGCGCAGGGCCGAACAGGCACGGGATCGCCAGTCCGAACTGCAACGGGCGCTGAAGGCCCTGGACGAGGCATCTTATCGTATCCGGCGCATGAACTATCAATTGGCCCTGGCGCGGGATCAGGCCGAGGAGGCGCGGCGACTCAAATCCCAGTTCGCGGCCAACATCAGCCACGAGCTGCGCACCCCCCTCAACCTCATCGTGGGCTTCACCGAGCTCATGTTCCAGTCCCCCGAGTACTACGGTGCGAAATTGCCCCCCAACTACTTGCGCGACCTGGGCATCGTCTACCGCAACGCCCGCCACCTGCAGGACCTGGTGGATGATGTGTTGGATCTGTCGCGCATCGAGGCCGCGCGGATGGGCCTTCTTCCAGAGGAAACCGACCCAGGAGAGCTGATCTGCGAGGTGGCGGACACAGCCCGCAGCCTGGTGGAATCGCGCGGCTTGGCGCTGCATCTTCAAATCCCCGAGGACCTGCCTCCTCTGTGGATTGACCCTGTGCGGGTGCGTCAGGTGCTCTTCAACCTGCTGAACAACGCCGCTCGCTTCACCGAGGAGGGGAGCGTGACGGTGAAAGCAAAAGTAGCAGACGGAAGCCTGCTGGTCTCGGTGGAGGACACCGGCGTGGGGATCGCACCCCAGGATATCCCCAAAGTGTTCGAGGAATTTCGCCAACTGGATGGCTCCACCCGGCGGCGGTATGGAGGAGCCGGACTGGGGCTGGCCATCAGCAAGCACTTTGTCCAACTCCATGGCGGACGCATCTGGGTGGAGAGTGAGCCGGGCAAGGGGAGCACATTCTCCTTCACCCTGCCTCTCAACCGCGATGATGAGGTAGGACAATTCCCCTACCAGCCCTCAGCCCCTCTGCCTTCGGTACTGGAGACGGAAAAGGACCAGATCCTGCTGGCTGTGACCCCCAGCCCTGCCGCGGCCACACTCCTTAACCGCTACGTAGAGGGGTACCGCACCATCGTGGCCCAGGATCTCGATCAAGCGCGGGAGTGGATCGGGAACCTGATCCCCCAGGGGGTGGTGGTGGACATGGCCAATGGGTGCCGGGATCCGGAGGAGCTTCGCCGCCTGGCCGAGGAATGGGGGCTTCAGCAGGTGCCGCTCATCGCCTGCCCCCTGCCCGGTGAGGAACCGCTGCGGCAGCGAATGGCGGTGGATGGCTATCTGGTGAAGCCGGTGACGCGCCGCAACCTGTTGGACACGCTGCGTCAGTTCGGCGAGGAGGTGGAGACTATCCTGGTCATTGACGACGACCGTGACTTCGTCCAGTTGATGGGCCGCATGTTGGATTCCCCACCGCGTCCCTACCGGGTCCTGAAAGCCTACAGCGGCTACGAGGGGCTGCAGGTCATGCGCTACCGTCGGCCCGACCTGGTGTTGCTGGACCTGATGCTGCCAGATGTGGATGGGCTGGAGGTGTTGCGGGAGATGCGCGCTGATCCCCTGCTGCGCGATATGCCGGTGGTGATTGTCTCGGCTAAGGGAGAGATGGAGGATGTGGGGGAGCTGAGTGGGGTGGTCATGGTGACCAAGGAGGAGGGCTTCCAGCCCGGCGAGCTGGTGCGCTGGGTGCGGGCGATTCTTGACTCGTCGGCTTCGGCGAGCTGGGGCTAGAAGCCCGGCAAAACAGGACACGGAAGACACAGACAACACAGAGGCAAGATGGAGTTCAAGCACGGGGAACTGACCGATCGTATCCTGAAAGCGTTTCACACGGTCTACCACGCGCAGGGCTATGGCTTCCTGGAGAAGGTCTATGAGAACTCGATGGCGATTGAGTTGCGCAAGGCTCGCATGACAGTGCAACAGCAATTCCCTATCAGCGTCTACTACGACGGTCAAATTGTTGGCGAATACTATGCCGACTTGATCGTTGACGGTCTGGTCATCGTTGAGATCAAAGCCGTGCGGCGGCTACTGCCGGAGCATGAGGCCCAGTTATTGAACTACCTGAAGGCCACACCCTACGAAGTGGGGCTCTTGTTGAATTTTGGCCCCAAGCCCGAAATCAGGCGCAAAGTCTACGACAACTGGCGCAAGCCCAATCTGCGCTCACCATCGGAAGTCAGATCAGACCCATGACTCCGTGCATTCCGTGTTCGTCCGTGTCCTATTCCTGGCGGAGTTGGCCCTTACTCCAACGCTTTCAACGCTCCCACCAGCGCCTGTTGGCTGATGGGCTTCTCCAGGAAGGCGCTTGCGCCCAGTGAGAGGGCCAGCTCCCGCTCAGCGAGGACGGTGCAGACGATGACCGGAATGTGCTGCGTCTGGGGGCGATGAGTGAGGATCTGCAGCGCCTCCCAGCCGTCCTGCTGGGGCATCATCAGGTCCAATGTGATAGCGTAGGGCTGTAACTCCTCCGCCAGCTTGATCGCCTTCGTGCTGCTCTGGGCCGTGACTACCCGGTAGTCGTGACTGAGATAGCGCCGGAAGAGCTGCAGCGCGTCCTCGTTGTCATCCACCACCAGAATAGTGCGAGGAGAGGCAGCGGGGAAGAAGAGATCGAAGCCCAACTCTTCACGCTCAGCCACATGATCTATCTGCACTCCTTGAGTCGCGGCCAGCTCATCGAGCATGACCAGGCGATCCCCCTTCTGAAACTCCGGCTCCCCTTGCCCCCGGCACCTTAGGGCCAGAATCACCCTGCCCTCCTGCTCTCTGGCCTGAATCTGTACTGCCCCCTTTTCGGAGCGCTCCACCAGACAGCTCACCAGTCCCAGCAGCACCTGGCGCAGGATGGTTCGCTCGGCGCGGATGGGGGATAGCTCCTGGCTGAGGCGGCACTCGAGCCACACCCCGCGTTGGGCAGCCAGCTCGCTTGTCAGCGAGACCACCCCCTGGACGATATCCGCAAGGTGGGTCTGGCGGTTAGTCTGACCTATTCGCGCCGCCTCCAGGCGCAGCAGCTCCAGCCGGTCGACCGGCTGCTTTTCCTCGGGTGCGGTCATCTCCGGCGGGAGGTGGTTCTGCGCCTTCTCCCAGAGCACCTCCGCCACGGACTTGAGTGCCTGTTCCCGTTCGCGGTAGAAATGGCGCCGGCTGATGGCCAG
>Ga0172365_10000736_pt1 | contig 22701 bp, 20 predicted proteins | sample LakKivSesite48cm_FD_114535 | JGI IMG/M metagenome (GOLD analysis project Ga0172365, IMG submission 114535) | Sediment microbial communities from Lake Kivu, Rwanda - Sediment site 48cm | ecosystem: Environmental > Aquatic > Freshwater > Lake > Sediment | place: Rwanda: Western Province, Lake... | reverse complement strand
AAACCAGCTGATGGGGATCCAGTGATGTTACCTCGAAAAGAGATGATTTTAGGAATTTATTGGTTGACCATGGATATAAAAGATAATAGATTAGAAAATGAATACAAGGCTTTTTCTAATACCAAAGAGGTTTTTTTGGCTTTGGATAATAAAAAAATTAAATTTCAAGAAACACTTAGAGTTCGTTTAGATAAACCAACTATTGATGGTAAAAAACCGGGGCAAATTATTATTACCACTCCTGGCAGGATTATTTTTAATCAAACTTTGCCTCAAGATTTTCCTTATATTAATCAACAGCTTGGAGCCAGAGACTTAAAGAAAATTATTCGCGATATTATTTATTTCTATAAAGATTTTAATAAATGTGCTGACATTATAGATAGTATTAAAGAACTTGGTTTTTATTATGCCACTTTTTCTGGAATTAGCTGGGGATTAACTGATTTAAAGATTCCCCAAGAAAAATATCAAATAATAAATAAAACTTCTCAAAAAATTGATGAAATTAGTACTCAATATCAAGAGGGATTATTAACTAATAGCGAAAGAAAATCTTTATCAGAAGAGCAATGGCGTCATGCTAATTCTCAAATTACAGAATTAGTTCCCAAGGCTTTAAGTCCTCTGGATTCGGTTTCTATTATTTTTAATTCTGGTTCTGGGGGTGACTGGGGAGTAGCCAGTCAGATTATGGGAATGAAAGGATTAGTAGTCAATCCAGCTGGTAGAATTATTGATTTACCAATTTTAAATTCTCACCAAGAAGGTTTTAATGTTTTGGAATATTTTGCTGCTTCTCATGGTGGGAGAAAGGGTTTAGCTGATACTGCCCTAAAGACTTCTTTTGCTGGTTATCTGACCCGTAGATTAGTTGATGTTAGTCAAGAAGTGATTGTCAGGGAAGAAGATTGCCATACTAAAAATGGACTTAGAGTCAACAAGAAAGAAGTTGAAGAAATGAGTGAAAAATTTGAGGATAAAATCCGAGGGCGTTATCTGGCTCAGGATGCTTGTAATAAAAAAGGTAATGTGGTCTTGAAGGCTAATGAATTAATTGATAATAAATTAGCTAAAGAAATCGCCAATGATTGTGAAGAAGTAATTATTCGTTCACCTTTAATTTGTGAAACCCCTTATGGTGTTTGTCAAAAATGCTATGGTTTGGATTTGAGTTGGTTAAAACAGATTGATTTAGGAGAGACAGTTGGTATTATTGCCGCTCAAGCAATTGGTGAACCAGGAACGCAATTGACCTTAAGAACCTTTCATACAGGAGGAGTGGCTCAGGCTATTGATATTACTCAAGGTTTGCCTCGAGTTGAAGAATTAGTTGAAGCCAGAATTCCAAAAGGAGAAGCTCAGATGAGTGAAATTAATGGAGAAGTGGTTGAGATCGAAAAGGAAGCCCATCATAAAATTATTCGCATTAAACCAGATAGTCCAATAGAAAGAAAGAAAAAACTAAAACAAAAGAAACAAAAAGAAGAGAATTTTATCGAGTATCTAGTTCCAGAAATAGCTACTTTATGGGTGAAAAGAGGGGATAAAATAAGAAAAGGAGATCAACTTTGTGAAGGAAACTTAAATCTTAAAAAGATTTTAAAAATTTCAGGCAAAGAAGCTTGTCAGGATTACATTCTGCAGGAAATTAAAAAAGTTTATAATTTAGCCGGAGAAAAAATTAACGATAAACATCTCGAAATTATCATTCGACAAATGTTTTCTAGAGTAAGAATTATCGATTCAGGTGATACAGAATTTATTATGGGTGAAATTATTGAAAAAGAAATGTTTAAGGAGGCCATTAAAAAGATGAAAGATCAAAAGAAAAAACCGCCTCAGGCCGAAGAGATAGTTTTAGGAATTAAAAATGTGGCTTTAACTTCTTCTAGTGTTTTAGCACCAGCTTCCTTTCAAGAAACAACCAGGGTTTTAGTAAAAGCCTCTCTGGAAGCGCGAGCGGACTATCTCCGCGGCTTAAAAGAGAATGTGATTATCGGTCGGCTCATCCCAGCTGGCACTGGTTTCCGTAAACTGATAACCGGACCATGACCAAAGAAAAAATTCTTCAATCTTTAAAAAAAATTGTTGATCCGGAGTTAGGAATTAATATTATTGACCTCGGCTTGATTTATAAAATAGACATTGATCAGAAGAAAAAAACAGTTAAAGTAGTAATGACCTTGACCACTCCTTTTTGTCCTTTTAATAATTATTTGATAGAACAAGTCAAAGATACTTTAAATAATTTTAAATTTGGTAAAGTAGATTTACAGCTGACTTTTGATCCTCCTTGGGACCCAAAGATGATGAATTCTGAGTTAAAGAAAAAAATTAAGATCAACCAATCTAAAATTCATGAATCTTTCAAAAAACCCAAAAGAAAAAATAGATGAAATAAATGATTTGCCTAACCATTTAGCTATTATGATCGATGGTAATCGTCGCTGGGCTAAAGCAAGAAATTTATCATCTTTTTCTGGCCATGAAGCAGGAACAAAAAGAGTCATAGAGATTATTAAGTATGCTCAGAAAAAAGGAATCAAAGTTCTTACTCTCTATGGTTTTTCTACTGAAAATTGGAATAGATCAAAAGAAGAAGTGAATTATTTAATGGAATTATTTTCCACTTTTGCTAAAAAATATGCTTCTCGATTCAAAAAGAAAGGAATTCAACTTCGTCATCTTGGCAATATAAAAGATTTGCCCCAATCATTACAAAAAAATATTCAAAAAGCTTGTAAAGCAACTCAAGATAATCAAGGGATGATTCTAAATATTGCCTTAAATTATGGTGGAAGAGATGAAATTACTCGGGCAGTACAAAAAATAATCCAAAAAAGAATTCCTGCAAAACAGATTACTGAACGATTAATAATGGCTAATTTAGACACTAAAGGTTTGCCGGATGTGGATTTTATTATTAGAACTTCCGGTGAAATGCGGCTTTCCAATTTTCTTCCTTTACAAGGTACCTATGCTGAACTTTACTTTCCTAAAGTTTATTGGCCTGATTTTGATACCCATCAATTCGATTTAGCTTTAGAAGAATTTAGAAAACGTCACAGAAGGCTCGGCCGATAAGATATTCAAAAAGATGCAATTTTATGCTATACTTTCAAATAGTTTTTTTTGTTAGTAATTATCATGCCGTTTTCAAGATTTACAGCTAAAGCCCAAGCCGCTTTAGAAAGAGCTCAACAGATGGCTTGGGAGAGGCATCAGGGGGAAATGAGAGCCCTTCATCTTTTATATACTCTTTTGGATGAAGAGGATTCTTCAGTAAAAGATATTCTAAGTAAATCATTAAAGATTGATGTTGATAATTTATTAAAAGAAACGATGGGAGAAATTATTAAACTACCTCGTATTTTTGTTTCAGGTGAAGGTATGGGCCAAATGTATCTTTCACCAGAGATGATTCAAATAATTGAGCTATCCTCGAGAAAATCATTAGAAGATAAAAATAATTTTGTTTCTCCAGAATATCTTTTTTATGGAATTATATCAGGAAAGAATTCAGCTAAAGAAATCTTGATGAAGTATAATATTAAAAAAGAAAATTATCTTAAATCTTTAGGAGAATATAGCCAAGGTGAAAAAATTACTGATGAGTTTCAGGAACCCAGTGGTAAGCTTTTAGAAAAGTATAGCCAAAACTTAATTATCCTAGCTAAAGAAAATAAACTTGATCCGGTGATTGGTAGAGAAGAGGAATTGCGTCGGGTAATGCAAATTTTATCTAGGAGAACCAAAAATAATCCGATTTTGATTGGTGAAGCTGGTGTTGGAAAGACCGCTATTGTCGAGGGATTAGCTCAGAGTATTGCTAAAGATGAAGTACCAGAAATTTTGAGAAATAAAAAGATTATTTCCTTAGATATGGGATCATTAATTGCTGGCACCAGATTTCGAGGAGAATTTGAAGAAAGATTAAAAAAGATTCTAAAAGAAATTCAGAAAGAAAATAATATTATTACTTTTATTGATGAGATTCATACTTTAATGGGGGCTGGAGCAGCAGAAGGAGCGATTGATGCTTCTAATTTATTGAAGCCTGCTTTAGCTCGGGGCGAATTGCGAGTTATTGGAGCTACCACTTTTAGAGATTATCGAGAATATATTGAAAAGGATCCGGCTTTTGAAAGGAGGTTTCAACCCATTATTGTGGAAGAGCCTTCTCAAGGACAAACAATTAATATTTTAAGGGGTCTAAAAGAAAAATATGAGGCTCATCATGGTTTAAAGATTTCTGATGAAGCTATTATTACAGCGGTTCAATTATCTAGTCGTTACATCACTCCTCGGTTTTTGCCAGATAAAGCTATTGATTTGATAGACGAAGCGGCTTCTTCTTTAAGTTTGAAGATAGGTAGCACGCCTCTTTCCGTTATTGAACTTGAAAAGAAAATTAGAACTTTAGAATTAGAAAAAGAAGCTATTAGGAAGGAATATCATGATGATAGTAAAAGTGATGATAAAACATCATTAAAACAACGTTTAAAAGAATTGGAATCTGAATTAAAAAAATTAAAAACAAAATATAAAGAGATAAGTTCGCTTTGGCAAAAAGAGAAAGAGATTTTTAATTCTATCAGTAAAATTAAAAAAGAAATAGAGGATTCAAAAAGAGGAGCTCAAGAGGAAGAAAGGAATGGCAATCTGGAAAAAGTAGCGGAAATCATTTATGGTAGAATTCCTCAGTTAGAAAAGGATTTGAAAAATAAAGATAGGGTTTTAAATAGAATTCCTGCAAAGAGTAGATTTTTGAGAGAAGAAGTAACCAGTGAAGATATTGCTCGAGTCGTTTCTTATTGGACAGGCATCCCAGTGACGGAAATGCTCGAGGATGAAAGCAAAAAATTAGCTAGAATTGAAGAAACTTTAGCTAAACGAGTGATTGGTCAAGAAGAAGCCATTCAAGCTATTAGTCGAGCTATTCGACGAGCCAGAGCTGGTATTTCTGAAGAGGACAGACCGATCGGCTCTTTTATGTTCTTAGGCCCAACTGGAGTTGGTAAAACTGAATTGGCCAGGGCTCTATCAGAATTTATGTTTTCTGATGAGAAAGCCATGATTCGCATTGATATGTCAGAATATATGGAAAAGCACAGTGTGGCCCGTTTAATTGGTTCTCCGCCAGGTTATGTTGGTTATGAAGAAGGTGGTCAATTAACCGAAGTAGTCAAACACCGACCTTACAGTTTGATTTTATTCGATGAGATAGAAAAAGCCCATCCAGAGGTTTTTAATATTCTTTTACAAATATTAGATAATGGCAGATTAACTGATGGCAAAGGAAGAACAATTAATTTCAAGAATACCATTATTATTATGACCTCAAATTTAGGAGGTGAGTATATTAGAGAAATGGCTTCTTTAGGTTTTAATTATGAGAAAGAAAACGAAATTAAAACTCAAAAAGAAAATTTAAAAGTTAAAATTTTTGATGCTCTAAGAGATTATTTCAGACCAGAATTTTTGAATAGGATTGACGAAATTATTATCTTTAATCCTTTAATACCAAAGAATATAGAAAAAATAGTAGACTTACAAATAGAAAAAATTACTAACAGGTTGTTAGGTAAAGATATTAAATTAGAATTGGCTAAAGAAGCAAAGAGCTATCTTGCTAAGAAAGGTTATGATCCGAATTATGGTGCTCGTCCTTTAAAAAGATTAATTGAAAAAGAAATTCTTGATCCTTTGGCTGAAAAAATTATAAAGGGCGAAATTAATGGTAGGCAGAAAGTAATAGTTCAAATTAAAAATACCGGTGGTGATAAAAGTAGCCTTATTCTCAAGACCTTGCATGCTTAAGAATTCCATTAAGAATTTCTTTTCTTCTTTGAGTTCTCTTCAATGGAAAGGGTTATTTTTCTACTCACTCTATTTTTTATTAATTTTTCTTTTGATTTTTCCATCGGACTCTTTCCTAAAGGGAATATTGATTATTTTGTTTTTTACTTTGATTTGGAAGATTATTACTGGAATGTCTTGGCTTAATTTTTCTTATCTTTCGTTGAGTTATATCGAGTTACGGATTTTAGCTAATTGGTTGAAGTCATTCTGGTTAATAGTTATAGCGCTCAGTTTCCTTTGGCTTTTCTTTAGAAAAATCATTCTCAACAAAAAATCCAGTCAATTTTTGTCTTATTTTATTATCACTGGCTGGATTTTAATGTCTTATGGCTTATATTTTTATCTTAATTGGCCGTTTTTTATTAGCTTTTTAATTTATTTATCAGGTTTAATTCTCGTATCTTATTTGAACTTTCTCAGTTTAGAAAAAGAGATTTCGTTGAATTATTTAATTTATCTTTTAATCAATTTAGAGGCCTACTGGCTTTTTAGTTATCTTTCTCTAACTGGATTGCAGTTCGGAGGTTTAATTTTACTTTTTCAGTATTTAATTCTGTATTTTGTTTAATTTATTAACTTTTTATTTTTTCTTCTACTGCTTTTTTCATTAGAACAAAATTTTCAGTGATTGTTTCTCTTTCTTTTGGAGAGAATTTTTTTAAGACTAAATTTTCTGCCTTTTTCCTTTGTTCTCTTTTAGGTTGAATGCCAATCCTTAGGCGATAAAACTTTTTCAAACCCAAATTTTTAATAATGGCTTCCACCCCTTTATGGCCCGCTGAGCCACGATCGAAGCTAAATTTGAAATTGCCAACATAAATATCGTTATCATCATGAACAACAATAATATTCTTTGGGAGAACCTGATAATATTTTTGTAATTGTTTGATGGTTTTACCGGTTTCATTCATAAAAACTAAGGGAAGGGCAAAAATAATTTTTTTGTTTTGATTCTCAAAAACGCTAATTTGAGCGAAATTTTTCTTCTCAATTTGCCAAGAAGAAGAAGTTTGATATTGATCTTTGAGCCAAGAAACAAAATTCCAACCAATATTATGGCGAGTGTTTTGATAGGTCTTTCCAGGGTTACCTAATCCCAGAATCAAAAATTTTTTAGTCATCGATGGCATTTTTAATATATTCCTGAATGTTTTGATAATGCTCAAAGCCTTCTTTAGGTATGAGAATGTAAATACTGGTTGTCGCGTTGTTGTAGACACCCTCGACAGCAGAGCTTATGAGCAAATTATCAGGTGGTCGATTAGAAAAACTCAAATATTGAATTTGATTTGATTTAACATTTTTGAATAAATTAAACAACTCCCATAAAGTGTTAAAATCTAAATTAGCGATGTAGTGATTGGATATTGATTGCCAAATTTTTAACCAAGTCATTAAATTCCAAACATTGGAAAGCTGATTTATTTTTTCTCGAAGAGCGGCAATAATGATATGCTGATTATCAATGCGATAAAAATCACCGTTAGGTGCATAACGAGTTCTGACAAATTTTATTGCTGTTGCACCATCTAAATAATGCCAACCAGGACTTAAATCAAAAATCTCTGATGAATCATGGGGATTAGTAAGTCGAGGATCAACCATTTCTTTGTCTAGCCAGATATTGATTCCTCCTAGAGCATCGATTACTTTGCCAAATCCTTGAAGATCAAAAATAATAACATAATTAATTTTTAATCCGGTAATAGCTTCGATTTTTTTTTGAATTAAATTATAAGAAGTAGCCTTTATAAAATTTGTTCTATTTTTGTTGTTTAAAGAATAAAGAGCATTGATTTTTTCATTTTGACTACTATTAGGTATTTGAACCCACAAATCTCGGGGAAGAGAAATAATTGATATTTTTTTTTGATTAAAATTAAGATGAGCTAAAAAAATACTATCAGTTAATAAAGCTCCTCTTGAGCCATCGCCAGGCACTCCTAAAAAAAGGATGTTAGCCGATTCTTTAGGAGAAAAGGCACTTGAAGATTCTATTGATTCTTCGTTGTTAATAGCTAATTCAGATGGATGATTAATTCCCCAAACTAAAAAAGAGGCTAAACATAAGCCAAAAATAATTAAAATCCAAGAAGATATTGAATTCAGCGGGTTTCTCATCTCCCTTAATCTAACAAAAAATTTGATTTTCATCAATTTTTATGGTATTATTTTTTAACTTATTTCGAGCGATAGCAAGAAAAAAGGTTCTGAGTGAAGTAAGGGTTCTTATTTATCTTTGTAGTTTATGTGGAAAAGGATTCTTTGGGAAAATTTAGAGATGATTATTATCGCCTTTCTCATTGTTTTACCAGTAAGGTATTTTCTAGTTCAACCTTTTATTGTTCATGGCAGTAGTATGGAGCCAACTTTCTTCACCCAAGATTACCTTATTATTGATGAACTTTCTTATTATTTTCGTAACCCGGATCGTTATGAAGTCATTGTTTTAAAAGCGCCAAATCATCCTAATCAATATTATATCAAGAGAATTATTGGTTTGCCTAACGAGACAGTAGAAATTAATAATAAAGAAGTATCTATCATTGAGCCATCTGGCAAGAAAATTGACTTACAAGAAGACTTTTTACCTGAAGGCACTGTTACCTCGGGCAATTTAACGATAACCCTTAATTCCGAACAATATTTTGTTCTGGGAGATAATAGGGTAGCCTCCTATGATTCTCGCAATTGGGGACCATTTAATAAAAATTTAATTGTGGGAAGAGTTTGGCTAAGATTATGGCCTTTTAGTCATTTAACAGTCTTCCCGACTTTTAATAACAATTATGCCCAGTAAAGTAAATCAGCTCCCCCCTAAGAGAATCAATAAGCGCCGCTTATTGCAAACTCCTCGCGGAATGAAAGATATCTTACCTGAGGATTATCTTTATTATAATTATTTAATGGAGATAGCTAAGAAAACTTTAGAATTTTACAACTTTAGAAGATGTGAACCGCCAATTTTGGAAAAAGCAGAATTATACAATAAAGGCATAGGAAGTAATACAGATATTGTGGAAAAAGAAATGTTTACTTTAAAAACCAAAAGAGAGGGAGAATTTTTGGCTTTACGACCAGAATATACGGCAGGCATAGTTCGAGCTTATGTAGAGAATGGAATGTTTAATTGGCCTCAACCAATAAAATTATATTCCTTTGGTCCAATTTTCCGGCATGAAAAACCTCAAGCTGGTCGCTATCGTCAATTTTATCAATTAAATATTGAAACTATTGGTGATTCATCGCCAGCTTTAGACACAGAGGTTATTTTGGCTTCCAGGGCATTTCTGGAGAATTTAGGGTTTAACCAAAGCGATCTTGAAATTCGTATTAACAGTATTGGTTGTAATAAATGCCGCTCTATTTATGTCAGAGCTTTAGTTAGATATTATAAGCAACACCTAAAAAATATTTGTAAAGATTGCCGAAAGCGTTTAAAAACCAATCCTCTAAGAGTTTTAGATTGTAAAAATCCTAAGTGCGTTGCTATTAAAGAAAAAGCCCCTAGTTGTTTGGATTATTTATGCGGCGATTGCAAGGACCATTTTAAAAATGTTTTAGATATTTTGGATAATGTTGGTGCCTCTTATGTTTTAGATAAGACCTTAGTAAGGGGATTGGATTATTATAGTCGTACCGTGTTTGAAATTAGAAAAAAAGATAAAGAGACAAGTTTGTCTTTAGCTGGCGGTGGCAGATATGATTATTTAGTTAAATTATTAGGAGGTTTAGATAGACCAGCGGTGGGAGTAGCTTTTGGAGTAGAGAGATTAGTGGAAGAATTGAAAATTACAAAAAAGAAATTCGAATTTCCAAAACAAAAAGTTTTCTTGATTCAGATTGGAGATGCGGCTAAAAAACAAGCCTTTATTCTTTTAGAGAAATTAAGAAAAGCTAATATTTCAACAGAAGCTAATTTAGAGAAAGATAATATTAATTCTCAAATTAAAAACGCAGATAGAGTGAATGCTTCCTATGCTCTGATTCTTGGACAACAAGAGGTTCTTGATGATATGATTATTCTAAAGGATATGACTTCAGGTCTTCAGGAAACGATTCCTTTAGAAAGGATAATTGAGGAGCTTAAAAAACGCCTCAAAGAATCCTCTTAAAATTAAACCTGCCTGCCGGTAGGCAGGAATTAAACACTAATCTTTATGGCCATTACCATTAAAAGAAGAAAAGGAGAAAATATTACGACTTTTTTGAATCGAGCTTCAAAGATAATCAATCGGAGCGGTGTTTTAATTGAAACTCGAAAAAAGAAATTTCGTCTTTCTTCTCAAAATGAAAGAAGTAAAAAATTATCTGCTCTTCATCGAATTGAAGTGAAAAAAGAACTAGACGATAAAAGAAAAAAGGGGCTTTTGTAGCATTATGAGAGGAAACTCAGAAATTTTGATTTACAATTCTACCAAAGATAAAATTTCTCAAAAATTTTTAAGAGAGAGCATTGGAAAAATTTTGAGATATTTGAAAAAACAACAAAATTCCATTTCTTTGATTTTAGTATCATCATCAGAAATGAAGAAAAAGAATTATTACTGGCGGAGGAAAAATGAAGCAACGACGGTTTTGACTTTTTCCGAAGGTGATATTTTCCTTTGTCCAAAAGAAATCAAAAAACAAGCCTTGAAAAGAAAAATATCTCAAAAGAAATTTTACCAATTACTTTTGGTTCACAGCATTCTGCATTTATTTGATTATACTCATAATGGGAAAAAGGATACCAAAATAATGGAATGCCTTGAAGCTAAAATTCTTAACTCCCTTTAAAATTTAAAATTTAAAATTAGTTAGTGTATGTCCTCCTATATTCTTGCTCTTGATTTAGGTTCTTCTAAAATCAAGGCATTAGTTACTCAAGTTAATAGTCTGGATAGTTGGCAGGTCGTTTTTCCTGCTATTCGTAAATCTCAAGGAATTAAACATGGGATGATTGATAATTTAGAAATGGCATTTACTGAATTGGATAATATGCTAAATGAAATGGAGGGAGTAAACAGAAAGTTTGTCTTTAAACAAGCTACCATAGGTGTCGGAGGTTCTCATTTAGAAATCAAAACTTCTAAAGGTGTATCTGTGATTAGTCGGCCTGATGGAGAAATAACAGATGATGATAAGGAAAGGGCGCTTAAGGCTGCTCAGGCTTGTGTTTTACCAGCTAATCGAGTTCTAACTCAGACTACTGTTAAAAATTATACCATTGATGGTATAAATAAGGTTAAAGATCCTACTGGGATGAAAGGCTTGCGATTAGAAATAGAATGCCTTTTGATTGATGCTTTTAGTCCTATTATTAGAAACGTTGATAGGTTGGGAGAAATGTTAGGTCTTAATTTTTATCATCTTATTTTACCTTATGCCGGCGCAGAAGTTGCTTTAACTCATCAAGATAAAGAATTAGGAGCAGCAGCCCTTGACCTTGGTGCCGGGACAACTAGTCTTTGTGTTTACGAAGATGATGATCTTTTAGACTTAAAAATTTTTCCGGTTGGCGGCAATAATATTACTAATGATATTGCTGTGGGGCTCAAAACTTATATTGATATTGCTGAAAAAATAAAAATTAGCGAAGGTTTAGCTTTAGCTAAAAAATCTCCAAAGGGAGCAATAATTGATTTAGGCCAATATCTCGAAACAACAGATGAAGAAAATAAAATTAATAAACGTTTTTTAGCAGAAATTATTGAAGCTCGCTTAAGTGAAATTTTTGAAATGGTTGGTAATCGCTTAAAAGAATTGGGTAGATTTGGTAAATTACCAGGAGGGATTGTTCTTTTGGGTGGCGGAGCTCAAATACCTCTCATTACTGAATTAGCAAAAGAAAAATTTAAGCTGCCAGTCAGAATTGCCAAACCAGATATTGAATGGTATAAAGAAACTTCTGATCCTTCCTTTATTCCGGTTTTGGGTTTAGTGGATTTAACTCTTAGAGGAATAACTGATAAGAGAATTCGATTAAAAGGCGAAGGATTAATTAAAAAACTCTTAAGTTCTATAGAACGTCATTTTTCTCTTTAATTTTTATACTTTTAAAACTTTTTTGTTAATATGATTAAGAAAAAACATCAAAAACACAGGATTCATTTAATACCAAAAGAAAGAAAAACCAGTTCTCCAAATGTTTCTCAAAAAGTCCGCTTAAAAATAATTGGCGTAGGAGGAGCTGGAGGAAATGTAGTCACTCGTCTTTATGATAAAAGAATAGAAGGCATAGAACTTATTGCTATTAATACTGATTTACAAGGTTTAAAACATACCAAAGCCGATATTAAAATTCAGATTGGAAAAAATACTTGTCGGGGTTTGGGAGCGGGAATGGATCCTTTAAAAGGCAGAGAAGCGGCTGAAGAGAACATTGAAGAAATTAATAAAGCAGTTCAAGGTGGAGATTTAGTTTTTATTGCTGCTGGCCTGGGTGGTGGTACTGGTTCTGGAGCTTCGTCCATCGTAGCTAATTTAGCTCGACAATCTGGGGCTTTAACTATTGCCGTAGTCACCAAACCTTTTTCTTTTGAAGGTGAAAAAAGGTTAGAAATAGCCGAAGAATTTTGGCAAAAACTTTTTAATGAAGTCGATTCTATTGTTACTATTCCCAATGACAGAGTTTTTAATATTATTGATGAGAAAACACCTATTCTCGAGGCTTTTTATAAAATTGATGAAGTTTTACGCGAAGGAGTAAAAGGTATTTCTGATTTAATTACTTTTCCCGGTTTAATTAACCTTGATTTTGCCAATATCAAAACCATTATGACTAATGCTGGGAGCAGTCTTTTGGGCTTAGGGAAATCAAAAGGCGCAGAGAGAGCTAAGATTGCAGCAAAAAAAGCTGTTTCTTCGCCGCTTTTAGATATTTCTATTGATGGGGCAACGAAAGTTCTTTTTAACGTTAGTGGTGGCCGAGATATGTCATTAGTAGAAATTAATAATGCCGCTCGAGTTATTACTGAATCGATTACCAAAGACGCTCAAGTTATTTTTGGCACTAGTTTTGATAAAGAATTAAAAAAAGGTGAAATAAAAGTGACAGTGATTGCTGGAGGTTTTGAAAAAGAAATAAGAGAACTGGGCTCTCCCTTACCTTTAGGTATCAAAGTGCCAATAGAGGAGGGAGAAGAACCAAAAGATGAAAATGTTAAAAAAATAATAGAGGAAAATAAAGAATTAGAGATTCCAGCTTTTTTAAGAAAAAAGAAATAAGGATAAAGGGCTTTGTCTAAATTTTCCAGCCAAAGGCGCAGAAAATTTAGTAACAAAATCTTTACCCAGCACATAACTTTATAAACTAAAAGATAATTGAAAGAACGATTAAAATATAGTTTGTAAAGTTATGTGCTGGGTGCTCAATGTGATAATAAAATTTACTTCGCATTGAGCTCGTAAATTTTAATCACATTGGCATGGTCAAAAAATTTATCAATCGTATCAAAGAAGTTGTCAAAAGAGACGGGAAAGTCGTGCCTTTTGAAAAAGGTAAAATTGAAGAAGCCATTTACAAAGCCTTAACAGCTACTGATGAGGGTGGCAAAAAAGTATCTCGGGACTTAACAAATAAAGTTGTTGTTTTATTAAATCGACGGTTTAAAAAAGGTGAATCACTTAATGTTGAACAAATTCAGGACGTAGTAGAAGAAGTTTTAATTTTGGAAAATCTTGTAGAAACCAGCAGAGCTTATATTCTCTATCGGGAACAGCGGCGTCAAATGCGGGAGGCTCAAATAGCTACTGAGGAAGCTGTCAGTTTAGTGGATGATTATTTGAACGGCAAGGATTGGCAGATTAAAGAAAACAGCAATATGGCTTTTTCTCTTCAAGGATTAAACCATTATGTTTCTTCTTACGTGGCTAAGAAATATTGGTTAAATCGTGTTTATCCGCCGGAAATAAGACGGGCTAATGAGGAAGGAGATTTTCATCTTCATAATTTAGACACTATCGGAGCTTACTGCATGGGCTGGGATTTGGAGGAGTTATTATTGAGAGGTTTTGGCGGAATATCTTGTAAAATTCAATCTAAACCAGCCAAACATTTTCGGCCTGCTTTAGGTCAGATTGTGAATTTTTTCTATACCTTAACAGGTGAATCAGCTGGCGCCCAGGCTTTTTCCAACTTTGACACTCTTTTGGCTCCTTTTATTCGTTATGATAATTTAACCTATCAAGAAGTAAAACAAGCTCTTCAGGAATTTTTATTTAATATGAATGTTCCGACGAGAGTGGGATTTCAGACTCCTTTTACTAACATTACTTTAGATTTAAAGATTCCAGAGTATTTTAAGAACAATCCAGTGATTATTGGCGGCCAAGCTCAAAAAGAAATCTACGCGGATTTTCAGAAAGAAATGGATATTTTAAATCAAGCTTTAACTGAAGTTTATACTGAAGGTGATGCGACAGGTCGTGTTTTTACTTTTCCCATTCCTACTTATAACATTACTAAAGATTTTGATTGGAATAATCTGGCTTATGAAGGTATTTGGAGAATGACTGCCAAATACGGCATTCCTTATTTTTCCAATTTTATTAATTCTGATATGAACCCGGAAGATGCGAGGTCAATGTGTTGCCGGCTTCGACTTGATAATCGAGAATTATACAAACGCGGTGGCGGGTTATTTGGAGCCAATCCCTTAACTGGCTCTATTGGTGTGGTAACGATTAACCTGTCTCGAATTGGTTATCTTTCTAAAACCAAGAAAGAATTTTTTGAAAGATTGACTCATTTAATGGATTTAGCCAGAGAAAGTTTAGAAATCAAACGCAAAGTTTTAGAAAATTGGACAGAAAAAGGTCTTCACCCTTATTCTAAATATTATCTTGAAGGGGTAAAAAAGATGAGAGGTGTTTATTGGGGCAATCATTTTTCCACTATTGGGTTATTGGGCATGAATGAATCCTTATTAAACTTTTTAGGGGTAAATATTAGTGATACAAAAGGAATTAAATTTGCAGAGGAAGTAATGGATTTTATGAGAGACAAATTAGTTAAGTATCAAGAGGAGACTGGCAATCTTTATAATTTAGAAGCGACGCCAGCTGAAGGCACTTCTTACCGCTTGGCCTTAAAAGATAAAAAGAAATATCCGGACATTATTACTGCTGGAGGAAAAGAGCCTTTTTATACTAATTCCACTCAACTACCTGTTAATTATACTGATGATTTATTTGAGGCTTTAAAACTGCAAGATACGTTTCAAACTAAATATACCGGAGGTACAGTTTTTCACGCTTTCTTGGGTGAATCAATTTCTGATATAAAATCAGTGAAATCTCTGATCAAAATAATTTTTGAAAGATTCCGCTTGCCGTATTTCACTTTAACCCCAACGTTTTCTATTTGCCCTGTCCATGGTTATCTTCTTGGCAAACACTTTACTTGCCCCAAGTGCACCATTGAACAGCCTTGTGAGGTTTATTCAAGAGTTGTGGGTTTTCTTCGTCCAGTCCAACAGTGGCATCATGGTAAACAAGAAGAGTTTCGTTTAAGAAAAACTTTTAAAGTTTAAGATGTGCTTTTCGGCGGTCTTCAAAAAACTACTTTAGTAGATTATCCCGGGAAAATAGCAGCCACCGTTTTTACTATTGGCTGCAATTTCCGCTGTCCTTATTGCCATAATCCTGAATTAGTTTTACCGTCGTTAATTCAGATTCAGCCTAAATTGACTGAAGAAGAAATTCTCGAGTTCCTAGACGAAAGAGCAAAATTTCTCGAAGCCTTATGCATTACTGGCGGCGAACCTGCTTTAAATCCAGACTTAAAGGATTTTATAAAAAAAGTCAAAGCTCTTGGTTATCTGGTAAAACTTGATACTAACGGCTCTTTACCAGAAATGTTAAAAGATTTGATTGATAATCGCTTAGTTGATTATGTAGCTATGGATATCAAGGCTCCTCCAGAAAAATATAATCTTTTCACCTTAGGAGAAATTCCCATTGAAAAAATACAAGAATCAATCGATATTTTGAAAAAAGGCAAGATAGATTATGAATTTAGAACTACAGTTGCTCCAATTTTGTTGGACGAAGAAGATATTTTGAAAATTGCCAATTGGATTAAACCAGCCAAAGCATATTGTTTACAAAAATTTGAATCAATAAAAGTTTTAAGTAAGGATTACGAAGGTTTAAAAGGTTTACCAGAAGATAAACTTCAAAATCTCATAGAGAAAATAAAGCCCTTTTTCTCAAAATGTGAATTGCGCTAAATCATCTCGCCTGAAAATTATCCGTCTTGGTGGGGTGATTTTTTTATTAAGCTTGATTACTCTTCGTTTGTTTTTAGGGAAAAACATCACTCCTCAATTTTTACCCGATTTTTTTGTTAAGTTTTTTATTTTTTTGAAGCAAAAAATGAATTTTGGATTAGGAAGAATTTTACCAGAACCACAACTGAGTTTAATGAAAAGTTTATTTTTTGGTGGTAAAGCCAATCTTTCTTTTGAACTGAAAAGACAAATTCGGCAAGTCGGCCTTTCTCATTTAATAGCAGTTTCTGGTCTTCATTTAACCATTGTTACTCAAATTGTTTCCAGTTGCCTCAACACGCTTCTCGTAACTGGGTTTTTAAATTTTCTTTTAAGTGTGTTTTTCATTTTGGGATTTACGGTGATGGCTGATTTTTCTGCTTCAGTGATCAGGTCAGCAATCATGGCTATTCTGCTTTTATTAGCGAGATTGACTCATCGTTTATATAATTCTTCTTTTGCCCTGATTATTGCTGTGCTTTTAATGGTTCTCTTTAATCCTCGAATTATCATTGATGATTTTGGTTTTCAATTGTCAGTTTTAGCCACTTTGGGAATTGTTTATTTATATCCTTTATTTGAAAAACGGGCTTTTTGGCAAAAAGATATTTTCAAGGGGCAACTAACCTTTCTAAAAGAGACCCTGCTTTTAAGTTTTTCGGCTTTGGTCTTTGTGGCGCCTTGGATTATTTATCAAACCCAGGTTTTTTCTTTAGTTACTCCTCTGAGCAACCTTTTAGTCGTTCCTTTAGTGCCAATAATAATGATTCTCGGTTTCTTGGTGGTTTTTCTGAATTTTATCTTTTTTCCTTTTGCCCTGCTTCTTGGTTTTTGTCTCAATCTTTTACTTTCTTATATGCTCAAAATTATTATTCTTTTTTCCCATTGGCCAATAGCAGAAATCTTTTTTCCTCATTTTCAAGCAATCTGGTTAATAATTTATTATCTTCTCTTAATTTATTATCTAAAATGTCAAAATCGTCTTCATTCTTTTTAATCCTTCTTTTTTTAGCCAATGTTTTTACTTGGTGGATTATTGTTGACTTTAGAATGGAAAAAGAAACAGTTGCTTTTTTAAATGTCGGTCAAGGTGACGCAGAATTAATTAAAAATGCGGCTGGCAATATTTTAATTGACGCTGGTCCTAATAATAAAATTCTTTTCGAATTAGGAAAAATCTTGCCTTTTTACGATAGAACTATTGATTTATTTATTCTTTCTCATCCTAATAAAGATCATTTCAATGGTTTTTTTGAAATTTTAGATAAATATAAAATTAGAGCTGTTTTGCTCAATAATTTTACCTATCCCAGCTCTTCCTTTCAAAAATTATTAGAGGAATTAAAGAAACGTCATATTTTAATAATCAAAGGGTTTGAAGGAGTAAGAATTAACTGGCCTGCCTGCGCAGGTGGGCAAACAGAGGAAAAACTTCTTGTTGTTTATCCTCCAGAAAATCTGATTTTTTCCAATAATCCCAATAATTCTTGTTTGGTCCTTGATTTAGCTTTAGAAACAAATCATTTTCTTTTTACCGGTGATATTAGTAGCGCTCAAGAAAAAAAGCTTTCTTCTTTTCTTGCTTCTTTAAAAGACCAAATTAAAGTTTTAAAAGTAGCTCACCACGGTTCCAATTATTCTTCTTCAGATTTGTTTTTGAAAACATTCAAACCTAAGATAGCAATTATTGAAGTAGGAGAAAATACTTATAATCAGCCCCATCCAGATGTGTTAAAAAGACTAAACGACATTGGTGCTCAAATTTTTCGTACTGATATTAACAGCACTATTCAATTTATATTAGAAAATAATAACTTAAATATAAAAATAGAAAATATTAATTGATTTTGGACGATATTGCTTTAATTGTTATTTTAGGGTAAAATACTTAATAATTTAAAGATTAAAGATTACAAAATTAAAAATTATTTTTGATATGCCTCGTTTATGGATCAAAAACACGCTTCAATATTTTAACCAGGAAGTTTCTCTTTATGGTTGGGTGAATTCTCGTCGAGACCACGGGAAAATTATTTTTATTGATTTACGTGATAAAACTGGCATTGTGCAATTAGTTTTTTCTCCTGACAAAAAAGAAGTTTATGAATTGGCAGATAAATTACGTTCTGAATGGGTGATAGAGATTAGAGGAAAAGTAAATGCTCGACCAAAGAGCATGGAGAATGTAAAATTAATCACCGGCAGTATAGAAATTGAAGTTAATTCTCTACAGATTTTAGCTGAAGCCAGAACTCCGCCTTTTGATATTTCTTCTGATGGCAAAGAAATTGGTGAAGATTTGCGTTTGAAGTATCGTTATTTAGATTTGCGCCGCGAGAGGATGAAGAAGAATTTAAATCATCGTTATCAATTTATTAAATTTATCCGCGATTATTTAACCGAGAAAGAATTTATTGAAGTTGAAACTCCGGAATTAACTAAATCTACCCCAGAAGGAGCGCGGGATTATGTTGTCCCTTCGAGATTAGATTCTGGTAAATTTTACGCTTTGCCTCAAAGCCCTCAGCAATATAAACAATTACTGATGGTAGCTGGATTAGAGAGATATTTTCAGATTGCCAGATGCTTTCGTGATGAGGATACCCGTGGTGATAGGCAGCCGGAATTTACTCAATTAGATTTAGAAATGGATTTTCCAACTCAAGAAGATATTTTAGCTTTAATCGAAAATTTATTTAAAAATCTAATAGAAAAACTTTATCCAGAAAAGAAAATTCAACAATTTCCTTTTCCTCGCTTGAGTTATGAGGAAGCTATAGTCAAATATCACACTGATAAACCTGATTTTAGAAAAGATAAAAACAATCCTAACGAATTAGCTTTTGCCTTCGTAGTTGATTTCCCTTTATTTGAATGGAAAGAAGAAGAGAAACGATTTGAGGCAGTTCATCATCCCTTTACTCGACCAAAATTTAACAAAGGAGAGAACACAAAAGGAATCATTGAAAGAATTAAAAAAGATCCTTCTCAGCCTTTAGCCCAACAATATGATTTTATTTTAAACGGTTATGAGATTGGTGGCGGTTCCATAAGAATTCACGAGCCAGAATTATTAGAGGCTATTTTTGAAACGATGGGTCATAAAAAAGAAGCCATTTATCAAAAATTCGGCCATTTACTCGAAGCTTTTAAATATGGTGTGCCGCCTCATGGAGGCATTGCCTTGGGTTTGGATAGAATCGTCATGATTTTAGAAAACGAACTTTCTCTTCGGGAAGTTATTGCTTTTCCTAAGACTGGTGATGCTAAGGATTTAATGATGAATGCTCCTAGTGAGATAGACGAAAAGCAATTAAAAGAACTTCATCTCAAGATTGAAAAATGAAGTCCTCGTTTGGTCTTTATACTGGTTTTTATATTTGTATTTATATTTAAATTTTGTTTTTTATGCTATAATCTATTTGGGGTTCGCTGGATAAGAATCGATTCAGAACAAGTAGTATCACAAGGGAGCCCAAGATCTTTTATCCCTTGGGATAAAAGCGCGGACACCCACCTGGATCCTGCTGAATTCGATCTTATTTGGCAGCCCCGTCTTTTTAAGGGGCTTTGTCTGCGAAGGCGAGCTGAAAGCGAAGCCTAAGCAGGAACAAAATCTTTACCCAGCACATAACTTTATGTAGATATAATAAATACATAAAGTTATGTGCTGGGTGCTCAATGTTGTGATAACCCAGCTCTTAAAGCTGGATTAGCACAACTAACATAAATAGATATCAAAATTAATCAAATAAAATATATAATAATTATCCAGTTCTTTTAAGAGCTGGGTTAACAACATTGGCATATGTCTAAAATCTGTGCCATTTGCGGCAAACAATATAATATTGCGACCACTCGCGTTAAAACGCGCTCTGCTTATAATCCCACTTCACAACACCGTCAAAAGACTAATCTCCAATGGTATAGATTACCTAATGGTAAAAGAATTAAGGTTTGCGCTTCTTGTCTCAAAAGGCTTACTAAATCAACTTAAGATGAAATTGCAAGTTGATAAAAATAAATGTCTTGGTTGCGAAATGTGTATCAGTTTATGTCCAGCAGTTTTTGAATTGAAAAATGGCAAATCCCAGATTAAAGAAAAGGCTAATCTTGAAAAAAGTAAGAAATGTATTAAAGAAGCAGCAGAAAATTGTCCTGCTGGGGCTATTAAAATAGGAATATCTAAAAAGTAAGTTTTTTGAATTTATCCCGAAGTTTATTTTTAGAAAATAAATCCCGAGGATAAATTTCTAAAAGAGTAATATGATATTTTTTGCAAATAATCCTTTTTCTTTTGATTGTTTGATCATAACCCTTAATCTCATTAGCTAAACCAAAATATTCGATGAAAACATTATTCACTTTAAAGTCGGTAGTTAGTTTATAATTTTCAGGATATGGTATATTTTTTTCATGAATGATTTTATGACGGAACAAGTATTCATCTATTATTTTTTCCGCTAAAGAATCACATAGATGACCATCTGCTGAATAATATTTTCTCGCAAATTTTACAGGATTAGTTTGAAAACCAGCTAACTTTATAGCATTATTCCAACTGCCAAATTTTTCTTTGTATTCTCTGTAAGTACTATTAAATTCTCGTTTAAAAGGAATCCTTCTATTATAATTATAAAAATTAATAATTCTTATCAGGAGTTCTTTAGTTGAAGGAGTAGGTTTCCAGTAGGGTTTGAGAGATTTAAGGGCTAATTGTCTAAGTTTCTCTCTGCGTGTAAGGCTATAAGAACCATGATTTTTTCTTTTTTGAATAGCTCTTTTTTGGGTAGCGGTTAGGCTAATACCCTTGGTCCATTCATAAGCAGAGCCTAAACTTATTTTTAAAAGAGATCTAATTTCTCGATGAGTGTATCCTTTTAGACGAAGCTGACGAGCGTGTTTTTTGAGTAACGGTGGGTATTTTTTCATATTTTTTACTCAGTTAGAAAATATGCTATAATTATTATATTATTATACCAAAAATTAATGTTTTCGGGGTGTAGTATAATGGCAGTATACAAGACTGGGGGTCTTGCGGACAGGGTTCGAGTCCCTGCACCCCGACCGAACATAACGTAATATAAAATATGGAGATAAAATATATCAATCTTTTTAAAGGGGTGGATTTGACAGAAAGAAAGCTGCCCATCCTTATTGAGAGGTGTAAAGGAGGAGGTGGACCGGTTATTTGGCTTTGTGCCGGCATCCACGGCGATGAAGTAACGGGTATTGAGGTTATTCACCGAATCTTTAACTATCTTAAACGAAACCCATTAAAAAAAGGTTCACTCTACGCTATCCCCATTATTAATTCTGCGGGATTTGAAATGGTTAACAGAGAAAATCCCTATGACGATGAAGATATTAACAGAAATTTTCCGGGCGATCCTGATGGCAACACTACTGAAAGATTAACTAATGCTATATTTAACAGCATCATAGAAACCAAACCAGATTTAGTAATTGATTTACATGCCGACACTCAAAATTCTCTTGCTTATGCAATAATTGATCGGCCAATAAGCGTCAAAACCGGAATCAAAGAAGCGCTTGAGAAAAGCTGGAAATTGGTTGAAAAATTTGGCATTACAGTAACCTGTGAAGTAGAGGTTGACGTCTACAAAAAATACGGCTTAGACAAAAGTTTAACCGGTGCTCTGATTAATCAAAATCAAATTCCCTCTTTTGTTGCGGAGCTTGGCGGTCCAAGAGTTATTGATGAACACTTTGTTAGAATAGGAGTGAGAGGAATCAGAAATATTCTCAATCACTTTCAGATGATCGAGGAAAAAGAAAAACCCTGGGTTTCGGAAACAAAAATTAAAACAACTGAAACATTAGAATTGATAGAAAACATCACTTCTAGCGAAAGCGGAATTGTGGAATATTTAGTAGAGCCTGGTCAATTTGTCAAAGCCAATACTCCGCTTGTAAAAATTACTAATGTTTTGGGAAAAATAGAGGAGCTTATTAATGCCAGCCAAGATTTCTACATTATTTCCCTAAACGATTATTCGATTTCTTTCCCTGGCAGTAATCTGCTGATTGCCGCCGCTCCTCTGTCGCAATTCCAGAAATCAGATTTCCGAGCTAATTATTCCGTTTCCTAAACAAACATCTTTTTGATAGAAAACGCAAGATTGGCCTGGAGTAATTGCTTTTTGCGGTTTTTCAAAAACAATTTTAGCTTTGTTTTTGTTTAAAAAATAGAGATTTGCTGAAACTGATTTACTGCGATATCTAATTTTGGCGCTGATCTTTATCAATTTTTTATTAATTTTTCCTGAAATAAAATTTAAAGGCGAAAGAATAGCCTCCTTTTTATATAAATCTTTTTTGTTCTTTGACGCTAAAAGCGTATTTTTTTGTTTATTAAAATTAACAACATAATAAGGTCCGTTTGGAATATTTAATCCTTTTCTTTGGCCAATCGTATAAAAATATAATCCTTGATGAGTACCTAAGATATTGCCTTTTAGATTTATAATTGGTCCAGGATTTGTTCCGATTTCTTTTTGAATAAAAAGAGGTAAATCTTGATTAGAAACAAAACAAAAATTTTGACTTTGTTTTATTTTTT
>Ga0172365_10000732_pt1 | contig 22804 bp, 26 predicted proteins | sample LakKivSesite48cm_FD_114535 | JGI IMG/M metagenome (GOLD analysis project Ga0172365, IMG submission 114535) | Sediment microbial communities from Lake Kivu, Rwanda - Sediment site 48cm | ecosystem: Environmental > Aquatic > Freshwater > Lake > Sediment | place: Rwanda: Western Province, Lake... | reverse complement strand
GCCGTTGAACGTAACTGGTAACGTCCCCCGCTCATAACGGGAAAATTACGTGTTCGAATCACGTACGGCCCAGAGTCACCGGCAACAGCGGTGCAAACAACTTCCACTTCGTTTCTTGGAGCTTATGCAGTTCCTCGGTTTGTATCAAACCGGCGTGGTATTCTCGGTGACAGCGGCAGCACAAAGATACGCACTTCTGGACTTCGGCGCGAATAGAAGCCCACGTGCAGCCGATAATTTCGCGTGTTGTTAGATTATGCAGTTTATGTGCAGGGACTACGTGGTGCCACTCTAATACAGACTTGGCCGCGATTCCTTTGTCGTAGTCGCAATACCAGCATGCAGTGCCCACGGCCGCGTATATGGCGGCAGATCGCATGTCTCTACGTTTCCTAAGACTACACCCTGCGCATTTCGTGCCTTTGACTGCGGTATTTGGTTTGTGACAAATGCCGCAAATCCGGAGCTCTCCTGTGAGGCGCGTAGTGCCGTGCCTACGGTCCGCGCTGCCGTCTAGTTTTTTCGTGTTGTGGTAGCCAAAAGGACTGCACTCTAGACAATATTTACGGCTTGCTAGGTTGTGTATTTTGTCCCCGACACGGTAGCGCGAGGAGAAGTGTTTTCCGCAAGAAGGAATGGCGCATGTGGGCATGCAGTAGCTTAGTAAAAAGCGTAGCGTATGGCAACCGTTTAGACTACCGATTGTTTTAATCAGGAGCGCGCGTGAGAGAGCTAAAAATATACAACGTGCGAATGGGATTTGCGACTAACTCGTCCTCATCCCATTCGATTATTTTTATCAAAGGCGGCGCCCGTGATAACGACGTGTCGGATCACGAGTTCGGATGGGAATATTTTACCGCGGCTAGCTCCGAGACCAAGCGTTGGTGGCTGGCCGCGCAGGCGTATATCGCGTTGAGTCAATTTACCCCCGGCGAGGTAGCCGCGGATATCCTTCGGGACATGTATGATTTACCTGACATCTCGTTTGAGAAGCACTCATACACCAACGATGGGTCGGGGCATATTAACGCCAGTGTAGATCATCAGAGCGTACTTACGTTTCCACGTAACTGGCTCGAGAACGATGTTCATCGGCAGTTCTTGGCGCAGTTCAGTGATTTCATTCTGCAAGACGGCGTAGCCATTCTTGGCGGCAACGACAACGATGATCACATACACCCGCTCTACAACGCAGAGCAGGAGATGCCTACGTCGTTCTTCGGCGGTGAGGGACGCGGCAACCTCGTTGCGCGCTGGGATTCGCAGTATGCGTTCTGGACGCTGTTCAACCGTCGCTCTGGCGGTAAGATGCGGTTGGCGTTCGACGACATCACGCTGCAGCGTAAAGTCACTCGTGCGGAGACGCCCGAGCTAGTAGACATCAAGATCACCGACTACTGCACGGCGGGCTGCGCGTTCTGTTATCAGGACTCCACACCCGAGGGCGTGCACGGCAACACTGCGTACATCAAGCGCGTACTAGACACGCTCTCGGAGTTGCAAGTGTTCGAAGCTGCGTTGGGCGGTGGCGAGACCACGCAGCACCCGGACTTCGTGGAGATATTGCAGTATGCGCGAGACAAGCACATCGTCCCCAACTTCACGACGAAGCGCTTGGACTGGCTGCGCAATAAGGCGCTGCGCACGCGTGTACTCGAGCTCTGCGGGGCTTTTGCTTACTCGGCTACGTCCGAGAAGGACGTGAAGAATCTCATTCGGCAGCTGGCACAGTCTGATTGCCCTGCGAGCAAAGCAATGGTCCAGTGCGTCATGGGCGTGGTACAGCTCGACGAGCTTGCGCGTATTCTACACACCTGCGCCGAGGCGAACATCCGGGTAACACTACTTGGGTACAAAACCGCGGGTCGCGGCAAGTCAGTCATGCCTAGTCTGTACAAAGACTGGTTCACAGTGGTTGAGCGCGTGGCGGAGAAAGACACGTATCTTCAGATCGGCATCGACACGGCACTGGCCGAGCAGTTCGACGCGCAGCTGAAGGCACGTGGCGTGGACACGCGGTTCTATCACGTGCTCGAGGGCGCTTTCTCGGCTTACGTAGATGCTGTGAAGGGGTCTATGGGACCGTCCTCGTACGGCCCCCGTGAGGAGCTGCTACCGCTACCGGACCCCCAGGACTTCGTCGCCAAGTATCGCGCGTTCGTGCTGCCGGAGGCTTAGCGCGGCCGCCAGCTGTCGCAGACGTAGTCCTCACTAACGTAGAAGTCGTGCAGTTTGCAGTAGTCTTTCTCGGTACCAGCAGTGACGCGGTGTTTGCACGAGCCGCAGCTGGTACTGGTGGAAGACGCTATTCGGTAACTGGGCGTATCCTCCAAAGCGGCCGTTTTGGGAGGCGCCAAACTGCCTGACGTGGTATACGGCCCTGTGTTGAGTATGCGCGCCTTAGGTGGTGTGTTGGTCTTTTGGCCCAGGCGGGTCTTGTTAAGATCGGCAACCTCGGCACTCAACATGTTCAAACCAGCACCCATATCACGAGCGGCCTGTTCAGCACCCTGTAGGTGCGCCGACCCCGTGGTGAGATCCATCGTGGCTGGTTTACCCGCGCTACCTTTTACGTTGGGCATGTTGTTATTTTAGGCCGATCACGGGACCATAACTCAGTCGGTAGAGTAGCGCTCTTTTAAAGCGTCCGTCGCGGGTTCGATCCCCGCTGGTCCCATTACAGGTAAATCAGGGCATAATGTCTAGGCCATATATACTGGAGATGACCGTGAGTCGCTACCCCAAACCTGAATGGACCGCGTGTGAAACGCGTGTCCGAAACACAGCTGTAGTTCAAGTGACCGAGTTGCCACTGCGCGTCCCTCGGTACTCATTCAAAGTAGGTACTGCTCAATACGATGAGCAGACGCAGACTCCCAAGATCGGTCCGTACTTGACCGTGTACAACGTGCAGGATGCCGCGATCTTGCTCAAGGAGCTAGGCGACAAGTACGTAGCGCTTCGCGCACAGAAGGCGGCTGAGGCTGGCCTCAGCATTCAAGCCAGTCCTGACGAAGACGCCGCTGAATAAACTACCAGGGCAGCCAAGTCCTCTTGCGCGGGCGAGAGGATTTGGCGTCTTCGGCGGCCAGGATCTCGCGCTCTGTGTTGGACATCGCGCGTTCTAAGGAGTGGTCCTCAGTAAGCTCGGGCGGGACCGTCACTTCGGTGCATACGGAGGGGCGTCCTTCGACCAGCTGAGTGACTTCGCGAAGCTGTTTGAGCTTCTCGTTTATCTGTGCGGCCTGCATGCGAACCGTCTGACGGTTACGGGCGGCTAACTCGCTCGGGAACTGTCGCTCAGCGGTCGCGGTCGCGTCTCGCATATATACTCCGTAGTTCTTTGGCTAGAGATGCGGTTTGCTCTACGGCGGTCACTACGCTGCGACCGTACTCATCGAGGGTTTGCGCGACTTCGGCCTCTCTGTTTATCTGCGCTTGCCGAACAGCGTCAAGCTGCTTGTAGTGCGTTTCGCGGTCAGCCTTGTTCTCGTCTTCTTTTTTAGTGCGAAGATCTGCGTGTTCTTTGCGTTCTTTTAGGTATAGCCACACGAATAGCCCTGCAATGAGACCTACGGGTCCCTGGCTAAGCAGTAGCTGTATACCTTCCGGCAATTCGCTCACGACGAGTCACTCGAAGGCCATGAAACTTACGGTCGACCCGGTGGTGGACGCTGGTGTGGTGACTAGGAACCGGTTAATGGTCTGGCCCGTGGGGTTCGCAATGCAAATCCAACCGGACGCAGCGGCCACCGCGGTAGGTGTGGGCGTCACTACGACGCCATCGGACACTTTGACGACCACGTCGGTCACCACCGAACGTACTAGTACGAACTTGGGGGCGGTGACGGTATCCAGTAGAACAGGCACATCAACCGAGCTGGCGGCGATTTGTACCGTCTTTATGGACACCTCGGTGTACGCCAGGGTGAACGTGAACGGCTCACGGCACGGCACGGATCCATCGGGGACGGTACTGCCGTAGGACAGCGTTAACGTGGCGGTAAGTGTCGGCATGTGGCTATTATAGCGTTGTCAGCAGGTTCTATCGTTGGTCGGCTGCAGCGCAGCGTTGAAAACGGAGCCGGACGTAGGTTCCGTGGCGGCCGCGGCAGCGGTGGCTTCGGCGGTCTCGGTCTCGGTACTGCGCGACGCAGTCATGGTGTCGTCAAAGCTGATGGTGTAGGAGGTGGCTGCGACAGCCTCCACGCTGTCTATGGCGGCCAGCAGGGTAGAGCTCTCGGAGCTACCGAAGAATGCCTCCAGCAGGCTTATAGTGGCCGCCAGCTGGTCGATGCCCGGGGCGCCGCACAGGAAGACTACGCCGGCGACTAGTTCGCCGTTGTCGAAAGCAGGGCGGGTAGAGTCGGAAGTATCAGACAGGCGGCGGGCCAGCTCTCCCAGCCAGCCGTTGATGCCTCCCGACCCTAACGTGATGACCGTAGCGGACAGACCCGCGGCTGATTCTCCGCTGATGGCAGCTAGCCGCGCGTTTACTGAGGAGAGGTCGTCTACCACCGCACGTAGCTGTGTGACGGTGCGGTCTAGCTGCGCGATCGTGGCGGTTAGCAGCTGGGACGTGGAGCTCGCCACCGTAGTACGTGTTTGCAGGTTGGCGAATAGTCCGTTTATGAGTGAAACGACCTCAGTGAGGTTGGGAAATAGGCTGAGCAGGTTGGGCGTCGCTTGCCAGTCGGGGCTGGTGCCGGTGCGTCCCTGTGATGGCGTGCCTTTGATCTTTACCCGCACACAGTTGGACAGGTCGCTCATGGGCTGAATTTCCGCGTTGCTTACGTCTGCGTCGTCCGGGTTTACCGTCGCGTAGCGCACGGAAGTCGCGTAGTAGTACACGTTGCCGGGGGTCAACTCACTGGAGCTGTCTGTATATTTAGGCAATTCGCCGTCGTATGGTACCCGAGCAACGACCTTGACCCCGTTCTCTTCCTGCAGGTCGCTGGGACTCTCTCGAGGTTGCCGAGAGAACAACTGGTTCCAGGTGAACTTGTCGCGTAACTTCGCGTTCTCAGAACGTAGGATGAAAACCTCTTTGATTTGCATCGTCTCGTTGGTGAACAACCGCAGAGACGTCGGGGCTACGTCGGAGTTCCACTCCAGAGCCACGCTCATTTGACTAAGGGTGTTCACGTCCGCGGTGACGCGTGCTACCAAGTCCTTAACTGTGGGACGTGTGCCTGCGGCTAACTCAGCGTGATCTCCTGCCTGGATCAGGCTTGTGAGCAGGTTGAAGTTAGGCTGCAGGCTGGCAAGGTCGGTAGCGCCAAACAGCACGCATACCCCTGCAGTAGCGAAGTTGTCGGGGAATATCGGGCGGTGCACGTCGCCGGTGTCTGAGGTGGACGCTGACAGTTCCCGCCAGAACCCCTCGTTGCCGCCGATTGCGGAAGACGACGCGTTGATGAAATTGGCTACGTCGGGAGGTAGCGTATTGATGTCTATATTTGAGAATCCCCCGCCGCTCACGAGGTCGGCGAAGTTGGGAGATTGGGTGCTACCGAGCTGCTGACCCACCGTGCCTTGCACACCTCGGTAATAGTAGCGCTTCTGTATGGGGATGAAGATGGCATGTATCGTCGTGCCTCTCGCAAGCCCGTTGACGATACCCTGAACTTCGTCGATTACTTCACGCAGGGCGCTTTCCAGCGCAGTAGCTGGAGAGCTAGCCGCAAGCGACGAAACCAGCTGCAGCGCTTCTCGCAGAGTCTCTAGATATGTAGTCAGCGTGTCCAGAACATCGGACACGGCTGTAGTCGTGTCAGTCAGTTCCGCGGGGATCAGCTGGCTTAGATTTACTGTCGCCCAGTTCGCCATTCGCGCGCCTCAGTTGTTTTTGTAGCAGTGAGTGTAGTCGCTGCAACTTATCGTCTAGCTCTTTCTTCTTGAGTGCGGAAACTAGCCGAGAGAGTCGTAGGGTAGCTGAAAATACGGGCGGTTTGTTCCAGGTAGGGGGCATAAAAATTAGACGCGTTGTTGGGGTATAAGAATATGTAGACCTCGGCAAGCTCGCCGAGGAGAAAGGTGGGCAACATGCCCGTGATCCTGTTGGGCGTTTGGGGATGGCTGGTTTTCGCCGTCGGTGGGACGGCGAGCGTGGTGATCCTCGGGGTCACCGCACGGTGGATCCTGGAGGGTCGCTCGGCCAAGAAGCTGGCCGAGGACAACGCCGCACTCGTCGAGGCCTGGCAGGCCGACGGGGTGCGCGGTGTGGAGCTGGCGCTCCACACTCGACGCATGGTCCACAGCGAGCGGGAAGGGCGACTCCTCGCGGAGGTATTCTCCGCGAGGCAGGAGGCCCAAGCCGCGAAGGCGGCAGCGGCACCAGCGCAGGCGCCTGCCCCGGCACCAGAGCCGGAGCAGGCGCCACCGCCCCCAGCCAACCGCCGTAAGGCGGCGGCGAGCTGAGGACTGGCCCGCATGCCAGCGTTAATCGCGTTGGCGATGTGGGGCGCAGGACTTCTCAGTGTGGGAGCGGGTGTTCTAGTCTTAGAATACCACTCCCACACTGAGGGAAAAGTCCTAAGAGCGCGCGCGGTAAAACGCGCTGCTCTTTTAGCCCAACGTCGCGGACAAGTAGCTACGTTTTTTACTAGTGACGGTAAGACCCACGTAGGGACTATCGTCCATACCGACGCGGATATACTGCTAGTAGTCATAGACCCAGTCAAAGACGGGAAAGGGAAACGTAAGGATCTAGTAGAGGTATCTCTGCTAGATGTGGACGACCTCAATGTGCTCAACGGATGAGTAGACATTGACTGTGTCGGTAACAAAAGATCACAGGTGTAGTGGTCTTTTGTTTAGCTGGAAACTCCGGCCTTCGTGCTTTTTACGTTGTTCAGCATGCTTGTGAGCGTAGAGCCTATTGGCGCGGTAGGCGTGAGCGTGGCGCTGCTAGCTAGAGGATGGGTATGTGTGTCTAGCGCTATGAAGAGGGCTTGCATCAGCTGCTGCAGTTCTTCGAATTTTGCCAGATGACTCACCAGAGTGTCCCCGCCCAAGATCACCGAGTCCATGAGACTAGTCTTGAGTTTGATAGTTTGACTATTGGTGGTGATGTTACCTGACGTGGTTTCCAAGGTTATGCCGCCGCCCTGAGTGGATTTCAGTTCGAGGGCTCCGGCGGTGGTAGTCACCTTGTACGCAGAGTTAGGTGAGTCGACAGAGCCTAAGCTCGTGGTGAAGTCACCATCTTCTACGGTCAGGGCTAGCGCGGTGTCGCCTTCACCGCCCTGTATGGAGATAGCCATGTTGCGTCCGGAGGCGATGCCTATGTCGCGGGTGGTCTGTATTCGAGCGTCGTTTCCGGCATTGATCACATGATCCGCTTCAGTCGTAGTTAGCACTGAGCCAAAGACTGAGAGCGTGTCGTCGGACTCTACTGTGACCTCGCGTGCACCCGCTATGGTAACAGCGCTGTCTCCGTTGTGTTCTTCGGCGCGTCCGCCGCCTGTACGGTTTCCAGAGCAGATGTTTACGCCGTTCACACCGAATATCTCGCAGGCCCCAGAAGAGTCTACGTGCAGTCTAAACAGCGTTTGGCCGCTGGGTGTACACAGCTCGAAGTTGAACAAGTCACCGATGGCGCCGATATCTAGCTTTACGGTCCAGCGTTCCTCGTCAGGACCAGACTCAGTGCGCTGGTCGCTGGCACCACGGAAGCTCAGGTTTACACGGCCATCCGTATTTTTTACGTTTAGCTCTCCCATGTCCGTAACATTTCGGTAGTTACGGCTAATTACCTCTACGAGGTCATTGAGATTGTGCGTGCGCACCTGCGCCATGGCACTGCCCTTGATAAGTGCAGTGCCGCCGGTCAATACTGCGGCCATTGCACCATCAGGGCCGGTCTGTACCCAGTCGCCCGGCGCTACGTCTCTGGGTTCTGCAGCTAGTCGGTAGTTGCCACGACCCGCGATTACCGTTCTATTTGGGCCTTCTCCGCCGATACCGGTAGCCTCAGTCACAGCAATAGCTTCGGAGCCCGCGTTGTCCGTAGCGGGCATGTTGAGGATGCCCATTATTACGGGGAATCCGAAGTCGTAGGTTACGCACACCTCGGTGCCCGGTGATAGCGCTGCGACTTCGCCGGGCGTCGCGCGCATGCGCGGCACCCCAGACAACGTGCGACCGCGCTCCGTACGGATCGTGGAAGTGTAGTTGTCGGATTGGTAGCTAATTACCGTAGCGAATTCGCCGCGGCGATTACGGTCAGGCATGCCGCCATGGCGGCCGCTACTCCCATCGGGCGTACTCGTCGGATCAGTCCTGTACATGACAGGACGATAGCACAGACTGAGTTACTGGTAATAGCCGTAGGGGTCTTGGTTTGGCTGCGGCGCAGGGCCTGGAGCAAGCCGCCCGGCAGCACCCATGCCTATGGCCGTACCGCCGGCGGTACCTGCGTGCTCAATCCACGGCTCCGCAGCGCGTATATGCTCTAGGTTAGTCAGCAGGGTCTCCGTGGAAGGGCGCACTGCTCCCGCGAGCTCAGCTGCGTCTGCAGCAGCAAGGTGTTTATTTGCTACGCCTTCAGCCCACTGTCTTATGCCGGACCCGGTCCGCCGCCCTAACGCCGCGCCACCAGCGCCTCCAGCAGCGCCTAGCGCGCTGCCCAGGAGTGCTCCTTCTATACGGTTGCCTTCGCCAGCGGCGAGTGCGCCCGTCGTAGCGCCCAGGCTTGCTCCAAGTAGCCCAGGCGCCACCAGGCTTGCCTGCTTAAGCAACCCTAAACAGGCGGTTGCGTACAGGCAGCCCGAGCGGTAGGCGCGATGGCGCATCGTCACACCGTGGCGCTTACGGTGCTGCTGTCGATCTTCTCTGCGGCGACGTCGGTGTCGGTCGCGTCGATGAAGCCGATGACCTGATCTAGCGAAGCGCGCGACACGTTGGTTAGTACCTGGGTGTCTTCGCCGAAGGGTAGGAGGCGATCGAATACGAAGCCCACCTGCTCCATGATCTGGTTGCCGCCTGCTTGGTAGCCGATCGTGTAGTTGGTCAGCATGGTGAGTTCGGCGTAGAACCCGCCCACGAAGTCGTGAGCCTTGGTTCGGAACACCGAGCCTAGACCGAAGGGGATGAGGTACAGCTCGGAGTCCAGATTGATGTAGAACTTGGACTGGGCGCTGCGCGCTGCCGGATCGTCCAGCAGATTGACGGGCAGGTTGGCTGCGCGAGCGCAGTGGTAGAGCACGCGGAGTAGATTACGTCCGTTCACGAACAGGCGCTGCATGTTGCCCTGTCCTTGCGCCTTACCGCTCACGAAGAAAGAGCGGCCTGAACCGATGGCCATCATAGGCTGGGTGGGCTTGGACTGGCTTAGGCTGAAGTTCTGCAGCATGCCAATCGCTAGCAGCGACTGGATGCTCTGGCCGTTGCTGCGCGCAACGTCTACGGTGTCTAGACGTGCCGGACCAGCAAGGACAAGCGTGTCGTCAGGGTGCGCGGACGTGTACGCCGCGTTATCCATGACGCGCTCGACATACTGATCCTGGAAGCGCCAGGATGCTAGATTTCGTGTAATACCGAGGGGCATGGGAACTCCTGAAGAACGTGTGCGAGTATTCTAGTCTACCCAGATCCGAGTAATTGTCTACGAGGTCCTCCGACGCGGGGCGTGAAGCCGGGGAGGGGTGCCGTAGGGGCGGCCGCGGCGGGTACCGGCGCAGCTGCTGCCGGGGCTGGCGGACGATAGGTTGTGAGGGTTGCTGTCGGAGCCTCTACGACTTTGTGCACAACAGGGCTCGTCGCCGGCACAGCGTCTTTAGTGGGAAGTCCCCACGGCTTGTACCCCAGCTCTTGTACGGCCGGTACGCCTTTAGCGGTAGACGGGGCTGTGGAGAACAGCCCGGCGTGAGCCGCACCCAGTCCACCACGTTCTGCTGTTTGCCCTGCTAAGGCAGGCAGCGCGTGCTCAGCCGCAGCCGTGGCCTTGGGTACTAGGTTTTGAACGCCACCCGGGCCTAACCTAAACAGGTTGGCCCTTTTCTGTAGGTGCTCTTTGAGATTCTTGGGCTTGTTCTTGGACTTGGCCTTGTCGGCGTCGTACTTGAACTCGCGCCCAATTGCGCGGCCCCCTAGTGTACCGACTAGGGCGCCGGTTATGGGGGCGTAGGCGTTAAGCGCTGCGGCGCGCAAAGAGTCTGCGGGCAAACCCAGGTGATTAGCCAGTGCCTTGGCGCCCAGACTGGCAGTGGCAGCACCCGTACTCGCTCCTAGCATCGTAGACAGAGACATAGGATCGATTAACGGATCCTTGTCTACATCTACTGGGTCGTATGCCAACACAGGTGCGCCGGGGCGCACGATCGTTGCGTCGTCTGCTGCCGCGTACTTGGGTTCTTGCGGATACCCTTGTGGTTGGGGCTGCTGCTGCTGCTGCTGCTGCTGCTGCTGCTGCGTCTGCGCTTGTGCTCCGTGTCCTTTAGGCCGGAACACGTCCGGGTCTTGTATTGCCTGAGGCAACAGGAACATCGGCGCAAACATGGCGGCTTGCTCAGCAGGACCGCCAATCGCGTTGGACAGCGAGCCCTGCCACCCTAGTGCGCGTCGACCATCGGGGTGTATCCCGCGCAGTTTATCAGTACCTGCACGCGCCACGTCGTTTACGCTTCCGAAGAAGCCGCGATTTTGCGTGCTCTCTACTGCCTTATGCAGCGCGTCTCCCGATAGGCCGCGCGACGTGCCGATGTGCTCCAGATGCGCGCGACGTGCGTTCATCACAGGGTTCATCAGCACGCCGGACGCAGCACCGAACGCGCCGCCAGACAGCGCACCGTGCGCAGCACCCCGCGCCGCGCCTTCCCAACGTTCGCCGGGGTCCGCGGTATATGCGCCGATTCCGGCTTCGAGCCCGCCTTGTATGCCGGCGCCTAGCGCGGTCTGTTTAGCTATTTCGCCAGGCATACCTTTTAGATATGTACCTGCGAATTGCGCACCGCGGTCGCCGAGCACTTTACCAAAGCCCGACTGCACAGCAGCATCTGCCGCCGTACTGGCAGTGCTGCCCGCGTGGCCGAGCCCCGTGGACACAGCCGAGCGCAGGCCGCCACCTGCAGCGTAGGTTGCCTTGCCCGTGTTTATGGCGTTGGACGCCCACGGGCGCACTGCGTTCCACGCGTTACGCGCCGCCGTGAAGAACGCGACCTTCTCTAACCCTAGGCCGGTTAGTGCAAGGTCGCGCCCCTCAGCGTACGCGGAGCTTTCGTGCAGATTGCTCATGGACTTACGTGATCAGCCTACCAGGTGCAGGCCGATTACGTTAAGGGGCTTGGGCAGGTCCACTTCCATGAAGACTTCGACACGGTCTGCGGAAGCGGTCGACACCTCTAGCGAGGTGATCGAGGCGTCGTTGATGGGCGCGCCGATTCGCGCTACTCGGCGCAGCTTGAGGTTCTCGGTGCCCGTGTTGAGGGCCTGGCGGATGAACCCGAGCGTGTCGTTGTTGATGTTCCAGATGCCGAGGAACGGGTCGAGGACGCTCACGTAGAACACTGACACGAAGTCGAAGTTCTTCACGATGGAGTACTCGCCCGACTCGAGCGTCGCGGGGTCTGTGGTCAGCTGGTGGATGCTGTACGGAATGGACGTCGGCGCCTGCTGCACGAAGACGTACCAACCACCATCGGACAGGTCCGTGAGCTGCTGCTCGCTGAAGTAGTCGCTCGAGTGTGTGAGACGGCTGATGCCGACGACACCCAGGCGGCTGAAGCCCTGGTGGCTGGGGTAGCCCGCGGTCATGCCGCCCACACCGGCAGCGGCGTAGTAGCCCGGCTGCGGGTCTGCAGCCGCCGCAGTGCCGTCGGGGTTCTTGGGCTTGCTGTTGTCTACGAGACCCGAAACCGTAAGCACGTCGGGCCATGCGAGCAGGGCGCGGCGCGAGTTGAGGCTCTGCGACTCGGCGACCAGCTGTGTCACCTGCTGGGTCTTGGTCAGATCGCGGATTACGCGGTAGCGGATAGTGAACGGTGTAACCAGCGTGCCGGTCCCGAGACGATTATCGAAATGGGGCAGCTCTGCTTCCACGACGGAGCTGTTGTTTACGTACAGCCCCGATACGATGTTCGTAATCTCGAGACGCTGTTCGCTGACGACGGCGTTGACAGTGAACCGCTTATTACCCGAGGGCGCGAAGACACCATTCGGGTTCTGCGGGATCTCGAGGATGTCTCCGGGCAGAACGCCATCGGTGAGGAACGTCGCCGCCGCGTCGTAGAAGCGGATGAACACCGTGTCGAGCGCGGTGGTAGACGCCAGGCCGTCCACACCTGCCACCGTACCAGATACGGCAGTGGCACCGACCGCAACCGGAAACAGCGCCGGCGTAAACGCGAGTGCCACCAGGTTGATGGACCCGCTGAACGGGATCGTGACGCCAGCGCCCGTGTTAAGGGCAGAGGCAACCTGCGCAGCAGTGATGGACGCGGCGGCCCAGTCACCGTTGATGATCGTAGAGACGTTCGCTACTTCTACGATGCTGTTGATGCCACCGGGTACGGTGGCGTCCTGGAACAGCTGGATAGTGCGGGCACCCGCAGCGACACCCGCTACGCGGCTGAAATACCGCACGCCGGTGTTGTCGTAGTGGGCTCGGTTATCAACCAGCGGGATGATCGTAGCGCCGGTGCTCGGACGTACGACCTGGTAGTTGATGCCTTCGGCAACACCTACTGTCGCAGGTAGCGCCTGATCAAGCTCAATCTGAGTGTTGCTGTTGATGTGCGCAATCGTGTAGGTGCCGTCTAGCGGCGCCACGTTGGGGCTCGCCGAAAGAATAAGCTGGTCCCCAGGGCGGAGATTGCTGGTGAGGGCCGTGAACGCCGGGATGTTGATCGTACGGATGCCCGGAGGCACCGCGCCAGCGAGCGCCTCCGTATTGCCCGTCACGACCTCGTCGCTGATATCCTCGGTGACCGGCAGCGTCCCGTTGCCGATAACGACACGGAATTTCTGGGGCACACCCGTAGACAGCGACACCAGCGGATCTGCGAGACTCTCGTTGTCGGCCTTGAAGGCAGCAACGATGTTGAGATCGGGGTTCAGGGGGACGATCGCGTAGATGTCCTCGAGCGGCGAGATGACGTCCTTGGCCTTGTTGTATCCAACGAGGTCGTCCGTATCTACGCCGAAGAACTGGATGGGCGCCTGACCCGAGTTCTGCAAGGCTACGAAGCAGCCCGCAGCGAGCGGGTTACGCGCGTCGATCTTGCCGATCTTCGTGAGGATCTCTTGCGTGGAGACGACGGTGTCCAGGGTCTGCAGGTCCGTGCGGTATGCGCGGTAACCCACGTAGACTTCGGCGTAGGTCACGATACGGGGCGTGCCGCCAACCGGGACCGTAACGCCGCCAAGGATCTGTATCTGGTTGGACGTACGGAACGTCTGTGTAGAGACGAACGTGTCGTCGATCTCTGTATTAGAGAGCGCGCGCTCAACACGGTAGCGGAGTGTTCCCGCAACTGCCGCGGTGAAATTCGACGTGACTCGCAGTACCGTCTGGCTATCGACGCCGCTGATGGTCAGCTTGAGATTGGGCGTGAGCGGGCCGGACGGGTTATCGACGATCAGGATATCACCGGCCTGCACGCCCGCCGTCTGGAAGGTCGCGCCAGCGGACGTGAAGGTGTTCTCGTTGGGAGCGGTGACCACGGTGGTACCGTCCGTACCTACCGCGAGCCGTACACGGAACTTGTCGAAGAAGACCCGCACCGAGGCCGGGTCTACCCAACCACCTGCGACGATTCCAGGCGGCGCTGCTAGCGTGATAGCCGGTACGAATGCCACCGGGGGCGTGTACGGGTTATCGGCGTTGAGCGTGCCGTAGTTAGACACCTGGATATTCGCGCGGTCGTCCGGGAAATCTAGTACCTGATAGGCCGGTCCTAAGATCAGGCAGTTGAGGTCGGGCGTTACCGGAACCACCGTGGGGGTGGCGGTTTCCTGGAATAGAAGTACTAACGGCCTGGTCATTTTTGGGGCTCCACAGCGTGGACGGAGTGCGGTCTAAGTATAGGAGTTGCAGCTGTATGCATCAAGAAAGGAGCCAGTGTGCTGCAGGTCATCCTGTTTTTCTGGACAGAGAGTTCAGCACTACTTCTTGGAAGTAGCTGTCGGGGTTGGTGCTGCCTTTGACGCGTGTGGCTATCTGCTGCAGCAGCGGCGCGATGGGTACTTGAGACCAGCGAATCCAGAAGGACACCTGGAAATCAATCATAGTGCTCCACTTGTTTACGTCTCGTGGAGAGGGCTGCGTGGGGCCGAGCGTGGGGTGTGTGAAGTCGTGTAGTCCAAACTCACGCTGTATTACGTCTTGTGAGGCGAGTAGCATGAATTGCACTATGTCACCCAGCACGGCGCTCTCACCCTCGTCGTTGGACACTACCTCGACCTGCATCTGACAGGTCGTGTATGCGGCGAAACCTTCTAGGTGGTCCGGCAGGTGAACACCTGCGCGGTCACCCACTACTACTCGGGCGGGCACTGTGTTCTGGCGTGTGACGTAAACAGCCGGCGTCTCGTTACGAGATTCGGTTTCCTCGTTGTAAGACGCCTCTATCACCACGCCCGTCTGGGTGATGTCGGGGTTCCAGACCCAGTTGAGGCCAGCGTTTGGCGTAAACCTCTCCCGTATTACTTCCAGAAAGATGCCCTGAATGGCCAACGGGGACCCCGCGGCAATGACGCTGCGGTCTTGCGGTGTCTTAGGGCGGACTTGGCTGTTCTCGTGGCCGGCCATTAGTAGATCACGGGTATGTGGTCGAAGTTGACGGGGATCCGATACTCGATGCTATCGCGGGCTATCTCCGAGAGCGTGAGCTCTTGGTGTACCACTACTGAGCGGAGCTCGGTACGCGTAGCGGTGTCTACGATGAAGCGGGAGTTGCGAGCTATGTCTACCAGTACGTCGTGGACCTCTACGGCAGGGTAGTCTAGCAGCACGAGACGCTTCTTGTTAATGTCCGTGTTTCCCTGCGGGGACATCTGCGTCTGTACGTTGGTGACGCCCTGACGCGCGGTTATTCGCACGGGTGCCCAATACCCGCCCTCGAAGCCCGTACCGTAGCACTCGTTGCACTTGCTGCGGGTGACGCGCTTAGTCAGTAGGTCAAAGCACACTTTGCAACGGGTGCCCCAGTGCCGACGCTTGAGTACGGCGAACTGCGTCCCGTTGAACTTAAACGCCACACGCTCATCGCGTAGTATCTTGCGCTTGAGCAGCATTTGCCTCTTAGGCAGTCCTGCTTCTAGTGAGCGTACACCTGCAGAACTGGCTCCTGCGCTGTCCGTGATCGTTACGCGGTAGTAGATCTGGCGGCTCAGAGACAGGAAGTTCAGATTCTCTCGAGTGTTACCGGGCGCAGGGGCAGGCAGTGCGCGTAGGTCGTCGTAGAAGTGAAAACCCGCCAGCCCGTCTATTACTAGCTCGTACGGCCCTTCAGGCGCCCCCGCACGCTCGATCTTCGTATTAGCAATGGGATTTAGAGTGGGATTTTCAATTACCCATTGCAGGAATATACCGTGATCACTCTGCGACCGGTATATAGGAGTCGTGCGTGTGATGACTGTTTGCATCGGAGAGCGTCATACTAGGGCGGTAGGACGGGCTATACGGCGGGCCCGCTCGGCTGCGCAGCGGTGTTGCCGTCCATAGTATACGTGTCCGTGGGTTCGTCGTGGAACCTAAACGTGCGCGCTATACCCTCGTCCGGTACCTCTGGGTGACCCCCAACGATTTTCCGGTAACCGCCGGGCTGGCTCATGGGCAGCCCTAGGAAGTCGCCGGGCACTTGGTTGTGGGTAGGGCCCGGGCCGCGTGTGGCTGTGTTGGTAGGGCTGAAGGCGCTGAAGTCCGAAGCGCGCTTAGCGAGGTAGTCTCGCAAGCTGGCTAGCTTGTTACCGGCGCCGGGCGGCGCATTCTCTACGTGACGCTCGAGTAGCTTGTAGTAATCGGGGCGCTCGTTGAGATGATCTACGGCTATTTGCCGCGCGATGCCCGCCCGATCGGTGTGTTCTTTCTCCACCCGAGTTCCGCGAGCTACTTGGGACTCGGACACGTTGGCGTCTGAGGTCTGCTTGAAGCCTGCTAGGTCCATGATCTGCGAATCAGATAGAGCCGCATGCTTAGCCGAATGCAGCGTGTCTACCGTAATCACTGGATCCTTGGACTTCATGCGCGCCGACAAGACGGTCTTGAGCGTCAGCTTGGGTGTAGATCCTGGCGTGCGCATCACCACCGCCTTGCTCCCATCAACGAGAGGCACGGTGAACTTCTCAGGCAGCTTGTGCGGATCGGCTGCGTGAAGGACGTCGCGCAGTGTCTTCAGGTGGGGCTTGCCCAGAGTGCTGCGTTCGGCGAAGCGGTCGTCGGCGTGGGCCGCTTCCTTCCTGATGAAGCGGTCATGCCACGACGGGATCACCTCAACCAACTTCACCGGGGTCTCAGCAGTGAGCTGGCGATTCCAGTCGTACTCCCGCCCGGTGTTCGTCAGGGCTGGCTTCACGTTGCCGCTGACCTCGTAGACGTAGACGGGGTGATCCTTCGGCGGCTCTTTCTTGAAGTCGAGCTGCTGCGGAGGACGGCCATCATCACCGCCCTTGTGGTGCAGGTCCTTGCTGCCCCACGGCGCACCGAAGACGGCGGCGTCCTCCTTGTGCGGGGTCACCCAGGAGCCGCCACGGAGGGTCGTCAGCTTGTGCGGACTGCCGTGGTAATAGACCGCCTTCGCCGCCACCTTTTCGCCGTGGTTCTTCTTGTCGAGGACCTTCGCCCGGAAGTCCTCGAGCGACATTTTCTTCATTGAACCGAAGAAGCGAGGGTTGTTGTACTGCTTCAGGTACGCCGACTTGGCAGCCGCGGCATTCGGGAAACCGAGCATGCACTTCTGCTCGTCAAACTCCTTAAACTCCGGCGCTTTCATCTGATTGATCACGTAAACATACGAAGCACCTTCGTCGGGGCCTACGTACACGTCTACGTGATCGCCGTCAGTCCCTAGTGTTTTACGTATGTACCCATACGGGTACTTCATCACGGTCACGCCGTGTTTATCTTCGTGTGGGTCGTACCATTCGCGTTTGTCCCCTACGTCAGTTTCAATGCTGATGTCTAGGCCTTGAAACTTCATGCGGCGAGCGAGCTTGTGCTTGGCCGCTTTCATAGCGAAATTAGCTGCCCTGTTAGCGCCGGTAGCTAACAAGGGCATTGCTGCATAACTGGCTTGAGGCAACGCAATGCTCGATAGATATTCGCGCAGTGTAGCGTCGTCAGCCCCCAAACGCTTTAGTCGCTGATATCCTTGGTAGTCTGCGCCCAGCTCCGCACCTATTCGCGGGGCCGCCAACAGCCCTGCGGTAGCTAGTGTTGTGGGCCAACGTACGCCGGCAAAACCCTGAGCCAGGCCCACAAAAGGTGTAGCTTTTAGGGCCCAGTCAGCTGCGCGGGAGTGGCCTATTTGCCCTAGCAGGGTATCGTCTATGTCTGCGTGACCTAGTTCATGCGCTAGACCTGGCCAGCTGTGTCCTTGCGCCGGGTCATGTACGATGAACTTGGAGCCCTTGTCGTTACCAAAAGCAGGCCCACCGTCTGCTGCGGCAATTAGCTCGGGGTCTGTGCGCAGCGGCAAGGACGAAGACTCGAGTAGTTTCTTAGTCCAGTCCTCAGCGGCACTCTTCAACAAAGCACTTTGATTAGCCCCTACCGGAAACGGGTGCGCTTCGTTGTGCGGGTGATTCAGCAGCTGCTTCTGCTGTTCTTCAAAAGCAGACGCTGCGTTATTAGCCGGATCATCGTTAGTGCGTCCATGGCTACGCCCAGAATCGCCCGTGGCGCTAGACAAAGGGCTGTACATGGCCGAGCCCATTTCGGGCGCGGACGCTAGCTTGCCCGGCCTTTGCGGGGCGCGGCGCATATCAGAGCGGGTTCCCTTGGAACCGGCGAACAGGAGATCCCGCGGAGCTACTCATGTCGTAAGCGCCTGACGCAGTCTGAATCCCGTGCTGTAGATTCATGCCCGGGGGCTTATCCGCCCGAGGGTCCAAGTGCATGCCACGCCCCATCTTGGGCGCATTCAGCTGAGGCATGCCGTCGTTGCCCATCAGGGAGTTGGCGCTCGTCATTCCGGACATGCCGCCAGAACGCATCCCGCCGCCTACGCCAAACGTCGCGGCCGCAGCCGCGGCTTTCTCAGAGCCGTGCGGCTGCGTCATTGCGGGCTCGGGGCCGAACGACGCGTCCAGGTTGTTGTTGGTGTCAAAGGCCCTCTGAATAGAGAGGCGGTTGCGTAGATCACGGTCTACCAGCAGGCGGTTAGCGTCAGCAGCGCCTACACCGTACAGACCGTCACCATACTGCGCGTACCCGGCGTCAGATTGGCTGGCCATCTTGGGCACCATGAACGCCGGGGCAGGCTCACGCTTCGCGTGGAGTTGCTGCTCTTGCACCATGTTGTCGTTGTTGGTCGGAGTTTCGCCCGGAGGGCCAGGAGCGTATTCGATAGCTCCCGCAGCCGTTCCCAGCTTGAGGCGGGCAGCCAGACAACCCATTGCGTAGGCAGCAGTAACCATGGGATCCGCCTAACTTTGGTGGAACCTGGACACGTTGCGATACCCCGAGGACAGGGATCCGTAAGCGCACTCCAGGTTGTTTTGCGTCTTTATCCCACGCACCATCTCGTCCCACTCCGCCTGCAGCGCTTGGGCGAACTGTAGATACAGCGGGTATTTGTCGTCGATGCCGATGGGCGCGATGTCGCCATCTTGGTAGGTAGCTTGGTTCCGTAGCTGCAAGAAGGCGCAGCTCTTTATCAGGTACGCGGCCACACCAAGCAACAGCACGTACTGTAGGTGGCTGGGCCATGTAGACGGAAACATCGTTGTTTGAGGAGTCACGGCGTTGTATTTCGACGTGACCATCTCAATGCCCTGATTGACGTCTTCCTGGCTGAATTCGACGTCATCGAGCAGGATGTTCTTATCGGGGTAGTCGCGCATGAACCTACGGACTTGATCCGTAGTCACGATGATCGGCGTGGCCGGCGTTGCGACTATGGGCATGACTAACGCTCAGTAGAAATCGCCGCAAAGTCCGAAGGTCATACGCGCGATAGGCGCGACTCCTGCGGCTGTAGTGAGTACGACGTCTTGTCCAGGTAGCACGATCGCGAACACGCCGTTAGCTGCGCTGTTGAGATTCAGCGCGAGATAGCGGTCTGTGCCCGACGCTACTTGAATGTCCCCCTCGCGGAACAAGGGAGCGTCTCCTGCAGCGTAGGGCTCTCCAGACGTGTTGTCGGGACGTGCTCCCGAACCGTCGAAGCCGTTGATCGAGAGAGTCCATGCCGTCGAGGCGCCGAAGTCCGCCATGAGGCCTACCAGGCGTACCGGCGCGCTTTGCGCCGAGCTCACCCTAAAACGCCCGCCAACTCCTTGTTGCGGGTACTTCCACACCCCACGCTCAAACACTAAACCAGTGCCTCCAACTACATCTGCAGGCAGTGCGTCTGTGAATTGTGCGCCGGGGGTCATCCACATCTGGACGGTGGTCCAGTGTTGGATCCTGACTTGTGCAGCGGTTTTCAGACTGGGCATGTTTATACCGTGATTTCTGTGCGGTCAGGACCGTATTCGTAGGTCTTTTCGAAGACGATTGTATAGGTTTCGCCGGGCTCTACAAACACTGGAGCGGCCCAGCCACCTGTGGCCGCAGTGACTGCCGTGCCCACCACTTTGCTGTATTTTTTGGTGTCCCAATCTAGCTTGCGATACACCCGGATGGTTGCGCCACCGATGGGCGTACCGCCCTGAGTGACGTATTGCAAGTTGTTGGTTCCACCGCTGTTCTCGGTTAGTGCAGTCACGTACAGCGATGGCGTGACGACCGGGGCGTTGCCCGCCTGGAAGGGTGTAGGAGCGCTAGGAGCAGAGCTATTGCCGTACTGATCTAGCACTTGGATTTGGTACCATCTGTAGGGCACCAGATCGTCGTTATAGAAGAAGCAGTTCTCCGCAGGTAGCCAGTTGGGCCCTGAAATCATATTCAGGATCTGCGTCAGCTGCGTATATGTACCGCCAATGCCCGTATCACTCTTCAATATCGTGTATGCCACGATATTTGGAGAGGTAGACGGTAACCACTTTATGGTCTGTGTAGCCATGGCCGTGTAGTGAGTATACCACGCGAAAAAGGCGCGGACCTACTGGACCGCGCCTTTTCGTAGTGTGTCGCTTAGCTCAGCGACGCCGTGGTGTTTTCTTCGTGGGCTCGGACGCGGGCTCTGGGGCCGGTTCCGCTGCGGGCTCAGCCGCGGGCGCTACCGCGAGCTCTGGAGATACCTCGGAGGGCGTCTCTAGTACGGGAGGCACCTCAGGCTCAGGCGCAGGCTCGGGAGCGGGCGGTGGGGGCGGGGCGGCGACAGGCGCAGGCGCCGAGGCCGCGGCTGGCGCGCTGTGCTCAGCGTCGAGTTCGTACGTCAGCATGCCCATGGCAATGTAACGCTGAACCAGCTCGCTATCGAGCGTGTCCTTGGTCACTCGCATGCGCATGAACGCAGGAGAACTAAAGACCAGCGGTTGTCCGCCATAGTCCTTGAGACTGCGCAGCTCGAGCACAGTCCCAAGAACCAGACGTAGCCAGTAGAGATCCGGCACAGGTACCGCTTATCAGGCGATGTCGATACGGCACAGCGACGCTGTGTTGCCGATACCGATGCCCGGGGCCGCGTACGTGTGGAAGAAGATCATGTCCGCTTCCTGCTTGATGAACAGCGTCGCGTCCTGAAGCAGGAAGAAGTTGCCGAAGAAGTTCTCCGGCGCGAACACGTAGACCGAGTGCGACGCGCCGGCCTGCGGCGTGAGGATGTCGGTCTTGATGGTCGAGACGACCGGAATGCCCCAAAGGCGCTCTTCCTTCTCGATGCCCTCGGCGTAGTGACGCGACGCTACGTCGTTACCGACGCTCGTGGCCGGGAGGTCCAGCGCCTCGTAGTAAGTCTGCTTGGTCATGAGCAGCTTACCGATCGGGAGGCGGCGGCCTACGAGGTTCTGGAAGCCCAGCTTGAAGGCCGCGCTGTTGAAGCCCGTGCCCGCAACGACCTGCGCCGGCGCAGCCGCGAGGATCGAGTTGGCGGTCTGGATGAACTTCAGATCTTCCTGGTCCGCCATGTCCTTCACGGAGTTATCCGAGAGGATCTTGCGGATGTCGTTCTGATAGGTCATCAGCTCGAACTTGCTCTTGCGGAAGCGCTGCGACTCGGTCTTTCCGAAGAAGACGGAGTAGCGCGGTCCGCGGAAGAGCGTGCGGGGGCCCGTACCGTAGAAGGGTACGAAGGTAGCCACGCTGTCGGGCTCCTTCTCTACGATCTTCTTCGGCTGATCCGTGTTCTCGTCACGGTCGATCTCGTCGTCCGATAGGAGAACCGGCGGAAGGATCTCGCGCACGAAAGCTTCCTGGCGGAGCTTGGTGCGGATGAAAGCCGAGCCTTCCTCGCTGGCTTCCTTCACGCGGCCCTGCTCGAGCTTGCGCACGAAGTTGGAGTTGATGAACTGCGCCGAGACCTTCTCAGTTTCGGTACGGTACGCCGGAGTCGTCATTTTTATTCCTCAGTCCTCAAGTTGTTCAGATGCCGGTGACCGATCAGATGTCGATCTCAACGTCGATCGTACCGTTGGTCGCGACGTTATTGGCGATGACAGTGCCGATGACCTGCGTGGTGGCCGCAGGGGCCTTATCCAGGAGGAGACCGGCGCCGTAGGTCACCTTACCCGCAACCGGGAAGGTCTGGGCTACGCCCAGCTTATCCGTGCGGATGGTGAGCTTGCCACGGAGGCACACTACCTTACCGACGAAGCGCGCCGAGAAGTCCGCGCCGTTGCCTTCGACAACGACGTATACCTGACGCGGATCAGCCGTGCCGAGAGTTACGTCGGCGGGCGAGGTCGCCACGTCTACGGTGCCCGCAGGCGCTAGCGTCACGATATACCCCGGAAGAAGGGTTACCGGTACGCCGCCAGGCGCGTTGGGCGGGAACGACTGGTCAACGCCGGCGTCACCTCCGGGTTCCCAGCCACGGAGTACGTCGAACTTGTCGGTAAGCGCGGCCATGTCTTTTTTCTCCTACAACCTGCAGAACTTGTCTGAGGATAGTTTGATGTAATCAGTCAGCGGTAAGCCAGCTTAGGAATCGGTCATCTGCCTGAGCGCTGGCTTCTTTCGTATTACGGGGTGCAACCGGCGCATCTTCACGATCTGCAGGACTGCCGAGTGCGGTCGGGGAGTCCCCAGTATTCTTGGCTACTTTAAGTAGCTGATCAAGGGTGTCAGTATCCAGGCCCGCTAGCTTTTCTTTCATGCTAGCGGGGATAGATTCACCCGTGGACGCTTCGAAGCGCGAAGCGAGCTTGCCGATGCGCTCGTTCCTGGCGCTATCCTCAGCGGTCTTCTTCTGTGTCTCGATGCCGTCGATGTAGTCAGCGACTGCGTCGAGAACATCAGCTACTTCAGCGTACTTCATTTTGAAGTCCTCAGGGTCTTTGTCAGATGCTCGAGGCCAACGGCCGCCGTAATCATCTTAGCTGTTTTTACAGCGCGCTCGGCGTCCATGTTGGCGCCGTGTGCGCGTACATCGGCAGCGAGCTTACGCAACTGCGTGCTTGTACCTGCAGAGCGGATCATGCGACGATGGCTGCTGGTCTTAGGCCTAAGCGGGCCCTCCGTAAGAAGCCTGCGCAGCGTACCATCGGCATCGTACTCGTCCGAAGTCCCGTCGGGGTGGTTCATGGTAAACCCCGGCAG
>Ga0172365_10000730_pt1 | contig 22828 bp, 22 predicted proteins | sample LakKivSesite48cm_FD_114535 | JGI IMG/M metagenome (GOLD analysis project Ga0172365, IMG submission 114535) | Sediment microbial communities from Lake Kivu, Rwanda - Sediment site 48cm | ecosystem: Environmental > Aquatic > Freshwater > Lake > Sediment | place: Rwanda: Western Province, Lake... | reverse complement strand
CCCGGCCACCAAATCTCCCGGCAAAAGCCCCACCGCCTGCGCGGCACTACCTCCGACGACTTCGTCCACGGTGGTGGTGCCGGTGTACTGTCCGTAGGTGAGGAGCACGACAAACCCGACGACCATGGCGGTGAGGTAGTTCGCGGTAGGTCCAGCCACCAGCACGACAAAGCGCATCCAGCGCGGCCGATTGGGATACACGTACGGGTCGCTGCGGTCGAAATCCTCGTGGGGATTCATGCCCGTCACCTGCACGAAGCCGCCCAAGGGGATGGGCGCGATCTGATAGATGGTGTCGCCGCGCTTGAAAGACACCAAGGGGTTGCCGAAGCCGACGGAGAAGCGCTCGACGCGCATCCCGCACAGGCGGGCGGCGATAAGATGCCCGGCCTCGTGCAGCACGATCAGGAGGGCAAGACCAAGGACGGCAGCCAGAATCGACATCGTAGGGCCAACTCTAGCAGGCTTTGCGCCCCCTCACACCGACAGGATGCGCAGCACGGGGGCAAGCAGGCTTCTCCGGCGGCGGCGGGCGCGTTTGCCCACGATGTCGACGTCGAGTCGCAAACCCAAGGCCCGGCGCTCGAAACGAGCCTCATACACGTCGCCGTGCCCGTGAACATGGAGCAGGACCGGCAAGGCACGTATCCGGTTGGCGAAGATGCAACGTCCGCGCACGATGACCGCGTCCTTGCGACCAAGCCGCGACAGGGCCCAGCCCACGATGGCGTGCGGCGGGGCCGGGCCACGACCCGCCTCCCACAAGAGGACAACCTCGCCCTGCGTGTGAGCCATCGCCCGGCGAAAGGCGTGACCCGGCCGGGCCGAACCGAGCACCGAGAGCTCGGGGATTTCGGCAGAAAGAAGTTGCAGCAAGGTCAGGCTGGTGTCGTGGGAGCCGTCGCCCAGCGCGAGAATCTGGAAGCCGAGCCTGCGTTCGCGCAGGTGCAGAGCCAGGTCGCGTACCTCGCGGCCGACCGTGTCCTCGACGTCGCCTACGGCAACGATCACGGAAAGCCGGGACAATTCGCCACGAGATCGGGCTCGCATCAGCAGCTTGAGCGTAGCAAAGCCGCGGGCAAAGCCCAAAACAATGGCCATGCCATCCGGCCAACACGCCTGGCGCCGCCCTGGCCGGGACGGGCGTGGCCGGTTTCGACTCCTGGCAAGACGCGTCGTCTCGGGGAAGCTTGGTGGTCCGAGAAGAATAACCACAGAGAACACAGAGTACGCAGAGGCCGGAAGAGGAGGGCTCGCCAGAGCTTGTATCGGTACCCTTTTCTCACCTCCGTCTCTGTGTCCTCTGTGTTCTCTGTGGTGAACTATCCGAGAATCACTTCGGCCCAGAGCCGTTGCTCCGACTCACCGGGGTCGGCGGCGGCGCTTACCGCACAGCCCCGAGGCTGGCGGAGATCAACGCCGCCAGACGCTCGGGAGCCTCGGGCTCGACCAGGGTCAGTCCTTGGGTGCCGCCCAGCTCGCGCAAGCCGCCGCTCGCCGATGCCACCACGGGCAGGCCGCAGGCCAGGGCTTCGCGCACCACCAGGGGCATGCCTTCGCTGCGCCCGTTGGCCAGGACGCGGCAGGGATGCACGAAGAGGTCGGCCGCCGCCATGACATCGGCGAGCTGGGCTTGGCCGAGGTGCCCGGTCAGACGCAGGCGGATGCCGTGGGTTCGCGCCTCCCTGGCCAGGCGCGCTTTCTGTGGACCTTCGCCGACCACCACCAGATCCGGCCTCGAGGCGGGAGGCATGCTTGCCACGGCGGCCAGAAGCACGTCGAATCCCTTGATAGGCACGAGCCGCCCCACCGCGAGCACGGTCGGCGATCCGAGTCCCAGAGCCTGGCGCAGCCGTCTTCTATCCTCGCTTCCGCGCATGCGAAAGAGCGATGCATCGAAGGGCGCGGCCTCGACTCGGCAGCGCGCCCCGAGAGCCTCAGGTGAAGTGCCCACAAGCGCCACGAAACGCCGGTGAAGGTCGGCGCTGGCAAACACGATGTGGGGACGGGTTCGGCAGAAGACGCGGCCGAGGCTCGCGCCCCAGGGCAGGCGCGCGAGCAGGTGGAGATCGCCCCCGTGAACGTGGGCCCGGTGGGGAAGTCCGGGCAAGGCCATGGACACGAGCAGCCCACACGGCAAAAGCCAGTGGCTCTCCACCGCGTCCCACTGCCGCCGGCGTCTGACCAGTTCCCCCAGCAGGGCGAGCGAGAACCCGAGCGCCTCGCCCCATGCGGCAAGCCGCGGCCCCAGGCGTGCCTCTTCCAGGGCCTCGGGCGCGCCCCCTCGGTAGAACAGCGTCCCTGCCCGGATGCGCGTGCCCCCTGCGTGGTCAGGCGCAATTCCGCCGTCGCCCGCCGCCACGATCTCGACCTCGTGCCCCCCGCAAAAGAGCCGGCGCACGCGCTCGCGCACGAATGCTCCGGCGCCATCGTCGGCGGTGCGCGGGTACGAGGTTGTGACGACCCCGATCATGGCGGCGGCGATTCGAGGAGCGCGGCGGTCTCGATTCCCAGGACGCGCCGCTGGACCGCACGCAGAAAGCGCGCACCCATCCCGCGCGCCAGCAGACGCAGAAGCGGCCCCACCACGCGCGTAATACGAATGCCCGAACGCCAGTCCGGGCCGTACACCGGTCGCACCGGCACGTCGAGCACGCGCGCACCGTGACTGCCCAGGCGGCACAAGAGGTGGTTGGGATATCCGTAGCGGGGAAAGACCGGGCCCGACAGGATGATGTCGAGGGCGCGCCGGTTGGCCGCCGTGTAGCCGCATTGCGAATCGAAGATCTCTCCGTAGCCGGATGCCAGGCGGGTCAAGTACGACAGCACCAGGTTGCCCACGGCGCGCGACAGCGGCATCACGCGGTACACCTTGGGCCAGGCGAAGCGATTGCCCTTGGCGTAGTCGGCGCGCCCGAGCACCACCGGCTCGATCAGCGCCGTGAGATCGGCGGGATCCATCTGCCTGTCGCCTGCCATCACCGCGGTGATCTCCGCACCCGCGACAAAGGCCGCCGTGTAGCCGGTGGCGATGGCGGCCCCCACGCCGCGATTGCGTTCGTGCCCCAGCACCGCAAGCCCGCGGCGTTGGCTGCGCCGGGCGATGCGGCCCGTCCCGTCCCGGCTGGCGTCATCGACCACGAAGACGTGATCGACGAAGCCGGGAATGGAACGAAGGGTGTGCGCGATCTTGCGAGCCTCATTGAAGGCTGGCACGACCACGGCGATGCGGCGGCCTTTCCACATCTACGCGCTCACCAAAAGGGTGCGATGGTCAGAACGGGGAACGTTTGGGCCTCTCTAGCGGCGACAGCTTGCTGGATGGATCGAACGGATCGTACTTCTCCCCGACGGCGTCCTTGCCGCGGCCCTTGCCACGCGGCCGGCTCGGCTTGGGCTTTGCCGCCGAGGTGGAGGTTTCCGCGCTGCCCGCAGGCGGCCCCTTGCCGGTCGCGGCCGGTCGACCTGGCGCCGGCACAGGAGCGGGAATCGGCTGCAGCACGACGTCGCCCGACCACTCGGGCCGTATCTCTTTGGTCATCTCCAGGAAGCCCGGCAGGCGAAACACCACGAAGGTCGAACGGTCGTCGCGGTACTCGACCTTGCGCCGAAAGGGCGTGCGGCCGAGGTACTCGTTGTTGCCCACGATGTACACGTCGGCCCCGATCGGGCTCGACTGGAAGGCCAAATCGACAAGCCGGATTCTGGGGATGGCGTTCTGGGCTGCCATCGAACCAGGCCCGGGGGCGCGCAGGATCCAGATCGCCCCGCCGACAAAGCCGAAGCTGAGCACGAGCAGAACAGACATCACCACCCAACCCGGAATCGGACCAATCAGCTGCCGGGTGAAGAACCCCGCCAAGTCCGGACTTGGCGATGCGACACCGGAATGGGTCGGAGAGGGGCGATATGAGGGATGGGTGATGGGGGTCGGGCTCACCGCGGGAGGAACCGTGGCTGAACGAACCGTGGGGTTGGGTCGCGAGGGATTCACCTCGGCGGAGGAGAGGACGCCGCCCGGCCGCGACGGGCTCACGGAGCCGGTGAGAAGCTGCGAGGGCCGGCCGATTCCCGGCACGCGGCCCTCCCCTCCCGCGTCGGCGGGAAAGAGGCTGCGCATGGTCTGCGCCAGGTTCGCGGCCTGGAAGCGCGCCGCGTACACGATATCGTCGAGCGCATCCGCCATCTCCGAGGCGGACTGGTAGCGATGTTCGCGCTCCCTGGCCAGGGCTTGCAGCACGATGGCGTCGAGTTGTGGGGGACACAGGGGATTGAACAACGAGGGCGGCATCACCTCGCAACGGCGAACGCGCTCGATGGTCTGCATGTCGTTATCACTCTTGAACAGGCGACGCCCGGTCAGGATCTCGTGCAGCACGATCCCGGTGGCGAAAATATCGATGCGGCGGTCGATGTCGGTCGACACCGTCTGCTCGGGCGCCATGTAGGCGAACTTCCCCTTGAGCGTGCCGCTCTTGGTTCTCTCCTCGGCGGATTCGTTACCCAGCGCCTTCGCGATGCCGAAGTCAAGCAGCTTCACCGTGCCGTCGAAAGACAACATCACGTTCGAGGGTGAGACGTCGCGGTGAATCATCCGCAACACCTGCCCGTCATCGGAGGTGAACTCATGGGCGTAGGCAAGGGCCCGACACATCTCCCGGCCCACATATGCCACCAACTCCGGCCATGGGGGACCGATGCGCGCCCACAATGTGCGCATGGTTTCTGCGAGGTCGTGACCGTGGACGTACTCCATCGACATGAAGTACTCGTTGTCGACGGAGCCAAGCTCGAAGACCTGGACGATGTTGGGATGGCTGAGCTTGGCCGCGATCTTGGCCTCGTCGATGAACATCTTGGTGAATGCTTCATCGTCGGACAGGTGGGGCAAGATGCGCTTGACGACAAACGTCCGCTCGAAGCCCGCCGGGCCCTGAATGCGCGCTTTGAATACATCGGCCATACCACCCCGCCCGATGCGTTCAAAGAGCGTGTACTTGCCGAATGGAATCGGCTGAGGAAGCGCTACTCCCACGGCTTTGCTGTAGATTGTATCCTGAAACGCCCAAATGCAGATTCTTCCATAGGCGACACCTGCATCGGAGCATCCAGTGTTTCGTCAACCGGCTTTGAAGCTACCCGCGAGGCAGACCCCTGCGCAAGTGTTCCGCGCACCACATCTGATTCGAGGTAAGCATTGATCCTACATAAAACCACATCGTACGCATCTCGGATCGTCTTGGTGGGCGGCGTCGATCCTGGGTGTGGGGCTGGCGTGGGGCGCGACCTCATTACCGCGCTGCACCTCTTGGCCCGCGTCATAATTGTCGGGACCGCCTGGACGGAACCGGGCCACGCGACGGTTCACGGGGTCGAACCGCGCGACCCGGAGCGCGTGCGCGTCTCCCTGGCCGCTGCTCTGACTGCCGTCGCCACGGAGCCCTCTGCTGTGAAGATCGGGATGGTCGCCACCGCCGCCACCGCACGAGCCGTTGCCGACACGCTCGGGTCCTATGCCGGGGCGGTGGTCTACGACCCGGTGCTGCGGGCCACGAGCGGCGGAGATCTCTACGAAGGGGACCGCGAGTCGGTCCTTGCTCTTGCGCGCAGGGCGAGCCTTCTCACCCCCAATCTCGACGAGGCGGGGTGGCTTCTGGAGCGAACCGTGAGCAGCGCAGAGGAGGCACGCGAGGCCGCGCAAGCCCTGCTTGCCTTGGGCATCCCGGCGGTTCTGGTCAAAGGCGGCCATCTCGAGGGCGACGCCGGCGACGTCCTGTGTTCAGCCGAAGGCGAGCGCGTCTTTGCATCGCCTCGCATTCCCGGTCCAAGCCCGCGCGGCACAGGCTGCGCCCTGGCCACCGCCATCGCCGTCGGGCTGGCGCGCGGCAAGCGGATCGAAGGCGCCGTGGCCGAGGCCAAGGCCTGGCTTTCCGAGAGGATTGCCGGGGCATCGCTTGTCGGCGGCGAGATGCATCTTTGAAGGGGACTCACCACAGAGGACACAGAGGACACAGAGACGGACGAGGGGAGAGGGGTTTCGGATCTGGATCCGAACCGTTCCTCCCTCTTCTGGCTCTGCGTTCTCCGTGTCCTCTGTGTTTTTTCCGTCTCACTCACCCTCAGGCCAGGCACGGAGCTTGTCGAGGACCGCACACAAGCAAGCCAGGCGTTCGCCGCCGCGTCCGGGAACCCAAGATGGGGGCGTGGCAAGGCCCATGCGCGAGGCGCATTCCTCGACCGTGCCGCTGCGCCGGCGGAGCACGTTGCCCACCACCGGCCGCAGGTCGAGGCGTGCGTGCGTAAGGACGAAGCCGTCGGCAACCAGGGTGGCGAGGGGGAAGTGACCCCAGCTCACCAAGACGTCGGCAGGGCGGAGAAAGGCGCGAAAACGTGAGACGAACCTGTCCCAAGTCTCGCCCGCGGCCAGGACCTCGGGAGTCAGACGAATGTGGCGGCAAGTCCCCGGGGCCAGGCGACCGCGCGGGGCAATGACCGAGGCGAAGGTTTCTCCGTCGCCGCACCGTCGGGCGAGCCAGTGCACGGTCTCGGCGGGAGCCCGCTCGCGGTGCGAGCGCGGCCAGGCGTTGGCCTCGCCATGCACGCACACGAGGTCGGCCGCGCGCTGGCGCAGCAGTGCAGGAACGGGATCGCGTTTGGGGCGCGGGACGAAAGCGCGCCGCTGACGGCCGGCCGCCACCTCGGTCGCGAAGTGGAGCTGCCGATTCACCATCTCGGAAAGCGGGCGCAAGAGCGCGGCGAAGCGTTCGCGGTCGCCTTCGAGATGGCCGAGCACGTGCGCGACGGCCTCGAGGGTGGCCACGCAGTGCTCGGCGGGCTCGCGTCGGATCTGGCCGTAGAAGCTCGGGCGCGCGGGCGTCATGCGCAGGCGGGGCAGCGCGGCCAAGGCAGGGTTGGCCTTGAGCAGCTTCTGCGCCTGCCACCAGGTTCCGTCGAGCACGACCAGGGTGATGGGCGAGGGAAGCCGCGCCGTCTCCACATCGACGGCGCCTGGTCCGGGGAATAGAACATAGGCGTTCCCGGCCGCCAGAACCTCCCGCACCACCAGGTCGCGGCTGAAGTCGACATCGCAGCGCAGAAGCGCGGAAGCCAGCGAGAGCCTGGCGATGCGCGCCGTGCCGATGCCGACGTCGCGCTCGCGCGGGTGCTGCAGAATCAGGACGCGGGTCTTGGTTGCGAGAGGGGCGATGGCCGTGCACACGCAGACCGAAAGCGGCCGCCAGCAGCGCGTGCACGTGGGTCGTGGTTCCGCGTGATGCAAAGGCTCCCTATTCCGCAGCTGCAGTGCCGTCTTCCTCGATGCCGTCGCCGGGGGGAGCGTGACGTCCCCAGGGCAGGCCGGCGCCGTAGCGACGCATGGCCCACCCTGCGGCCACAACGAGCACCAGGAACAAGAGTACAAGCTTGACGTATCGCTTGCGGCGTTGCATGCGGGTCGCGGACGGCAAGAGCCCGGTCCACTTGCACTCCTCCGAACACGCGTACAAGCGCACAGGGTAGACCATCGAAACCAGCCGATGCCGGATGCGGCGGCGCTGCCGACGCAGACGCGCGCCGCACCGTGGACAGAGCGGGTGTTTGTCTTGGGCTGCCTCGGTGGCGATCACACGCAGGACCCTAGCACAAGGCTAGTCCACTTCCTGGTGCTCGTTGATGAGGTACTTGGCCACGACGGACTCGAGCGGTAGCGACGAAGGCTCACCGCGCAGCAGGTGGGCAAGGGCCTCAAGATCGGACTTCCAGCCCAGATCCCCGGTGGCCAGCACGCAGAGCCGGCCGCTGTCGAAGGTGTCGTAGAGCTGGCCGTCCTTGTAGTAGTAGTGCGACGTGCTGGCCTCGGTCGGGTAGGGGTGCATGGCGGGCGGAATGTCGCTCGGCCGGAACCACAGCTTGATCTCGCGCTCGGCGTCTTCCGGGTTGGCCGAGGCGTGGATGAGGTTGTCCATGCGCTCTCCCAACACCTGACCGTCCTTGTCCTTGAGAGGCACCACCGTGCCCAGCGACCGGATGCAACCGGGCCGCTCGCTGCGCGCCATGTGGGGATTGGTCGGACCGCATAGATCGCGCAAGCGGGAAACCGCCCTCGGCCCCTGGTAGACGATGGCGATCACCCGGCGCTTCCACGGCTCGTTGGCGTAGTGCAAGCGGCCTTGGATGTAGTCGATGAGCGATGGAAAAAAGAACTTCCCGCGGTGCTCGGCGTAGTGCTCGCTGGCCAGCATGGCGCTGACGTGGACGATCTTCGCCCCCGCGAAGCGCAACCCGGTATGGAACTCGGAGAGCTGCGACAGCACGTAGCCTGTCAACGAATTCTTGAGGGCGTCGGGTTTGATGAGCACCAGGCTTTGTTGGATGTCCTTCTCTTGCACGAATAGAAGCTCCTTTCTCGGCACCGAGCAGCGGCTCGGGCGCGTAGATCTAGGACAAGTTCCGCGGATTATCCAGGGCTGCCCTTAGGCCTCGACGACGGTCTTCGTCTTCTTGGCGATCATCAGCTCTTCGTTGGTGGGCACGACCCAGGCTGCGATGCGGGAGGCGTCGGTGGTAATCACCTTCTCCTTGGCGTCAGAGCCGTTGCGCACGGGATCGATCTCGGCCCCTAAGAAGGCAAGCGGTTCGAGGATCTTCGCGCGCAGGGCCACCGCGTTCTCGCCGATCCCGCCGGTGAAGACGATGGCGTCCGCGCCGCCCATCGCCGCCACGTAGGCGCCGACGTACTTCACGATGCGGTAGACGAAGATGTCGAGGGCGAGCTGGGCACGGGGATTGCCCTCCTGGGCCTTCTCCATGATCTGGCGCATGTCGTTGCTGACGCCGGAGATCCCCTTCACCCCGCTCTTGTTGTTGAGCAGGGTGTTCATCTCCTGCGGCGACAGCTTCTGCTTGTCCATGATGTAGAGCACGACCGCGGGATCCATGTCGCCCGTGCGCGTGCCCATGACCACGCCTTCGAGCGGAGTCAGACCCATCGAGGTGTCGAAGGATTTGCCGTGCTTGACCGCGGTGATGCTGGAGCCGTTGCCCATGTGGCAGGTGATGATGCGGACCTTGTCGAAGTCCTTGCCCAGCAGCTCGGCCGAGCGGCGGGCGACGTACTCGTGGGATGTGCCGTGGAAACCGTACTTGCGGATGTGGAAGCGCTCGTACTGCTCGTAGGGCAGGCCGTACAGAAACACGTGCGGGGGCATGGTCTGGTGGAAGGCGGTGTCGAAGACCGCCACCTGCGGCAGCCCCGGGAAGATGGTCTCGCAGGCGGTGATGCCCGCCAGATTGGGCGGGTTGTGCAGGGGCGCGATGGCGACGCACTCCTCGATGGCGGCGCGCACGCCCGGGGTGACGAGCGCCGAATTGGAGAACTTCTCGCCCCCGTGCACCACGCGATGGCCGACGGCATCGACCTGGATCTTATCGCGGAACAAGCCGTATTCCGGGTGCAGAAGCGCATCCTTCATCGCGGCCACGGCTTGGATGTGGTCCTTGGCCACCACCTCGAGCACCCGCTTGCTCGGCGACTTGTGCGTCTTATAGGTGAACTTGGACTTCTCGCGCCCAATCTCCTCGACCAAGCCCTCGGCCAGCGGGGCCTGGGCCTCCTCCGAGGTCAGGTCGTAGAGCTTGAACTTGAGCGACGAGCTACCGCAATTGACAACCAGGATCTTCATGGCTCGCGTCCTTTGGCCCTACTTCTGCGCGAATTGCAGACGCACGACATTGATGGCGATCACGTTGAGGATGTCGGCGGCTTTGCAGCCGCGGGAGAGATCCGACGAGGGCTTGGCCATACCTTGCAGGATGGGGCCGACGGCCTCGGCCTTGCCGAGCCGCTCGGTGAGCTTGTAGCCGATGTTGCCGGCGTCGAGATCGGGGAAGATGAGCACGGTGGCTTTGCCTGCCACCGGCGAGCCCTTGGCCTTCTTCTCCCCGACCGCGGGAATCAGGGCCGCGTCGCCCTGCAGCTCGCCGTCGATGACCAGCTCGGGACGGCGCTGTTTCACAAGCGCGGTCGCGGCCGTGACCTTGTCGATGTGCGCGTGCTTGGCGCTGCCCTTGGTGGAGAAGGAAAGCATGGCCACGCGCGGAGCCTCGCCCATCAGGCTCGCGTAGCTGTCGGCGGTCGCCACGGCGATGTCCGCGAGCTGCTCGGGGTTCGGGTCGATGACCACGGCGCAGTCGGCGAAGAAAAGGATGCCGTCCTTGCCGAAGGACTTGTCGGGCGAGATCATGGCAAAGAAGCTCGACAGCGTCTTGAGTCCCGGCTGCAGCCCGATGATCTGGATGCCGGCTCGGCACACGTCGGCCGTGGTGTAGGTCGCCCCGCCCACGAAGCTGTCGCAAAGCCCCTTGCGCACCATCATGGCGCCGTAGAACAAGGGATCCTTCATCGTCTTTTGGGCCTCCGCCTCGGTCATCCCCTTGGCCTTGCGCAGCTCGTAGTAGGTGGCCGCGTAGTCGTCGAAGTTGGGCGCCCGGGTCATGTCCACCACGTTCACCTTGTCGAGGGGCAGGGACGCGGAGGCGGCCGCGGCCTTGATCTTGGCCGGGTCGCCCAGGATGGTCACTTCGGCGATGCCCAGCTTGGTTGCTTTGGCCGCCGCCTCGATCACCCGTACATCCTCGCCCTCCTGGAGAACCACCTTCTGGGGCCTTGCTTTCGCCTTCTCGTGGATCTGCTCGATGAACGTGCTCATGGGTCAAACTCCTAGAGAGAATCCCACTCGGGTCTATCGGATCAGGCTGTGCATTTCTTCACGAATTTCCTTCAACCGTCGACGGCAGAGTAGACCCGCCAGCGTGTCAATTCAACCGCGATCTCCAACTTTTCCGCCGCGCGGCCCGACGGAGGAGCAGGAACTCGTGGCAGGCCGAAAAGCCGAGAACGAAACCGCGGTCGCCTACCCTTGTCCGAACGCGTCGACAGGCTGAAGCCTGCCGCCTGAAGCCCTCTGCGGTTGCGGGTGAAGCCCTGCTTTCGGGGTATCCCTGCGCGGACCTGCCTGCAAGACGCGGTGCCCTAAGAGCCCTTCGCGAGCAAGAGCTGAATCCGATCCTTGACTGCCAGCTTCTCCTTCTTGAGCTTGGCCCGTTCGGATTGTTCCTTGGCAGTCAGGGAAAGATGCGCTTCTATCGCGGAGAGCGCCTCTTCAAGTTCCTTGTGACGCTGTCGCAAAGCATCGATTTCGGTCATCGAGGATTGAAATCCTACGTGGCCCAAACCCGGTCGTCAATCGGCCCGTGCGTCCTGGGTAAGCGCTAAGGGCCGGTGCGAGATCTCCCCTTGAGGTTGCACTGGCACCCGCTGCCGGCGCTGGTCTTGGCCGTCGACACTCCACCGCCGCCGGAGCCGGTCGTGCCGCCCCCGCCTGCCGAGCCGCCGCTTTCCCTCGCGCCCCCGGTACCGTACCTGCCGCCGTCCCCCAAGGCGCCGCCGCTGCCGGTCACGCCGCCTCTGCCGGCGGTGCCACCGCTTCTACCGCCTTCGCTGCCGCCCCCACTGCTGACGTCGCCGGCGGCGCCATCCTTGCCGGCCGCACCGCCCTTTCCGGTTGCCCCGCCCTCTCCCCTCGCGCCGCCCGTGCCGGCCGCGCCTGCGCTGCCGGCGGCACCGCCGCTTCCACTCGTGCCGCCCTTGCCGATCGCACCGCCGCCTCCCCTGTCACCGCCCGTGCCTGCGTTTCCCGCCGTACCCGGGTCATTGTAGAAGCTTACCCCACCCCGGTCGGCGCCCTTGGCCGCCCATCCCCGCCGATCCCACGCCACCAGCTCGAGCAGATGCGACGCGTAGAGGCCCTTGCCTTCGTCGTCCGTGTCAGGCTGGGTGAACTTGGCGTTCGGAATCAGGATGTTGCCCACGGCCTCGTCGTTGCTGTCCGCGATGCCCAAGGCGGCCGCGCAGGCGGTCTTGGCGTAGAAGTTGCTCGAGGTGAGGCACGCCTCCACGTCGGCGCGGTAGTCGCTCTTGTCCGCGGGGTTGCCCGCCAGGTAGAGGGCCGCCTTGGCGATGAGGCCAAGATCGGCATCCTCCACCTTCGATTGCATGAAGGTACGCGCGGCCGCATCGTCACCGAGGTAGCCGAGCACGAACAGTGTGTAGCCGGCGAATACGACGCGGCCGTCGTTGACGCCGCACCGCAGACGGGAGCGAAGGGTAGGCAGCCGATTCCCGAGGGCCGACTTGCGCACCGCCAGCTCGCCCGCGGTCCACAGGTGCGCGTAGTCGTACTTCGTCCCGCTTGCGCTCGGCCGGCTGGCAGGGCAATTGGCCGTAGCGGTTGGACTGGGACAGTAGCTTGGAATCACGGCCGAGCTGCTGCTGCTCCACGAGGCGCGGCCGGCACAATAGAGACTCATCAGCTTGTCGAGCCCGCTGCCATCGGTCTCGAAATCCGCCACGGCGCTGAACACGAGCGAAATGGCCTGCTGGCCCCTGTCCGTGCACGCCAAGGTGCCGATACCCGGCAAGGGCGAGGGGGGATAGACCGTGCCGTCCGGATTCACGACGGCGACGGCCTTTGCTCCGCTCCCCGTGGGATAGCAGCGGCTTTGCGTGCCTTCCCCGAACTTGACGGTGAAATTCATGTCCTCGGCGCTCACCGTTCCTCCGCCGGCCTTGCTGACGGTGATGGCGTACCTGGCCTTCTCGCCTGGCAGGAGCGTGCCGCTCACCTTCAGATTGTCGACGAGCCTCGCGCTCACCGTGGCGCCGCTCATGGATACGCGAAGGTCGAAGTTGGGCAGCGGGTAGCCCATGTTGTTCTGCACGTGGAGGTTCAAGGTTGCCGATCCCGAGGCCGGAACGCTGACCATGGAGGTTTCGGGCCGAATCAGCAGGTTGTAGCTCGACGCCCATTGGGAATCGCACCAGTGGGCCTCGGCCTTGCCTGAGGCGAGCGCGAGAACGAGCGCTGTGCTGATAGCGAGCGCTGTGCTGATGAAGACACGCGGTGGATGGCTATTCCTCATTTGAGTCGCCTCTCTTGTTTGGCCGCGCGCGGCAATCTGGCGCCTGAAGATCCTCACGGTCAGAGAACACAGCGGGGGCCATACCCGCCGTCCGCGCCACGCCGCAAGTGCTTCTCATATTGTGGTCAGGACCAAGCGGCGGGAGCGAACCGGAACGTGGAGGATACTACCTGCGTGGAGGCAATCAAGGCAAGAGCAGGGCCTTCTTCGAACGCGTGATGTCAGGCGGGCGGCCATAGCGCGGCACCGCGGTTTCGATGTCGTCATGGTCACCCCGCACAAGGCGCGCCAGCGCCAGGTGAGCGACGGCCAGCGCGCTTGGCCCGGGCAGCGAGGGGCGCAGGCTGCCGTGGCCGAGATGGGCACGAAAGACGTCGAGGTAGCGATCAACGCCTGTGCCGCCGGCGACCATCGACCGCCCCCCGGCAACTTCCTGCGCCAAGCGGCAGAGCTGGTCGGGCGCCAGGACCCAGTCGTCGTCACCCCGCGGCTCGCCGGCGGCGCTGTACACGTGGGCGTACACCTGCCCCTTGCCCGCGTCGATGCAGGGAACCAGCAGGCTGGCGGCGGGCGCACTGGCGGCGAGGTCGCGAGCCAACGCCTGCAGCGACGACACCAGCACGAGCGGCAGGCTGCTCGGCAGGGCCAGCCCCTTGGCCACGGCCAAGCCCACCCGCAGGCCGGTGAAACTACCAGGGCCGGCGCCGCACGCGATGGCCCCGAGGTCGGCAACCCGGACGGCGGCCGCGCGCAGAACCTCGTCGCACAGGCCGAGCAGGTTGGCGGAATGGCGAGCCGCCGTCTTCTCGCCCGCTTGAAGGCAGGCGCCATCGGGGGAAAGCAACGCCACCCGCGCCGTGGGTGTCGAGGTGTCGAGGGCCAGAAGGGGTGGGGCGGACGAGGGCGTCATCGACAGGGTCATCGGGGCAAAAAGAAGCGGACCACATCGTTCTTGAGCGCGTAGAGGACCAGAAGCGCCACCACCGCCACGCCGATGTAGGTCGTGATGGTGCGCGCCCGCGCCGAGGGCGGACGCCGTTTGAAGAGCTCGATGGTGAAGAAGAGCAGCAGACCGCCGTCCAGGATGGGGATGGGCAGAAAGTTGAGCAGGCCGATGTTGATGCTGAGAAAGGCCATGAGCCGGAGGTACTGGGCCAAGCCCTGCTCGGCCGCCACCCCCGCGGCATAGCCGATGGTGATGAAGCCGCCGAGCGACTGCAGCGACATCTCGCCGCTCAAGATCTGTAAAAACCCCTGCACCGTGAACTTGACGATCTCGCCCGTACGCATGAGGGAATGGCCGAGGGCATAGAAGAGCCGATTGCGCACCGGCACCGGATCCGCGGTCTTCCAGGCGAAGCAGTTGGTGGCGCCGAAGACCAGGCGCTGCTCCTCCTGGCGGTAGGCGTCGATCTCGGAGCGCAGCTCCTGCTTGAAGGTGGCCCGGTGGCGAACCCCGCCCGGCGACGCCCAGGTCAAGTGGAAGACCCGCTCGGGCTCGGCGTTGAGGCGCTGGAGGAGCAGGTTCCAGTGCAAGATCGGCCTCCCGTCCAGCTCGAGCAGCTGGTCACCGCGGCGCAGGCCGATGCGATCCGCGGGGCTGCCGGGCTCGACCGAGTAGACGAAGAGCTCGGATGTCTGGATGCCGGTTTCGTAGCGCCGCCCGCCGGTCGGTTCGAGCACCGGCTGCGGAAGCACGACCGCGGCGCCAGGCTCTTGAATCTCGACGTGGACGAAGGGCACGACGGAATGGGAGCCGCGCAGGTAGGTGATGCGCAGAGGAGAAGCGCCGGCACGCTGCACCGCCCGCTCGAATTCCGCCCAGTGGGACACCGGCGAGCCGTTGACCGAGATGATGTAGTCGAAGGTTCGCAGCCCTGCCTGGGCCGCCGGCGAGGTCAGGTCGACAATGCCGATCTCGGGGAGCTGAAAGCGGGGCGACACCCCGATCAGCCCCACGGTCTCGTTGATGTTGAGGGATCCCTTGCGCACGGTGGCCATGGTCGTGACGTCGCGCTCTTCCGACTGGTTGCCGCGGCGGATCCCGAAACGCATGGTCTTGTTGGGCGAACGCGCGATGATGCCTTCGAGATCTTCCCAGTAGCGGATGTAGTTCCCGTCGATGCTTTCGACCCGGTCGCCGGGCACGAGGCCCGCCTTGTCCGCGGGCAGGCCGGTGATGACGGTTCCGATGGTGGGCGAAGGGAGCGTCTTGTGCCCCATGTAATGCAAGAAGTAGATGCCGACCGGAAGCAACAGGTTGAAGATGGGACCCGCCGCCACGATGGCGTAGCGCTGCCACAGCGGCCGTGCATAAAGGGCGCGATCGAGGTCTTGCGCGGGAACCGGCTCGCTGGGATCCTCGCCGAGCAGGCGTAGATAGCCGCCCAAGGGGATGAGCGACAACCGGTATTCCGTGGCGCCCGCCTGAAAGCCGAAAAGGCGCGGACCGAACCCCAACGAGAACCGCAACACCTTGACCCCGAACAGCTTGGCCACCAAGAAGTGGCCCAGCTCGTGCGCCAGGATGAGCACACCCAGGAGCAGAACCACGGCCGCGGCCCAAAGCGCCAGGGTCACTCCCGGACCTCGCTTGTGGCCCCTGCGGATCGACGAGTCCCGTGTGCTGACCTCGACATGCGATGGGCCTTCTTAGCATGTTCCCGGGCGCGTTCCCGCAGGAAGCGGCGCGCGCTCAGGTGATCATCGGGCGCCAATCCGGCCGTGGCCAGCGGCGGACGCTTTCGGCAGCCGTCGGATAGACCGGCGTGCGCAACGGCGGTAAGATCGCCGGGTGAAGAAAGCGCACACCTTCACCTTCGATCTCACCCGCGAGGGCATCGAGGCGCGCCTCAACGAGATGGAGAAGAAGATCGCCCGCCTGCGCGCGCTTTACGAGTCCTTCTTCTTGGGGGCCGAGCGCATGCCCCCCAACACACAACGGCACGAACTCAACCGCATGATGCTGGAAATGCAGCAGGTGCCCATCGCCAACGCCTCGCTGCGCTTTCGCTACCAGGCCCTGTCCCAGAAATGGGTACTGCACACGACCTACTGGAACCGCACCATGCGCGAGATCGAGGCCGGCACCTATCGTCGCGATCTGGCCCGAACCCAGCGCCACCTCGCCCAGCGCGGCGGCATCATCACGGAGGAAGAGGCCTTGGCCCTCGGCATTCCCAAGAGCCGGGTCAAGGCCTTCGTCGAGCGGCAACAACGAGAGGCCCTCAAGCGAGGCCAGGCCGGCCCCAAAGCAGCGCCCTCGGCCGCTGCCGCAGCGGCTGCACCGGCCGAAACGCGCTCGGGACCGCCGCCGGTTCCCGCCCAAGCCCGCCGCTCGCCGAGTCCGGAGAGCCCTCCGCTTCCCGGCCTGGACAACGAGGACTTCGAAGGCGCCTACCAGCGCTACCTGGCGGCCCACCGAGAGCTCGGCATCGAGGCCCAGGCCGTGTCCAAAGAGAAGCTGCACCGTCGACTGGGCAAGCAGTTGCCCAAGGTCATGGAAGAGCAGAAATGCACCAAGGTGCGCCTCGAGATCGCGGTGGAGGACGGCAAGGTCCGCGTGCGCGCCTGGCCCGCGCACGACCCCGGGTAGAGCGAAGGGACCGTGGCCGCCCGGCCGAAGCCGGCGCGGCCCGGGCTTGCACGCTTGCGACAAGAGCCCTCCGAGCCGGGAAGAACTCTTGGAAAAGAACCGGGCTGGCCAGAAGATGGCGCGTCCAATGGTACCGGCAGTTGGCGGTCGTGGTCGTTGACTTGGTCGTCGCCGTAGACGTCTTCGTCGTCGTGGCCGACGGAGATTACTCCGGCCACGACCACGACCACGGCCACGTCCACGACCACGGTTACGACCACGGTTACGACCACGGTTACGATCACGGCCACGGTTACCACCCGGGCCTCCTGCGGTTATCGCCGGATTTCGGCGTCACGCCGGCTGCTGCTGGGTCAGGCAGTGCAAGGTGCCGAACCCGAGCACCAGATCCACGGCGTGGATGCCGACCACGGGGCGATCGCGGAAGAGCTCGCCGAGAATGCCGAGCGCGACGCGGTCCTTGGGGTCATTGAAGGTCGGCACGATCACGGCGCTGTTGGCGATGTAGAAGTTGGCGTAGCTGGCCGGCAGCCGCCAGTCGCCGTCGTGGAGCGGAGCCGGCATGGGCAGCGCGATGACCTGCGGGCGCGAGCCGTCCTGCAGGCGGGCATCGGCAAGGCGCTCGGCGTTGTCGCGCAGGGGGCGGTGGTTGACGTCGCGCTCATTCTCTTCTTGCATCAGAACCACGGTGCGGGGATTGACGAAGCGGCACAGGTCGTCGACGTGGCCGTGGGTGTCGTCGCCGGCGATGCCGTTGCCAAGCCAGATGACGCGGCTTTGCCCGAGGGTGTCGCGAAACATGCGTTCGTACTCGGCGCGGGTCATGCCCGGATTGCGGCACTGGGTTTCCTGGTCGAGGAAGCATTCTTCCGTGGTGAGCAAGGTGCCGCGGCCATTGACGTCGATGCCGCCGCCCTCGAGCACGACCGGGGCCTCGCCGCCGGGGCGGGCGACGGAGAACATGCGCAAGCCCAGGCGCTTGGCGATGAAGGGCGCGATGCCATCATCCTTGTGCCAATTGCGATACTTCGCCCAGGCCGTGAACTTGAACTTCGCGATGGCCACCTCGGGATGTTCGCCGGCCCTACGCACGCAGATGGGACCGAAGTCGCGCGCCCAGCCGCGGTCACTCGGGACGCGGAAGAACTCCACGTTGGCGAGGTTGGCGTGGGCGCGGGCAAGGACGCGCTTCGCCTTGGCCTCACGGCCGGCCGAGTCGACGAGGATGCGGACCTTCTCGCCCTCGGCGATCTTGCGCACCATCTCGCTGTACACCCATTCGATGGCGCGGAGCTTGCCCGGCCAGTCGCTGCGACAGTGGGGCCACCCGAGCCAGGTCGCCGCATGCGGCTCCCATTCCGCGGGCATGGAGAAACCGAGCTCGGCGGGTGTCTTGGCGGGCACGCCTACTCCTTGTCGAGAAATCGCCGTTCGAGCCCGGTGTAGGCGTCGATGCGGCGGTCACGCAAGAAGGGCCAGTGGCGGCGGATCTCGTCCACCTGCGCCGGATCCACGGTGCCCATCAGGATCTCCGGGCGCTCGGCCGAAGCCTCGGCCAGGATCACCCCCTGCGGATCGCACAGGAAGCTGCTGCCCCAGAACTCCAGGCCGGGCGGTCCCGCCGGGGCTTCCAGGCCCACGCGATTGACCGCGGCGACGTAGATGCCGTTGGCGATGGCGTGACCGCGCTGGACGGTGCACCAGGCCTCGCGCTCGACGGCGCCGTTGGCGGCCTTCTCGGCCGGATGCCAGCCGATGGCCGTGGGGTAGAAGATGACGTCAGCCCCGCGCAAGGCGACCAGCCGCGCCGCCTCCGGAAACCACTGATCCCAGCACACGAGCACGCCCAGATTCCCGTATTCGGTGGGGAAGATGCGGAACCCCGCGTCGCCGGGCGCGAAGTAGTACCTCTCGTAGTACCCGGGGTCGTCGGGGATGTGCATCTTGCGGTAAATCCCGAGCACGGTGCCGTCGGTGCCGATGACCGCGGTGGTGTTGTGGAAAAGCCCCGCGGCGCGGCGCTCGAAGAGCGAAGCGATGACCACCACGGAATTCTGCTGCGCCACCGCGCCCAGCGCCTCGGTGCTGGGGCCGGGGATGGTTTCGGCCAAGGCGAAGAGCGCCGGATCTTCCTTCTGGCAGAAATACGGCGTGCGGAACAGCTCGGGCAGGCACACGACCTTGGCACCTCGGCCGGCCGCCTCGTAGACCCTGGCGCAGGCCAGCTCCAGGTTGACCGAGGGATCGGCCGACATCGCCATCTGCACCAGAGCGACTTGGTACGGCGAGCGCATCTGCATGGTCTCTGTCTACATCAAGCGCGTCGAAGTTGCTACGTACTCCGGTTAGGACCCGGCGGCCAGATCGGTACGGTAATTCCTGCTCGGGTCCTTACCCTTGATCCCGCGATAGCCGCGGAAGGTCGTGGCCGCAACCGTGATCGTGATCGTAACCGTGGTCGTGGTCGGAATAATCTCCGTCGGCCACGACGACGAAGACGTCCACGGAGACGACCACGTCAACGACCACGATCACCACCCGCCGGTCCCATCGGCTGCGAGCGTCCGTCGGGCAAGGGTGTCTCCTTGTGCAGCCTTCCGCGACGTCGCTGCGCTTGTCGCGGGATTCGGGGCTACCCCCGCCGCTTGGCTTCGCGTTCCAGCGAGGCGAACATGGCGGGCAGCGACAAGACCACCAGGCCGTCGGTGATCTTGCGCAGGAGGAATCCGGGAATGGGCGCGGCGATCTCCATGGCCACGCGATACTCGACGCGCGTGCCGCCCGCCTCGGGGGCAAAACGCCAGCCACCCTCCGAGTTTCTCACCACCTCACCCTCGACGTAGCGCCAGTCCACGGTAAGGCGCTCGGGGTCGCAGTCTAGGTCGAGCACATAGCGGAAGGGGAGCACGATGTGGCCGCGGAACTCGGCGCGCACGCGCTTCCCCTCGACCGCCAACACCGCCGCCTGTTTGATCTCCGGAAAGAGGCGCGGGTAGGCGGCAAAATCGACCACCACGCCGTACACCGCCGCCGGGGTCACGCCCGCCATGTGGGCGCTTCTGCAAACAGGTGGAATCGGCGCCGGCGCGGCCACGGCTACTCCGGCTTCTTGCGAATAGGCAGGAGCCGGTTGAGCGAGCCCGACGAGAATCCCGCCAGGTCCAGGGTGACGAAGGTGAAACCCAGCTCGCGCCCCAGGCGCACGATGGCGGCGCGCATCTCGGGCTCGGCCGCGCGCGCGATGGCCTCGGGCTCGAGCTCCAGGCGCGCGATGTCGCCATGCCAGCGGGCGCGCACCTGGCGGAAGCCGAGGGCGTGCAGGCCGTCTTCGAGCTGGTCTACCTGGCGCAGGCGCTCGGGTGTGATCTCCGTGCCGTAGGGGAAACGCGACGATAGGCAGGCGAGCTGCGGCTTGTCCCAGGTGGAAAGCCCCAGCTCTTTGGACAGCTCGCGGACCTCGGGCTTGCCAAGACCCGCATCGGCGAGCGGCTGGCGCGCGCCATGGTTCTTGGCCGCCTGCAGGCCGGGACGGTAATCGCCGAAGTCATCGGTATTGGTGCCGAGCAGGATCTCGCCAAGCCCCAGGCGCGCGGCCAAGGGCTTGGCCAGCGCGAGCAGCTCGTCCTTGCAGAAATAGCAACGATCTTGCGGGTTCATGCGGAACTCAGGGCGCGAAAGCTCGTGCGACTCCACCACCTCGGTGCGTACCCCGATTCCTGCCGCCAGCTCGAGCGCGGCCTTGCGCTCGCTTTCCGCCATGGTGGGCGAGAGCGCCACCATGGCCACACAGCGCTCGCCCAGCACCTCGTGCGCGACCTTGAGCAGAAGCGTCGAGTCGACGCCGCCCGAATAGCAGACCAGGGCAGAACCGCAGTCCGCAAGGAGGCCGCGCAGCCGCGCGTGCTTTTCTGCGAGGGTCATGAACCCTTATATAGCGCGAAAGCGCGCGGCCGCTATGTAGCCGCCGGCTCGGCGCTGCTGCCGTCGCCGTGGTGGAAGGGGGCCAGCACGGTGAACAAGACGGACGGGATTGCGGCCACCAAGACCAGCACGAAGTACGTGGTGTAGCCCACGTGCGACTGGATGTAGCCGCTCACCATGCCGGTCAAGGTCATGCATAGGCTGAGCCCGATGCCGGTCGCGAAGGCGTAGTGGGCCGTCTTGTACGGCCCCGGCGCGATCTGTTGCATCATGTAAATCATGTGCCCCACGGCGCCGAAGCCCCAGCCAAGGTTCACCACGAAGATCATCAGACCCACGAGAATGAGGCCCGCGTTCGGCATGCCGCTGCTGGTCAAGGAGGCATCCGGGAGCATGAGCGCGAGAAGGAGGAAGCACACGTTGGGCAGGTTGAGCGCCAGCGACAGGATGAGGAGCGAGCGCTTGAGGGTTCGCTTGGCCACGAAGAGCCCGCCCAGAAGAGAGCCGAGCATGAAGGCGCCGAACCCGACCCATCCCTGCAGCGAGCCGAGGATTTGGTTGTTGAGGCCAAGCCCGCCCTTGTCGCGGCCGGTGATGAAGAAGATGGGCCAGATCTTGTCCAGCATGCCGATGCCGAAACGATAGAAGAAGGCGAAACCGAGCAAGAGGAGGACGTCCTTCTTCTGGAAGAAGGTGGCGAACGCCTTGCCGAAGGTGGTCATGGCATCCGAGAAACTGGACGGCGCGTCAGTCGCCTTGGCTCCGGGTGGCAGCATGAGGAAGTGCCACAGCGCCACCGCTCCCAAGACCACCGCGATGACGACGAACACCACCATCCACCCGGAGGCATACGCATCCACCGGCGGCTTGGGCTGCCCCGTGACCTCGCCCGCGAGTCTGCCCACCAGCGGAACCAAGGCCCCGGTCGCGATGATCGGGCCGATGCTCCAGCACAGGCTTTGCACGCCGGAGAAGGCCGCCTGCCGCTTGGATTCCAGCGTCGTGACGTACACCCCGTCGGTGCCGATGTCCTGCGTGGCGCCAGCCACCGCGGCAATCATCAGGAAAACCATCACGGGGACAAGCCACGCCGGCGCCTTGAGCGAGAAGGCCAGCCCGGCCATGGCCCCGGCCAGGACGATCTGCATCAGCACCACGAAGAACTTCTTGGTCCGGTAGAGCTCGAGGGTCGGCCCCCACAGGGCCTTGAATGAATAGGCAAGGCCGGTGAGGCTGGCGTAGAAGGTCGCCTCCTGGGGCGGCAGGCCCAAGTTCGCGAACATGATGTTCGCGGCCGTGGTGACCATCGTGTACACGATGCCCTCGGCGAAGTAGCTGGTGGGGACCCAGAGAATCGGGTGTTTGTAGGTCGGCTTGGCGTCGGTGGTCATGGGCGGACGGCGATGATACCCGGTTGCGCAGGGGGCACAAGCCCCACTTTCTATGCCCGGGATTCGGAGTCGCGGAGGCGCCGGAGGTGGGGCGGGCGAGACGCCCGCGCTCCCAGGACCACCAGATTCCTTCCGCTGCTCCGAATCCAAGCCCCATGCCACGCCCATCGAGGCGTCGAATGCGGCGCGCTGGCTGACTCGGTCGCGAAGCAGGCCGTGACGGCGCGCACTTCGCATCGCGACATGCGGCGGCGAGGGTGCGGTTTTGGCGGACGCGGCCGGTTTTTCGCGGTACATATTCGACGATAGAGGATCTGCGATACGGCCTTGTGTTCGCGGGCGGTTTTCGCTAGCATCCCCCCGATTCGATCGGCTTCCCCCAAAACAGGTGAGGTTCCCATGAAAACTCCGTTCCGTTTCTTCCCCGGTCTTGTTGCAGGCGTCGCGGTACTATCGCTCGCCTTCCTGGCGCCAAGCTGCCAGCCGACCAGCACCGAATCTGGCACCACCTCCGGAGGCGGGGGCAAGGGCGGCAAGGGCGGCAAGGGCGGCAGCGGCGGCAGTGGCGGCAGCGGCAGCTCTGAAACCGGCGGCAGCGGCGGCAACGATGAAACCGGCGGCAGCGGCGGCAGCGACGAAACCGGCGGCAGCGGCGGCCGTGAAACCGGCGGCAGCGGCGGCCGTGAGACCGGCGGCAGCGGCGGCAGCGCCGGCAGCGGCGGCACCACCAGCTCTTCCTCTTCCGGCGGCAGCGGCGGCAGCACCACTTCTACCACCACCACTCCATCGGGCACCGGTGGCACCACCCCGCCGGCCACGACGACGCCCCCCGCTACGCCGACGGGCAACACGGTGACCATAGTGAATGGCAAGGGCACGGGCGCCATGGTCGGCTACGGTTGGGTTGCCGGCGGCACGGCTGACCCGATTACGGATCCCACCT